>JACCDQ010670587.1_pt1 | contig 10254 bp, 12 predicted proteins | sample 7446031 | NCBI WGS metagenome assembly JACCDQ01 (sample SAMN15323442, study PRJNA562643) | freshwater metagenome | isolation source: river surface water | place: USA:Blue River Watershed | collected 2017-08-17
ATAAAAGGGAAAAGCCTACCTTTGTGCCACCAAAATAAATAATGGTCCGTTCGTCTAGGGGTTAGGACACGTCCCTTTCACGGATGAAACACGGGTTCGATTCCCGTACGGACTACTTCGGTAGGCATATAAATCCTCAAATCAATCAGATTTGGGGATTTTTTGTTTAATTCTTCCCCACATTTTCCCCACATTTTCTAAAATGCATTTAATCGACCTTTAAATAAATTATGTAATAATCTGTGCCAGTTAATTATTAATATTAAATATGAATCTCTTTCGTTCATTTGTTTAATACAAAACCCATGAAATACTTATTATTAATCCTAGTTTCTGTTTTACTTCTTAATTGTTCAAAACAAAAAGATAGTGATAGTGTCAAAGAGGAAACAGAGCAATTTTTAAAAACACAACTTAAAGACCCTGACTCTTATCAAAAGATTTCAATTGAAATTACTGATAGTGTGACAAAGTCTCAATCTTTAGAAGAGGATTTCGATTTATTATATGATGATACTATGATTGAAATCGGGTCGGCGACAAAAGAAGGAAGGGATTCCGTTATGGCTGAAATAAATAAATTAAAGGTAAATCCTAAATTGGATTCTTTGGAATATATTAAATTAGTTTTAAAGTATAGGGCTAAGAATTCCTTTGGTGCATTAGATACAGGAGAGTCTTTGATTTATTACTTTCTTAAGCCTCAAAAGGAATGTTGCATGATTTATGTATCAAGTAATAAATCCTTATAGGTTATATTTTACTTTCAAATTGAGAAAATCATATATTTATTTTCTGACATCCATATTTATTAATAATGAGTTTTAAAATTAAATTTTGTTTGTTTCTTGGCATTTTGTTTCTGGTAAATATTTGCAATGGACAAGATAAATTTACTAGTTATATTAATTCTTATTTTGGGAAAACGTATCCAATTCAGATTGTATCGAAAGAAAAAGGAAAGTTTGCTTTGTGGATAGATGCATGGTCATATGATACAGTTTATGAAAAAGGCGGGATTATGATAAATCACAGAAGTTATCAAAATTTTATTGATGCTCTTATTCAAGCAAGATTTAAGTATGAAGAGTGGGTAAAAACTGCTAAAGAGAATAATATATATGAATTAAGTAAACCAATGAATATAAAAAGTGGGGTAGACGCGTATTTTTTGTACGGAAGTAAATGGAATTTTCAATACGATATTTCTACATCATTCAACTTTGAAGTTCGAGAAAACAAAGGTAAAACGGAATATTTGTTATTTGTAAAAACAGGAGGATTGCAATCATCGAGTAATCAATTTATGAAAGTAAGAGGTTTTGCACTCGTATTCACTTCTTCAGTTGAAATAAATAAATTTTTGGATTTAATTTCAGAGGATAAAATTGTTGATTTCATTAGTAAACCTAAAAAAGAAGAACTTTTTAATTAGTCAATTTTAGTCTTTATTTTAATTACCTATGAGAGTATTATTCCTTTTAATATTTGCCTTTATCTTCCCTACAATACTATTTGGTCAAGATTCTGATATTCCAGAATTGAAGACTTGGGAAGACATAAATACTAAATTATACACCTCCAAAGTAATTGAATTCGAAGGTAAGTCACAGAAAGATTTGATTGTTTTATATAAAAATTGGGCTTCAATTGCATTTGTAAACCTGAAGGAAGTTTTGGTAGGAGAGACGGAGAGTCAGATTGTTATAAGGTATGTACTTTCTACAAATGCTAATTACAAAATTATGGGAATGAAGGGGGCTTCAGTCTTTGATTGGTATGTTAGACTAATTGCTCAATTTAAAGATGGGAAAGTAAAGGTTTCATTTTATGATGAAGGTAACGTGCCTACTCCATCAACTAGTATAAATGGTATAATTGTGCCTGGTAGCCCGTCTGGTAGTTATTATGTGTGTCAGCAAATTAATAAACCCAAAGATTTGCTTAAAGTAAACTCTTCATTTTACCAATATCATTTGATGTGGCAAAATAAAGTTGACGATATGATAGTTTCAATAGAAACACAGTTAAAAAATCCTTTTAAACTTAAAGATGATTTTTAGAAGATTATGAGGCTTATATGTACTATTTATTTTGTTTTGTTCTTGATTTCAACCTCCATTGGACAAACATTTACGTTATCAGAATTGATTAAGATGCCGAAAATGGATATGGATAATTTTGATACATATGTTACGGCTAAAGGTTTTGTTTTTGTAAGAGATATTAATTTGGAAGAAGCAAAAGGAGTAACTTATGCTCTTAATTTAAATAGGAATGATAAGAGAAATGCAGATAAGTTTATTAAATGGTATTCAAAATACTTTAGTAATAGGTATGCGATTAATTATCAATCAAATGATAAAAACGAATACATAAAATTTAAGAGTCAAATTTCAATACTGGGTTTTAAATTTATTAAAACAGATATCATCATAGATGAATTTGGTCTAAAAAATAATTATTTTAAATACAGAAAGGGTAAAGAGGAAATTTCAATCTTTACTTCCAGTGAAGATTTTGAAATCAGTTATAAAGTGGATTATTGATTAAACATATATTCCTTTATATAGTGTCCAATTCGTCCAGTTTTCTTTTTAAGGTGTCTGTTATTGACAACTCGTATTTTTCATAGTGTGCATTTTATGAAATTGCTAATACTTTAAAGAAATTTCAATTCAATATTATTTTTTCCATTAGATGAGTAAAATTAACTTTCTGATTCTAGGTACTCTTTTTTTATTCTCGTCTTGTGTTGAGAAGAATGAAAATACTTCGGTCGTAGAGGATTCAGGTAAATTTCATAAAATAAAAAGTTTTTTGGGATTTAGGAAGGGGATGAGTTCAAAAGAAGTTGTTGAATTGTTAGATTCAAAATCAATTAAACACTCAAGTGTACTGCCATCAATTAAGTTAAAATATGGAGAGGACTTTAATCCAGAGCAATATAGAAAAAGTCACATTACATTTTTAGAGGTTTTCGACTATCCAATTGGAGAGCATAAATTGGATAAATATCATTTATTCTTTATTAATGATATACTTTACCAATTTAGTTTTTTTAGAGGTTTTTCGAGCAAAAAGGCAGTTAATGATAAAAATTTAAATCAAGGTTGGTTGTTTAAATCAAAATATGGTCCAATTGTGAGATTTATAAATGAAACTTTAACGGAAAAATATGGTCAGCCTAACGATTATTCAAATGAAATAGGGTCTGATGCAATTTTAGACAGTCCGGATTTAAATTTAGATTTGATTTTAACAGACAAATTAGAAAATAGAAGTCGTTATTCTGTAATCTGGAAGTACACTAATCTCAATGAGGATTTGACAATTTATATTGATTCTGAACAAGAATTAGCATTTTCAGATTTTGACAAAAAGACATCTTATGATTGTAGTTTCCAAATACTAGTTGATTTTTCAAATGAAAAAATTGATAATATCCTTAAACTAATTGAGGCAGAGGGAATGAAATCTGAAATAGATAAATTGAAAAAAATACAAAAGTCAAAAAATGATATTTGATAATATCAAAGAATGAATTCAACCTATATTTAAAGTCGGAATTCTTACCCTTTTAATACTTGATTAATCATTTTAATTCAAGTTTAAGTATTTAATTTTGTCAAGGATTAACCACTTAATTTCCTCTTGAATATTCTTGCCATTTTCAGAGTTCAAAGTTCTTAAATTTAGTATATTCCGATAATAGGTTTTTATGTTTTTGTCTAGTAAACTTACCCAATAATTAGGATTGGAATACTTTTCTCCAAAATTAGACTGATTGGCTAATGGATTATAAAAGACTAGTTCATCCCACTTGTTTATTAAGTCATCAATAAATGGAGATTTATCATATTTGTTAAAGTCGTTTAAGGTGTAAATACCAACTTTTCGATACTTCTGCCATCTAATTTGTTTAACCTCAATACGAAGGATTTCTTGACCTTTAATTTCGTTGTTGATTGGTCTGTATTGTTTTGCTTTATCGTAAACTTTGATGATATAATTCCTTTTGTGTTCTGCTTGTATATAGTGGCCATTGTTATTGTTTATTGGCTTTGAGATAGTTTGCCTTTTGTGTAGGAAGCAATTGTTTAAAATCAAATAGCTTTTTAAGGGTGGTGTAATATTTACCCCATATTCAAGATTCTGAATCCACATGTTTTCGGGAGATATCCTAAAGTCTTCATATATTCGTTTTAAGGCTTCTTTGTAGTCTGAGTGACTAAAGTCATTGTAATTGTGGATTCCGTCGTTTAAATACTTGTGTATTGAGCCAGAAAACTCTATGAAACCAGAATCAGCGATAGTGATTTTGATGTTTTTATACATTGCGACTCTTTTGGGTTTAAATTCTCCCGTTTCCCGATTTATAAGACATCTAAAATCTAAAATTGGGTTATTTAGTAATAGTTCCTGGTTAAACTTGATAATCTGACATTTGATAAAATCAATTGGTATATATTCATATCTTTGAGTGCCTTTAACAATCAAAGACTTAGGATTATTAGTTGCTTCTAATAATCCTAAAATCTTTTCTCTTCCCACTGTTATTTAACTGTTATGGCAAGAATTTCCCAGTCTTGGCTAACCTCTATTATTAACTGAACCCTTTGTCCGTTAATTATTAAATCGCCATTAAAATAATCAACTCTTTGTGTTTTCAGTAACCCTGTTGATAAACAACCTTTTTTGAATTTCAAAGTTGGATGTTCTATTCTTAACCACTTATCAAAGTGTTTTCCATTCGATTTGCCATTATGAAATCCTCTGTCATTCTCAATTTTTACAATTTGAGAAAGATACTTGGGGATATTCTGATTGTCTGTTTCGTAATATGAGATAGTTTTAAGTTGTTTAATCCTTGAATAAACAACCAATGTGCCTTTGACAATCATAGTTGTTTAATTCCGTCTGTTGGATGAACTTAACACCTCCATAACCTCACTTCTTTTGAAGTAGGTTTTGTTTCCGACTTTGTATGGTTTTATGATTCCCTTCTTAATCCAGTCATGAAGGCAAACTAAACTTATTGAGAATAAGTTGGCAGTTTCAATTCGAGTCAAAATTTCTTTTTGTTTTGATTCGATTGATGCAGTGGGGGGAATAAGTAAAGATTGCTTTACCGATTCTTGAATTAGGGTAGCCAGTTCTTGTGGCGAAACTTGGATGAATTGTACTTGATGCATTTTCCTTTTGTTTAAAAGTGAATGCGATTCTAACCTAGTTTAATTGCTAGTTTTTTAGTTTAAACTTAAGAGTAAAACTAAATTCTTAATGAATTAACGAGTGTGATAATTTCTAAATCTTTATCTTTTGTTTTGTCTAATCCTGAGGACATTAAGTCATTTATATAAGATTGAATAGTTTCCTTTTTAAAGTCAGGCGAAACCATACAAATTATTCTTGCAATCTCAGATTCATTGTTTCTGCATTTAGGATAGGTGTCCTTTAGGAATTTTAATATTCCTAATTCCAGTAAAATTTTAATTCTATGTTTCTTTTGAAATTGTTGATGCTCGTTTTCATAAGACGCCATTTCTTCAACTTTCAGATAATCAGTATTATTATTCTTGTCGTTATTGTATTTGAAGATATGTGTACAAATTTGATGTGGGGATTTGCCCTCATATCCCTTGTATTTTTTTTGAATTTTATCTAAAAGTTCAGGTAACAATTCCTTGCAGATGTATTCGTGTTTATTAGAATTCTCCATTTCAAGAATTGTCAACTCTACATCGATAGAATCCAATAGGATTTCTATTTGTTCATACATTTGATTAATTGCAATCGATTCAAACATGCTCCAATGTGCGTTTTTCTCCCCATCCCTCATTACTAGATTATATTTTTTAGTATAAATTGGTTTATAGTCTAATAAATAATCGTAGATATTTATGTTCGGATAATAAACATTAATTGACTCGTCTAATTTGGATAATAGGTTGTTTACAATTGCCCATTCCATTTCCCCTTTCTCATTTACGTTTTCTGAAATTCTATTCCTAAACAAATAGTGTTCACTCCATACATCACAATATTCCTGATAGGGTATGATATTCTTTTCAAATTGCTTGATTAATGTTATTAATTCTTTTAGTTCCATTGTCTTGTAGGTTATTTTTCAGTTGAATTATAAAGGTTCTCAAATGCTTCTAAATGATTGTCATCTATTTCGCCAATATAGTCCAGAAATTGTCTCTCAGTTGCATGACCCGTTACTTTCATTATTAGTTTATTGGGAAGTTTGAAGTAGTGATTAGTTGCATAACTTCTTCTGCAAATATGAGAAGTGACTAATTCATATTTTGGGAATATGCCTTTTTCTTTCCTCATAGTCTCGGAATTCATTTTAAACCCTTCCTCATCATTATTTATTTCAACTCTTTTGCAAAGTTCCTTTATGTATTTGTTGAATTTAACATCTGATATGGGTCTAGGGAAGCCGTTCAGTCTATTAATGATTTCTTTAACTGTGGGATGTATAACAATGTCCACTGTCTTTTTAGTCTTACTCTGTGTGTATCGAATAAAACTTGACCCATCTGTGCGATTTATTACGTTCTCAAGGCTTAATTTAAGCAAATCCCCTATTCTACATCCAGTCCAACAACCTATAATAAGCCAATCTCTTACATTTTCTAAATAATCAGTTCCTTGATACTCTTGAATTTTTTTCAATTCTTCCTCGGTAAAAGTTACGAATGACCTTTGAGGTTTGTCTGAAGTATATTTTGCAAGGAATATGGTATCATTGACCTCTAAACCCTTAATTTTTGCAGACTTACAAACTTGTATTATTCGAGAAATGTCTTTGTTAATCGTTGAACTTGCGTACCCTTCTACATCTTTTAGGAAGGTTATCATTTCCTCTAGGAAATTATTATCTACATCAAAAATGTGAAAAACTTTACCCTTATGGTTTTGATATTTAATAATGTGTAAAATCGTTGTCCCGTATGCTTTTGTCGTTTGGTTTTCAAGTTTTTTCAAACGGCCCTTTAGAATTTCCACATGGTTTTCAATAATTTTTATGAGTTCTGAGGATACATCCTTAACTCTTCCATGAAATATTTCAATGGAATTGTTTAACCATTCTCTGTTGAGTTCAACTCCATTTAGTTTTGCCTTGTGAATTTGGTCGTTTAATGTTGTAGTGAGTTGATTTAGTTTCTTTTGTAGGTTAAGTTTTTCGGAAAATGAAGCAGTTTGTTTGACTTCTCCTTTTTTTGAAGACCAATTGATAGAATCGATTACTAAGTGAGTCTTAGTAGAAAGGTCAATTTCTCTACCATCTCGTACTCTTACATAGATTTGAGATATTGATGAGTTCCCCTTTATAAAATATTTGATAGTCGACATGATGCAAATATATCTTAATTCCCCACATTTTCCCCACATATTCTTAACTTATCCTTATTTTATATTATTTGAATGAACCCAATTATTGCGTTTAAATTACTAATTAAGTAAGTTTATGATGTTTTTGTGCTGATTTGATAATGAAATAAAATATATAAAATTAATAGGTTTTATTCCCGTACGGACTACTTCGGTAGGCAAAAAACCACACAGGACGTGTGGTTTTTTTGTTTAATAATGGTTTCATTTGTGATAAAGATTTATTGTTCACTTGAGAGTTTTTCTATTCCTTTTTCTTCTTTCTTTCACACTTTCTGCTCAGCAAATCGCTCGATTACGGTTCGATGATGATTTTTCGGTATTGATGGCAGATAGCCTAAAGAAAGAAAAGACCGATTATTTAAAAGAAATACCTTTTGTTGGTCATTCACGAATTAGTTTTGGTGGAGAATGGCGAGAACAGTATCAATCCTACACGCATTTCAACTTCGGTGAGGTTCCAGCGGATTTTGTGACAAAAAGCCCTTATCAGTTGATGCATCGCGTGATGTTACATGCGAATGTTGAATTGCCACATCGGGTGAGAGTTTTTGCTCAATTGAATAATACGGCTCGGTTTTGGAACCCGAATCCATTGACGGGTCAACTGGATCAAGATTTATTATCGCTGCATCAGTTTTTGGTGGATATCCCCCTTTCAAATAGCTTAAAATTAAGAGTGGGTAAACAAGAGTATTCCTTTGGTTTAGAGCGTTTTATCGCGACTAGAGAGGGCCCAAATACACGTACACCTTACTACGGTGTGAATCTAAAGTACCAAAGAAAAAACCTGCAATGGGATGCCTTCGTGTCTCATCCGATAAAGATAAAACCCGGGGTATTTGACGATGGACCGACGGATGAAATTTTAGGTGGTTTTTATGGAAATTACCGTTACCAGAAACGGCATTTTTGGGAACCCTACTACCTCTATTTCGAAAGTGATTTGCGAGAGTATTTATTTAAAAAAGGATTAGAAAAGAGACATACGCTCGGATTTAGGGCATTCTCAGGGATAGGTCCGGTGAATTATGACATCGAAATGGCGCATCAATCAGGTGAATTTAGAGATTTAGCAATAGATGCTTTTATGGGTGTTTGGGATTTCAATGTGGCCCTTAAAAAGGCTTTATATGTAGGATTTTCGGGTAATTATGTGCCTGGAGATAAATCAAACAAAGATGGCCAGTTGAATACTTTTAATACCTTGTTTGCTCGTCCGCCTTTTGGTCAAACCGTTGCCTTAAACATCACCAATACGTGGAATTTTAGTCCCTACCTACGATACCAAGATTTGAAACATTGGTTAGTAACGGGGAGAGCCTCTTTTGTTAGCCGGCAGAGTACCGAAGATGGCATATTTACGCCCAATATGACTCCTGCACGTCCTATAGTAGGTAAAAATCAATCTAGTGTAGCCGAACCCATTTGCAATATTTATGCCCTAGATGCGCAATATTTCCCTACTAAACACTTTAGTTTTCAACTGGAACTAGGGTATTGCGATGCTGGTAGCTATTTGCAGGAAAGTGGTTCAGGCCAAAACGTACATTATTACGCCCTACGCAATGTGTACCGATTCTGAGTTTTTATCTCGGATGATCCACAACATCACAAAGCAAATCACCCCGTTTAAGATTAATTTAGCGAACCCAAATCCGCCAAATAAGCCCTGAGCTTGAGATTCTAACACAAACGTAATAATCGGTGAAAGAACGCATACGATAGGTACCCACTTGTCTCTGATGGCATATTTAGTGAATAAACCGAAGGAGAACAATCCTAATAAAGGACCATAGGTATATCCAGCCAGATTAAATACAGCTGCAATTAATTCGGAGGTATTGAAGATATGAAACAAGCCAATTACGACGAAAAATAAGGCAGAGAACCCGATGTGGACCCAGTGCTTCATTTTATTCTGCTTTTTCTCTTTGAACTTCTCGATACTCAAGAAATCAATGCAGAAGGAGGTTGTCAAAGCGGTTAAAGCAGAATCTGAACTCGCATAAGAAGCTGCTATAATGCCTAATAAGAAGGTAACTGCAGCTAAGGTTCCGAACTCTCCTCCTAAGGCTAACATCGGGTATAATTCATCCGTTTTCGTAGGAACAGTGATGCCTTTTGATGCGGTATACAAATACAATAAAGCGCCTAATGAAAGAAATAAGATATTGATAAATAACAGCACCCAGTAGAACCAGAACATGTTTTTCTGTGCTTCACCGATGGACTTGCAGGTCAAATTTTTCTGCATTAAATCTTGGTCTAATCCTGTCATCACGATGGCGATAAATACCCCAGCAAGGAAGTCTTTTCCGAAGAAATGTGGGTTCTTCCAATCCCATTCAAACAAGTGAGAGTACTTGCTCGCACTTACCTGTTGAATCATATCAGGGATGCTCATGTCCATTTTTTGGCCTACTAATACAATCGTAATAAAGAGCGCAACTAGAAGGAACAAGGTCTGCAAGGTGTCCGTCCAAATAATCGTTTTAACCCCTCCGCGGTGCGTATACAGCCAAATCAAGAAGATAGACACAAATACCGTCACGATAAAAGGCACGCCGATAGGGGCGAAAATAGCGATTTGCAAGACGTTTACTGCTAGATAAAGACGTGCGGCGGAACCGATGGTTCTCGACAATAAAAAGAAGGCAGAACCCGTTTTATAGGACCAAAAACCAAAGCGTTTTTCTAGATAGCCATAGATCGAAATTAAATTCAATCGGTAATACAGCGGCATCAGCACTAAGGCGATAGTTAAATAACCCAGTGAATGACCTAAAATCACCTGGTAATACGTGAAATAGGTCTTGCCTACGGCACCCGGTACAGAAATGAAAG
>JACCDQ011262448.1_pt1 | contig 10254 bp, 8 predicted proteins | sample 7446031 | NCBI WGS metagenome assembly JACCDQ01 (sample SAMN15323442, study PRJNA562643) | freshwater metagenome | isolation source: river surface water | place: USA:Blue River Watershed | collected 2017-08-17
ACCAGTGCCAGCTCGCGCAGCGCCTGCAGCTCGACCGGCTGGGTATCGGCATGGGAGATCGCGAGATGCTCGCGCAGCGCGGCCTCGACCGCCAGGTTGTCGGGCAGCGGCGTGCGCGGCGGCAGACCGAGCTGCTTGAGCGCGCGCCGCTTGGCCGAACCGTACTCCAGCCCTTCGTCGACCACCAGGGCGGCAGCGGCGGCGGCGATTTCCTGCATCAGATCGGAGTTCATGCAAGCACTGTATCCCAGGACACCCGAGCCTGCCGGTGCCCGCCGGATCAGCAGGAAGCAGCGCGGGGTTTGTGCGAAGTCAGCGCACGGTTTGTGCCGTCTCGCTACGGGCGCACAGCAAGCCGGCGATCAAGTCCGGCAGATCATTGTCGAAGCTCATCAGCAGATCCGACGGCTGCTGGGCGGCCGCGAGCTGTAAGGCCTCGGCGACGGCGGGCCTGTACGCCTCGGCCACGGGCTGTCCGAGCGCGGACTGCAGGCGAGAGATGACGGCCGCGCAGGTCCGCTCAGAACCCAGCACCTGCCAGGCGTAGTCGACTTCGTAGCGCTCGACCGCATCGGCCAGACTCTCGCCGTCGAGCCGGGACTCGGCGGCAAACTGCCCCAGCGGGCGGGTGCAGAGTCCGTTCACGATGCCAGCCAGCAGTTCGGCCTGCGCGGACGCAATAAGGGGGGTTGTCATGGGGAAATCCTTGTTGAATGAGCCCAGGAGGGGGGTCAGGCGCTGCAGGCTCATGAGCGGACCTGCACTGGGCGCCTGGGAGCGATCCGCTGCAGCAGTCCGGGCGACTGCATAGCCTCGGCGCCAGAGCGGGCCCGGACCCGTTCAGTGACCGAAAAGACAAAAGCCCATCGCGATGGGCGACGGGCTTTTCGAATGCTTGGTGGCCTGGGACGGAATCGAACCATCGACACGCGGATTTTCAATCCGCTGCTCTACCAACTGAGCTACCGGGCCATTGCTGTATGCAACAGTGGAAACTATTATAGGGGCATTTTCGCCGTTTCTTCACATGGCGCTGCGCTTTGTTTTCGACAGGTCGATGCCGAGCTGCTTGAGCTTGCGATAGAGATGGGTGCGTTCGAGGCCGGTCTTTTCCGCCACCCGGGTCATCGAGCCATGCTCCTGGACCAGATGGAACTCGAAATAGGCGCGCTCGAAGGCGTCGCGCGCCTCGCGCAGCGGCAGGTCGAAGTCGAACTGTCTGACGGGCGCGCGCTCGGGCGCCACCGCGCTCACGGGGGCGGGAATCAGGTCGGCATCGGGCTGTGCCGGGGCGCTGACAGGCAATGCGGGCGGACGGGCGGCAATCTTTTCCAGCCCCTGCGTGACCGACTGCAGCAGTTTCTGCAAGGTGATCGGCTTTTCCAGGAAGGCCATCGCACCGATGCGGGTGGCCTCGACCGCGGTGTCGATGGTGGCGTGACCGCTCATCATGATGACCGGCATGGTCAGCTGGCCGGCGGCCGCCCATTCCTTGAGCAGCGTCACGCCATCGGTATCGGGCATCCAGATGTCGAGCAACACCAGATCGGGACGCTGGCGCTCGCGCAAGACTCGCGCCTGCGCGGCGTTCTCGGCCAGCTCGACGGCATGGCCTTCATCGTTGAGGATCTCGAACAAGAGCTCGCGGATGCCAAGCTCGTCGTCCACCACCAGTATGTTTGCCATGGCCTTGCCAATAATCCCTAGCTTGTCGCTTCGTCTTGTTGCGTTTCTGCAACCTTGAATGATAACGAGACTCTGGCCCCGAGGATCCGGTCGCCGTCCATGCGGTGGCCGATATCGATCCGGCCGCCATGTTCGTCCATGATCTTCTTGACCACCGCCAGCCCCAGCCCCGTGCCCTTGGACTTGGTCGTCACATAGGGTTCGAAGGCACGCTTGAGTATGGCCTCGGGGAAACCGGGTCCGTTGTCCTGTACCACCAGCCGGACCCGCCGCCCGTTTTCGGTCAACCGGGTCTGCAGCAGCACCGAGCCGGCACCGGGCGGCGTGGCATCCTGGGCGTTCTGCACCAGGTTGTGGATGACCTGGCGCACCTGCTGGGCATCGCACAGCACCTGGGGCACGGGCTCGAGGTCGAGCTGCACCGGCACGCTGGAGGGGTCGTACAGGGCCAGGATATCGCTGATCAGCGCGTTGAGGTCGACTGGCATCAGTTGCGCGGCCGGCAGGCGCGCATAGTCGCGGAAGTCGTTGACCAGGCGCTTCATCGCATCGACCTGTTCGACGATGATGCGCACCGAGCGGGTCAGCAGCGCGGCATCCGTCCCCTCGAGCTTGCCCTCGAGCTTCATGGCCAGGCGCTCGGCCGACAGCTGGATCGGGGTCAGCGGGTTCTTGATCTCGTGCGCGAGTCGGCGCGCGACCTCGCCCCAGGCCTGGGCGCGCTGGGCCGAGATGATCTCGGACACGTCGTCGAACACCAGCAGGCGATCGCCATGCGGCAGCAAGGCACCGCGCGCGATCAGCGTGACATGGTCACCGGTACCGCCAGGGTGGGCCAGATCGGCGCGATCGACATGGGCGGGACGCAGCTCGAAGGACTGCTGCCAATGGCCCTCCTCATGCACGGACTCGCCCAGGAAGCGGTCGAACTGCTGCTGCACCCAGTGGGCAAAGCCCTCGAGTCCGGGCACGGTCTGCAGACCCTGCCATTGATGGGCGGCCAGCGGCGCGCGCAGGATGCGGGTGGCGCCGGGATTGGCGCTCAGGATGCTGCCACGGGCGTCGAGCACCACCACGCCGGCAGTCAGGTTGTCGAGAATGGTCTGCAGATTGGCGCGGGCGGTGTCGACCTGCTGCATGCTGCTCTGGACCGCCTGGCGCGCGTCGGAGAGTTCCTGCGTCATGTGCGCGAAGTCGCGCGTCAGGCCGGCGAGTTCGTCGCGCGAGGACAGCGCGAGCTTGGGGCCGAGGTCGCCGCGCGCGACGTCGCGCATGCCGGCAGCCAGCATCAGCAGCGGCCGCACCAGCTGGTTGCCCAGCAGCACGGCCAGCAGCACGGCCCCGAACAGCGCCAGGAACAGCGTCAGCGTCAGCGTGCCGATATAGAGCCGGCGCAGGCCGTCGCGCGCCAGCGAGCGCTCCTGGTACTCGCGATGCGCGACCTGGACCGCGAGCGCGTCGGCCACCAGCAGCGCCGGCAGCGGGGCGCTGACCTGCAGATAGCGTGGCCCGTCCTGCAAGCCGAAGCCCGCGGCGGTCACCAGCGCCAGCACCTTGATGCGCGGCCGACTGGCCTGCCCGGACGCGGTCGGGCCGCCGTCCTGCTCCTCCAGACCCTCGATGCTGGCGATCACGCGGTCGCGCCGGGTCGCGCGCAGATCGGCCGAACTCGGGCGCTCCGGGGTCAGCGTGAAGCGCGACTCACCGGCGCTGGCAACGGCCTGCCCGTTCGAGTTCCACAGCACGAGGTCGGCAGCCGACAGCTGCTCGCGCAGGCGCTCGAGCGCGAGACCGGCACCCGTATCGCTGCTGCCTGCCAGACCGGCGGCGGCGACCCGGGTCTTGTTGGCGAGGTCGACCGCCAGGGTGTCGAGGGTGGTGCGACCGAGATTGAGGCCGGCGCTCAGCGCGGACTCGACCCGGACGTCGAACCAGTTCTCGATCGAGCGCGAGACGAACTGGTAGGACACCAGGTAGACCAGCAGGCCGGGCAGGAAGCCGACCAGCGAGAAGATCGCGGCGAGCTTGAGCATGAGCTGGCTGCCGAAGCGCCGCCGACGCAGGCGCAGCACCAGCTGGACCGCCAGCCCGACGATCACCAGCAGCAGGACGACGGCGACGGCGACGTTGATGCCGACCAGGCGCGCGAAGTTGGCCTCGTAGAAAGCCTGATTGTCGGTCGCCAGCGTCAACAGGAACAGCAGCACGAGCGCGACGCCGGCCATGAACAGCAGGCCCATCACGATGGCCCAGCGCCCGGGACCGGATGGCAACACCGAGCCCGGGCTGGCGGCGGTCATGTTTCGTCCTCGGACCTGGACTTGGAATCCAGCGGCGCAGGCTCGGCCTCGTTGCTGATCTGATCAGGCACCTCCAGCGTTTTTTGCAGCGTGATGTTCCAGCTGCTCTGGTTGAACAGGCCGAGCTGGAACGGGCGCGGCAGCTGGGTCAGGTCGAGCGCGAAGCTGAACTCGACGCGCTGCTCGCCAGCGCTGCTGGAACGTGCGGCATCGACCAGCTTCCAGTTCGAGACATGGCCGGCGCTCAGCAGCGCATCGGCCAGACTGTCGAAGTTCTGGTGCAGGCCGTACTGCAGTCCGTTGGCGCCGGGCATGCCGGTGGCAAAGCTCAGGCGCCAGCGCCGCGTCAGCGGCTGGTAGGCCAGCCGGACCGTGCGCGCCACACTGGCCAGGGTCTTGTCGAGCCAGTACCAGCGCGACTGGATCAATTCGGCCTTCCAGAGAAAATGCAGCGGCACGCCCTTGCGCAGGACTTCCTCGACCGCGGGACTGATCTCGAGCGGCAGGCGGGCCGACAGGAACAGGCCCTCGCTGCGGCGCACCAGGGCGAGCTGGGGCGCCTCGGCCGCGAGCGACTCCAGCGCCGCCGCACTGGCGGGGCCGGCAGCCAGCAGCAGCACGGCAGCCAGCGCCAGCAGCATGGTGCGGCGCCGGCCTGCCCGTTCGTCAACCGGCTGGACGCTTGAACAGCAGGGCATAGAAGAATCCGTCCATTCCGACGGAATTATCGGGGCCGATGACGCCGCTCGGCAATGCCTCGGCCGGTTCGCCCGGCATCAGGTGGCCCGGGGCAGGCAGCAGCTGGGCGTCGGGATGGCGCTGCAGGAAATCACGCACCTGCTGCTCGCCCTCGGCCTTGAAGACCGAGCAGGTGCAGTAGAGCAGGCGCCCGCCCGCGCCCAGCGTGGGCCAGAGCGCCTCGAGCAGGCGCAACTGCTGTGCGGCGAGCTGGGCGATGTCGCCGGGACGGCGCAGCCAGCGCACGTCGGGATGACGGCGCACGATGCCCGAGGCCGTGCAGGGCGCGTCGAGCAAGATCGCAGCGAAGGCACGGCCATCCCACCAGCGCGCGGTCTCGGCCGCGTCGGCCGGTCTCACCTCGGCAGCCAGCCCGAGGCGCTGCAGGTTGTCGCGGATGCGCTCGCAGCGCTGCGGATCGACGTCGAGCGCCAGCAGGTCGAGCTCGGCGCATTCGAGCAGATGAGCGGTCTTGCCGCCGGGGGCGGCGCAGGCGTCGAGCACCCGCGCGCCGGCCGGTAGCCGGGCGCCGTCGAGCAGCAGCGGTGCCGCCAGCTGGGCCGCCAGGTCCTGTACCGAGCAATGGCCCTGCTCCCAGCCCGGCAGCAGACCGACCGCGACCGCCTGTGCCAGTGCGATCCCGTCCCGGCCCACCGGCTCGGCCACCAGGCCCTGCGCGCGCAGGGTCTGCAGGTAGTCGTCGCGCCCGACGCGGCGACGGTTGACGCGCAGCACCATCGGCGCGGGCCGGTTGTTGGCGGCCAGGATCGCCTGCCAATGCTGCGGGTGGTCGCGCCGCACGCGCTGCACCCACCAGAACGGGTGGTTCCAGCGCGCCTGCAGATCCTCGCCGGCCTTGAGCAGCAGCTCATCCTGCTCGCGCAGGTAGCGGCGCAGGCAGGCGTTGACAAAGCCGGCCAGCCCCGGCGGCAGCTTGAGCTGCGCCAGAGCCTGCACCGACTGGTCGACCACGGTATGGGCGGCATAGCTGACGTTGCCGCCCACGGCCTGCGGCAGCAGCAGCGTCAGGGCCAGCCCGAGCAGCGCGCGCGCGGTACCTTCGGGCGGACGCTCGGCCAGCAGGCCGATCAGCACGCCGGCCTCGCCCCAGTGACGCAAGGCGTGGAAGGCCAATGCCTGCACGCCGGGACGCAGCCGCGCCGGGGTCTTGGCCAGCACATCGGTCAGGGAACGGCCCTGCTCGACGGCCAGGAGGGTGCGGGCGGCAGCGGCCAGCTGATCGGACAAAGGGATGGGTGAATTCATTCGGTGCGGTGACGGGCCGCGCAGACGGCAGCCAGATTCGGGACGGGATTGCTGCCATTATCGCGAAGCGACCAGGCCCGCGGCTTCATGACAGCTTCATCGACAGCCAATAAGATCACTGTTTGTCCGCGCGGGCAGACCCCAGATCCCCAAAGGAAAGACCTATGAAATTCACCGACCTGGCCGAGGACAGCGAAGACAGCGGCCACACGCCAGCCGAACGCATCGCCGCCGCCACCCGCAGCACCTGGGTCAGCGTGGCCGTCAACCTGCTGCTGACCCTGCTGCAGATCATGGCCGGCCTCTTCTCGAAGTCGCAGGGCCTGATCGCCGACGGCATCCACTCGCTGTCGGATCTGGTCGCCGACTTCGTGGTGCTGCTGGCGAGCCAGCACAGCCGCAAGGACGCGGACGCCGACCACCCCTACGGTCATCACCGCTTCGAGACCGCCGCCTCGCTGGTGCTGGGTCTGCTGCTGCTGGCGGTCGGCCTCGGCATGCTCTGGTCCGCCATCCACAAGCTCGAGTCGCCCGCAACCGTGCAACCAGTGCATGTGCTGGCGCTCTGGGTCGCTGGCGGGGCGCTGGTCAGCAAGGAGCTGCTGTTTCGCTACATGCTGGCGGTCGCCAAGCGGGTCAAGTCGAGCATGCTGGTCGCCAACGCCTGGCATGCCCGCTCCGATGCGGCCTCCTCGCTGGTGGTCGGCCTCGGCATCGTCGGCAACCTCAGCGGCTATCCGATTCTCGACCCGATTGCTGCCCTGATCGTCGGCGCCATGGTGACCAAGATGGGCTGGGGCTTCAGCTGGGAAGCCCTGCACGACCTGATGGACCGCGCCGTCGACGAGGAGGAAGTGGCCGCGATCCGGCAGACCCTGCTCGACACGCCGGGCGTCGAGGGCGTGCATGACGTGCGCACGCGCAAGATGGGCGACATGATCGTGGTCGACGCCCACCTGGAGGTCGATGCCAGCCTGAACGTCGAGGCCGGTCACGACATCAGCGTCGAGGCGCGCAACCGGGTGCTGCAGCGCCATCGGGTACTGAACCTGATGACCCACCTGGACCCGTGGCACAGGCCCGACCTCGATCACGCGCCTGCCAGGGCCGCCTAGGCAGCAGGCGCAGGCCAAGGTATAGCCAAGGGATCAGTACTTCATCTGTGCTTAAGCTGCCGCGCATTCAATCACGTACGACGACTCCATGAAAACGGTCGCTCCCAGGCGACTGCGATCGACAGCGGAGTTGGCACGGATTGACGCGTCGGGCGTCACACGGAAGCCCTCCCGGCAAGCAGGGCGTGACGGGTGAGGAGCAAACATGAAGATCCTGAGGAAAATACGCCAACGGACGCGCTGGCTGGCGCTGGCACCCTTGGCAGCAGCAGTACTTGTCGCCTGCAGTGGCGGTGGTGGCGGATCGGGTTCCGGCACCAGCGCGTCGTCCATGCTCAATGGCGTGGCCATCGACGGCTACCTGCAGGGCGCCACGGTGTTTCTGGACCGCAACGGCAACGGAACGCTCGACAGTGACGAACCGAGCACGGTCACTGACAGCTCCGGCCGCTACAGCCTGAATACATCTGGCCTGGGTTCTGCGCTGACTGGCGTGAAAGTGCTTGTCAGCGGCGGCGTGGATACCGACACGGGTTACGCCTTCGCGGGGCGCTTGAGCGCCAGAATCGAGGATGCGCAGAGCGGCCAAGTCGTGACACCCCTCACGACCCTGGTTGATGCCATGGTCGAGCAGGGGCTGGCAGCGGACGCCGCCCTGGCCCGGACCCAGATCGCGACCGTGCTGGGTCTCAGCGCGAGCGACCTGACGCTGGACCCGATGAGCGTCCTCGACAGCCAGCCGGGCATCTACACCGCCCAGGTGGCGCTGCAGCGGGCGATTCAGTTGCTGGCATCGGCCAATGCGGCAGCATCGCCCGAGCAGGCACGGCAGCGGGTGGTCCAGGCCCTGGCTGAAGCGATCAAGGCGCAGTCCGGCCGGGTCAGCCTCGGTGCGCTGCTCGCCCAACTGCCCGCCACCCTGCAACAGACCGCAGCAGCGGTCAAGCTGGCGGACAGCCTGCACGGCGCACTCGAGACCGCGCTGAGCGATACGGACCACAACCGTGGCCGCGAGCGGAGTCGCGCGGTGCTGCAATCGATGGACCAGTTGCGCGCGAAAGCCGAGAACAGCGGTGACTACGACTTGGCACAACAGGCGAGCGAACTGGACCGGGAGTCGGGCCTGAGCACCAGCCAGCCGGTCAGCCATCTGGTCGATGACGACGACAGCAACGACAGCCAGGCCGTCGCGATGCTGGGCAACAGCAACCCTGCGACTGGCAGCACCTACAGCCAGCCGGCCAACACCGCCGGACGCCTGCTGGCATCGAACTGCTTCCAGTGTCACGGCACCGGAGGCATGGGCGGCTTCAGCAACATCCGCGGCAGCGAGGCCGCCGAGGTCAAGGAGTACCTGGGCAGGAGCGCCAGCTCCGACATCATGGCCGCTCACGCGCAGGGCTACACCAGCGCCCAGCTCGACGCCATCATCGCCTACCTGCAGCAACGCTGAAGAGGAGAACCACATGAACGCACAGAACCTCAAGCTCGCCACCCGCCGCCGCTGGTTGCTGCTGGCCGCCGGCATTTCGGCCGGTGCCCTGCCCTTGCTCGGGCGCACCGACGAGGAGCACCACGACGACTTCGACGCTGAGCAGACCTATCTCAGCGGAGAAAACACCTCGTTCACCCTGGCCAACACCGGCCTGAACGCCAGGATCGTGGTGGTCGGTGGCGGCATGGCCGGCACCACGGCGGCCAAGTACCTGCGGCTGTGGGGCGGCGCAGGCCTGGACGTGACGCTGATCGAGCCCAATGCCAGCTACACCTCGAACATCATGAGCAACCTGGTGCTGAACGGCAGCCGCACGACGGCCAGCCTCGACTTCGGCTACAGCCAGCTGGCGGCCAAGTACGGGGTCAAGCTCAAGCAGGCGAAAGTCGTGGCCATCGACAGCGCCAACCGGCAGCTCAGCCTGTCGGACGCTTCGGTACTGGGCTACGACCGGCTGATCCTGGCGCCCGGTGTCGAATTCATGGACGCCTACGGCCTGACCCAGGCGGACTATGCCAGCCGCACCCCGCATGCCTGGCAGGCCGGCCCGCAGACGACACTGCTGGCCAATCAGCTGGCATCAATGAGCCAGAGTGGCACTTTCGTCATGACGATTCCCAAGTCCCCCTACCGCTGCCCGCCCGGGCCCTACGAGCGCGCCTGCCTGGTGGCGGACTACCTCCAGAGCAGCGGCCGGTCTGGCGCCAAGGTGCTGGTGCTCGATGAAAACCTGCCCAAGGTGGCTGGCGACCGCTATTCGGCCATCCAGGCGGAAACCCATACCTTCACCACCGCGTTCAGCCAGACCCATGCTTCGGTCATCGAATACAGATCGGGCGTTTCCGGGATCCAGATCGACCCCTCGACCAGGAGCGTGAGCTACATCGATTCGACCGGCAGTCATTCCGTCAACGCCGAGGTCGTCAATCCGATCCCGCCACACCGTGCGGCCGGCAGCGGCGTGGGCGCCTGGCTGGCAACCGCCGGACTCAACAACAGCGCCGACGGCCGCTGGTGCCAGGTCAATCCGCTGAGCTACGAGTCGACCGCTGCTGCCGGCGTGCATGTGCTGGGCGACGCGTCGAGCTGCGGCCTGCCCAAGGCCGGCCATGTGGCGAACCAGGAGGCCAAGATCTGCGCCGATGCCATCGTGCGCCTGCTCGGCGGCGGACAGCCCGACCCGGCACCGGTCGCCAATTCGGCCTGCTATTCGCCGGTGACAGCCAGCACGGCATCGTGGCTGACCGTGGTCTACCAGTACGACAGCGTCAACCGCAAGATGACGCCCGCCTTCAACGGCGGCGTGACGGCAGGAGCGACGCCAATCGAGGCGGCCAGCATCAGCAACAGCAACTTCAGGCAGATGAACACCTGGTTCAACAGCCTGATGGGCGACAGCTTCGCCTGAATGCCTGAACGCAGTCTGGCGCCAGCAGGCGCCAGACTCCGGGCTCACTCGCCCAGGTAGGCGGCCCGGACCTTGGGGTCGTTCAGCATCTCGGAGCCCTTGCCAGTCATCGTGATCAGGCCCGAATCCATCACGTAGCCGCGGTCGGCCAGCGCCAGCGCGCGGCTGGCGTTCTGCTCGACCAGCAGCACGGTCATGCCCTGGTCGTAGACATCCTTGACCACCTCGAAGATCTTGTCGACCATG
>JACCDQ011362078.1_pt1 | contig 10252 bp, 11 predicted proteins | sample 7446031 | NCBI WGS metagenome assembly JACCDQ01 (sample SAMN15323442, study PRJNA562643) | freshwater metagenome | isolation source: river surface water | place: USA:Blue River Watershed | collected 2017-08-17
CCACTGATCAAGTAATTCAATGCGTAATTACCTGTGCTGACCCAATCTGTTGGATCATTAAAGCCAATTGACAAGCCTTCGATAGACTTTGTAATTGACTTTCTAAATTTAGAAATATCAAATGCTTTTGCCATAATTAGTCCCTATAGTGAAGAAAGAGTACGAGTTTCCCCGTACTCTTTGTTTATTAATTAACCTTGCTGACGAGCGCGAATCTTGGCAAGAATGTCTTGCGCACGGCTCGCACCTTCTGCTGATGACTCAGCTGCTGGCGCAGGTTGTGCTACTGGTGCTGCCGCTTGAGCAGGAGCTTCCCATGGAGCATCTTCTTCTTCACTTTGTACAGGAGCAGCGGCTACACGTGGTGCTGCCTTAGCTACTGGATCACCAGTTGCTTGTCCCATACCTGCTGGTTTGAAATATTGACCCCAACGTTCCATGTCATATGCTTCGCCATCGACTGATGCTTCAAACATTTCTTTCATGACCTTAAGTTCAACGTCTGTTGGTTTCTTAGGTAAGAATGCGGAAAGGTCAAATAAACCATTTGTATCAATAGCTGCCTTTTCAACGTCAGAGATAGCACGTTCACGACGGCTCCACTTTGATGTTGAATAGTCTGCGAAACCGCCTTTGCTAGTTTTAGCAATACGGAAATCTAGACCTTTTAGGTAGTCAGTTGGTAGTTCATCTAACTCTGGGTCCATTAATGCGGACTTGATAATTTGATAGATTTGAGGACCAATGATAAATCTACGAATAGGATTATCTGGTGTGCTATCTTCCTTAAGCGGATCTTCAACAATGAAGCCTTGGAAAATGTATGAACGCTTCTTCCAGTACTTACGACCCATATCTTCTAGTGACTTGTCTTTAAACCAGCCACGTACTTCAGATAGAATAGGACAAACTGAACCATCGTTGTACATTTCAACGCAAGGAACTTGCACTTGAACTGGACGTGAGTCAGCTTCACCTTTAATACCTGCAAATGGGAGTTTGATCATTGCACGTTCTACCCAGAAGAAAGTGTTGTTTGGGTTACCGTCTGGTAGAAAACGTACTACGGCTTCTTTACCTTCCTGCATGTTCCAGTGTGGGTAAATTGCGTTATCGCCGCCGCCTGTTGATTGTCCTGTGGACTTGCCTTGTGCTTCTTGAAGTTTTGCACGAATCTCTGCTAATGTTGCCATTTTATAGCCTCCTTATGCCTTTTAATGTAATGACTTTATATGCCTTTCGCATAACAACTATTATGCGCTTTTTATTTAGCAAGGTCAAACATTTTCTTATCAAAAATGAATGTATTTTACCAAATAAAAAATCCACGTTAACCGTGGATTTCTCTGTATTTGAGTAGTGCTAACTGCCTAGCTAAAAATAACCGCCATCGAACTCGATCACTAATTCCGTCTTCATGTTCAATCTTGTGTAAGTCTTGTCGACGATATGGGCTCATTAAGCCTTCATCGCCCACTTCATAGTCTACATCGTCTATTACAATCTTTGCGTAACGATGTGGATTACTTCTGAGTACTTTGAATTTCGGTATTCTTGGAGATTTTACAAGGACCGGTACGTTTCGTGTCGCAGTCTTCGCTTGGGTTACGGTAGGAATATGTTTCCCATAGAGTTCGTTCCCAATCGCTGGAATACTTGTTAGGCTTATCGCAGTCATCAGTATAACAGCCAAATGTTTCATTCTTAACCCTCATTAACATATAATACCCACCTTTGTAAGTGTATACTATATTAACGCCTTAGATTGCAGAAAAGTTGACAAGTAGTTGTCCAAAAAGAAAGGGCTCCAAAGAGCCCTTATTTTGAGTGTGTATAATTATAAGCCTGATAGTTCTCTAATACGTGCTAATTCTGCAAGTTCAGGAGCTGGTTCAGTTGTTTGTTGTGGAGCCATGCGCTCTACCATCTTGCGAGCAACTTGTTCTGCTTGCTCACCAAACTTCTTACCTACCATAACTGCAACGCCTTCTGGGCCTTTAGGGAATGTGCCTGATTCACGATCGTAAAAGCTGTGAATAAATTCAGCAAGCTCTTGCACGTTCATTTGTCCGCGGCCTTCTCTACCTTCTTCGTTGTCATCGCCTTGTGTAACAGGTTCTTCTGCTGGAACTTCTGCTGCCGGTTCTGCTGGTGCTTCTGCACCTGCTTCTGGAGCAGCCGCTGGTTCTTCTGCAGGTGCTTCTGCACCTATGTCACCGAAGTCTAGTTGTTCTAAAACTTCAGGAGCATATAGTTGCAACCAACCTTGTACTAACCCTCTTACATCTAAGTTTTCATCTGCTTGTGATTGATCTTGAATTGATTTCTCTAATTGTGGATCATCAATAATGCCTTTTAAACTTTGTATTGCATTTTGGCCGTCTACTCCTGCTGGGAACGCTTGTCCCACCAATTCTTGTAGTTGCTGTACAGCAGCCTGTTGTTCTTCTGGGTCTTCGCTCTGGATAGCTGATTCTTCACCTAGTGCCATAACCCATGATTCAAATTTATTAAATTCGTCTGCGTGTTCTTCAATTTCTACGTCTGTATCTTCTACTTCTTCTGCTGTCATAGCGACTATGTCGTCGTAGCCTATTGTGTTATTTTCCTGCATTAATCTGTACAGAACTGGGAATACAGATTTGATATCTTCTTTGAAATTCTTAACCGTAAATTTTTCTGTATAATCTTCAACAACCTCGTCGGGTACTTCTACATTATTAGATGCCTGGAAAGATTCTCTGTATGCTTCATAGTGACTTTGCTTAGATAGTGCCTTAATTTGTTCACGTAGATTAGTTAGTGCATCTGTGCTACGAGAAACAATAGCATTTGTTTCTGTGTTCATTAGATCATTGCGAACAACATAATTTCCAAAACTCTTAAGTGCTGCAATTTCTTCACTCATTCTAACAATACTTTCACCAATTTCATCGTACGGTAGTCCGCCGTTAGCAACGTGACGTTGCATAGCACGAGCACCAGCTAAGTGAATGAACGGATACTTAAATCTTTCACCGTCTGCGTTTTCAACAAACAAGCCGGAAATGTGTCTTGTTCTTGCACCTGGTTGTTGATCGTCAACAAGTGCTTGGCTGTGTTTAATGATTAGACGTGTGTCCATTAACTTCTGATAACTTACGGTCTTAGTACCGTATAGTGAGCTTTCGTTCATAATGCTTTCTCCGACTGGTTTCTGTATTGTGTTAGGTTCTTGTTTAGGTTGAGCGTTAGTTGCTAAAAATTCATAGTCTCTTTTATCTAGATTATCTTTAGCAATATCTCTTGTGTCAAAATTTAACAATCTGCGTTTAGCAAATTGACGTAATTCTCTTAAGAATCCATACCAATTATCTTTTTGTCTAGGATCCATACCTTCTGTAATTCCATGGCTGAAATAAACTTTCATAGAGTTTGGTTCAGCAAGGCTAATACTTACGTGCCCAATAGGAGCTTCGCCTTCCATGTAATCAAAGTCAAAAAAACGAGCATCTTCAGGATTAATTGTAATCTGACCTGCATCGTCACCTAATTTTAAGCCCGTGAATCTACTACGAATTTTGTAGAATAGATCATTGGCAATGTTGTTTCTTGCGTCCATAGTAATATTTATCAAAACCCTGTGCTAATAAAGATAGGCATAGGTAAATGCTCTTCTGTAATTTTTTCCGTCATTTTATCGTAAATGTGCGGATCCCAGTCTGCTAGTACTTCTGCCATGCGTATCACTAGCAACGATGCCGATACAAGGTCGTCGTGTTCGCCTGATTTTGCTTTAAATCCTAAACCAGTAGCTACGTATGTTTTTAACTCAGAAATTAAAGGTTTAGACTTTAACGACATTTTATGAGTTTCAATCATATTCTTTAGTTGACTACATGCTGTAACTTTAGTACGGTGTGTAGTATTAAAGCCCTTGCGGAACTTGCGAACGTGTCCTTTACGGATTGGCTCACTTAAGAATAGCCCTGGGAAGTTTTCTTCACCTATGTCGCTAATAACTATGAGTGCTGCTTCACCGAGTGAGTTGTTTTCTACAGAATAATAAATCTGCGGAGTCGCACCCTTTTCTTGTCCTCGTTGCTCTATATAACGTAAAATCTCTCGTAGATGCTTAACTTGCTGTTGTACAGGAGTTAAGTTATGTCGCCATTCTGCAACTTGGTCCATGCTAGGCATTTCAAATACTTGAATAGCGCCATAGTCTCCGCCTGTACCTAGGCTAGGATCTAATGCTATTAGATATGTTGCCTTTGGATCGATGTCTTTGTACCAACGAGTTTGGCCCATGGTCATTATAGGATCAATGCCTTTAAGCTCTGTTAATTTTACTGCGTTAATTAGTGTTTCGTCAAAGATTAAGAATTCACATTCAAATTCACGACGGAATCGTTCTTCGCCAATCTTAGCACGTTCTAGTCTAGCCCATTCGTCATCACGTAAAGGATTTTCACGCCAGTGTGCAAAGTATGGAAAGAATCCGTTGACACCTAATTCTGTTTCATTGCCGTGTTCGTCAAACTTCTTATTTGCTTCTGTCCATAACATAGCAAATTGGTCTTCGTCTGAGTTTGGAGTTGATGTAATAATACATTTACCACCTGTTGACAATGTTGGAGAAAGTGCAGTCCAAAACTCTTTGGCCTTTTCAGGCGGCTGAACGAACGCAAATTCGTCACAATAAATTAATGATAAAGACTTACCACGACCAGTATTTTCTGTAGTTGTAGTAGCTTGAATACGTGCGCCATTATCATATTCAATAGTGTTTCTATTGTATGAGTACACACCAGCACGAATGAAGTCAGGTAAGTTCTCGTAACCAAAGCGGTAACGATCCATAATATCCTTGGCACCTTCATATTTGTGAGCTGCAATAAGAACCTGGCAGTCTGGCACAAACATTGTGTACCATAACAAGTACGCAACCGCACAAGTTGTCTTACCCATCTGACGCGGTAACATCGCAATACATTGTTTGTTATTGTGATATGCGTGGATTAATCGTTCTTGATATTCATAAGGTTCAAAAGGAATAGAACCTCTAGTAGGGTGTTGGATCTTAATAAAGTTTTTAGCAAAGTATAACGGCCCGTCAACCGGGTCCATACATGCTTCAAGATGCTTGACTTCCTCAAGTGTGTACTTGATTTGCGAGTGTGCTTTCTTAACTAAATTACCGTCGAGACTTTTTGCCATACTTTATTTAACGAAAAAAATAGGGCCCGTAGGCCCTATTTGAGTATTACATAATTAAGCGAATGTTAATCCGGTTAATGTAATATTCGAAACGGTGATGTCGTTTTCTGCTGTACCTACTGCTGTACGTAATCCATCTTCCATGTTTTCGTAAGAACCGTCAAAACTTGTTGATGCTCCAAACCCGTCGCCGGTATCTGTTTTAGTTACGTTTACTAGTGCTGTAAAGCCTGTTGCTGTGTTTCCAGGAATACCAACATAGTACACTTCTGCATAGTCTTGCAACGCTCTTACAACTTTAGAGAAATTGCTGTTAGCATCACTATAACTTGTAGAAAAGTTAAGTGTTGCTGAAATAATCTTAATCGCTTGAAGTTGTGGTGTGCCAAAACGTGTATAAGGGCCAACACCGCTTGCTCCGTCACCAACTAGTTTTCTTGCGTTATCGCCAACGTTACCAGAAACGCCGCCGCCAATAGCCACGCTATATAAATCTGCCATTATTTCGCTCCTTTAGCTTCGTTTAATCTACGTAGCAACTCTGCACGAATTTGTGCTCTCAAGTCGCCACCTTCCTTAACTTTTTGCATTGGGTTATCACCGCCAGCAACTTTAGGGAATGTATCTTTAGGTTTATTCATGCCACCAGCTAATTGATTATTCATGTAATCAACAGATTTAACTTCAGTATCTGGCTCGTTAGCATATCCTTCATCTTCACCTTCGTCATCTTCACGTTCGCGGCGATCAAATCCTGTTTGACTTGAATCAAAATCTCTTTGGTAAGCATCACGGTTGTCAGTAGCTTCTTTTTCATCACCGTCGTCTTTTTCCATATCATGGTCATCCATATCATGGTCACCGTCGTGGTCCAAATCGCCCTGTGCTCTCGAAACTCCGTCGTCACCGTCGTCTGGCTTATCCATAGTTTCTGGACCATCATCGCCACCAATTTTACCTAACGCGATATCAATAGTCTTGCTACCGTCTTTTTCACCGCCTGGCATATCGTCGTTGTCTTTATCAAAGTCAGGAAGCATCTTTAACGGACCTGAATCTAAATTACCTAAACCACCGATGCTTGGACCAGGAGGTGTAAGGCTAGGCATTGCACTTAGTGAAGGAAGACCTGCATCCTTTGGTTCCATATCTGGATTAACCTTAGTAATTAACTTTAATAGGTCTTCGATGTTTTCCATACCTTGAGCGTTTAAATTAACACTCATGCTCGGTGGAGCAGGTGGAGGTGTTACTGGTGCAGGTGAACTCATCGGGCTCATTGGGCTCGGTGGCATCTCTCCGCACTCTTGAACTGGTGCATCAAGTTCTTGCATTTTTGCTAATAGTTGGTGAAAGTCCATGTTTTATCCTTTGACTGATGTTTTACTCATAGGCGAGTTTACACCGGCCTTATCTTGTTTTTGTTTTTCGATCTTGTATTCAGCACAAGCACCGTCTTTCTTACGGTCCTTTGCTGCCTTGGCCAAGTCTTTTAAGAAACTCTTATTAAACTCGTCACCAAAATAATCTTTATGCTTGACCTTACCTGCGCCTTTGTCTAGATCTAATTCATCTAGTAATGCTTCGCCGCTTGGTTCAACATCAACTTGTAATTGCTCAAGTTCAGTTGGCTCACTGCTTCCGCGAACACGGAAATGTGCCTCGTCTAATCCCATATTCTTAATGTCTGAAATAATTTCAGGAGATGTAATAGGATATTCAGTAACCACTTCAAAAATTGTTACTTCTTTATTTTCTAATTCTGGAAAATCTAAAGGTAATTTTTGAATAGGAGTAGTTGACACTTTTTCTAGTGTAACAACTTTACAGCGTTCTAAGCGTTGCTTTAGTCCTTCTTGAAATTTTTCAGGAAGATCGCCAGCAACTTTAATTTTAAAGCTGTAAACTTTTTTAGATTCGGTAAGATATTCTTTAAAGGTCTTCATAGTAATATTTAGCTCTTTTGACCTAATTTCTTAAGGAGCTCGTTACGGTCTGTAATTACATAACCCTGTCCGTTGATAACATCATTAGGGTCATCACCAGCATCTTTTTCAATTTTTAACTTCTTAAGTTGTAGATCAACTGCTTTGAGCTTCTTTTCAATTTTGTTAGTTTTAGCAGTAATAGCGTTGCCCATCATTGAGCTTGCTACTTCAAAAATACGGCTAGCATAACGTACTTCTACGTTCATGCCTAGATCCATTAAATCGTCGTAGGCCTCTTCTGCTTTTTTAGCTAGATTATCTAATGCTTGTTCGTCAAGATCGTCTAGCTCCTGGATGTGTGGTAAAGTTGAAACTATCTTTTGGACAGCAACATATTGCTCATCTAAACTAGTTACTTCCTCGTGCGTAGCAACAGGAGGTTCCTCTACCTTTTCTGGCTCTGTAGAATCTAAGTTAAAAAGTTCTTCAAGTTTTTTGGTCATACTTTACTTATCTACGTTTTCCACCTTGATGGAAAATATCTCCCTCGTTAACTACTCTAAACTTAATGCCCTTTTGCTTACACCAAGCTGTTGCAGCTTCCCACTTTGCTAGATTCTTAACGTATTGCTCTTGATTATACGCACTCTTTCCTACATGTTCTCGAAGAGTTTGGCTTTGTGGTTTTACTTCAACAACCTCTGCATGTTTAGTTCCGTTCTTGTCTACATATACAATAAAGAAGTCCGGCACGTAAATTGTACTGCGGCCACTTAGCGGATCTCTATAAGGAATTTGTATAGATTCGCTAGCCCAATTTTGTACACCTGGATGTTCGTCAAGCATTCGCATAAAAACAAATTCCCAAGAGCTGCGAGCCAATGGTGTTTTCTTCCCTACATACTTGTCAGGGTTTTTCATTTCAAATCGACCCTGTGCAAACTTAGCCATTATGGTGCAATATTTCTAGATTGGTTTGGTATAACTGGAGTTGTTCTAAACCCTAGTGTTGATATAGGGCTTCTATTATTGTTTAAGATTTCTCCAACCAGTGTACTAATGTTTAGAGCATCAAAGTTATCTAAACTATCTAATAATTTAAAAATAGGAATGCTATCTAACTTTGCTTGTTTTAAAATTGTAGTGGCTACTACATTAGATGCTTCTTTGCTAAACCCTCGTTTTTCAAAAAAGGCAACAGCTGATTCAACATCATTAGCATTAAATTCTAACGGGGCTTGTCCATAGTTATCAAAGAACAGCTTAGTACCAGCGGCACTATCAGATTTGGTAGAAATAGGTAAATTGGTTGCCATTATGCTCTTTCACCCCCGGTTGCCATAATTTTTTGTGTGGCAGGAGTTGTTGTTTCTGACGAAGTACTTTTAGGAAATATTGCCCCAACTACTCCGCCAACCGTCGATACTGCTGTAGCTATGTTCGATGGGTTGCTTAAAATATTAATTGCTTCTTGCTTGAGGCCTTCTTTTGTAAGACCTCCAATATTCTTGTATGTATTAACGGCTTTAATTGCTGTGCCTAAGAAGCCGCCAAAACTTTCAAACGTAGATCCGTTAGATAAGTCTCCAAATATACTTTCTAATCCATCAAGAACGCCGCCTGGTCCTGCTAGATTACTTACACCTCCGCCTGCAACACTTAGTGGGCTTGGAACGGTATCATAATGTAATGTAGCAAATCCCTTAGGAGAATTAAATGCTACATTGCCTGCAGAATATTTCACTGCTTCGTATTCTACCGTCATTTGACTTTCTAACGTGTCGCCTTCTGCATATGCAACACTACCATGGTTCCATGATTTAATTCTTGGGTTAACAAGTGTGTATCCTTGAAACCTACTTCTGCTCATAGTGTAGATACTAATACTCTTAAACATTGGAGTAGTAATATCGTTGTCTAGACCATAACGGAAATTATCCATAGTAGTCTTTGTTGGTCTTAGATGATTAGCGTTGTATGCTGATACTGGTTGATGTCTATCAGCAGAATAATATCCGTAGTATACAGCCCACAAGGCATTTACAATACCTGCACTATCATCATGTAGTGCAATGTTTATAGGATCGTAGTTGATCCCTTTGTATACGATCTTCTTTCTGTTATACTGATTCTTAGTTACGGTGTCAAAGTTAAATTTTGGAAGATCTGCAGATTTAACTAACAAGCCAATTTCGTCGCTATGACGTTGACTAAATGATGGTGCTCGCATCGCAGTTTTGTCTAGTTCGAAACGAACATAGAACATAAACTTTGTTCGAGGTGCAAGACGCATTGTATCGTCTATGAATAGACGTGTAGCATGTTGCCAGTTAGATGCTATACCTTTAGGGTTGGTAACACCTTTAACTAGACCTTGCGAAAAGTCATTTAAAAAACGTGTAAATTTATTGGCCATACAAATATTTATGCCACAAAAAAACCCAAGATAAACTTGGGTTCTTTTGAGTATTGCTGTTATTAAGCTGTTTGTGTACCAGCGCCAGTAATAGTTTCGCCGAGGGTTCTTCCAACGGTTGCACCAATACCAACACCAACGTCTGCTGCGCCTGCACCCCATTGTTCCATGTTATCGAAACGAATAGTTAATGCTACGGTAGCTGCTTCGTTTGTACCATAGTTTAGATCGCCGTAATCAGCATTCATAACAATACAACCATAGCAGTTAATAGTTTCAAGTACGTTTGGAGCAAGAGTTGCGTTACCGCCGTCTAGTACTTCAATACGTGTTGTAAACTTATAGTCGATACCAGAACGTGCAGATGCTTGTTCCATGAAGTCGAATTGTTTCTGAATTTGCTGACCAACTAGTTTCTGAACTTCGCCGCTAGCATCGTCACGTAGTGTTAATGTTAGTGTTTCAAAACTTGGCTTACCTGCTAGATAAACTTTTGAGTTGTAAACGTCTAACATGATTTCTTCAAAACTTACTTTTGGACGAGTTACATCAGCAACTTGTTTTGTTAGTTCTGTAGCAGCTGAAACACCAAAGCCTAGGAGAGTTACTCTAAAGCGATATTTCAACTTCGGCATTAGGAGTACCTGAGTACCCCCTGCCGTAGGAACGGTCATGTTATTTAAACTTGTAATAGGCATTTTTAAATCTC
>JACCDQ011760547.1_pt1 | contig 10252 bp, 9 predicted proteins | sample 7446031 | NCBI WGS metagenome assembly JACCDQ01 (sample SAMN15323442, study PRJNA562643) | freshwater metagenome | isolation source: river surface water | place: USA:Blue River Watershed | collected 2017-08-17
GCAACGGCGTTTGATTCCCTTGTTCCACTTCTGCTTGCGGCCCGCAGGCGTGCTGGTGCTGGGCAGCGCCGAAACCGTGGGGCGCTCGCAAAGCCTGTTTGCAGTGACCCATCCCAAGTCCCGCATTTACCGTCGCAATGAGCAAACGCTGTTGCCCGGCGCGGTGGACTTCCCCATCCACCGCGCATTGAAATCACACGCCGCTGTGCAGGAGTTGTCTGTGCCCATGTCTGTCTCGAATTCATCTTCCAATTTACAAACCTTGGCCGATCAGGTGCTGCTGCAGGCGTTTTCACCGGCGGCGGTGCTCGTCAATGCCGAGGGTGACATCCTCTACATCAGTGGCCGCACGGGCCGCTACCTGGAGCCTGCTGCGGGCAAAGCCAACTGGAATGTCCACGTCATGCTGCGCCCTGCGTGGCGTGCACAGGTGGCTGTGGCCTTGCGACAGGCTTTGCAGGAGCGTCAACCTGTGGTTTTACGCGGTCTGCTCTTGGACGGGGATCGCCACCACCAATTGCAAGTGACGGTGCAGCCCTTGCAGGAGCCGCAGGCGCTGGCCGGCATGGCCATGTTGGTGTTCAAGGAGCTCGATGCGCCCGGCGCCGCAGCTCCCCCATCCTCCTTGCCGAATGCGGCATTGCTGGCCGAGTTACAAAGTGCCCGTGAAGAAATTCAGAATTTGCGCCATGAAATGCAAGCGTCCAAAGAAGAGATGCAGGTGCTCCATGAATCCATGCAAACGGCCAACGAAGAGTTGCAGTCCTCCAACGAAGAGCTGACCACCTCCAAAGAGGAGGCACAGTCGATGAACGAAGAGCTGCAAACCATCAATGGAGAGTTGCAAACGCGCCTGGACGATTTGGCGCTGGCCCAAAGCGACATGCAAAACTTGCTCAACAGCACCGACATCGCCACGCTGTTTCTGGACAACGATTTGAATGTGCGCCGCTACACCGAGCAGGCGGTGGGCATCTTCCATTTGCGCGAAGCCGATGTGGGCCGCCCCTTGAGCGATCTGGCCAGTACACTGGACTACCCGCAGCTGCAGACCGATGTGAAGGAAACTTTGCGCACCCTGACGCCTTGCGCCAAATCGGTGCCGGCCAGCGGTGGGCGCTGGTTTTCGGTGCGCATCATGCCTTACCGCACCCTGGCCAACATGATCCAGGGCGCGGTGTTGACCTTTGTGGACATCAGCGTGGCCAAGGCGCTGGAGTTTCGTTTGCGCGAAGCCCAAGTGGGTGCGCCATCTTCAGGAGTTGCGTCATGACACCCCAGCCCATTTCGTTCGATTCCCAGTTCGCTTTGCGCGAACGCGCGCAGGCCCGGCTTCAGGCTAAAGGGGCCAGTCTGACGTCGGCCAAAGACCCGAGCCAGGCCTTGCGCGTCTTGTTCGATTTGGCCTCGTCGCCCGACACGGCGCCCGATGCGCTGGCTTTGCTGCACGAGTTGCAGGTGCACCAGGTGGAGCTGGATTTGCAAAACGAAGAGCTGCAGCGTTCACGGGCCGAGCTGGAGGCGGCCTGGGCCTACCAGTTGCAGTGGCACGATGCCTCGCCCAGTGCCCAGCTGGTGCTGGATGAATCGGGTCGCTTGATGGAGTGCAATGCGGGCGCCTTGAAAAGCCTGAACCAGGACATTCAGCAGGTGCTGGGCAAACGCCTGGACAGTTGGCTGCTGGCCGCCGATGTGCCGGGTGTGCAGGCTTGGCTGTCGCGGGCCGGGCGAAGCGCCGAGCCCTTGTCCTTGCAATTGAAATTGCATGCACAGGGACAGGCCTTGCACGGCGTGTCTGCGGCGGCGCGTGCCAACCCGATGGCGCCCGGTGTGCTGGTGGCGTGGGTGGATGCGCCGAGCGCGTCTTGACGCGTGGTGACTGAGTCCCTGCGTGCGTGAGTGTGGCTTGGCACACTGACGGACGCGCCAGGCGGCTCTATCGTGGACTTGTCTGGGCTGGCGCCACCAAGGTGTTGCAGGTCCGGACCGGTGGCCATGCATTGCCCAGGCACTGCCCAGGCCGGTAAGACTCTTTGCACAACAGGACTGCACCATGACTCACAAAACTTTCTGGGCCGCGATGGCCACTTCTCTGGTTCTTTTGGCGGCTTCGGGCTGCGCCGTATCGCGGGGGCAAGAGACTGTGGGGGCCTATGTGGATGACGCCGGCATCACCACCTTGGTCAAGTCCCGCTTCTTTGAGGACAAGGATGTGGCTGGCACCTCCATCAGCGTGGAGACCTTGAAGGGCACCGTGATGTTGTCGGGCTTTGCCAAGAGTGCGCAGGAGCGCAACAAGGCCGAGAGCATTGCACGTGGCGTCAAGGGTGTGATCGCCGTCAAGAACGAGATCGCCATCCGTCCCTGATCTGCATGCATGCACAGCGGCATGGGCACTGACCTTTGCACGAGAGATGGCAAGGAGGCGTGACCCATGCCGATCCAGGAGCTCACGCCCGAAGATTTGCGCCTGCGCATCGACGTGTCGTCCTTGGGCTTTGCCGATACCTCTGAGCTGCTGCACTTGCCTTTGCCGTGGATCGGGCAAGCGCGCGCCGAAGAAGCCGCGCGCTTTGGCATGGAGATGGCGCAGCCCGACTACAACTTGTTTGTGCTGGGCGAGGTGGGCAGCGGCCGCACCACGCTGTTGGGGCAGATGATGCGCGCGCAGGCGGCCCTGCGGCCTGTGCCGCCAGATCTTTGCTATTTGCATAACTTTGAGGAAGCCGAACACCCCAGGGCTTTGCGCATGCCCGCTGGTCAGGGGCGGCAGTTGCGCCAGTTGATGGGCCAGCTGGCCAAGCGCCTGCAGGCTGAAATTCCCAAGCGCCTGGCGCAAGACGATTTCAAGGCCGAGAGCCAGCGCATTCGTGAGGCCTGCACGATTGAAAAAGACCGGGGCTATGTGGCGCTCAGCGCCTATGCCGAAGCGCACAGTTTTGGCCTGATGCGCGATGAAGGCCACATGGTCTTTACCCTCAAGGATGAAAAGGGCGAGCCGGTGACGGCAGGCAAAGCCCTGGCCCGCACGCAGCAGCAACGTGTGGAGGTGGAAAAAGCCGAAGAGGCTTTGCGCGATGAAATCAGCCGCTACCTGGAAAAGACACAGTCCATGGATCGGGTGATGAACGAAGGTCTGGCCGCTTTGCGCAGGCAGACCATCAAACCCTTGCTGGCGCATGAGTTGCAATTGATTCGAAATGGCTTGCTGCCTGATGTGCAGGGCGACGCGAAGCTGGGCCTGTTTCTGGAACAGGTGCACCACGCGGTGCTGGAGGATCTGGAGTTGTTCCAGCCGGGCGATGATGAACAGGTTCGTCTGGAAGCGCTGGAGGTGGTGCTCTTGCTGTTTCGCGTCAATGTGGTGGTGGACAACCACGCCCTTGAAGGCGCTCCGGTGATTTTGGAAGACAACCCCTTGTACCGTGCGCTGTTTGGCAGCATTGAGTACGCCTCGGATGGCAATGAGTTGGCGACCGATTTTTCGCACATTCGGGCAGGCAGTTTGCTCAAGGCACATGGCAGTTTTTTGATGCTGCATTTGCGCGATCTGTTGGCCGATGAGCCGGTGTGGGAAAAGCTGCGCAGGTTCATGCGCAGTGGGCGTTTGCAGATCGAGGAGCCCGGCATGGTGCATGCGCCGATGGCCGCTGTCTCGTTGGCGCCCGAGGCGGTGGATGTGCAGGTCAAGATTGTTTTGGTGGCCTCGGTGGAGGAGTATTACGCGGTGCAGGCGGCCGATCCGGAGTTCGCACGGCGCTTTCGTTGCAAGGTGGATTTTGCGGAGAGCTTCACGGCCACGGCCGATTCTGCGCGGGCCACGGCGATCTTTGTGGCCCACACCTGTCAGCGCAAAGCCTTGATGCATTTTTCGGCCGAGGCGGTCGGCGTTCTGATTGAAGAAACCCACCGCGAGGCGCAGGACCAAACCCGACAAAGTGCGATCTTCGCCTTGTCGGAAGCGCTGGTGATGGAAAGCGCCGACCTGGCCCAACGCCGGGCGGCTCGGACGGTGCAGGCACAGGACGTGTATGCGGCGCGTGAGGCGCGCATTCATAGGCTCAGTTATCCCGAGCAGCGTTTGCAGGAGACCATCGCCGATGGCGAGCGCTTGCTCGATGTGCGGGGCGAACGGGTGGCCCAAGTCAACGGCCTGACGGTGCTGGACTTGGGGGACTACTGTTTTGGCTTCCCGGTGCGGGTGACCGCACGCACGTATGCGGGCGAAGACGGTTTGCTCAACATCGAGCGCGAGGTGGAGTTGTCCGGGCCGATCCACGACAAGGGGGTGCTGATCTTGCACAGCCATTTGTCGGCCTTGTTTGCCCACATTGCGCCGCTGGCCCTGAATGCGGCGGTGGTGTTCGAGCAGGAGTACAGCGGCGTGGAGGGCGACTCGGCCTCGTGTGCCGAGTTTTATGCCTTGTTGTCCAGCCTCTCGGGCCTGCCGATTCGCCAAGGCATTGCGGTGACCGGTGCGATCAACCAGCATGGCGAGGTGCTGCCGGTGGGCGGCATCAATGAAAAGATCGAAGGTTACTTTCGCAGTTGTGAACTGCTGGGACTGGATGGTCAGCAAGGGGTCTTGATCCCCCGACGCAATGTGCGCCACCTGATGCTGGATACGAAAGTGGTGGCGGCTGTGCGCGACGGGCGCTTTCACATCTACACAGCCGATGACGTGGGCGAGGGCATGTCCTTGCTGACGGGCGTGCGTTTTGGCGACAAGGGGGTGGGGCCTTATGCCGCGGACTCGGTGCTGGGACGTGCCCAAAAAACACTCCAACGTTTTCGCCGCGCATGCGCTGCATCGGTCGTGCACCAGGGCCCCGCGCATCAAAAGGGCCATCGTTCACAGGTTTGAGTCTTTCTTCAAACTTTCGGGGTCACTACTGGTTTGAAAGTAAGCGCACTCACCAATTCAAGGGATTCCTTGTGGACTACGCGCCACCTATCCTGATGGCATGGTCGGCGTTGCGTGCAACTGGTGCGCAGTGCCTCAGTCAAACGGAAACTTGTTTGTGAAGGACGAAACCGATGTGCATAGACCTGGTGCTGGCAGACCCGTATCCCGTGATGCTCGATGGCCTGAGCCATGTGTTTGACAACTCGCCGGAGTTTTCCGTCAAGTCTTGCGTCCACCATGGTGATGCGGCTTTGCAGGCGGTCCGGCAGCACCAGCCGCACATCCTGGTGATGGATTTGTCCTTGACGCAAAGCAGTGGTCTGGCCTTGCTGGAGGCCTTGCAGGCGTCTGAAGTCAAGACCCGGCCCGTGGTGTTCACAGGTGCGTCGATTGGCGAGGTGATGCAGGCCTTGGATTTGGGCGTGCAGGGCCTGGTGTCCAAGGAAAGGCCCAAGCAAATTCTGGCGCGTTGCATCAAGCAGGTGCACGAAGGTGGTCAGTGGCTCGACCGGGACTTGTCCTTGAAGACCATGTCTCTTTTGCTGGAGCAAAAAAAGAAAAATGCACAGGCTTCGCATTTGCTCACGCCTCGGGAGTTGATGGTCGCACGCATGGTCACGGAGGGTTGGCCGAATAAAAAGATTGCCAGCAAGCTGTTCATCAGCGAAGGCACGGCCAAGCTGCATTTGCACCATGTGTACCAAAAGCTCAATTGTCCGGGGCGCATGTCCTTGCAGCGATTCATGCAAGAGCACGGCTTGGTGTGAAGAGCCTCAGGGCTTGATTCAATTTTTTCACGCAAAGGAAGTTCCATGTCAGATGAAAACCATATCCTCGAATCGGCGTATGCCTTGCATGTCAGCGAACATTTCCGCAGAGCGTCTGAAGAGTTGCTCCATGCTTACCAGCGCAACAAGGAGGCCAGTCGTCACCACGAGGCGGGCGCATTCAAGGCGGCCTTGCACCATGTGAAGATGTCCAAGCACCATGCATTCAACGCGCATGAGCATTTGAAAGATGCTTTGCTCATCAGCGAAAAAATGGGTCAGATGGATGTGCCTGTTGGCGTTCGGGGTGGTCTGTCGAGTGGCTCCGCCATTCAGTGAACCATCCAAAAATGTGTTGTGAACAACGCAAATCCTCAGCACTATGTGCTGAACCGCACATTCTTTGAACCGTGATCGAAATAGACTGGGTACGTGGATGAGGCAACGTATAAGAAGGACCGTCTACCTTGTTGCGATGGATCGAGACCCATTCTGATGAATGATCGCTGAAGGATTGAACATGTCGATACGCGTTTTATTGTCTTCCAGACACAAAGTGGTTTCCGAAGGAATCGCGGCAGTCTTGAGAACCCATCCGGATATGAATCTGGTGGGCATTTCAGAAAACACAGAGCGCACACACTCATTGTGTGACGAGCTTGACCCGGATGTCTTGCTGGTGGGTATCCATTCCCAGGGTGCCCAAGAGCTGGACCTGATGCACCGTTTGTCGCATCGAGATTCGCCGCAAAGCATCGTGGCCTATTCGAGCGAATCCGGTCGTAATTCCATCATGGAGATTCTGGATGCTGGCGCCAAGGGCTATGTGTCGACCACCAGCAGCATCGATGAGCTGATGTCGGCCATCCGAGCTGCAGCGTCGGGACGTGCGTACCTGTGCCAGTCTGCGGCCACCGAGATGATGGAGAGTGTGCGCAAATCCCGGGCAGGGGACATCACGTTCCGCTCTCACTTGGGTGGTCGTGAAGAGCAGGTTTTGCGTTTGATTGCGGATGGCTATTCATCCAAGGAAATTGCACGCAATTTGCAGATCGCGCCCAGCACCGTGGAAGTTCATCGCCGCAACATCATGCGCAAGGTCGGTTTGCACAAAGTGGCGGACTTGACGCGTTACGCGATCCGCAATCAGATGGTGTCGGTTTGAGGTGTCAGTGGTTGCAGTGTGTTGACTGGGGTAATAGCCGCTCGTATTCTCGTTGGATGACGCCATAGCACTCACAGGCGCGCTGCGCGAGAGCCGATCGGTCCAACACGGTGATGCGCCCGCGTGCATAACGGATGATGCCCTCTTGCATCAGTTTCTTGGCGGCCATGGTCACACCTTCGCGCCGCACACCCAACAAGCTCGCAATGACTTCATGGGTCATCACGATGGTGTCACCATCCATGCGATTGAGGGTCAAGAGCAGCATGCGGCACAGCTGCTGGTCCAGCGTGTGGTGGCGATGGCACACAGCGATTTGCGCCATCTGGGTGATCAAGGCCCGTGTGAACAGCCAGAAGATGCTTTGCACTTCGTGACCTTGGCTGAATGCGTCCAGCACCACCTGCACCGGCAGGCGTATGGCCTGCCCTGCGGTTTGCACGATGCCTTGGTTCTGAGTTTTGCCGCCGCCCATGAGCATGTACATGCCCAACACGCCCTCGCGACCGGTCATGGCGATTTCGGTGGTGGCGCCGTTTTCCAGCATATAGACCCAGGACACGATGGCCGAGGTCGGAAAGTACATGTGGCTCAGCGTACTGCTGGGGTCGTAAAGCACTTGGCCCATGGGCAGCTCGATGACCTCGAAATAGGGCGCCCAGGCGTTGTAAGTGCTTGCAGGCAGCAGGTTGAGTATGTTGTTTTTGCTAATTTGCCTCGTCATTCGGATGTTTTTTATGAATTTGACATCCTTTGAATTTATCAGGCGCTGGATTCCTTATGTTTGATTTCGAACGTAAAGCGCAAATATATGGGATGCGCAGGTTCAGCTTGGCATGCATGCCGGTGCGTGCGCTCGGGCTTGTTGGACAAGCCCTTCCATGTTGAGGATGTTGATGACCCCTCTCTTGTAATCCAATAAACCTTGCTCTTTGAAAGCCATGGCGGCCAACGTGACGCTGACGCGTCGCACGCCCATCATGCGCGCCAATTGATCGTGGGTGAGCTGGAGTTTGGCGGCCTGTGTGCGTTGTGCGCACAACACCAGCCAAGCAGCCAAGCGTGTGGCAATGTTGTCACCCTGGATGGTGGCAGCCATGTTGGCGATGTCATGCGTCATCAGCCACAGATAACGGGCCACCGCCCAGAGAATGGTGGGATGGGCTTGCAGCAAGCCTTGCAGTTCTTGGCTGTCTGCGCACCAGGCTTGGCCTGCGGTCTGTACTTCAAACTGGAGGTGGGATACCTGTTGTCCCAAGGCTGCGCCGAGACCAACCGCACCTTCTGTGCCGATCAATCCTAGGGCCAGGCGGGCTTGATCGGGGTTGTTGACCCAGAGGATCACACAGGCACCGGTCAAAAAATACACTTTGGCAGGTGAGGATGCTTTTGGCGGGCACAGCTGGTCTCCCTCGGCAAGCTCAAGGGGTTGGCAGATTTGCTGCAAGCGGTTTTGATCTTCTCTGGACAGCTGAAAGACAAGACCGTTGGTTGAGAAATTCACAAAAGCATTCGGCGGCGCGGTTGAATGGCGCGTCATTCTGCGAATACCCAAAAGTCAGCAGAAATCGCGCATATTGAATGGCTAACGAGTATATGCCTCAATGATTCTGAAGATAACCATGATTTGACCGATTCTATGTTCGATATAGAACATAGAATGTGAAAAATTGTAAAATCAGCAACGATTAGGGCTGGATGCTTGATTCCCGCGCGTTATCCACTTTGACTTCAGTGACTCAAAATTCTTTGCTCAACTTGATGCTGCAGACGGCACCACCGGCGTTTGCGGTGCAGCCGGAGCGGGTGTTTTTGCAACAAGGCCCCCTGGACTTGGCGGCATCGGGTTCCTTCGTTTATTTCCCCCAGGATGCTTTGTTGAGTTTGGCGCAAGTCAGTCCTGTTCACGATGCGGTGAATGTGGCCGTGGTGGGACAACATGCGTGTGTCGGGCCCGCAGAGTTGTGGGGGGCTCAGATGCAAGCAGAGGTCATGGTGGCCGGGCATGCCTGCAGGCTCGATTGGTCGCAGGTCAAACAAGATGACCGTGTCTATGGACTGTGGTTGTGGCACACCACGGTGGTCACCCATGGTTTGATTGAACAGATGGCGCAAACGGCTTTTTGTGTGCGGCACCACCACGCGACGCAGCGCTTGGCCAGTTGGCTGTTGATCGCTTTGGCCCAGCATGGCGGGCCATCGTTACACCTGCATTTGGATGCGGTGCCCTTGTCCATTCGTCAGCCAGCGCATTCATGGGCCGCTGTTTTGGACACCTTGCAAAATCAGCAAGCCATTGAGGTGCATGGCGCGGACTTCAGGGTGCTGGATGCAGGGCGTCTGGCAGGTGCAGCATGTCGCTGTCACACCATGGTCACGCACTCAGCTGGGCAGCGACAGCTTCGGCCACTTTGATCCCATCCACCCCGGCCGACAAAATGCCGCCCGCGTAACTGGCCCCTTCACCGGCCGGGTACAGGCCACGCGTGTTGAGGCTTTGGAAGTCTTCGCCGCGTGGAATTTTGAGGGGCGATGAGGTGCGTGTTTCCACGCCGGTCATGACCGCATCCGGCATGTCATAGCCCTTGATCTTGCGACCGAACACCGGCAGCGCTTCGCGCATGGCGGCGATGGCGTAGTCGGGCAGCACCTTGGCCAGATCGACCAGTTTGACGCCCGGCTTGTAAGACGGCACCACGCTGCCCCATTGGCTGGAAGGGCGCTGCGCCAAAAAGTCGCCCACCAACTGGCCGGGCGCTTCGTAATTGGCACCACCGACTTCAAAGGCCCGCGTCTCCAGCTGGCGCTGCAATACGATGCCCGCCAATGGGTGCGGTGCAGGCGCTTGCTGTTGCGACATGGCCAAAGCTTCTTGCGCCAGCTGCGCGCCTTCCACATCGCCAAAGGCCGCTTGCCAGGCGCGGGTGTCCAGCGGGTAGTCGGGTGGGTCGATGCCCACCACCATGCCCGCGTTGGCATTGCGTTCGTTGCGTGAGTACTGGCTCATGCCGTTGGTCACCACGCGACCGGGCTCGCTGGTGGCGGCCACCACCGTGCCGCCCGGGCACATGCAAAAGCTGTAGACCGCACGCCCGTTTTGCGCGTGGTGCACCAGTTTGTAATCGGCCGCGCCCAACAAGGGGTGGCCTGCGTGGCGGCCCCAGCGGGCTTGGTCGATCACGCTTTGCGGGTGCTCGATGCGAACGCCGATCGAAAACGCCTTGGCCTGCAAGGCCACTTGGCGTTTGTGCAGCACCACAAAGGTGTCGCGCGAGCTGTGGCCCAGGGCCAGCACCACATGGCGGGTGGCCAGGGTGTGGCTTTGCCCGGTTTTCTGGTTCAGCACCTGCAGACCGGTGATCTGCTGGCCGCCCGCAGCTGGGGAGACCAGCACATCGGTCACGCGTTGCTCAA
>JACCDQ011742759.1_pt1 | contig 10251 bp, 5 predicted proteins | sample 7446031 | NCBI WGS metagenome assembly JACCDQ01 (sample SAMN15323442, study PRJNA562643) | freshwater metagenome | isolation source: river surface water | place: USA:Blue River Watershed | collected 2017-08-17
CATGTGCCTTTCGCGTAGCGCAGAAGCGGTCGCGCAGGCCGGCACGAGGCGCGAGTCACAGGCGCGAGGCCAGTTTCAGGATTGAAGCTGCCGGCCAAGTCAGCGGCGCTCAGTGGCCGGTGTTGGCGGGAGTTGTCGCTCAAGCCCTGAACCGCGAACGACTCAGATCAGCCTCAAGCAACCTACCGCAGACCAAGCCAAGCCCCCACATCAGTTCTGCCTGCATCCCAGCCTGAATTGCTCCTGCCGGATGGCCAGCCGTCGGTCGGTCAACGATCCTGCCTTTTCCGTCTGATCCAGTTGCACCCTTTCCCTCTGAAGCTGGCTGCAACGAATGATCACCGCCGCTTGCTTCATGCCGGTCTCTTGCGCGGTGCGGATGTCGCGACTGATATCGCGCATCACTGCTTCCTGGCTCTGGCGCTTCTTGCCAGACAGCGAATGCACCCCTTCCGTGGGCAGGATGTCAACCTCTTTGCCGTTGGCGCAGGGTCGATCCGTGTAGGTGCCGTTGCACAGGTACACCGGTTGTTGTGCCCACACGCCAGACACCACCAACACACATCCGGCGATGACCGGCCACGATCTATGGAACATGTTTCCTACCCCTGAAACGGTTGCACCGCCTGGATGTGGTTGGAAAACCCTGTTTCTGTTTCACAGCGCCAGGTGGCCCACAACCTCGAACCGTTCCCTTGTGTTCCCATGTCCAGCTCCAGCGCCATCCAATTGCGCGCTGGCATCACGTACTTGTTGTGCCCAGGAAACAGCATCATTTCCACGGTATGCTGCACATCGATGTTCTGAGGTTTGCTGGCCGTACTGTTGAGCATGAACAGAAACAGCCGCTCGGCCACGCCCATCAGCGATGGATGCACGACGGCAGAGGATGTGAACTGTTGTATCTGCGCCCAGTTGGCAGTTGGCGGGATGTCACGGCGATGGACGCTGCCCCATGCCGCGACGTGGACGTCGCCCGACACGATGGACACCCGCAGTTGCTTGTCCCGGGCGATCTGACCCAGCGTTTCCAGGAGACGCTTGCGTTCGCCTTCGTGATCATCGTGTGACCAGTGGTCTTTGAGGTCATCGGCATTGCTGTCGAGCACATGGTCCTGCCCGAAGGTATCTAGCAACCCTTCGGCCAGGGACAACTTGGGGTGCGCGACCGGAACCGACGACATGAACACCAAGTGCTGACACGCATTACCGGGGTGTGAGGGTTGCCCGGTCGTCAAGCCTCGCATCCAACGCTGGAGAGCGTCCCAACTCTTGGCCCCCAGCACCTGGGTACGGGAGCGCTCGGTACGCAGATCCGCCACCACGATAGACAAGGGCCCGACACGGTACGCTGATGAGAACCCCGGTTGATCTTTGAGCAACGGCAACGCCAGTGGGTCGGTGGCCTGATGCGCCGCCCAGTCGATCGGCTGATACAGCGGGTCTTTGCGCGAGACGTTGACGGCGGTGTTGTGCTTGAGCTCCGGCAAGTCGCCGATAGCATGCTGCATCTGGAACACCCAGAAAGCCTGGCGCGCGTGTTTGAACAGCGTCTGAAACAACGGGCTGTTCTGCATGGCTTCGCTGTACGACCCCCACCCGTCGAAGATGTCATGGTCATCCCACATCATGATGGTCGGCACGCGCGCCATGGCATCGGCCGCGTCCAGGTTGTTCTTGCCTGATGCCCAGGGTGCACGCACCTTGGGAAGCCAGCGTTGGCCGTAGAGGCCGAAGTAGTAATCCTCAATCTTCTGTTGCAGGGCTTTGGACACCTTGAAGGTGAGTTGCTCGTCTCGAGAAAGCGCCACCCAGTCCTTGAGCTCCTTGATGTCCTCCCAGATCGAGTCGAAATAAATTTGATCGCCCCCCATGAGCATGAGGTGAAAACGCTGCAAGCCCTTGTCGTGGGTGCGAGCCTCGTGCCAAAGTTGCTCGCGGTCTAGCTGCATGCTGGCCGGGCGGAGGTTCCGATCGTGATTGGATAGCAGGTCTTCCCAAACGGCGTTGGCTGGACGCACCAGTTTGCGCATACCGCTTGGGTCGGAGAAACCATTGCACGACACATAGGCCATGCGCGGTGCGTAGTCCTTGCCTGGCACGGTGAAGCTCCAGCTGGGACCATCTTCCAGACCGTAAGTGACCTGCCGCTCTTGCAGCTGCAGGTCACACGACAGGTCGTACCGCAGATACTTCACTTTCTTGTGGCTCAGCAGTTCTACAGGCTGGGGGCATGCTCTGCCCTCCACCCGCAGTTTCGGCAGAGGCGCCCCGTCGTCTGGCACCCCTACCAGGGCTGTCACCCGCCATTCATCTTGCGGGCCAACGCCCCGAAACGACAACACCGGACCAACCACCCAACGTTCTTTGACCATACATCCCCCCTCGTATCAATGATGGATGTTGAGCTCGGCTGCGATCAGCCGGACAATCTTTGCGCGGGAAACCGCGCGCTTGGCGAGCAGAGCCCCCTCACCGGTCTGCACCAACCATTCCAGAAAACGCTGCAGCGCGTGACGCGTTTGAGCCTCGTCACGGCAGTTCGCCAAGAATGCAAATTGGACCTTTTGAACGTCGTCAGCGACGAACACCCCGAACGGTCCACTCACGACCGTGGCATCCGGGAAACCCAGCAAGGAAGTTGCCTGGGTTTCGGTGGCGCCCTTGTGACAGGCGATCAGGTGCAAAGGGCCGGCACTGCCTTTGAGCAAACCGGCGTTCTCGTGGTCGCGCAGGAACGGGCGCCCCACCAACTCACGGGCGGCTGCTACTGTGAACGCCGCAGGAATGGCGTGAGCAAACACCACAACACCTTTCCCGTCAAGCGGAATGACGGCTGCCCCCTTCTTCGATCGCGCGCCGGGTTGCTTTGACATCGCTTCCAGCAATACCGTCTCCATCACCCCCTTGCGTTGACGGAAGTCCATTCGACTCCAGTCCAGTGCCTGCCCCATGTCGAACCGGGTTGAGGCTGCCGATGCAACACCACGGTGGGTGAGCGTGATGAAGGCATCCCGCAGCGCTTCCTGAACGCGAGCCTTGGCTTCGTCCACCGTACTGACGGTGCCGCCCCGGAAGGGACTTTGCGCGTTGAGGTATTGCTGAAAACGAAGGTTGCGTGCACCCTGCTCCCCGGTCTCCTCTGGTACGAAAGGCAGCATGACAACTCGAACCTTGCCGCGCGAGGCGTTGAGCCCCTGCATGTATTCCGCATGGCAAATGCCGATGTCTGAGTCGGCTTTTGCCCAGCCCGCATTGCCGTTGGCCAAGACAATCAGCACGTCACACTCATTGACGGCGTCCAGGCAGGCCTCCCAGCTGTCAACCACTCCATCTGCAGGGGGAGCATCTTCGTTGATCCAGACCTCAAAGACCTTCTTGCCCCAAAGCTTGGTCGACTCGATGTCCTTCTTGATCTCCCGGCGCAAGTCTGAAAGCGTGGTGTTGCTGCCTTGCGGAAACGGGTCGTTACACCGGCTGGACAGCATGACCCGAATAGTTTTGGACGTTGCCATTTACCCTCCCTTTAATCCGAACAATTCTTGTGTCAATGTCACGTCCAAGCCGCGAGCCGCGAGGCCACACATCAGAACGAAATTTCCAATTTTGAGTCTAGGCAAATTTGAAGGACCTGTCTCTCCCTTGTTTTGGGGAGGCAACACTCGTCAACCAAGGCAACGTCGTTCAAGATCTCTCCCCGGCGAACCGTCACAGTTGGCAATCCACCTTTAAGGCGTCTGCTCTGGACGGCCAGGTCAGCGCCTTTTCGGCACACCAGGAATATCCAGCACACCGAAGCCCCGGTAGGTCCAATCCTCGAATTGCCCACAGCGCTTCTACTGGGTTTTGTGATCGCGAACCAACGCATAGGCCTGCTGCATGCAGACGCCCTCGCGCAATACCAAAACGGCAAAGAGCGCTGACAACCCAGCGTACATGAGGGTAAGCAGTGAGGCCGCCCATTTCCCGCTTTGCAAAAGTTGGGGCATCAGGTACATCAGCAGCCAGAGGGCGGCCATCGCAAAGATCATGTAGAACAGGAACACGCCTGCTGCCAACGTTTTCCTGATCGAGGCTGTCCTGATCATGAACGTTGATTCGAAATGACTGCCGTCACGCGCCAACGTGACATAACCACTTCCGCGCAGGTACCTGTCCATGGCCTGCAGCGGACTGTCCTGGCACAGCAGAAGCCTGATGGCCTTGGCACTCAGGCGCGAATGCCCCAGGGCGGCAGCGATGCCCGCCTCTAGAAGCAAGGGGTGCAATTTCTCCACCCCTTCGTCCAAAAGAGCCTTGAGCGCCAAGTAACGCCGCTCCAACGCACGGCCACGCCGGTTGACGAGGTGCCGTTTGAGGTACCCGAAAACTGTGATGACCACCGCGCCCAGGACCTTTAGCCACGCCAGAACGCTATCGGGCGTTATCGACTGCAAAAGTTCATGCATTGTTCAATGCTCTCGATGTCGCTGCTTTGAACTGGTGTGCTCAGCGCTCCCGCGCCGCCTCGTGCCAGGCTTTTTGAACCGGTGACAGCAGGTACTCGGCCACCGTGCGCTGCCCCAGCAACACCTCCGCGCTGGTCTGCATACCGGCGCTCATCGGGAAGCGCGCACCGTCCATCTGCAGCGCCGCCTGCTCCAGTCGCACCAGGGCCTTGTACACCAGCGGCCGGTCGGCATCCTGCCCTGCCGCCGCAGCCGCGCTGCCTTCACCCGTGTCCGCCGCGTCCGCGCTGATGTGTTCCAACACCCCTTGAGCCATGCCGTACTTCTGGAACGGGTAGGCCGCGAACTTGAGTTTCACGGCCTGCCCGGGCCTGACGAACCCCACGTCCTCGTTCGAGATCCACACCTCGGCGCGCAAAGCTTCTTCGTTGGGTACCAGCGTCAGCAGCACGGTGCCGGGCTGTACGACAGTACCCGCGGTATGCGTCGCAAGGTCCTTGATCAAACCTGCCTGCGGTGCGCGCAGCTCCATGGCCTCGCGCCGGTGCACTTGCTTGATTTGCTCCTGGAGCAATTTGTCCAGCGCATTGGCCACCTCGTTGCGCTCGGCGTACAACTCGCGGTGGCGGTCCGCCACGATCTGCTCCAGCCTGCGCTGAGACTGCTCAATGCCCGCCTGCGCGGACTCGATGACGTGTTCCTGCGTGCGCAATTCCTGCTCGCGCTCGATGCGCTCACGCTTCTTGTCGCTGCTCATCAGCGGGCCAGCAAACCCGTCCTGCGCAAGTTTCTCGAAAGCACGCTCCTGCTCGCGATAGTGCGGCAACGTCTGAGCCAGTTTGGTCTGCACCTGCCGGGCAGCCGCCAGGTCCTGCCGGGCCTTGCCCAGGCGCGAACGCTCCTCGGCCAGGGCGGCGTCCAGCGCCGCCCGGTTGGCCCGGTGTTGCGCCGCCACCTCAGCCACCAGCGCGTTGGGCGCCGTCACCTGGCTATTGCCGCCATCGAACGCCTTGCCCGACAGCTCAGCGTCAATGCGGCGCAGCACCAGTTGCTTGCGTGCCACCTCCATGGAAAGGGCGGTGGCATCCGCGTCCACGTAGTTCGTGTCCATGCGCAAAAGGACCTGGCCCGCCTGAACGGCATCGCCCTCCTTCACCAGGATCTCGCGCACGATGCCCGCCTCGGCGGGCTGGACGATCTTGACGTAGGTCTGCGGCACCAGCTTGCCCTGCGCCATGGCTACGATGTCCAGCCGCCCCACCAAAGCCCAGACGAGCAATGCCCCCACCAGGCAAACGATCGCCAGCAGGACTTTGCGCCCCATCGGATGGGGCGCCTCCTGTTGCAAGCGCAGCAGGCTGGGGGCAAAGGCGTCTTCGTGCAGTTCGAAGTACGACTTCATCACAACCGGGTGATGCCAGAGTTGAGGCCCTGGAAGGTGGACAGGGTAGCGCCACTGTCCACCACCAGCGAGAAGGCATCGCTGCCCGACGTGCTGGTGGTGCCCAGGTAGCCTGCCGTGGCGGTGTTGAGCGCGGTGGTGTCGGCAGACAGACCATCAGCCGTTACGCTCGTCCCATCTCGCTCTGCCAGCAGCTTGGAAATGGCCAAGTCCATCTCCAGCCACTGCGCAAACACCGTGGCCTGGTCTGTGCCCGAACCACTGCTGGGGAAGTATTCTGCCCAACCCTGGCCCGCCAGGTACTCCATCACCCCGGTCTGCGACGCCGTCGTGCCGCCATCGGCGCTTCCTTCCTCACCAGCCATTTCGGTGCTCGAGGTGGTGTAGTCGATGTCGGTTTCCACCGGCTCGATCGCTTGGGTGGACGTGGTGCCCGTGGTTGCCGACGTTGGCGTGCTCTCGGTCTTTTTGCCCGATCCGCTGGAGCCGGGATTGCCCGTTGACGTGCCGGTACCGTCGTTCTGGTTGTCGTCATGCCCCGCGGGCGCGGCGTCTTCACCGTTGCCCACACCTTCGTTGCCGTGGCTCACGGCCAGGGTGAACACGTCGGATGCCGAGAGGCTGCCCGTGGTGTTGCCTGACGCAGCCACCAGGTCGGTGGCGGTCACCTTGATTTCCAGGGACAGAACTTCCTTGGGCGACACACCCGAGAAGGTGAGCGTCTGCGCGTCGAAGCGCAACCAGTCGGGCAAGGCGGAACCGTCCGCCAGCGTGGCGGTGTAGGTCAGGGTGTCTCCCTGGTCCACGTCCACAAAGGCGTCTCCCGGCATCTGCCAGTAGAACGGCTTGTTGAAGGTCACGTTCTTGTCTTCCAGGGGCTTGACCACGATGGGTGCGTCGTTCACGCCGTGCACGAAGACATCCAGGGTGCCTTGCGTCTGAGCCAGACCATCGTCGGCCAGGTAGCCGAACCGCTCCATCACCAGGGCCTCGCGGCCCAGGGCCTGGACGTGCGCCGCACCGTTGTCCAAGGTGTACTGGTAGCTGCCGTCGGTCTGAATGCTCAGGGTGCCGTAGGCGGCGGCAAAGTCGCCCGTCGAGGCGACTTGCAGTTGCGTGCCGTTGTCCACATCACTATCGTTGGCCAGCACGTTGCCTGTGGCCACGGTCTTGATGTCTTCCACCGCCAGCGCCGCGTCGGCCTGGGTTTCGGGCGCATCGTTCACCCCAACGATGTTGACCAGAACCACCCCTGTTGCCGTGGCGCCTTCCTGGTCGCTGACGGTGTAGGTGAAGCTGTCCTGCAGCACCTCGCCCTGCGCCAGATTCTGGTAGCGATCCCCGATGTCGTAGGTGATGCTCTCGCCATCGAGCGAAACGGGCACGTCCAGGGTAGAAGCCCCCACCTGTACCACCGTGAGCACGTCGCCGGGGTTGGGGTCGGTGTCGTTGGCCAGCAGCACCTGGGTGCCCAGGGTCAGCAGCCCTCCATCCTCGTAAACCGTCAGTTCGTCCAGCACGGCCACGGGCGGCTTGTTCATCAACAGCTCAATCCCCGTGCGGTCCAGGGTGGTGCCATCATCGAAGGTGATGGTGTTGAGCCCGTTGGTGTCCGTCTGGTTGAACCAGTTGGCCAGGGTCACGAAGTCGGCGGTGCCGATGACGTGGATGACCAGATCGTCGCCATGGCGTTCCGCCTCCAGCTGTGCCTCCAGCAGACCGTCGCCAAAGTGCAGGGCGTTCCAGCCCTCGTCGTCGGCCACGGTGTCTTGCCCGTCGCCCAGGTGGAAGATGTACTGGTCGTTGCCCACGCCACCTGCCAGCCAGTCCGCACCCGCGCCGCCGCTGAGGGTGTCGTCGCCTGCGCCGCCGTTGAGCACGTTGTTGCCCGCGTTGCCGGTGATGACGTTGGCCAGCTCATTGCCCGTGCCATTGATGTTGGCAGTGCCGGTCAGCACCAGGTCTTCTACGTTGGCGGCCAGGGTGTGGCTGATGGAGGCGTGAACGGTGTCGTTGCCCTCCCCCGCCAGTTCGATCACGGCGTCGCCCACGGCGTCCACCACGTAGGTGTCATCGCCCAGGCCACCCGCCAGCGTGTCGGCCCCTGTGCCGCCATCCAGCACGTTGTGGCCACTGTTGCCGGTGATGACGTTGGCCAGTTTGTTGCCGGTGCCGTCGATGTTCGCGTCACCGGTCAGCGTCAGGTGCTCAACGTTGCCAGTGAGCGTGTAGGTGATGCTCGACTGCACCAGGTCCACACCTTCACCCGCCACTTCCAGTACCACGTCACCCGCGTCATCCACCACATAGGTGTCGTTGCCTGCAGCACCGGCCAGGGTGTCGGCCCCCGCGCCACCGTCCAGCACGTTGTTGCCACTGTTGCCGGTGATGGCGTTGGCCAGTGCATTGCCTGTGCCATTGATATCCGCCGTACCGGTCAGCACCAGATTCTCTACGTTGGCCGAGAGGGCGTAGCTGGCACTGGCCAACACGGTGTCCATGCCCTCGCCTGCCAGTTCCACCACAGCGTCACCCGCGTTGTCCACCACGTAGGTGTCGTCACCCTCACCACCCACCAGCGTGTCGGCGCCCGCGCCACCGTCCAGCACGTTGTTGGCACTGTTGCCGGTGATGACATTGGCCAGTTCGTTGCCTGTGCCGTTGAGGTTGGCCGTGCCGGTCAGGGCCAGGTTCTCCACGTTGGCAGAGAGGGTGTGGCTGACCGAGGCCTGCACGGTGTCCACGCCAGCGCCGGCGTTCTCAACAATGGCGTCCAAGGCGTTGTCCACCACGAAGGTGTCGTTGCCCAAACCGCCGATCAAGGTATCTGCCCCGGCGCCACCATCGATCCAGTCGTCGCCCGCACCGCCGTCCAGCACGTTGTTGCCACTGTTGCCGGTGATGACGTTGTCGGACGCATTGCCGGTGCCATGGATGTTGGCGCTGCCAGTCAACGTCAGGTTTTCGATATTGGCAGAGAGCGTGTAGCTGGCGTTCGCCAGCACGGTGTCCGTGCCGCCTGCGGCAAGTTCCACCACCGCGTCGCTGGTGTGGTCCACGATATAGGTGTCGTCACCTGCGCCGCCCACCAGCGTGTCCGCCCCGGCACCGCCGTTGAGGACGTTGTTGCCGCTGTTGCCGGTGATGACGTTGGCCAGTTCGTTGCCCGTGCCGTTGAGGTTGGCCGTGCCGGTCAGCGTCAGGTTCTCCACGTTGGCGCCCAGCGTGTAGTCGATGCCCGACTGCACCAGATCGGTCCCGGCATTGGCCGCCTCGCTCACCACGTCGCCCGCCTGGTCCACCAAGTAGGTGTCGTTGCCCAGGCCACCGGCCATGGTGTCGGCGCCCTCGCCGCCGTCCAGCGTGTCGTTGCCGCTGCCGCCGTTGAGGGTGTCGTTGCCGCCCAGGCCGTACAGCGCGTTGTTACCGGTGTTGCCGGTGATCACGTTGTCCAGCCCGTTGCCCGTGCCGTTGATGCTGGCACTGCCGGTCAGTGTCAAGTTCTCGACGTCGCTGGTGAGCGTGTAGGTGATGCTCGACTGCACCAGGTCCGTGCCTTCGCCTGCAGCCTCCACCACCAGGTCGCCTGCGTTGTCCACCACGTAGGTGTCGCTGCCCACGCCGCCTTGCAACGTGTCGGCGCCCACGCCACCATCCAGCAGATCGTTACCCTCACCACCCAGTAAGGTGTCGGCTCCAGCACCGCCGTAAAGACTGTCGTTGCCCAGTCCACCGTCCAGCAGGTTGTCCCCCGTGTTGCCAGTGATGACGTTGGCCAGCTCGTTACCCGTACCGTTGATGCTGGCACTGCCGGTCAGCGTCAGGTTCTCGACGTTGTCGGTGAGCGTGTAGGTGATGCTCGACTGCACCAGGTCCGTACCTTCGCCCGCCTGCTCAATCACCAGATCGCCCGCGTTGTCCACCACATAGGTGTCGTTGCCCGTGCCGCCCACCAGCGTGTCGGCCCCGGTGCCGCCATCCAGCAAGTCGTTGCCCGCTCCGCCCAAGAGGGTGTCGCGGCCTGCGCCGCCGTAAAGGCTGTCGTTGCCCAATCCACCATCGAGCACGTTGTCGCCCGCGTTGCCTGTGATGACGTTGGCCAGTTCGTTGCCGGTGCCGTTGAGGTCTGCCGTACCGGTCAGTGTCAGGTTCTCCACGTTGGCACCCAGCGTGTAGTCGATGCTGGAGAGCACCAGATCGGTCCCGGCGTTGGCCGCTTCGCTCACCACGTCGCCCGCTTGATCCACCACGTAGGTGTCGTTGCCCAGGCCGCCAGCCATCACGTCGGCGCCCTCGCCGCCGTCCAGCGTGTCGTTGCCATTGCCGCCGTTGAGGGTGTCGTTGCCACCCAGGCCGTACAGCGCGTTGTTGCCGGTGTTTCCGGTGATGACGTTGTCCAAG
>JACCDQ012091002.1_pt1 | contig 10251 bp, 6 predicted proteins | sample 7446031 | NCBI WGS metagenome assembly JACCDQ01 (sample SAMN15323442, study PRJNA562643) | freshwater metagenome | isolation source: river surface water | place: USA:Blue River Watershed | collected 2017-08-17
CGTGGGCGGCAGCAGCAAGCCGCTCAGCACCATCCCGGCCGACCCCCACGGCACGCTCCGTACCGCTACGGCGGCTACGGGCTCGGCGCCGTCGCCCGGCTGCTACAGCGCTTCCTTCCCGCGCCGCTTGACGCGCGCCCAGTTCGTGAACGCGCTGACCGATTGGTCCGGTGCGCTCATCACCGACACCGCGCTGCCAGCACGCATCCAGACGCTCGCCATCGACACGGCCCAGTTCCCGCTGGACGCGTCGGTCAACCCCGAGAGCGCGCGCCACCAGGGTTACTACCGCCTGGACCCGACCGTGGCCAGCCGCCAGGTGTCGAGCATCTACAGCGTGGCTCAGTCGCTGGCTGCTGATATGGCCAGCACCGATGCGCGTGCCGCCACCATCGTCGGCAACTGCACGGGCGCCAGCTGCCTGGATGCCTTCGTCCGCAAGGCCGGCCGCATACTGTTCCGCCAGCCGTTGACCGACGCCGAAGTGGCGGTCTACACCAAGGCCGCCGGTGGCGCGACCGACAAGGCCGCCGTCGCCAAGGTGCTGGCGACCATGATCGCGTCGCCGCAGTCTTACTTCGTCGTCGAACGCGGCCTGGCCTCCAGCGACACTAGCGCAAGCTGCGTGTCGCTGAGCGCACATGAGCTGGCCAGCCGTCTGTCGCTGCACCTGTGGGACACCATCCCCGATGCCGCGCTGCGCGCCGACGCCGACAGCGGCGCCCTGCTGCAGCCGTCTGTCTATGCCAAGCAGGTGGCCCGCCTGATGGCTGACGCTCGTGCCGACAACGGCCTGCGCAGCTTCTTCCGCCAATGGCTGGAGCTCGACGACCTGACGCCGATGAACGGCCGCGTCGGCAACCCGAAGTTCGATGCCTTCGCTGGCAACTTCAAGCCGCTGGCCACCACGCGTGACGCCGCGATCACGGAGCTGCTGGACATGGTCTCCTATGTGGCCGGCCGCAATGGCTCGCTGCAGCAGGTGATGACGGACCGTCACTCGTTCGCGCGCACCGCCGACATTGCTGCCCTCTACAACACCCCGGTGTGGGACGGCAAGTCGGCGCCGCCGCTGTTCACCGAGGCGGAGCGCGTGGGCCTGATGACGCGCGTGGCCGTGCTGGTGAACGGCTCGTCCGACACCACGCTGCCCATCCAGCGCGGTACCCGTTTGCTGCGCGCGCTGACCTGCCAGGCCCTGCCGGCGCCGGCGATGAACCAGACCAATGCTGCCGCCGATCTGTCGGGCGTGCTGACCACCCGCCAGCGCACCGAACGCATCACCGAGATGAAGGGCACGGCTTGCATCACCTGCCACGCCGGCATCATCAACCCCTGGGGCTTTGTGCACGAAGGCTTCGATGCGCTGGGCCGCGTGCGGCGCAGCGAGGTCGTTCGCGATGACGCTGGCCAGACGCTGGGAGAAAAGCCGCTCGACACCTCGGTCGTCGTGAAGCTGGATTCCATGCAGGAGCGTTCGATCTCGACGGTCGCTCAAGCCCAGCAATACGTGCTGGAGAGCGGTGAAGTCGAGCGCTGCTTCGCTCGCAACTACTTCCGCTACTCCTTCGGTCGCACCAACGTCGACAGCGACGCTGAAGTGATCGAGTCGACCCGCAGCCAGGCCGCCAACGGCGCCAACCTGCGCAGTCTGTTTGCGTCGATCGTGACGCGCGATGAATTCAAGTCCATCCAGAGGCCCTAATGAAACCCGTATTCGACCGCGTTTCCCGCCGCCAGTTCCTGATGGGTACGGGCGGTGCCCTGGTGGCGATGCCGCTGCTGCCGTCGCTGCTGCCCCGCGAGGTGGAAGCCCAGACCATGGCGGCCGCTTCCCAGGAGCGCTACTTCGCGCACATGACCACCTGGCACGCCGTGCTGCAGGCGCAGTTCTACGGCACGCTGCTGGACCTCAAGCCCACGCAGACGATGACTTACGGCGGCTACACCGTCGGCAGCGCCGCTCTGCCCTACACGACCAGCGGCAGCAAGGTCGTGTTGAGCGAAATCCTTCAGGCTGAGAGCTCGGCCCTGACGTCGCGCATGTTCGGCCTGATGAACGTCATCAACGGTCTGGACTTCGGCGTGGGCGTGGGCCACAACCGTGGCGGCACGCTGGGTGGCGACTCTGCCAACCCGACGATCGACCAGATCATGGCCGCATCGAAATCGTTCTACCCGAACAAACCGCTGCAGCCGGCTATCGTGCGCAACCTGGTGTCGTTGTCCAAGACGTCCACCGGTATCGTGCAGACCGAGCAGACTGCCGAGAGCAACGTCAAGCTGTTCGACCGCCTGTTCAAGACCTCGACCACGCCGTCGACCGGCTCGTCCGCGTCGAATCAAACGGTGCTGGTCGACAGCGTCAAGGAGCATGCCGCGCTCGTGAAGGCGGACGCTCGCTGCTCGGCTGATTGCCGCACCCGGCTGGACGAGTACCTGACCATGCTGTCGGAAGTGCAGGGCAAGGTTCAGCAGACCGTCAACAGCTCGTTCGCCCGGCCGACGTCTGACACTCAGTCGATCGAAGCCGCCGAAGGCTTCTACGGCAAGCCCGAAAACCAGGTGGCCTGCGAGAAGCTGTGGAATGACATCATCGTGGCCGCTTTTACCGCCGGTATCAGCCGTGTGTACGTCTGCGGTCCCACCTCCTACACGTTCGGCACCGTTCCCGAGCACACCTGGCACAACGACTTTGCGCACCAGATCGAGGCCACCGCGGCCGCACGTGCCGGCTACAGCGCCGCAGTGCAGCGTCAGTTCGAAGGCGCGCAGCTCGACCTCGCCCGCAAGATGGACGCGGTCAAGACGGCCGACGGCCTGACCTTGCTGGACAAGGGTCTCGTGGCCAGCGGCCATGAGATGGGTTCGGGCGGCAGCCCGGGCAACCACCACAACCGCTGCATCCCCATCGTCACGTTCGGCAACGCCGGTGGCTATTTCAAGACGGGTCTGTCGCTGGACTTCCGCGACCCCAACTCGTTCACCTGGTCGATCAACCCCAGCACACCGCGCTGGTGGGGCGGGCTGGTCTACAACCAGTGGATGGGCATGGTGCTGCGCGCCATGGGTGTTCCGGCCAGCGAGTACTCGACGAACAACGGCGCCTACGGCTACCCGAGCGTCAAGGCCAACAACACCGACCACACCGACGCCATCTGGACGGCGGCTGCCGGCGATCTGCCGTGGATGAAGGCTTGAAGACCATGGTTATCACTACCTTATCCAAGCTGCGGCGCGCCGCAGCGCTGGCGCTCGCAGGCTTGTCCCTGTGCGGCGGCGCCTGGGCGCAAAGCGCAGCCAACGGCAAAGTCTTGTACAACAAAGTCTTCGTGACCAACGTCGGGACTTGCGCGGCCTGCCACTACGAGCCCAAGGACGATGCCGTCATGGCGGTCGGCGCTAGCGCGAACGCCCTCAAGCAGGCCGTGATGAACAAGACGTCCATGAAGAAGCTCAACGGCTTCATCACGGATGCAGAGTTCAACGACTTGGCCGCCTACATCAGCGGCGCGTGGGGCAGCACGCCCACCTACATCGCCGTCACAGCGGCGCCGTCTGTCAGCATTTCAGCCACGTCCCTGAGCTTTACTGCACAGAACGTGGGCAGTGCCAGTGCTGCGCAGACCGTGACGGTCAGCAATGCTGCCAGCGCTACCGGTGCGCTGTCGTTCACCAGCATCGCCACCACGGCAGGCAGCGACTTCTCGGTCTCGGGCGGCACCTGCTCCACGACGGCTTCCGTCGCGGCCGGCGGCAGCTGCACCGTGAACGTGACGTTCAAGCCCTCGGCGGCCGGCACGCGCAACGGCGCACTGACGCTTGCGCACAATGGCGCCGGCGGCAAGTCGGAAGTCAGCCTCAGCGGCAGCGGCATGTCTTCCAGCCCGGTGGTGTCGGTGTCGCCCGCGACGCTGACCTTCTCGGGTGTGGTGGGGACGGCCACGGCTCCCATGCGCGCGACGATCAGCAATACCGGCAGCGGCAATCTTGTCCTGTCGGCGCTGATGTTTGGTGGCACCAACGCGAGCGATTACGGTCTGGCCTCCAGCAGCACTTGCGGCGCCAACACGTCGATCGCCGGCGGTAGCAGCTGCGTGCTGGACATCGTGTTCACCGCAGGAGCCACCGGCGCGCGCTCGGCCACGCTGACCGTTGCCCACAACGCGACGGGCAGCCCCACAGCCATCACGCTGATGGGCACGGGCACGGCAACGGCGACGCCTGGCATCGCGCTGGACGCGACCACGCTCGATCTGGGCAACCAGCCGGTGGAAATGCTTGGCACGTCCAAGACGGTGACGCTGACCAACAGTGGTGGCGCCGCGCTGACGCTGGGCAACATCACGCTGGGCGGCACGGATGCCAGCAGCTTCGTGCTGGGCGGCACCTGCGCGGCCAATGCGTCGGTGGCTGTCAAGGGCACTTGCACGATCACCGTCGCGATGAAACCGCTGACGCTGGGCGCCAAGTCGGCCACGCTGAGCGTTGCGTCGAACGCTCCGACCGGCACCGCCACCGTGGCGCTGAAGGGCGTCGCGGTGCGGGCACCGGCGCCGGAAGTGGGTCTGTCGCAAGCGGCGCTGGACTTCGGCACGGTGTCGATGGGCGTGAAGTCCATCGCCCGCACCGTGACGCTGACCAACACCGGCTCGGCGGACCTGACGATCACCAGCATCGCCAGCACCTCCACGGAATTCGCCGTCACGCACAACTGCCCCAGCTCGCTGGCGGCGGCCGCATCCTGCGTGATCAGCGTGACCCTCACGCCTGTGAGCGCCAACCTGGCCGAGGCCGTGGTCATCACGACCAACGCGCTCAGCTCGCCGAACTCCATCGCGCTGACGGGCCTGGGCACCACGGCAACGATGCCTGTGCTGGCCTGGCAGCAGAACTCGGCGTCGCTGAAGTTCGACTCCACGGTTGTGGGCATGACGAGTGCTTCGCAAAGCCTGACGCTGGTCAACCAGGGCCCGGGCGCTGCGCTGATCAACTCGCTGGGTGTTGCGGGTACGGACGCGAGCTCGTTCGCCATCGGTGCGGGTTCCACCTGCAAGGCCGGCGTGTCGCTCGACGCCAACGCCAGCTGCACGGTCGTCGTGAGCTTCGTGCCGGGTTCCACCGGTGCCAAGACGGCCAACCTGCAGGTGTCGTCCAACGCCTCGCCACCGGGTGACGTCGCACTGAGCGGTTCGGGCGCCAGCCCGAGCACCCCCAGCGGCATGATCACGGTGTCGCAGACGACGCTGGACTTCAGCTCCATCGGTGTGGTCGCGGGTCAGACGTCGACTGCGCTGACGGTCACTGTCAACAACGGCAGCGCGGCAGCGGTCACGGTGTCCAAGATCGCGGTCAGCGGCCAGTTCAGCATCGTGGCGGCCAGCAGCAACAGCTGCGCCACCTCCGGTGTCACGCTGGCGGCGGGCGGCAGCTGCAACGTGGCGGTCGTGTTCTCGCCGAACATGGCAGGCTCGGCCACCGGCACGCTGACGTTGACGACCTCGACGAACCAGACGGTCGAAGTCACGCTCAAGGGCCAGGCCAATGCGGCGACGCCCAAGCTGGCGTGGCAGGGCAACACGACATCGCAGGCCTTTTCGTCCACGGTCGTGGGCCAGACCAGCTCGGCGCAGACGCTCACGCTGACCAACCCGGGCACCGTGGCGGCCACGCTGAGCGGCGTGACGCTGTCGGGCACCGATGCGGCATCGTTCGCTATCGGCAGCTCGTCCACCTGCAAGGCCAACCTGTCGCTCGCCGCCAACGCCACCTGCACGGTCGTGCTGACCTTCACGCCGGCCAGCGCCGGTGCGAAGTCGGCCACGCTGAAGGTGGGGTCCAACGCGACGTCGCCGGGTGATGTGGTGCTGTCGGGCAGTGGCATGACGGCCACGCCGACCAACGGCATGCTGACGGTCGACAAGAGCGCCCTGGACTTCAGCGGCACGAGCGTCGATATCGGCAAGACGTCGGCCGCCATGAACGTCACGGTTGCCAACGGCAACGTCGCAGCGGTCACGCTGAGCAAGGTTGAGGTCACTGGCTCGTTCAAGGTCTCGGCCAACACCTGCCCGGTGTCCAGCTCCACGATCGCGGTGAATGCCAATTGCACGGTGTCCGTCACCTTCGTGCCCACGGCAGCCGGCATGGCTACTGGCAACCTGACGCTGACAACCGCCACCGGTCAGGTGCTGGTGGTCTCGCTGAAGGGCCTTGCCACGGCGACGGCATCGGCGCCGGTGTTGGTCTGGCAGACGGGCGGCGCAAGCACGCTGCAATTCGACAGTGCCGATGTGGGCAAGACCAGCGCTGCCAAGAGCGTGACCCTGCTCAACCAAGGCAGTGGCACCGTCAACTTCTCGGCACTCGAGACCGACGGCAACGACAAGGCGCAGTTCCTCGTGACCTCGGACTCCACCTGCAAGGTCGGTACCCCGTTGGCTCAAGGTGCCAGCTGCCAACTGGTCGTGGCCTTCATGCCGACGTCGGCCGGCAGCAAGAGTGCGACCCTGCGCATCGCGTCCAACGCCACGGCACCCGCCACGATGATGCTGTCTGGCTTGGGCAATGCGGCGAGCACCGGCACCGGCACCGGCTTGCTGTGGGTGGACTACAAGTCGCTGGGCTTCATGGCCGGCACGGGCAGCGCATCGGCCGCTCAGACGCTGACGGTGAAGAATCAGGGCACGGCACCGATCTCGCTGTCCACCATCGTCACCACGGGCCCCTTCCAGGTGGTCAACAGCGCCTCCGGCGGCTGTGTGCTGCCTCAGCAACTGGCGGCGGGTGCGTCGTGCGTGCTGTCCGTGGTGTTCAACGGCCCGCAGACGGCCGGTGACAGCACCGGCACGGTGGTGCTGACCGGCGCCAGCGGCGACAGCCTCACGGTGAGCCTGACGGGTCGTGCCGTGGCGACCAACGTCGGTGGCAGCGGCAGTGACGACAAGGACAGCGGCGGCGGTGCTGCCTCCCCCTGGGCACTGTTGGGCCTGCTGCTGGCTGGCGCGGTTCTCTCGCCGCGCCGCCGCAAGATTTCGAACCTGTGAACCTGTGATTCAGCAAAAGGAAGTAATGATGTCTAAGAGCGTGTTGGGTGCGGCCTGCGTGGCCATGAGCATGATGTTGGGCGGCAGCGCGCTGGCGCTGGATGCGGGCCAGCCGGCCCCGGCGCTGGAAGTGAGCGGCGTCAGCGGCCCGGTCGGTCTGTCCAAGCTGAAGGGCAAGGTGGTCTACCTGGACTTCTGGGCCTCGTGGTGCGGCCCTTGCAAGCAGTCCTTCCCGTGGATGAATGAAATGCAGGCGAAGTACGGCGCCCGCGGTCTGCAGATCCTGGCCGTCAACATCGATGCCAAGCGCGCCGATGCCGATCAGTTCCTGGCCGCCGTGCCCGCCTCCTTCCAGATCGGCTTCGACCAGGCCGGCGAAAGCCCCAAGCGCTTCGAAGTCAAGGGCATGCCCAGCTCCGTGCTGATCGGCCCCGATGGCAAGGTCATCAAGGTGCACAACGGCTTCCGCGCCGAAGAGCGCAAGGAGCTGGAAGACGCCATCGTCGCGGCGCTCGCCGCCGTGAAGCCATGAGCTCGCACGCTCCTGGCTACCGTCGCATGGCCGGAGCGTTGGCTGGCGTGATCGCCAGCCTGGCGCTGGGTGGTTGCACCCTGCTCAGCGGGCCGCAGGCCTGGGAGAAGGGCAACCTCGCCAAGCCGTCCATGGGCATGGGCGGCGACCCGCTGGAGATGCGCTATTCGCAGCACATCACCGCAAGCAAGGAGGCCGCCAGCGGCGGCTATGGCGTGGGCGGAGGTGGCTGTGGCTGCAACTGAACAAAGCATCAGCGGGGCGTTGCCCCGCACGGTCGAGGCCAAGCGTTTCGGCACCATCGTGATGGCAGCGCTCGCGCTGCCCGCCGTGTTGCCCACGGCCGTGCAAGCCGAGGAGGCTCCTGAAAAGGGCCTCGTCGGCGTGCGCTACCTGTACTACCGCGACGAGCAGAAGGTGCAGGTCCAGTACCCCAGCTACGACGGCACCGAGCCCAAGACTTTCGATCGCATCACGGCCAAGGCGCCGTCGGTCTATCTGCTGCTGCCGATGGGATCGAAGTGGTCGCTGGAAGCGTCGGCGGTGAGCGACGACGTGTCCGGCGCCACCCCGCGAAACTACTCGGACGTCACCAGCGCCACCTACAAGCCTGGCGGCATGCATGACGAGCGCCATGCCGGCGACTTGAAGATCACGCGGCACTTCGACCGTGCCGGCGTGAGCCTGGGCGTGAGCCACTCGACCGAGCACGACTACAAGTCCACGGCTTTCTCGCTGGACTTCCGGGTTGCCACGTCGAACAACAACACCACGTTCAACTTCGGCGTGGGAGGCTCGCGTGACGAGATCAACCCGGTCAACAAGGCCGTGGTGGACGCACGCAAGCGCACCAAGGAGTACATGGCCGGCGTGACGCATGCGCTGACCTCGAGCGACCTGGTGCAGGTGAACGCCACCTACAGCGACGGCCGTGGTTACTTCAACGACCCGTACAAGCGCCTGGACGTTCGGCCCGACCGCCGCAAGCAGACCGCAGTGCTGACGCGCTGGAACCACCACTTCGACGGCCCGGATGCGACGCTGCGCACGGGCTACCGCTACTACACCGACACGTTCGGCGTTGTGGCGCACATGTTCGAGGCGGCCTGGGTGCAGCCCATGGGCTCGGCGTTCGCGCTGACGCCGTCGGTACGTTATGCCACGCAGGGCGCCGCCGACTTCTACTACGACCCGGTGATGGACGCGTCTGTCTATCCTCGCCCCGTCAACAAGGATCAGGCCTACAAGACCACTGACCAGCGTCTGTCTGGCTTTGGCGCTGTGACGCTGGGCCTGAAGGCGGAGGTGCGCCTGGGTGACTGGACGGCCGACGTGAAGTACGAGCGTTCGGAGCAGCGTGGCGAATGGCGCTCGTTCGGCAAGGGCTCGCCCAATGTCGATCCGTTCCTGTGGCAGGCGGTCCAGCTGGGCCTGGCGACCAAGTTCTGACGAGCCCGACCATGCACGCTGAACCCATTGCCATGCCTGCGCCGAGTTCCGTCGCGAACGCGGTCTGGTCCGTCACACGGCCAGCCGATCGCAGCGGCGACCACGCGCCGGACTATGGCTTTGAGTTCCGTGCCATGGGAACCCTGTGCCGGTTGCGCGTGTGCGCGCCGTCGGCACAGGTCGCCACCCAGGCTGCCGAGCGGGCGGTGGCAGAGGTGCGGCGGCTGGAGGTCAAGTACTCCCGCTACCGCGCCGACAGCATCGTCTCTCGCATCAACACGGCCGCCGGCAACGGCGAGCCGGTGGTGGTGGATCAGGAGACCGCTGCGCTGCTCAATTTCGCTGCGCAGTTGCACCTGCACAGCGACGGGCTGTTCGATATCACGTCCGGCGTGCTGCGCCGGGTGTGGGACTTCGGCTCGGGCCGGCTGCCCAGCGACGATGCCGTGCGGGCGCTGCTGCCGTTGGTGGGTTGGCAGCAGGTGCGCTGGGACGGCGAGGTCATCTCGCTGCCGCAGGCCGGCATGGAGCTGGACTTTGGCGGCTTCGCCAAGGAATACGCGGCCGACTCTGCTGCCGCCGCGCTGATGGCCGCCGGCATTGCTGGCGGCACCATCAATCTGGGCGGTGACCTGCGCATCATCGGCCCCCATCCCGACGGCCAGCCCTGGCGGCTGGGCGTGGCCAATCCGCGTCGGCCGGCCGATGACGTCATCGCCAGCCTGGCGCTGAGCGAAGGCGCGCTCACCACCAGTGGCGACTACGAGCGATTCATGGACGTGGACGGGCGCCGCTACTGCCACATCCTGAACCCGCACTCGGGTTGGCCCGTGTCTCACTGGCAATCGGTGAGCGTGGCCGGGCCGAGCTGCCTGGCTGCGGGTGCGCTCAGCACCATCGCCATGCTCAAGGGCGACCAAGCCCATCAATTCCTGCGCGAGCAGGGTGTCGATTTCCTGACGATCGCCCAAGACGGCGTCGTCCACGAAGAGTCTGTCTAGCGGCGGCCAGGGCTCCGGCCTGCCGCTTGTCTCAATCTTTCGAGACCCACTCATGAAACTGTTATCAATCTTCAAACGCGGCGCGGCCATGGGCCTGCTGTTCGCCACAGGCCTGTCGGCGTGGGCCGGCAACGACGATTTCCTTCCGGCAGAGCAGGCCTTCGCGCTGAGTGCTCGCGTGCTGGACGCGCACAGCGTGGAGCTGAAGTTCGACGTGGCCGAG
>JACCDQ010038213.1_pt1 | contig 10249 bp, 9 predicted proteins | sample 7446031 | NCBI WGS metagenome assembly JACCDQ01 (sample SAMN15323442, study PRJNA562643) | freshwater metagenome | isolation source: river surface water | place: USA:Blue River Watershed | collected 2017-08-17
AGACCTTTGGCTTCGAGTGCTTCACGCATGCTGTAAATGTCGAGGCCTAACTCGCCGGCTTGTAGACGCACTCGGCGGGCTGTCTCACTTGCTTCACGGGCACGCGCTTTTTCTAGAACTTCAGCGGCGGTCTCTCGTTTGACCACTACGACACCATCGATGTCAGCAACGATGACGTCGCCGGGTCGCACGTAAGCGTTTGCGATCACAATGGGGGTCTGGACATTTCCAGGAGTTGCTTTGATACAGCCTTGAGCGCAGATGGTTTTTGACCAAACTGGAAAGTTCATTTCAGTTAACGTCGCGACATCGCGAACCCCAGCATCAATGACAAGTCCGCGGACGCCATGGGCCATCAAACTGTCCGCAAGCAAATCTCCAAGGTAACCATCGTCGCAGGGGCTTGTTGGCGTGACGATCAAAATGTCACCAGGCTGCGCCTGTTCAACAGCGACGTGAATTGACCAGTTGTCGCCAGGTGCAACTTCGCAGGTCAACGCATTACCAGCGATTTTTGCGGGAAAAATAGGGCGAAGTCGGTGGTGCAGCATGCCAGTTCGGCCTTGTGCTTCGTGCACTGTCGCAGTCCCTAGCTCAGCAAGGCCATCGACAATCTCAAGCGGAGTACGGGGAGTTCCTCGAACAACGATTGCCATGACTTCTCCTTTGTATGAAGTGAGCGCCGAGTGTGCCAGATTTCCTGCAGACATTCACCGAGTTTTTCCGTTCAGTGGAAGTGGCAGGTTTTACGCCTTAGGAATATTTTCGATGAATTGACTGTGGTTTCAGGTAGGCACTCAAACCTTCAGGGCCAAACTCAACTCCGAGGCCAGATTGCTTCCAGCCACCAAAAGGTGCAGCGTGATTGGATGCGTAAAAATTGATTCCGACGTTGCCGGTTTCCATCTGCATGGCTATTCGTTCAGCTCGGTCAGTGTCTGCACTGAAAACCGTGCCCCCAAGCCCGAACTGAGAGTCATTAGCGAGAGCAAGAGCGTGAGCGTCTGTCGCGAAGCTCATGATGCTCAAGACTGGACCGAAAATTTCTTCGCGTGCAATTCGACTCGTTGGTGGAACATCTGCAAATACGGTGGGCTTGATGTAGTAGCCGCGATCGAATTCTGTCGCTGCTCCACCGCCTGTGATGACTCGCGCACCTTCGGTTTTGCCGATTTCGATGTAATGAAGAACCTTGTCATATTGCGATCGAGATACAACAGGACCAAACACGGTGTCGGTCTCTAACGGGTTTCCTTGTTTAGCTGAGCCGATGATTTCGGCAACGAGTTCTTGCACTTCTGCGTATCGAGATTGTGCAACAAGCATTCGAGTTGTTGCGTAACAGGTCTGTCCCGTATTGCGCATACAGGTGCGAACCAACACTGCACGAATGTCGTCAATGTTTGCATCGTCAAGCACAATGGCTGCAGATTTTCCACCTAGTTCGAGCGTTACGGGTCGGAGTTTTTCACCGCAAACAGCACCAATTGCTTTGCCTGCACCAGTGCTACCCGTGAAGCCAATTTTGTTCACACCATCGTGAGCGACAAGGGCGGCTCCAGTTTCACGGCCACCTGTCACCACATTGATGACTCCTGCCGGAATGCCTGCAGCTTCAGCAGCTTCTACCAGCACACGTGGATCTAGTGAAGTTTCAGCAGCCGGCTTAATCACAACTGAGCAACCAGCGGCCAGTGCCGGTGCTAATTTGCCCATGATGAGAGTGAGAGGAAAGTTCCAGGGGGTAATGAGACCTGCAACGCCCACTGGAACATGGCGAACCAATGTGCTGCCGTGAGGGCCTGCGCCAGGAAATGGCCGGACGTCAGGCATGTCTAACTGTTCTGCAAGTTCCGCAAAATAACGCAGTTGACCTGCAGCGTGAGGTGCTGCGCCCGTGGATTCCGAAATCGGAGTGCCATTTGTGCTTGTAATGGCGTGGCCCATGGCATCAGCGCGAGCAGCGAGTTCATCGGCAAACGTGCGAATAACTGTTGCTCTCTCGTGACCACTCAGCGCAGACCACACTCCAAAACCGGAAGTTGCAGACTGAACAGCGCGATCGATGTCTACATCGTCGCCATCTGGCACAGAATCGAAAACTTCTTCAGTGGCGGGATTGATGACATCAATCCTTTGTGAGGAGTGAGATTCAGTCCAAGTACCGTCGATGTAAATTGTCATAAGACATCCACTCGTAGCATCTTCTTAGAAATCGCCAATTCGCGATGAGCAATTTCGCGAGCTACATCGGTGTGCAGTTCAGGAAATGTCTTTTCCATTAACTGAATGCAGTAATCAGCAGGAGTCTTTTTGAACCAGCCAGAAGCTATACCAATTCCAGCTGGTGTGTATCGCCACAGTTTGTCAGCATCGCGCATCAATGCGTCATTCAAATCATGAGCTTCGAGCCGGGTGTCGTGACCATCAATGATTTTTGCGATAGCGTCAACAATGTCTGCATCAAATCCGAGTTCAGGCAAAATGTTGCGAGCGATTTTGACGCCTTCTTGTTCGTGCAAAATGCGAACGTCGGCTTTCTTCCAATCGCCAGCAAATGCCTCTTCAAGAATGCGGCCTTCATCGATGGCTGACCAGCCACTGTCGTGCATGAGAATCGCAGTGCGAACGATGAGTGGATCGGCTTCACCGTGAGCCTCAAGAAGCTCTTCGGCGAACCACGCTGAAATAGGCGAATGAATGTCGTTCTTGCGCGTTCGCAGATAGGGCGCGGTGGCACGCCAAACTTCATCGACAATGGGAGTTGGAGGATGTGACATTGTGATTCCTAGTTAGCGTGTGTCTTGAGTGGAACGGAAAGATCGCGGGCAGCTTCCATCGGTAAGTTCTTACCGGCTGTCAACATTTTGCGAACGGACAAATAGTCAGCAGGGGAGTTCACTGATTGAATCGAAATCAACTGTTCTCCGCGGTAGTACAGCAGTGAAAATTTGGATGCGCTCATGTCACCGCGAGTAATCACCGCGTCGTAACCTTGTGAAAGGCCAGCGATTTGAAGTTTGAGATCCGCTTGGTCTGACCAGAACCATGGAACTTTGTTGTACTTCTCATCAATGTCGAGCATCGATGCGGCAGCGATATTGGCTTGGTCCATTGCGTTTTGAACGGACTCCAAGCGCACGAGACCTTCACTGCCCTCAAGGGGTAGAACCACGCAATCACCTGCTGCAACCGCATCAGGATGAGAGGTGCGGGCTCGATCATCAACCACGATTCCGCCAGGTGTGACTTCAAGTCCAGCTGCCGCTGCAAGTTCAGCGTTGGCAATGACGCCGACGCCAACGATGACGAGGTCAGCGGGAATAGATGAGCCGTCGCTCAATTCCACTGACACTACCTTTCCGCCCTCGCCGTGAAATGCTGAAACTCCAGAGCCAAGAACTACATGGGTGCCACGCGCTGTGTGGGCATCTTTGTAGAAGGTGCTCATTTCTGGAGCGACTACGCGCGCAAGGAGCCGATCGAAAGCTTCGATGACAGTTGTGTTTTTGCCTGCAGCAGTTGCCACGGCGGCTGCTTCAAGACCGATGAAGCCGCCTCCTACGACGACAACGTTTTTCGCAGTTTCCATGTGAAGTTTCAGCTGATCAGCATCAGCAGTTGTGCGCAGATAACAAACTCCTGCAAGTTCGTTTCCAGGGATTGAAACTGTTCGGACTCGGGCACCAGTCGTGAAAGCAATTTTGTCGAATGGGAACTCGCGTCCATCTGCAGCGTGAGCAATGTGAGTTGTCATGTCCACGGAACTGATTGCGCAATTCAACACGACTTCGATATTTTGTTGCGTGTAAAAATCTTCATCACGTAGCATCAAAGTCTGACGATCTGCTGTGCCTGCGAGGTACGCCTTTGAAAGAGGTGGACGTTGGTACGGCCAATCTGGCTCATCGCCAATGAGAGTTATGGCGCCCTCAAAGCCGCGCTCGCGCAGATTCACGGCGAGTTGGCTACCCGCCTGTGAAGCTCCGATGATGACAAACTTTTGCATGATTAAACCTGAGTGGCTGGGATTTCTACAACCAGACCGTCGATTGCAGATGACATTTTGATTTGGCAAGAGAGACGACTCGAATCGCGACGTTCAGCTGCAGCAACATCGAGCATCTCGTCTTCAAGGTCACCAGGACCGCCGACTTTTTCTGTCCATTCATCTGAAACATAAACGTGGCAAGTGGCGCAAGAGCACGCGCCGCCGCATTCAGCAACAATGCCTGGGACACCGTTCTTCACTGCGGTATCCATGACGGACTGTCCTTCATTCGCTTCGATCTCGCGGGTTGAACCGTCTGCGTAGCGGTAGATGACTTTAGGCATGAAACTTCCTGCTTCCTTTAAATGAACTGCTTGCCACCGTCAACCACAATGGTTTGACCGGTGATGTAACTCGCGTTGTCAGACGCAAGAAAGAGAGCTGCGCCAACAATGTCTTCAGGTTGGCTGGGGCGTTTGATGGCGCCTCGATCCACGCCGTATGTGGCAGCGTTATCGAGAAGATCCAAACTTGCTTGAGTGAGGGTAAAGCCGGGTGCGATGGCATTGACTGTGATGGCGCGATCACCGAGTTCTTTTGCTAGCACGCGAGTGAGTGCAATTACCCCACCTTTGGAAGCGACGTAATGTGCCCACAGCGGGCTACCACTCATCACAGTGGCTGAGGCGATGTTGATGATGTGACCACCATGAACGACATGTGTTTGTGCTGAAGCGGTGACATTCCAAGTGCCTTTGAGATTCACGTTCATGACGAGATCCCATTCAGCTTCGGTGATCTCAAAGAACGGTTTCCGCTCTAGCGTTGCATAAATAGCGGCGTTGTTGATGAGCGTATGCAGTGCGCCGAATTTCGCGATAGCGGCAGCGATCGCGGCATCGGTTGACTCGCGACGAGAGACATCCATTGCCACTGCATGAGCTTCGCCACCTGCTTGAAGAATCAAGTCAGCGGTTTCTTGAGCGTTCGCCAGATTGATGTCAGCACAACTCACTGCCCATCCATTGGCGGCAAAGGCCATTGCGAAAGCGCGGCCTAAACCGCCGCCAGCGCCAGTGATGCATGCATGGTTTACCACGGATTTTGCCCTTCAATTGCTTCGCGTTCGGGAGTGATGTCAATGCTCGCTAAGGCGCCCATAGCAGCGGCCATGGACTTTGCCTCATCAGTGAACAAGTAGTCGTGAACTCGCCACGAAACTAGCCGCAAGGCTTCTTCACGAGGCAAATCAAACCATTCACGGACTGTTCCAAGTCCATGTTGGCTGATACGCCAGAGTTTGTCAGCGTCTTTGACTACTGCATCGTTGAGATGCAACGAGAATTTACGAGTGTCGTGGCCATCGATAATCTCAGTGACTTGGTCGATGATTGCAGGATTGCTACCGACATCCGTCATGATTGCGCGCGCGATCGCGGCGCCCTCGACTTCGTGCTGACGTACTAATTCTGGATGTTGTGGGATGGGAGCGATAGCTTCCAAAAGTTTGTCTTCTGGCACGGTTTTCCAGCCAGTGTCGTGGAGCAAAATTGCTGGCAAAACGACTTCGGGATTTGCATCAGGAATGCGATCGCACAGCGCTGCTGCAAGACCAAATGCGTAAATGGAATGTCCATCATTGTTGCGGACATCGAGGTAAGGCAAGGCGCGTTGCCACATCTCTTTAAGTTCATCTGAGAGTGTGACGATGCCCGGCACCTCGTGTGCCTGTGGAATCACATCGCGCCATTGGCGCCGGACATCGTTCACTGTTAACTCCTAGTCGAGGATGGTTACTCGGCCTTGGGTTCCGTCAACGCGAATCTTCATACCGGTGGTGATTCGGGTTGATGCAGAACCTGTTCCTGTCACTGCTGGCAGGTTGTATTCGCGGCAGACGATGGCTGCGTGAGACATCATGCCGCCGATATCAGTGACGGTTGCTTTGATCTTGCCAAAGACTGGACCCCATGAAGGTGCAGTCACTGGGGCAACCAAGATTTCGCCATCAACGATTTGATCGAGCTCGTCTGGGCTGTTGATCACGCGAGCGATACCTTCGACAACGCCTGGCGATGCAGCCATGCCGGTCAGGTCGCCACTCTCATCATCGCCACCAAGCCATGATTCAACACGCTCTGAGGTAATACCCCACAGCATGATGGTGAAAGGCTCAGTGATGGTTGCTGGTGGTTCATTCAGCGCTGGTTCAGGACGCTTCTTATCAAGCGCGTCAACAATCTGACGACGCTTTTCAATGCGTGCTGGCCATACTGCTGGACCGACTGGCTTTGCTGCAACTGCCCAACCGGTTGCGTAATCGAAGAGCACTTCGCGCACTTCGTCACGGCGTAGGTAGAACATGTCGTTTGGTTCTGGCCAGAATCCTGCTTCGTGGAGGATACGAGAAAGCTGTCGCATCTTGCGCCAGAAAGCTCCCATGGTCCAGTGCTCAATGTAGAAGTTGTGGTTTTCTACATAGGGGTACACAGTCATTGCCAGACCGAGTTTGCCTTCAAACTCTGCGCGCTGTGCGTCATCGAGCAAGGATGAGTATTCCTCGATGATGCGAGTGCGCTCTGCGACAAGTTCATCCATCGGACGATCGATGGTTTCGCCGCGCTGCAAACGCTCAACGTATGAGTGGATGTAGGACAAAGGCAGTTCTGGGTGTTCATTCCAGTACTTGTCGCTGGAGTAGAAACCATTACCGACAGTGAAGTTGAACCATGGGTCGTGTGCTTCTTCCCATTGCTTCAACCATTCTGCGCCGTTTGCTGCTGCACCGATTGCGCTCAGAATTTCAGCAGGGTTTTTGCCTGAGGTGAGGATGTCTGCAAGACCAAGTTTGAGACCAAGCTTGGCAAGTTCCTTGAGTTCTTCGTCGGGGCGGAACAATTCAATGTCTGCACCTTGAACCATCTTGGCAACACCTTGATCTGGGATGCCAGGGAAGAACGTCTTGCATGCCACGAAGAAGTCGAGGTATGCGGCGTAACCCAGGTTCAAGAATTCGAAGTGGTACTGCCAGTTCTTGTAGAGCAACTCAATCAGACGGTCGTAATCTGCGAGCATCTTGTCGGTTGAGTCAAGACCAATACCGCCAGTGATGACGTCCATGGGTTCTTTGTCTGGAAGTGGTGCAAAGTTGATGGATTCAATTTCATCAATGACTCCGCGCACTTTGGTCTTCCAGTTTGCGAGGAGGTCATTCCAGTTCATGAAGTAGTGGCCAGCGCGTGCCATGAATTCAGGTACGCGGGCTTCAATTTCTTCAACGGGAACTGGCACTGGGCTCATGTAAACGTATCCCTGGTGCACGCGGAATTCGATGCCGTTTGCAGGAGGAATGAGCAAGTGACGAGCGTTGTACTGGCCAAGGCACTTGACTGCGAACTCAACGCCAATGGTTTCGAATGGCTTGAGTGCGTTAGGCCAGTGCTGGCTGTCGCAGAACCAGAACTTTGATTCTTCGACATCTTTGATCGCGTCTTGGAACACCAAGTTGTACGCGTAGAGATCTTCCCAGCCTTCGGCACCCTTGGGATCTTCAAGATCGTAAGGGCTTGGGAATTTGGAGCGAGACATAGAGTCGCCTTTCAATGGACGGGCGTGAGGTGGATGCCTTGCGTTTACGTTCGGAAAAGTTATGCGCTACAAATTGAGCAAGGTGTTCATGATGCTGGCGATACCAGCATCAGGGACTGCAGTTGTTGGTGCTGACGTCGCACGCTGACTCCAGACTGTTTCTGGACGTGCTTGGAGCAACACCACATTGTTCGGTGCTTCAAGATCTGCGTCGATTGCCCATTCGACATCTTGGGGGCACTTGTAGTGTTTTTCGGCGCGTTTCGCCAGAGAAGCAACCGCGACCAGCTCTTCAGTAGAGAGGCTCGGTGCCTTGCGCCGATCGTCTTCGACATCGCGATGCACCACGGTGCGGGCATCTTTGTCTGGGACGAGTTCGTGGTGTTTGTCAGAGATGATTGTTTTGACAGGCGCTAGAAGCACTTTGTCTAACACGAAATTGTCCGGTGTCACTTCTCCTGACACGACCAATTCGCCAAGTCCCCAACTTGCATCAATGACAATTTTCGAACGATCACCATTGGAAGGATCCATGGTCATCGCTACACCAGCTGTTCGCGCATTGACCATCTTTTGAACTGCAATAGCCATTGCGAGTCCTTGGATGTCAATGCCATTTGATGCCCGGTAAGTGATAGCGCGAGAGTTGAACAAACTCGCCCAGCACTTGCGAACTGCTGCGATTACTTCATCGAAGCCCACCACCCAGAGGATGGTGTCCTGTTGGCCTGCGAATGAAGCATCGGGCAGATCTTCAGCAGTGGCGCTAGAGCGCACTGCAACCGGAACATCAAAACCAAAAGGGGCGCAGAACTCTGCATAAGCCTGCGCAAGCGCCGACTGCACATCATCGGGCAGTGGCGTTGCGACAATCAGCTTGCGAATTGCTGCGCTAATTTCATCAACAACTCCAACATTTGAAGTGTCAATGAGACCCATCATTGTGTCGATCTCAGTTCCCAAACCATCAACTTCGAGAAGGGCGCGGTAAGCGTCAGTTGTGATAACGAATCCTGTAGGCACTGGCATGCCTGCGTTCGTCATAGTGATGAGGCTGCCGCATTTGCCGCCAACTCGATCGTGATCAACGGGTTCGGGTGCGTTGAAAGGAAGGGTGTAGAGACTCATGAATTAAACCCCTTGGGTGACGAATACAGTGGTAGGTACACGGAATGAAATGTTGGGCACCCAACCAGCGGTGGGCTCTGCAGTCAGCTGCAGATGTGGCAAACGATGAGTGAGCTCTTCGAGCGCAATGCGGGCCTGGAGTTTTGCTAAATGATTGCCGAGGCAAAAATGAATGCCGTATCCGAAGGCCATGTGGCTGCGCGCATTTGGTCTTTCAATGTTGAACTCGTCTGGATCTTCGAAAACTGCGAGATCGCGGTTGGCTGAACCCATCAAAAGCAGCAAGCCGTCGCCTGCTTTGATGTCGACGCCACCAACCTGAGCGTCCTTCATCGCAAGGCGACGCCAGCCAACAATGGATGGTGCCGTGCGAAGCACTTCTTCGATTGCGTTTGGAATTTTCGCCGCATCGGCGTGTAAGGCATCCCAGGCTTCGTGATGACCTAAAAGTTCACGAGCAGCGTTTGAAATTAATGTGGTTGTGGTTTCGTGACCTGCAAAGAGAGCTGAGTAGCAGAAGGACGCGATTTCGTGATCCGTGATTTCTTCGCCAGCTTCTTGCAGACGCACGAGATCGCCAACCAAAGTGTCAGGGTGATTCTTGTGAGCTTCGGTGACGAGTGATTGGCAGAACGCCCAGTACTCGACCATGTCCGCACAGCGTTCAACTTGTTCATCATCACTCAAATCACCCCAGGTGAGGAGTGCGCGGCTCTCAGACCAGCGCTTGACTTTGAGAATCTTTTCAAGATCAGCACCGAGCAACGTCATGATGGTGATTGCAGGAAGGTCGTAAGCGAGTACGCGCACAAAATCTGCTGATCCGTTCGTTGCAATCTCTTTTTCGAGATTGTCGATCATCGAGTTCACCGTCTCGCGAATTGCAGGCTCAAGAACTTTGTAGCGACGTGGGGTGAAAGCTTTAGAAATGACGCCACGAATGCGTGTGTGCTCGGGCGGAATGCGGGCGCTCAAACCTGAATATGCAGTGAAATTGCCTTCGTCCATTACTGCTTTAGCGCGATCGCACAAAGGGCGCACGGGAGCTTGAGCGTTTGCTGAAGAGAAAGTTTCCCAGTTATCAAAAACTTCGCGGACATCGTTGTAGCGAGCGACAACCCAGTAGCCAATGCGTTCATCGAAGTAGACCGGAGCCTCTTCGCGCAGTTTTGCGTAAGCAGGGAATGGATTGCTGAGATCGTATGGGCTGTAACCCAATTCAGCTCCGTGGTTCACGGGACAGCTCGACATTGATGCTCCCTTTTTGAGGTGGTGAGTTGCTGGTGATTGCAACGCGGCTAAGCCAATTCCAAAGATTCACTCAGTGTTAGAACTCTTTCAACTGAGTGGAAAAGTAAATCCTTCAAACTGGCGTTAGATACCGTTTTGTAATAAACGAATTTACAGATGTGGCATGAGTGCACGTGCGATGGAACCAGCTGCAATTTGCAGTGCCGGAACAAGCCGTGCGGCATTGGATTCTGCCGATCGCGATACGACGCCGAGCGCAGCGACTGCTTCGCCGCCTACAAGTACAGGCAC
>JACCDQ010152509.1_pt1 | contig 10249 bp, 11 predicted proteins | sample 7446031 | NCBI WGS metagenome assembly JACCDQ01 (sample SAMN15323442, study PRJNA562643) | freshwater metagenome | isolation source: river surface water | place: USA:Blue River Watershed | collected 2017-08-17
CTGCTCTAACCAACTGAGCTAACGCCCCGCACCAAGTCCTCTATTGTATCGGGCTTCGGGCGTCAGTCTTTTAGGATGCCCAACACCTCTGAGCGGAACTCGCGGCTGTAAAGAATCAACACCACTGCGCCGGTAGACAGCACCATGGCCATGGGCGATATGAACCACGCCAGCGCGGCAAATGAAAGGTAGTATGCACGCAACCCGTCGTTGAAGGTTTCGGCCGCAGCACCCACCATGTGGGCGGCCCGTTTGGCGTGCACTTCGCGATTGAACTGGCCCGACTCAAACGCCTCGGGCGGTGGCAAAGCGCCTATCACCAAAGCCACAAAGGTGTACTGCCGCATGCACCACGAAAACCTGAAAAACGCGTAAACAAAAATCGAAATCAGCACCAGCACCTTGAACTCAAACACCGCCAGCGAAGTGGTTTGGGCAAAGGGGATTTCACCCATGAGTTCAGTGGCTTTTTCGGTGGTGCCCAGGACGGCAAACAAGCCACCGATAACCAATATGGACGTGGACGAGAAAAAGGCCGGCGTTTGCGACAGGCTTTGGGTGATGAGGCCGTCGAGCATGCGGGGGTCACGGGCGGTGGCTTGCAGCAGCCAGTAGGCGCGGTAGCGGTTGGTGGTGGCCAGCAAAGAGGGGCGACGCTGGCCCCACACGCTGGCAAACCACGCGTACCCCACCCACAAGGCAAAAAAGGCCGCCAGCGCCAGCCAGTCGGCCCAAGGGAGCAAGCTGAGTATTTTCATACCGCGATATTACGCCCCAAGCCCAATCATTTCCGATCAGGCCTTTGCCGATCAAGCCTTGTTAAACCGACCTGCCACAACGGCCACGCGCTCACCAAACAACCGAGCGGTTTCCAGGTCACCGGGCAGCATGTCGGCAGCGCCAGCGTCGGAGGGGCTTTGTGCAATCGCGCCGCTGTAAGAAACCAGGTAGTTCACGTCGTTGCGTTGGGCGGCTTTGGTGTTGCTGGGCATCAGGCCTTGGCTGACCCAAATCATCCCGTGTTGCATGGCCAGGGTGAACAATGTGTTCAGAGTAGAGTGCTTGTCGCCGTTCATGCCAGCGCTGTTGGTGAAGCCGGCGGCAATTTTGTCTTTCCACTGCTGTGCAAACCAGGGCTTGCTGGACGCGTCGGCAAATTTCTTGAACTGCCAGCTCACGTTACCCATGTAGGTGGGGGTGCCAAAAATAATCGCATCGGCGGCGGCCAGGGTTTCCCAGCCGCCCTCGGGCAAGTTGCCGTCGGCGTCGATTGCCAACAATTCGGCACCAGCGCCGGCAGCCACCGACTGCGCCATGCGCTGGGTGTGACCGTAACCCGAGTGATAAACCACCACAACTTTCGCCATTTTGAACTCCTGTTAAAACACGCCATCGGGCGCAAAAAAATCAATTCGACAAATCAAACACCAACACTTCGGCCGCTTGGCCTTCGCTCACCCGAACCTGGGGCTCTTGGTCCAACATCAGGGCATCGCCAGCTGACAAACGGTGGCCATTCACCGCCAGTTGCCCTTGAACCAGATGCACATAGGCCTTGCGCCCGGGTTCCAGGTTCAGCTCTGCAGCCTCGGCCCCATCAAACAAACCGGCGTACAAACGGGCGTCGGCATTCATGCTGACCGAGCCATTGGCACCGTTGGGCGACGCCACCAAGCGCAAGGCGCCGCGTTTTTCGCCGGCTGGTATGGTTTTCTGTTCGTAACTGGGGGCCACGCCCTGCTGTTGGGGTTCTATCCAAATTTGCAAGAAGTGCGTGGTCTGCTGGGGAGCGTGGTTGAATTCGCTGTGCGTAACGCCACGGCCCGCGCTCATGCGTTGCACGTCGCCGGGCGGTATGCCTTGGATGTTGCCCATGCTGTCTTTGTGGGCCAGCACACCGCCAATCACGTAGCTGATGATTTCCATGTCGCGGTGCCCATGGGTGCCAAACCCCATGCCCGGGGCCACGCGGTCCTCGTTGATCACCCTCAGGTTGCCCCAGCCCATAAAGGCCGGGTCGTAGTAACCTGCAAACGAGAAAGAATGGTGGCTTTTGAGCCAACCGTGGTCTGCATAACCACGTTCTTGGGAACGGCGCACGGTGATCATGATGTGAACCTTTGTTGTAAAAAACCGATGACTGAATTTTGTGCCTATGGCAACCACTTGGAGGCCTAGCGATTTGGTGGCATCATTCGAATAAATTGAACTGAAAAGGTAAATTTGTGCAAAAACAGCGTGCCGCGTTGTCACCGGAAAACCTGCATTTGGTTCAAACCGTGGCGCGTCTGGGCAGCATGGCCGCTGCGGCCCGTGCGCTGGACCTGGTGCCCAGCGCCTTGACGTACCGGATTCGGCAAATTGAAGACGCACTGGATGTGCTGCTGTTTGACCGCAGTTCGCGGCGCGCGCAGCTCACACCTGCCGGGGCAGAACTGCTGCGCATGGGCGACCACCTGCTGCTGGAAATGGACGCGCTGGCCCAAAGGGTGCAGCGCATCGCCACCGGCTGGGAACCCCGCTTCACCCTGGCAGTGGACGAAGTGATTGCCCGTGGCACCTTGTTGGAGCTTTGCGAATCGTTTTACACACTTGGCGCACCCACGCATTTAAAAATACGGTCTGAAACCTTGTCTGGCACGCTGGAGGCGCTGGTAAGTGGGCAAGCCGACTTGGCCCTGGGCGTGGCCACCGAGGGCATGCCCAGCACCGGGTTTGAACTGGCCTTGCTGGGCGAGGTGACTTTTGTGTTTGCCGTGGCCCCACACCACCCTTTGGCCGGCATAGACAATGTGCTAACGGACCACGACCTCCAAGCCCACCGTGCGGTGGCGGTGGCGGATTCCACTGTGCGCGGCCAGGGTGTGAGTTTTGGGTTACTGCCTGGGCAAGACGTGTTAACGGTGCCCACCATGCACTACAAGCTGGATGCGCAATTGCGTGGTTTGGGGGCAGGCTTTCTGCCCCAAACGCTGGCGCAACCGTACATCGATGCTGGCCGCTTGGTGGTGAAGCAGGTGGCGCGCCCCGCACGCGTGGTGCGCACCGGCTACGCTTGGCGTTCGCGGCGAAATGCGGCGGGCGGCGTGGGCACGCAATCGGCACCATCGGTCGGCGGGCACCGGGCCTTGGCTTGGTGGCTCGATCAGCTGACCCATGCCAACACCCGCCAAGCCTTGCTGGACAATCACCACATGTGAGATTTGCCACCCGCCTAGCACACAAACTCGGAGACCTGCCATGCCAACAACGCCCCAGCCCGCCAAAAAACGCCAAAAGCCCGCACTTGCAGCCAGCCCGGCCACACGCCCTCAGCCACAACACATTGCCGTGGTGGGCGCAGGCATGGCAGGTGTCACGTGTGCCCGCACCTTGGTGCAAGCGGGCCACCGGGTCACCTTGGTTGAAAAAAGCCGAGGCTTTGGCGGGCGCATGTCCACGCGTTCCACCGAATTTGGTGGTTTTGACCATGGGGCGCAGTTTTTCACCGTCCGGGACCCCCGGTTCGAGCAAGCGCTGGCATTGCACCCTGAACTGGTGCAGGCCTGGAAAACATCCACCGTGCGGGTGCTGGACGAGCGCGGGCAAACCATGGCCAGCGCCCAACCGCCCCGCGACACCCATTGGCTGCCCACACCGGGCATGAACGCCCTGGTGCGCGCCTGGGCAGAACCCTTGGGCAATGGCAGCCTGCAGGCCACGGTGCAACTCAACACCAGGCTGGACATAATTGAGCCCGATGCCCTACACCCCACCCAGTGGCAATTGCGTTGCGAAACCGCCGATGGTGGCCAGCAAGTGTTGGGCGGCTTCGACCAAGTGGTGCTGGCCCTGCCCCACCCACAAGCGGCCAGTGTGTTGAAGGCTTCTGGCTTGGCAAGCGACTTTCAGCAAGCCTTGAACCACGTGTCTGTGTCGCCTTGCTGGACCTTGATGCTGGCGTTCCCTCAGGCCATGCAGCCCAACATGCCCCATTTCGGCCCCAAATGGAACACCGCACGCAGCGAACACCACCGCATCAGTTGGCTGACCCGCGAGAACGGCAAACCCGGGCGCGCACCTGTGGAGCGGTGGACTGTACAGGCCAACCCCCACTGGAGCGAACGCCACGTCAATGACGATGCTGAACGCGTCAAGGCCAAGCTGCTCAAAGGGTTTGCCGAAATCACAGGCATACGGGCCACGCCCAGCCACGCGGTGGCCCACCGCTGGCTGTACGCCCAAACCCAGCGCCCCTTGGGCCAGGCGTATTTGCGGGATGCAGCCAATGGCTTGGCACTTTGCGGCGACTGGTGTTTGGGCCATCGTGTAGAAGACGCCTTTACGTCGGGCCTGGAACTGGCGCTGAGCATGGCCTGAACCGGGCACGTTGGTGTCATGGCAGACCAGAACCAACCTTATGTGGGGCGTTTTGCACCGTCCCCCACCGGGCCTTTGCATGCCGGCTCGCTGGTGGCGGCGCTGGCCAGTTGGCTGGACGCACGGGCCCACCGAGGCCAGTGGCTGCTGCGCATAGAAGACGTGGACACCCCGCGTTGCGTCCCCGGGGCAGAACAAGAAATACAGCGTCAACTGACCGCCTGCGGACTGGTCAGCGACGCCTTGCCAGTGCGTCAATCGGAACGCACCGCGCTGTACCAAACTGCGCTAGAACGCTTGCAAAACCAGGGCATGGCCTACCCCTGCGCTTGTACCCGAAAAGACATCGAGGCCACTTGGGAACGCGAAGGGCTGCGGCACGAGCGGCATGCGGAGCGGGTGTACCCAGGCACCTGTCGGCAGGGATTGAATGGCAAACCTGCGCGTGCCTGGCGCTTCAGAGTCGGGCCTTTGACTGACGTGTGCCATTGGACCGACCGGCGACTGGGCAGCCAGCACCAAAACGTGGCCCAGGAGGTCGGCGATTTCGCCCTTAAACGCGCCGATGGGCTGTGGGCTTACCAATTGGCAGTGGTGGTAGACGACGGTGCCCAACAAGTCACCCACGTGGTGCGCGGTGCCGACCTGGCCGACAACACCGCGCGCCAAATGTGCCTTCAGCAAGCCTTGGGGCTGCCCAAACCGCAATACATGCACACCCCCTTGGTGTGTGGCCCCAACGGTGAAAAACTGTCCAAACAAAATGGCGCCACACCCTTGGACGTGGACCAACCCTTGGTCGCCTTGAGCGCAGCAGCAGCGGTGCTGGGTCTGCCTGCAACAGCGTGCATCACCGTGGAAGCAGCCCTGCAAGACTGGACACAGGCGTGGGCGCAGTCTCTACAATCGCGGCCGTGAGCACCGAAAACAACACCCTCCCCACCCCACCGGCAAACGCCACCGAGCGCGCACCCGCGCACGTGGCACACCCCAAAACCATCAAAAGCTTTGTGAAACGTGCGGGTCGCACCACCACGGGTCAGGCCAAAGCATTCGAAACCCTGGGCCCCCAGTACTTGCTGGCTTACACGCCGCAGCCCCTGGACCCCTCGGCCACATTTGGGCGGGCTGGGCCTCTGGTGCTGGAAATTGGTTTTGGCATGGGTGAAGCCACCGCCCACATTGCGGGGGTCAGGCCAGACGAAAACTTTCTGTGCTGTGAAGTGCACGAACCTGGTGTAGGCGCCTTGCTAAAACGCATCGGTGAACATGGCCTGAGCAACATACGCATCCTGCAACACGATGCAGTGGAGGTGCTTGAGCACATGCTGCCCCCGAACAGTCTGGACGGCATCCACATTTTTTTTCCCGACCCCTGGCACAAGAAAAAGCACAACAAACGCCGTTTAATTCAGGCACCGCTGGTCGCGCAGCTGGCCAAGCGTCTCAAGCCGGGCGGTTACATTCACTGCGCCACCGACTGGCAACCTTACGCCGAACAAATGCTGGCGGTGCTGGGGGCTGAGCCTTTGTTGAGCAACACCGCCACCGATGGCGCGCTGGGTGGCTACGCCCCCAAGCCCGGCTATCGCCCCCTGACCAAGTTCGAGAACCGTGGCCTGCGCCTCGGGCACGGGGTTTGGGATTTGGTGTTCAAACGCCAGGACCCGCCCAGCAATTGAACCGGGCAAGTTGCAACCATGTCGGGCACTGATTCCACCTCCTCACCTTGGCACGGGCTGGACCGGCTGGCCGAGCAAGCCATCGGCTTGTCCGACCCCAACCCCCGGGTCGCGTGTCGCATCGTTGCGCTGAACGGGCAGGCATTTGAAGGGCACACACAAGCCGCCGGCCAAGCCCACGCCGAGGTGATGGCGTTGCGCGCGGCCCAAGCCGCGGGTGCCGACTTGGCTGGCGCCACCGCCTACGTCACGCTCGAACCCTGCAGCCACCACGGTCGCACCCCGCCCTGCTGCGATGCTTTGGTGGCAGCGGGCTTGGGCCAGGTACACGTGGCCCTGCAAGACCCCAACCCGCTGGTGGCTGGCCAAGGCTTGGCACGCTTGCGTGCCGCTGGCATCGCCGTGCATTTGCTGCCCCACGACCACCCCGTGGCCCAAACGCACCGAGACCTGAACATCGGCTTCTTCAGCCGCATGGTGCGGGGCACCCCCTGGGTGCGAATGAAAATAGCTGCTTCACTGGATGGCACCACCGCCCTTCACAACGGCCAGAGCCAGTGGATCACCAGCGAGGCTGCTCGGCGTGACGGGCACGCTTGGCGCAAACGGGCCGGTGCCTTGCTCACCGGAATTGGCACCGTGCAAGCCGATAACCCACGGCTGGATGTGCGTGGTGTCGAGACCCTGCGCCAGCCAGTGCGTGTGGTGGTGGATTCAAAGCTGGAAATTGTGCCTGCGGCGCGCATTTTGCAAGCACCTGGCACCACCTGGGTGTACACCACAGCGGCAGCCGAACACAACCCGGCGCTTGCTGCCACCGGGTGTACGGTGGTGCCCTGCCCGTCCGCCACACACAAAGTGGACCTGAGCTGGATGCTGCGCGATCTGGCGCAACGCGGGGTGAACGAACTGCACTTGGAAGCGGGTTACAAACTCAACGGATCGTTCTTGCGCGACAACCTGGTAGACGAACTGCTGGTGTACCTCGCCCCAAAACTCATCGGTTCGGGTGCGGGCCTGGCCAACATCGGCCCCTTTGAGCAACTGTCCCAAGGTCTGGAATGGACTTTCACCGACCTGTCCCGCGTGGGGCCCGATTTGCGTATCAGGGCACGCCGGGCAGGCGCCCCAAGTTTTTGAGGTGTCGGCATGGCCCATGTCGCCAAAAACCCGGCCATACCCATGCGCGAGGGTGTATCGCCCAGCTGTGTGGCGCTGCCCCGCATGAAAAATCCCCCCTGGCCCAAGCTGTTGGACTATTTGACTGAACGGCTGCCGGTGGTGTCGCGACAAGCTTGGCTGGCCCGTTTGGAAGCGGGCGAGGTGGTAGACGAAGACGGGCGGCCACTGCCCAGCGATGCCCCCTACCAGAATGGCTTGCGCGCTTACTATTGGCGCAATTTGCCTGACGAGCCAGACATCCCGTTTGAGGCCAGGGTGGTGCACCAAGATGAGCACCTGGTGGTGGCTGACAAACCCCACTTTCTGCCGGTCACGCCCGGGGGGCGTTACGTGCAGCAAACCCTGCTGGTGCGGTTGAAGCAGCAATTGCAGCTGCCCAACCTCAGCCCCTTGCACCGCATCGACCGAGAGACAGCGGGACTGGTGGTCTTCAGCGTGCGCCCACAAGACCGCAACGCCTACCAAAGCCTGTTCCGCGAAAGGCAGGTGCACAAAGTTTATGAAGCGATCGCCGGTCTGCGCGAAGACCTGGAATGGCCCCGGGTGCACCGCAGCCACCTACTGGAAGACGAACGCGCGTTTTACCGGATGCGTGAAGCCGGCCCAGAAGAACAGCGTCCGATCAACAGCGAGACCCGCATCGCTTTGCTGACCAAACAAGGGCCTTGGGGACTTTACCAGTTGGAACCTGTGACAGGCAAGCGGCACCAACTGCGGGTGCACATGAACGCCCTTGAGCTGCCATTGGTGGGCGATCAGTTTTACCCCACCGTGCAAAGGCAACCGGGTGAACGTGAAGACTTTTCGAACACGCTGCGGCTGTTGGCGCGCAGCATTGCCTTCACCGACCCCATAACCGGCCAAGCCAGGCACTACGAAAGCAGCCAGCGCCTGGTTTGGCCTTGAGGCACAAGGTTCAGGCCGGAATTTCTTGCGCCGAAATCTGGTACTTGAAGTGGTCAGGCTCGTAGGGGTCCAAGCGCTCGCCACCGGTTTCCGCTGTGGGATACATCAAAAAGCCCAAATCGGGCCCTTTTGAACCCGGCAGCTGAACATCGTGAGCCATGTTCCAGGCCATCCAGTTGCCCTCCCAACTGCCAAACAAGGCGCGGTTCACAGGGGCCACCAATGGGTGCTGTGCGCTCTTGATCCATTCGGGCGCTTCGTGGCGCATGACCTTGGTGACATCGGCTGGGTCCATTGCCACCCAACCCAACCCAGCCAGGTGCACTTCGGCTCGGCAATGTTGAGCACCTTTCAGGCTGGAAGAATCCGCGCCCAGCTGCTTGTACCCAAAAGCAGAAGGGGCCAAACGCAGGCCATAAACGTCCCGCGCCGGCAGCCCCACCGACCGACACAGACCCACAAACAGCGCGTTCAAGTCGGCACATTTGCCACCCAGGTTGCCCGTTTCAAGCATGGCTTTGATGTCGCCCGGACCACAACCCCGTGTGGTGGGTTCCCGGTGGGTGTGGGTCACCACCCAGTCGTAAATGGCCTGGGCTTTTTGCACGTCGGTTCGGGCACCACGGATCGCGCTGCGGGCGGTTTCTCGCACGATGCCGTCGGTGGGCAACAAAGCGGTGGGCTCGGTCCAAAAGCGCAGCGTGGCCGCATCTTCCCGCGCGCCCTGTGCAGCCCAGTCGGTGGCGCGGTCGCGGGTTGACACCCGGCTGGTCACTTGCACATGGGGTTGTTTTTCGTTCGGGGCAAACACCACGTGCATCAGACGTGCACCGTAGCGGCCGTCTGTTGCCAGATGCGCTTGACCGTTGGTGGCGACACTGTGGGTCAAGCTGCGTTGCCAGTCGCTTTCCACAGAGGGCAAGGGCAGCCAGACTTGGGTTTGGCCCCGGGCGTCCACAACGTCAACCCGGGTGGTAACGTCAAAAGTACGCCAGGCGCCTGGCCGGGGTTGGAACACAGGTTGCGTGACTTTTGTTGCGGCCTGAGCCCAAGCATGGGCACTGTGGAACATCGGAACAGCCACAGCACCACCCGCGACCACAGACGCGGCGGCACGGTGCAAAAATTGGCGGCGATTGGAAGTCAAAGCAGGGTCCGTTTAAAAGTGAAGCGGCAGCCGCCAGGCGGGCCACGGGTGGGAGATTATCCAACAACCGTTCAACGCAGCGTGAGCAACCGATCCACCCAGCCCAAAGCTGCAGGCGACTCCCAGTCCACCTCGCCTTGCACCAACTGGCGGGCGCGTCCCTGGCGGTCGATCAACACCGTGGTGGGAAAGAGACGCACACCCCAAGCCCGCGTCACGTCTCCCAAAGGATCGAGCAACACCGGCAGCGTTAACCCCGCAGATTCGATGAAGCGACGGGCTGTGCGCCCCGCCTCGCGGTGGTTCAGCGCCAACACCGCGAGTTGGTCATCGCCCCACCAGTGATGCAAGGCCTGCAACGAGGGCATTTCGGCGCGACAAGGCGGGCACCAGGTGGCCCAAAAATTCAGGAGCACGGCACGGCCCTGAAAATCCGCCAAACGCACCCGCTCACCCTGCAAATTGGGGGCATCCAACGGGGGAGTGGGGCGATGGCTGGGCCATTCCAAAAGGGAGGGCCGGCCACTGGACACCCCCGCCGCCATGGCCAGCGGTGCCAAGCATGCGCTGGTTGCGGCCACACCAGACGCGCCCAGCCACTCCCGGCGCGTCAGGCCGATTTTCACAGGCGTTCGGCCACCCAGCCCTGCACCGAAGCCAGTGCGCTGGACAGGGCAGCCGCATCTGTGCCACCGGCCATGGCCATGTCAGGCTTGCCACCACCCTTGCCCCCCACTTGCTGAGCGACGAAATTGACCAGTTCACCTGCCTTGACCTTGCCCACGCTGTCGGCGGTCACACCGGCGGCGATTTGCACCTTGCCACCGTCCACGGCGGCCAGCACAATGGCGGCGGTTTTCAGCTTGTCTTTGAGCTTGTCCATGGTGTCGCGCAACACCTTGGCGTCGGCACCGTCGAGCTTCGCGGCCAGCACTTTCAGGCCCTTCACATCCACCGCCTGGCCCAGCAGTTC
>JACCDQ010392965.1_pt1 | contig 10244 bp, 6 predicted proteins | sample 7446031 | NCBI WGS metagenome assembly JACCDQ01 (sample SAMN15323442, study PRJNA562643) | freshwater metagenome | isolation source: river surface water | place: USA:Blue River Watershed | collected 2017-08-17
ATATGCCAGGATCTATTATTGCGATGGGAAGATTGAATCGTCCTTCTATTATGATTTATGGAGGAACCATTGCACCAGGACATTATAAAGGACAAGATTTAAATATTGTATCCGCATTTGAGGCATTGGGACAAAAGTTAGCAGGACAATTAGATGAAGCAGATTTCAAAGGCATTATCAAACACGCCTGTCCAGGTGCAGGCGCTTGTGGAGGCATGTATACTGCTAACACGATGGCTGCGGCGATTGAGGCATTGGGTATGAGCTTGCCCTACTCTTCCTCTAATCCGGCATTGAGTGAAGAGAAGCAACAAGAGTGTAAGGATGCAGGAAAGGCAATACGATTATTATTAGAAAAAGATATTAAGCCAAAAGACATCATGACCCGTAAAGCATTTGAGAATGCAATAGCGGTGATCATGGTATTAGGCGGAAGTACGAATGCGGTGTTGCATATGATTGCGATGGCGAAGAGTGTGGGCGTAAGTATCACGCAAGATGATTTTCAAACCATTAGTGATAAAATCCCAGTGTTAGCAGACTTTAAACCATCAGGAAAATATTTAATGCAGGACTTGCATCAATATGGTGGTGTGCCAGCAGTGATGAAGTATATGTTGGCGCAAGGATGGTTGCACGGAGATTGTTTAACGGTAACAGGCAACACCATTGCAGAAAATTTAGCAGCCGCACCTGATTTAGATTTTGAGCAACAAAAAATTATCCTTCCAAAGGAAACGCCTATCAAGGCAACGGGCCATTTACAAATCATGTATGGCAACTTAGCCACTGGCGGAAGTGTAGCAAAAATATCTGGCAAAGAAGGCGATATGTTCGAAGGGCCAGCACGTGTGTTTGATGGAGAACATGCATTGATCGAAGGCATCAATACAGGAAAGATAAAAGAAGGCGATGTAGTGGTGATAAAAAATGTTGGACCAGTGGGTGCACCAGGTATGCCAGAGATGTTAAAGCCAACATCGGCAATCATTGGCGCGGGTTTAGGAAAATCAGTGGCACTCATTACTGACGGAAGATTTAGCGGCGGCACACACGGTTTTGTGGTTGGACATATTACACCAGAAGCCTATAAGGGAGGATTGATTGCTTTGGTAGAAGACAATGATATCATTGAATTAAATGTGCCAAAGCGAACGATGACCTTGAAAGTAGATGATGCAACCATTGCAAAAAGAAGAGCTGCTTATCAACAACCGGCATTAAAAGCAACGCAGGGTGTGTTATTTAAATATGCAAGATCAGTGAAGGACGCAAGTGAAGGATGTGTAACGGATGAAATCTAAACGCAGGCGTTTAGATAAAATGAAATTATAAAAAGGGTTTTATGGATACGAAACAACTTACAGGATCACAAGCAGTATTGGAAGCATGTATTGCAGAAGGCGTAGATACCATTTTTGGATATCCGGGCGGAGCAATCATGCCCATCTATGATGCATTGTATGATTATAAAGAAAAGTTACAGCATGTATTGGTGCGTCATGAACAAGGTGGAATTCATGCAGGACAAGGGTATGCGCGTACATCCGGAAAAGTTGGTGTGGTATTTGCTACAAGCGGACCCGGTGCAACCAATTTGGTGACAGGGTTAGCAGATGCGATGATAGATAGTACACCATTGGTTTGTATCACAGGACAAGTCTTTGCACATTTATTAGGAACAGATGCTTTTCAGGAAACAGATATCATCAATATCACAATGCCTGTTACAAAATGGAATTACCAAATCACAGATGCTACAGAGATCCCACATATTTTAGCGAAAGCATTTTATTTAGCAAGAAGCGGAAGACCAGGACCAGTGTTGATTGACATTTCAAAGAATGCACAATTTCAATCCTTCGATTATGAAGGTTACACGGTGTGTAATCATGTAAGATCTTATCGACCAAAACCAATCATCCGAAAAGAATATATAGACGAAGCAGTTCAATTGATCAATCAAGCAAAAAAGCCATTGGTAATTTTTGGACAAGGCGTGATCTTAGGAAAAGCAGAAAAAGAATTCAAGAAGTTTATAGAGAAGTCTGGGATGCCAGCAGCATGGACCATTTTAGGATTGAGTGCATTGCCAACGGATCATCCACAGAATGTGGGTATGCTGGGCATGCACGGTAATTATGGCCCCAATGTATTAACCAATGAGTGTGATGTATTGATTGCAGTGGGTATGCGATTTGACGATCGTGTAACAGGTAGATTGGATAAATATGCGAAGCAAGCAAAAATTATTCACTTAGATATCGATCCATCCGAAATTGATAAAAACGTATTGGCACATGTGGGTGTATGGGGTGATTGTAAAGAAACCCTACCCTTGTTAACCATGGGTATCGAACAAAAAGATAGAACAGAATGGTTGAATGTTTTTGCAGGCTATGCAAAAGAAGAGTACGAGCAATGTATCAAAGACGAGATGCATCCAACTAGTGAAGCAATGAGTATGGCTGAAGTGATCCGAACTGTAAATGAAATCACCAAAGGAGATGCAGTGATTGTAACAGACGTGGGACAACACCAGATGGTGGCTTGCAGATACGCCAAGTTCAATCAAACAAGAAGCAATGTTACATCTGGTGGATTGGGTACGATGGGCTTTGCTTTGCCAGCAGCCATTGGTGCAAAGTTTGGTGCATTGGACAGAACAGTGATTGCAGTGATTGGAGATGGCGGGATACAGATGACATTACAAGAGTTTGGCACGATTATGCAAACAGGGATAGAGGTTAAAGTAATGATTTTAAACAATGAGTTTTTAGGCATGGTGCGTCAGTGGCAACAATTGTTTATGGACAAGCGATACAGTTTTGTGGATATAGCAAGTCCGGACTATGTGATGTTGGCCAATTCATATAAGATAGCTGCAGCAAAAGTGAGCAAGCGAGAAGAGCTGGAAGCTGCTGTGGCGAAGATGTTGGCACATAAAGGATCTTATGTATTAGAAGTAATGGTGGGTAAAGAAAATAATGTATTCCCGATGGTACCTCAAGGTTGCTCGGTGAGCGAAATCAGATTGAAGTAGCAAACTTCTTAAAGTAAAAATTATGGAAAACGAAAAACAAGAATTTACGATCACGGTATATACCGAAAACCAAGTTGGTTTGTTGAATCGTATTGCCATTATTTTTTCGAGAAGAAAAATAAATGTGGAGAGTTTAAACACTTCTCCTTCAGAAGTACAAGGCATACATCGTTTTACCATTGTGGTAGTAGAGTCAAAAGACGTGGTGATTAAAGTGGTAAGACAAATTGAAAAGCAAGTAGAAGTATTGAAGGCTTATTATAATACCAACGACGAAATTGTATGGCAGGAGTTGGCCTTATATAAAGTGTTGTCAGATGAGATTACAGAAAAGGTAAAAGTAGAAAGGTTGTTAAGAGAGTTTGGCGCAAGAGCAGTAGCGATTAGAAAAGACTTTATCGTTTTTGAAACCACAGGACATAGAGAGGAAACCAATAAGTTGATGGAAGCATTGGCGCCATTCGGTTTGGTGGAGTTTGTAAGAAGCGCGAGAGTGGCCATCATCAAAGAAAGTGCAGGCTTTCATGAAAAACTAAAAGACTTCGAAAAAAGAGAACCAGGAGACGAACTTATAGAAAACGAATACTTGGGAAAAAGAGAAGCGGTATTCACCATGTAAAACGAAGCGTATAATTTTTTACAAGCGATCATTATAAAGTATCATAACATTCAAATCTTTCAATTCATAAACTAAACAAATCATGGCAAAATTAAATTTCGGAGGTACCGAAGAAAATGTGGTAACCCGCGAAGAGTTCCCATTAGCAAAAGCACAAGAAGTATTAAAAAATGAAGTTGTAGCAGTCATTGGATATGGCGTACAAGGACCTGGACAAGCATTGAACCAAAAAGAAAACGGGGTGAATGTGATTGTAGGTCAAAGAAAAAACTCAAAGTCATGGGATAAGGCAATCGCTGATGGATTTGTTCCAGGCGAAACCTTATTTGAAATAGAAGAAGCATTAGAGAAAGGAACCATTATTTGTTATTTATTGAGCGACGCAGCACAAATCGCAATGTGGCCAACAGTAAAGAAGCATTTAACGCCAGGCAAGGCATTGTATTTCTCTCATGGATTCGGTATTACTTATAAAGAGCAAACAGGAATCGTCCCTCCAGCAGATGTGGATGTGATTTTAGTTGCACCAAAAGGTTCAGGTACATCATTAAGAAGAATGTTTTTACAAGGACGTGGCTTGAACTCAAGTTATGCGATCTTCCAAGACGCAACAGGTAAAGCACATGACAGAGTAATAGCATTGGGTATTGCGGTTGGATCTGGTTATTTGTTTGAAACCAATTTCAAAAAGGAAGTGTATTCAGATTTAACAGGAGAGCGTGGCACATTGATGGGCGCAATTCAAGGTATCTTTGCTGCACAATACGAAGTGTTGCGTAAGAATGGACATAGCCCTTCTGAATCATTCAATGAAACAGTAGAAGAATTAACTCAATCATTGATGCCACTAGTAGCAGAAAACGGAATGGATTGGATGTATGCCAATTGTTCAACTACTGCACAAAGAGGTGCTTTGGATTGGTGGAAGAAATTCCGTGATGCAACATTACCAGTATTCACCGATTTATATGAAAGCGTAGCAACTGGAAAAGAATCTGCACGTTCAATTGATTTGAATAGCAAACCAGACTACCGTGAAAAATTAGAAGTAGAATTAGCAGAACTACACAATAGTGAAATGTGGCAAGCAGGAAGAACTGTTAGAAGTTTACGTCCAGAGAATCAGCCAGCAAAAAAGTAAACAGTGCAACCGGTTACTTAACAAGTGCCAATAGTTGTTGTTGAAAAGATGGATTAATCATTGGTGAAAGAATAAGTAATGAGTGAAGCAAAATTTGTAATCGATCCTGCACTCGATATTGAGGGCGCTATGCAAAGACTAAAGTCGGTGGTAACACATACCCCACTGCAGTATAATGCAAACCTGTCTCGAAAATATCAGTGCAGGGTTTATTTGAAAAGAGAAGACCTACAAATTGTACGTTCTTATAAATTAAGAGGCGCATACAATATGATGCGTCAACTTTCTGCTGACCAGTTAGCAAAAGGCGTTGTGTGTGCAAGCGCAGGCAACCATGCACAAGGTTTTGCTTATAGCTGTAAAAAATTAGGGGTCAAGGGTGTCGTGTTCATGCCTATCCCATCCCCACAGCAAAAAGTCTCACAAACAAAAATGTTTGGAGAAGATTTTGTAGAAGTAAAATTAATAGGAGATACATTTGATGACACAGCAGTGGCAGCAAAAGCGTATACATTGGAACATGGTATGACTTTTATTCCACCATTTGATCATCCAGATATTGTTTCAGGACAGGCAACTGTAGGTGTAGAAATTGTAGAAGACATAACACAGTTCACACAAGATCCAATTGATTATTTATTCTTACCCATTGGTGGAGGTGGATTGAGTGCGGGAGTAGGTTCTTATTTTAAATCAACATCACCCCACACAAAAATAATTGGATTAGAGCCGGAAGGAGCACCAAGTATGTTAGCGGCAATGAAAGCAGGACATCCGGTTGAATTAGAAAGCATCGACAAATTTGTGGATGGTGCATCTGTAAAGCGCGTTGGCGATTACAACTTTGCTATCTGTAAAAATGTATTAGACGAAGTACACTTAGTACCAGAAGGAAAAATCTGCACTACGATTTTAGACATGTACAATGAAGAAGCGATTGTGGTAGAGCCAGCGGGTGCAATGTCGGTGGCAGTATTAGATGATTATGCAGCGCAGATAAAAGGAAAGAATGTATTGTGTGTTGTAAGTGGAGGCAACAATGATATCGCAAGGATGCAAGAAATAAAAGAGCGTTCCTTAATTTATGAAGGATTGAAACATTATTTCTTGATCCGATTTGCACAAAGACCAGGCGCCTTAAAAGACTTTGTAAACAAGGTGTTGGGAGACAATGACGATATTACGAGATTTGAATACATACAAAAACACAATAAAGAATCAGGACCCGCATTGGTTGGTTTAGAACTAAGGTCCAAAGCAGATTATACAGAGTTGATTGAGAAAATGAAAAAATATCAGATCAATTACAATGAAATCAATAAAGATGACAATATCTATGGGTATTTAATATAAGACCTAACTTTGCGGTCATCTAGTAATAGAGCTGTAAGTTGAGTAAATAGAATCGTCGTAAAGGAAAAATATATACTATGCAGGTTTTAAAGTTTGGAGGAAGTTCAGTAGGCACACCAGAAGCTATTTCAAAAGTAATAGCGATTGTGAAAGAGCGTGTAAAAACAACACCAACTATTGTGGTGGTATCTGCTATGAGCGGTGTAACAGATCAATTGATTTTGTTAGCACAAAGTGCATCACAGGGAAACGAGGCCTACAAAACGATTATTCAAAACCTTGAACAAAAACATTTAGACGCAGTACGTGCGTTATTACCGATACAACAACAATCGGGTACATTGAGTATGGTCAAACAATTGATGAATGAAATTGAATCAAATTGTGATGGCTTGTTTATGCTAAGAGAATTGACCATGCGTATGCAGGATCGCTTGATTAGCTATGGTGAAATTTTATCTTCAAAAATTATTTCAGCAGCTTTTGAAGCAGAAGGTGTAGATCAAGTTTGGTTGGATTCAAGGGCTATGATCAAAACCAATAGCAAATATTTTAATGCAGTTGTAGATAAATCAGCAACCAATAAAACGATTCAAGCTTATTTTGCCACACCAGCTAACAAGCATGCATTGTATATGGCGCCTGGATTTATTGCATCAGATGCTGAAGGCAACACTACCACATTAGGTAGAGGTGGATCAGATTATACAGGTGCAATTTATGCGGCATCTTTAAAAGCTTCTGTCTTAGAAATATGGACAGATGTAAGTGGTATGATGACTGCAGATCCAAGAATGGTGCAAAATGCAAAAGAGATTCCAAAAATCTCCTATCAGGAAGCGATGGAGTTATCGCATTTTGGTGCCAAGATTATTTATCCTCCAACCATTCAACCAGTGATGCGTGAAAACATTCCTGTTTGGATCAAGAATACATTTGAACCGGAGCAGCCAGGTACATTGAGTGAAAATGATTCACCTAAAGACGATAATTTTATTCGTGGCATCTCCAGCATCAAAGACATATGCCTATTGAGTTTGGAAGGAGCGGGTATGGTAGGTATACCAGGTTTCTCAAAAAGATTGTTTGATGCATTAGCTAAAAAACAAATCAATGTTATATTAATCACACAGAGTTCTTCGGAGCATTCAATCTGTGTGGGTGTGAATGTACAGGATACGCATATGGCTAAAATTGCCGTGGATGCAGAGTTTGAACAAGAAATCAACACACAGGTAGTAGAGCCATTGATTATTGAAAAAGATTTATCCATCATTGCTTTGGTAGGTGAGCAAATGCGTAACCATCCAGGGGTAAGTGGCAAAATGTTTGGAGTCTTAGGACGCAATGGTATCAATGTACGCGCGATCGCACAAGGTTCATCGGAGAAAAACATTACCGCAGTGATTGCATCGCAGGATGTGCGCAAGGCGATTAATGTATTACACGAAGAATTTTTTGAGACCACTTATAAGCAAGTGAATGTATATCTAGCAGGTGCAGGTAATGTAGGCGGAAAATTAATAGAGCAAATAAAAAAACAGGTTTCTTATTTACAATCTACTTTAAGATTGCAAATTAATATTGTAGGGATAGCGAATAGTAAAAAGCAACTGATTAATGTAGAAGGAATTGATTTAAGTAATTGGAGAGATCAATTGGCTGCAGCACCAACAGGCACTATTACTGATTATGTGACAGCAATTATAGAAAACAATTTGCGTAATTCTATTTTTGTAGATGTCACTGCACACGCTACAGTAGCTGACACCTATGCGCAGTTATTGAGCAAGGCTGTATCAGTGGTGGCTTGTAATAAAATAGCTTGTTCATCTCCTTATGCGCACTATGCCAAATTAAAGGCTTTGGCTAGAACTTATAGTGCAGCCTTCTTATTTGAAACCAATGTGGGCGCAAGCTTACCCATTATAGGAACACTGAATGATCTAATCCGAAGTGGAGATAAGATTAACAAGATAGAAGCAGTTTTATCAGGTACATTGAATTTTGTGTTTAATAATTATGACGGCACAAAGTCATTTGCACAGGTGGTAAGGCAGGCACAGGATGAGGGATATACAGAACCAGATCCTAGATTGGATTTAGGAGGAACAGATGTTATGCGTAAAGTGATGATTTTAGCACGTGAAGCAGGACATAAATTAGAAATGGAAGATATTGCGAATGAGGCATTCTTGCCAGCAACCTGTTTTAATGGATCAGTAGAAGATTTTTATGCAGAGATGGAAAAGCAAGAAGCACATTTCAAAAATTTATATGAAGCAGCTGCAGCTGCAGGATGCAAGTTGAAATTTGTAGCGAAGTTTGAAAGAAATGAAAATGGACAAGGTGTTGCGAAAGTGGGATTACAACATATCCAACCGAGCTCAGACTTTTATCATTTATATGGAAAGGACAATTTAGTTTTATTCTATTCTGAAAGATATCCTGAATTGCCATTGGTGATAAAGGGAGCAGGTGCTGGAGCAGATGTCACCGCATCAGGGGTGTTCGCAGATATCATCAGAGCAGCAAGAGTTTAATATATAAAATAAGTCAATGTTTGCAATCAATCAATGGATAAAAATAAAAGCACCAGCCACAGTAGCCAATATGGTTTGTGGGTTTGATATATTGGGCTTTGCTGTGAACAATCCATATGATGCGATGGAGATGCGCAGAGTTGAACGTAAGGATGCTAGGATTAAAATTATCAATCTTGACGACTATAATTTACCCACCGATCCAGAAAAAAATGTTGCCGGTGCGGCATTGATCGCACTCATCGAAGCTTATGAAGAGCAAGTGCAGTTGGGCAATCCAAAGGCAACCATTCCTGTAGGGCAGTTGGCTTTTGAAGTTAAAATCAACAAACTCATTAAACCAGGATCAGGCGTAGGATCCAGCGCGGCAAGTTCTGCGGGTGCAGTTGTTGGCGCCAATCATTTATTGGGCAATTTATTTACAAAAGATGATTTAGTGCGTTTTGCAATGAATGGTGAAAAACTAGCATCAGGTGTAAAGCATGCAGACAATATCGCACCTTGTATTTTTGGCGGTGTGACATTGGTAAGAAGTATCTTTCCATTGGAAGTAATTGCACTACCCTCACCTATTTTACATGTAACGATTGTACATCCGCAAATTGAAGTGAAAACATCTGATGCGAGAAGTATCTTAAAACAAAATGTACAATTAAAAGATGCCATCAAACAATGGGGTAATATCGCAGGTTTGGTAGCGGGATTGATGAAAGGAGATTATGATTTAATTGGAAGGTCTTTGGAAGATGTGATCATTGAACCCATCCGTTCTATATTGATACCAGGATTTGATGAATTGAAAGCAGCATGTAAAGCAGCAGGTGCATTGGGAGGAGGAATTTCAGGATCAGGGCCATCTATTTTTTTTCTAAGTAAGGAGCAATCCACGGCCTTGGCTGTAGAACAAGAAATGAAAAAATTGTATACACGTATTGGTTTGCCACATCATACTTATGTGACCTCCATCAATGGGGCTGGTGTAGAAATTATTTAATTGTAATTAATCGTAATGGAATATTATAGTTTAGGAAAACAATCTGCGAATGTCGATTTTAAAATTGCAGCCATCACTGGACAAGCGCCAGATAAGGGATTGTATTTTCCAACTACAATTCCTCAGTTGACTGCCGAGCAAATAGAAAGATTCAAAACATTAGATAAGGCGAGCTTGGCATTTGAAGTGATGCGTCCTTATGTTGGAGGCACAATTGATGATGCAAGTTTGAAGCAAATTTGTAAAGAGACAATTGATTTTGATTTTCCATTAGTCCCTATTACATCCAATATTAAATCGCTAGAGCTATTTCATGGACCTACCCTTGCTTTTAAAGACGAGGGTGCAAGATTCATGAGTAGATGTTTGGGTTATTTTTCTGAAACATCAAAAGTAAATACGGTTTTGGTTGCTACTTCTGGAGACACTGGTGGCGCAGTAGCCAATGGATTCTTAGGTGTTGAAGGGGTGCAGGTAATTATTTTATATCCAAAAGGCAAAATGAGTCCGATCCAAGAATTGCAATTGACTACCTGCGGACAAAATATCAC
>JACCDQ010597839.1_pt1 | contig 10241 bp, 10 predicted proteins | sample 7446031 | NCBI WGS metagenome assembly JACCDQ01 (sample SAMN15323442, study PRJNA562643) | freshwater metagenome | isolation source: river surface water | place: USA:Blue River Watershed | collected 2017-08-17
AACAGCGCCGAGGATCAGGTTCTTTTTCATGAGGATGCTCCTAGTGGGACAGTTGGGGGTTATTGCGGGTTGATGTACAGCTTGAGTTGAATTGTCACATCGTTGGCCACGGTATTGGTCGCGGCCCAGGGGCCCTGGCCGAGGCCGAAGTCCAGTCGCTTGATCACCAGGGTGCCATCCAGCCGGCCCTGACCATTGGGTTCGCGGGTGAGCGTCACGGGAAAGCGCACCGGTTTGGTCTGGTTGCGGATCGTCAGATCGCCGCTGAGTTCAAAGCGGTCGTTGCCCAGTGCCTTGACCTGGGTCGCGTTAAAACTTGCCTTGGGGTATTGCTTAACGTTGAACCAGTTCGGGCCCAGCGCTTCGTCGACGGCTTCGTCAAAGCCGATGTCGAAACTCTGCAGATCGATCTCGGCTTTGGCCTGGGCCTGTGCCGGCTTCTCAGGGTCGAAGCGGATCTGCGCCGTAAATTTCTTGAAGCTGCCTTCAGTCTTGGTGCCCATCAGTACCGGCACAAACTTGATGGTTGAGCGGGCCGTATCCACCCGGTCGTACTGGACGGCATTGGCAGACAGAGGCAGGAGCAGGCTTGTCGTCAGCAGCGCAACCAAAAAGCCGGTTCGGTTCATGGGGCGTCTCCCGACGGGCGTTTGCGTTCCGGGCGCATACGCTCGAGTAGATTATCCTTGTCGATCAGCTGGTGCTTCAGGGCGGCACCGATGTGGGCAACCACCAGCACCATCAACAGATTGGCAAGGGTGCCGTGGACTGATTTCAGTGTGGCCGCCAGCGCTTTATCGCGTTCGATCAGATTCGGTAGATCAAACAGACCAAAGAAGGTGGTGTTGAACCCCTTGGCCGAACTCATCAGCCAGCCGCTCACCGGGATGGCGATCATCAGCACGTAGAGGGCGATATGCACACCGTGCGCCAGCGTGTTCTGCCAGGCCGGGCTATTGGCCGGCAGGGGCGGCGGTGTGTGCGTCAGGCGCACGGCCACGCGGATGAACCAGAGCAGGGCCACGCAGACGCCGAGCCACTTGTGCCAGGTCACAACCTGGATACGATCCGGACCGATCGGAATATCGCTGATACTGATACCGACAAAGTAGAGCGCGATGATGAGCCAGGCCATCAGCCAGTGCAGGGCGATGGCGGGTCGGGCGTAGCGAAGGGGTGAGGTCATAACGGGTTGGTCGCGTGGGGTAGTGATGGCATAGTGCGCCATTATGAGGTGTGTATCGTTCGAACTGTATGAAACCACTATTCGAAATTTATGAACAGCGTAGCTGATCTGTATGGCGTGACCCAAGGCCCGGTTGCATCGCAGCGCATTGGGCGCTTTGCCCCCTCGCCAACGGGGCCGCTGCATGCCGGGTCGTTGGTGGCAGCAGTGGGCAGTTACCTTGATGCGCGGGCGGCGGGTGGTCGCTGGTTGCTGCGCATCGAAGACGTTGATCGACCGCGCACGGTTCCCGGCATGGTCGAGGCACAAATCGCCGCGCTTGAGCGCTATGGCTTCGAATGGGATAGAACGGTCGTATTCCAGTCGCAACGAACAGAGTTTTACCAGTCAGCGCTGGACCGACTGGTGGCCACTGGGATGGCGTATCCCTGCGTCTGTACCCGCAGCCAGATTGCTGCTGCGCCGGGCGCGCGCCAGGGTGTGGATGGCTGGATCTACCCGGGCCGCTGTGCCGGTTGGCAGCCTGGTGATCCGGTGCCCGAAGGGGCCGCGTGGCGGTTCCGGGTGCCTGCGGGTGAAACGGGATTCGAAGACCGGATTCGTGGCCCGGGCCAGCAGAACCTCCGGGATGCCGTGGGCGATTTTCCGTTGCTGCGGGCGGATGGGTGCTTTACCTATCAGCTGGCCGTCGTGGTAGATGATCTGGCGCAGGGCGTGACGGATGTCGTGCGCGGTGCCGATCTCATCGATTCCACGCCCCGGCAGGTAGCGTTGATTCGGGCCCTTGGCGGTGCTGTGCCCACTTACGCCCATCTACCCGTTGTGACGAATGCGGCTGGAGAAAAACTCTCCAAGCAGACGCAGGCCGCGCCCTTGCCAGTGGATAGCGAAGCTGCGCGCGTCCAGCAGCTCTGGCAGGCACTGGTTTTTCTCGGCCAGAATCCGCCGGACAGCCTGATGCAGGGATCCCAGAAGTCGCTATGGGATTGGGCGCTGGCGCATTGGCAGCTAACGGCGGTCCCCCGGGGGCATGCGCCACAGCTCTAGTAGTTGTTGCCGAACCCGGTCAGGCTAAGGATGCGAAAGAGCAGCCGCGCGCTGAGCCCCCGGAACCAGCGGTAAAGCCCGGGTTGCGCTGCCCACCCGCTTGCCGTGATCTCGTGACTGTGCTCCCGGATGGCGATATCGATTCTGGTCTGCAGGTCACGGGCAAAGCGGTCATCACGAATGACGATGTTGGCTTCGCGGGCTACCAGGAGCGAGAACGGGTCCAGGTTGGCCGAGCCGACTGTCGCCCAGTGACCATCAATCACGGCGGCTTTGGCATGCAGAAAGCCCGGCCGGTATTCGTAGATCCGGATCGCCTGGCCTAGAAGCTTGTGATACAGCGCCTGTGAGGCGTAGTGCTGCAGTCGGTACTCCACGCGACCCTGCAGTAGGAGTGTGATGTGCACCCCGCGCTGAGCGGCATCGAGCAACGCATGCAGAATTCGCTGGCTGGGAATGAAATAGGCCATGGCCAGCGTGATGGATTCACGGGCATGGCCTATGGCCCGCAGATAGGCCTGCTCGATGCTCCGCCGGTGCATCAGGTTGTCACGCAGCGCGAGCGCGGCATCCAGTGTGCCGGCTGGCTGTGTATGCAGTGGGGTGCTACCGGTATCTTGGCGGGGCTGCGAAAGGGTGGCTAGGGGCGGTCGGTTCAGTGTGCGCCATTGCCGATCCATGGCGTGGCCGATGGGTTCGATGAGCGGACCTGTGATACGAACCGCAAAATCCAGACGGACATCAGCGATATTGCCGGTCGCGTCATCGATGATGTTAATGCCGCCGGCGAAGGCCATCCAGCCATCGATCAGTGCCAGCTTGCGATGCATGCGACACAGACGAGATCGTTGCAGCGACAACAGATGACGCAGCAGATGGTGCTCTGGCCGGAAGATGCGGACCTGTACGCCGGCGCTTTCCAGTACCGGTTGGTGCCGACGTTCGATATTGCGTGCACCAAAGCCATCAACGACCAGACGGACATCCACGCCACGTTGAGCGGCGGAGCAAAGTGCTGCCGTCACGGCATCGCCGATGGCGTCATCGGCATAGAGGTAGGTTTCCAGCCGGATGCTGTCGCGTGCACTAGAGATGGCCTCCAGTAGCGCAGCGAAGTACTCGGAACCATTGCACAGCAGGTCGATCCGGTTGCCTTCCAGATAATGCAACCGCGGGTGGAGCGCCTCAAGGATCCGGCTGCGCAACGTCATGAATGGCTACCCGGTCAGTTCCAGCTCGCAGCGTAAAGCAGCATGGTCAGAGATCTTCGACCAGCCGGCGCCGTGGTGTACGTCGGCGCGCGTCGCCCGGAGCCCGCGCACGTAGATCCGGTCTAGTCGCAACATCGGCATCGCCACCGGAAAACTCCGGGCTGGCCGACCCGAGAGCTGATGAAAGACTTCAGTGAGCGCGAGGCGATCCGCCAGATGCGCGCTGGCATGGTTGCGCCAGTCGTTGAAATCGCCGGCGATGATCAGCGGCTGATTGTGCGGTACCAGGCGATCAATTTCTTCGGCCAGCGCCGCCATCTGCCACTTGCGGGAGCGGGCAAATAGCGACAGGTGGGCGCACACACAGTGGATCGTCTGCCCCTGCCAGATGATCCGGGTGTGCAGCAGGCCGCGGCGTTCGAAGCGCAGGTGGGTGACATCCTGATTGTGGCTACGCTCGATGGGGTAGCGTGAGAGGATGGCATTGCCATGGTGCCCGTGGTCGTACAGCACGTTCTGTCCGTAGGTCGCTGACCACACAGAATCGGCCAGAAATTCGTGCTGGGGTTGCTCGGGCCAGTCCTCATGCTTCTGCGCATGCTGTTCGTGCAAGCCTTGGACTTCCTGCAGAAACACCAGATCCGGGTTCAGCGTCCGCAGCCGGTCGCGCAGTTCGTGCACCGTCAGGCGCCGGTTGAACTGCGAGAAGCCCTTATGGATGTTGTAGGTGACCAGCGATAGGGTGTCAGGCGTGTCAGCCATGGGGTTCCCGTTTGCCGCGCCGGCTGATCAGGAGATCGCCAGCATCCGGTCCATGGCCAGCTTGGCCGAGGCAGTCTGGCCTTCAGGCACACGGATGGCATTGACCACGTGGCCGTCCACCAGGTTTTCCAGTGTCCAGGCCAGATGTTGCGGGTCGATCCGTTGCATGGTCGAACACATGCACACGGTGGGGGCCATGAACTGCACGACTTTGCCTTCGGGCGCCACTTCGCGCGCCAGGCGCTCGACCAGATTCAGCTCGGTCCCAACCAGCCAGCGCGTCCCCGCCGGGGCTTCCTTGATGATCTTGACGATGTATTCGGTCGAGCCGATGTAGTCTGATGCGGCGCAGACTTCGAATGAGCACTCCGGATGCGAGATCACCTTGCCGTCCGGATGCTTGGCGCGGAATGCCTCGATGTGTGACGGTTGGAACATCTGGTGCACGGAGCAGTGCCCCTTCCAGAGCAGAATACGCGCGTTGCGGATCTGTTCCGGGGTCAGGCCGCCGCGCGGCTGATCCGGATCCCAGACCACCATCTCGTCGAGTGGCACACCCATCGTATGACCCGTCCAGCGCCCCAGATGCTGATCCGGAAAGAAGAGTACTTTGGGGCGTTGCTCGAAAGCCCACTTCAGAATCACCGGCGCATTCGACGAGGTGCAGACAATGCCGCCGTGGTCACCGCAGAAGGCCTTGAGGTCGGCCGCCGAATTGATGTAGGTAATTGGTGTGATCAGGTTGGCCGGGTCTTCGCCCAGTGCGTTGCCCAGCTCGCGCCAGCAGCGCTCGACCTTGGTCAGGTTGGCCATGTCGGCCATTGAACAGCCTGCGGCCAGATCCGGCAGAATCGCCGTCTGGTTCGGTTTGGTCATCATGTCGGCCACTTCGGCGATGAAGTGCACGCCGCAGAACACGATGTACTCGGCATCGGTCTGGCTGGCCAGTCTAGAAAGCTTGAGTGAATCGCCGGTCAGATCGGCGTGCTGATACACATCGGCGCGCTGGTAATGGTGACAGAGCAATACGGCTTTGCTGCCCAGCTGCTTGCGGGCGGCGTTGATACGCTCTTGGCACTCGGCGTCGGAGCGTTCTCGGTAATCGTCAAAATCTCGCATGGTGTGTCGGTCTATCCAGATCAGCCTTGGTACCAGGGCAGGCCATGAAAGCGCCAGCCACCCAGCGTGCCCCGATGGTTGCTGGCATCCTTGTCGCCCTCGAAGCCTTCGAGGATGTTGTAGGCACTGGTGTAGCCGGCGTCGATGGCGGCACTGGCCGCGCTGCGCGAACGGACGCCGCTGCGGCACAGGAACAGCACGATCGCCTTGCGATCCACCGCACGTTCCAGCGCGGCAATGAAATTCGGGTTGCGTGTCATGTCCGGATACTGCACCCAGTCGATCTCGATGGCGCCCGGCACACGTCCTACCCAGTCCCATTCGGCCTGGGTGCGCACATCAACAATCACGGTGCCCGGGGCGTGTTGCAGGAGTTCAAAAGCCTCGGCCGGGGTGACTTCGCCGCTGAAATTGAAGCCCTGCTGCTCGGCGCGCTCGCGGGCGCGGTTCAGAATGTCGTTCACGCTGCTCATGATGAATTTTTGATGAAACCGTCAGGTTGGTAAGGCGGCGGCGCGGGGGCGCCGGCGATTGGCGATAGAATGGCCGGATGGGCCACAGACAGTGGCGAGTATACGCGGCAGAAGCGTGCGGCCCAAGCGGTCAGCGGAATGTCGTAAAGCAGTTGTTATCTAGAGGGAGAAGGGATGTCGCTCGGAGGTCATCATGCTGGTCATTCGCATGCCGGGCATGCTCATGGTCAGACGGCGCTGATTGATGCGCTGACCGGTACCCATGCCAGTGCCGAATCCAACCGCCTGGTGCGTCGTTCGGTCAATGTCAGCATGGCGGTCAACGTCGCGCTTTCGGCGGCGCAGATCGTGGTCGGCTGGCTTGCCAACTCGCATAGTCTGCTGGTCGACGGGTTCCATTCGTTTTCCGATCTGCTGTCGGATTTTCTGGTGCTGTTTGTTGCCCGCCACAGCGGCCGTGCTGCTGATGACAGCCACCCCTATGGTCACGCCCGCCTGGAAACCCTGGCGACCCTGATTCTGGGCCTGATGCTGTTGGGCATTGGCGGTGGCTTTCTCTACAGCGCCGGCGAAAAAGCGCTGAATCTCGATCAGTCGCCCCCGGTGGGTATGGCGGCGTTGTATGTGGCGCTAGGCGCACTGGCGGCCAAGGAGTGGCTGTTCCGTTACATGCTGCGGGTCGCCAAGAAGGCCAATTCTGCCATGTTGATCGCCAATGCCTGGCACTCCCGGTCGGACGCGGCATCGTCGCTGGTGGTGGCCATCGGGATCGGCGGCTCGCTGGTTGGTTTTGTTTATGCGGACCTGCTGGCTGCCGCCATGGTCGGTGCACTGATCATCAAGATGGGTTGGCAGTTCTCCTACAGCGCACTGGAAGAGCTCATCGACAAGGGCGCCAATGCTGAAGAGATCCGGGCCATCCGCCGGGTGATCGCCGAAACACCGGGCGTGCTTGACCTGCATGACCTACGGACACGTCGCATGGCCGACCGGATTCTGGTCGATGCGCATGTGCATGTGGCGCCGCGTATCAGCGTGTCGGAAGGACACCGGATTGCCGAGCACGCGCGGGCCAACGTGCGGCGGGAATGCCCACAGGTGCTGGATGTGCTGGTGCATATTGATCCCGAAGACGACCAGCTGGCCCATGCGGCCCTGGGCGATATTGACCTGTCGCGCGAACGGTTGGAAGCCTGGCTGGCGACCGAGTCGGCGCGGGTCTGGGGTCATAGTGCCTTGGCGCCTGAGCAGGTGCAGTTGCATTATCTGAACGGGCAGGTGGAGGTTGAGGTGATGTTGCCGCCGGCGCCGAATGACTTGCCCGAGCCGCAGGCCATCGGAGACGGTGTTCGCGACCTGCAGAAAGCCGCGATTGCGGCGGGCTTGCCCCTACAGCGCTGGACGGTCTATCGCCGGCTGAGCGGGGAAGGGTCGGGCGGCGCACCACATTAATGCGCCCCAAGATGGTGCGTAAGTGACAGTAATGCACTAAACTAGTGCAAAATGACGCATCGGATAAAAGGTCATAGCGAAATCCCCGTGCCGGTGTGCTTTTGGGGTGGGGGTTGTCGTATCATTGTTGGCATGGATCCTGCTTTGTAGCAGGGTAGGAATTTGTTGTTTTTAAATCTGTCTAGGCCGCCCCGGCGGTCGTTATTAGGAGAGCGCAGTTATGACCACCGTGCAAGACGTCCTGAAGCTGGTCAAGGACAACGACGTCAAGTTCGTCGACTTCCGTTTTACCGATACCCGTGGCAAGGAGCAGCACGTTGGCGTGCCGGTCAGCCAGTTTAGCGAAGAGAAGTTCGAAGAAGGCCAGGCCTTCGACGGCTCGTCGATCGCCGGTTGGAAAGGCATTCAGGCCTCCGACATGCTGCTGATTCCGGATCCGGCCTCGGCCTATATTGATCCGTTCTATGACGAAACCACCCTGGTCCTGACCTGTGACGTGGTCGAGCCGACCGATGGCAAGGGCTACGACCGCGACCCGCGTTCGATCGCCAAGCGCGCCGAAGCCTACCTGAAGAGCTCGGGCATTGGCGACACCGCCTTCTTCGGTCCGGAACCGGAATTCTTCATTTTTGATTCGGTCGAGTGGAAGACCGACATGTCGGGCACTTTCGTGAAGATTTTCTCGGAAGAAGCAGCCTGGTCGTCGGACGCCAAGATCGAAGGCGGCAACACCGGTCACCGTCCGGGCGTTAAGGGCGGTTACTTCCCGGTTGCCCCAGTGGATAGCTTCAATGACATCCGTACCGCGATGTGTAACGCGCTGGAAGCCTGTGGCGTTGAAGTCGAAGTGCACCACCACGAAGTGGCCACCGCCGGTCAGAACGAAATCGGTACCAAGTTCGACACGCTGGTCCGCCGCGCCGATAAGACCCAAGTCCTGAAGTACTGCGTGCTGAACGTGGCACACCAGTACGGCAAGACTGCCACTTTCATGCCGAAGCCGATCGTTGGCGACAACGGTTCGGGTATGCACGTGCACCAGTCGATCTGGAAAGACGGCAAGAACCTGTTTGCCGGTGACCAGTACGCTGGCCTGTCGGAAACCGCCCTGTACTACATCGGTGGCATCATCAAGCACGCCAAGGCACTGAACGCCATCACCAACCCGGGTACCAACTCGTACAAGCGTCTGGTGCCGCATTACGAAGCCCCGGTGAAGCTGGCCTACTCGGCCAAGAACCGTTCGGCCTCGATCCGTATCCCGTTTGTGGCTTCGACCAAGGCGCGCCGTATCGAAACCCGTTTCCCGGATCCGATCGCTAACCCGTACCTGGCGTTTGCAGCCCTGCTGATGGCCGGCCTGGACGGCATCCAGAACAAGATTCTGCCGGGCGATCCGGCTGACAAGAATCTGTACGATCTGCCGCCGGAAGAAGATGCCAAGATCCCGACCGTGTGTGCCAGCCTCGACGAGGCCCTGGACGCACTGAAGGCCGATCACGAGTTCCTGACCCGTGGTGGTGTCTTCTCGAAGGACTGGATCGAGTCGTACATCAGCCTGAAGATGGAAGAAGTCAACAAGGTGCGTATGACCACGCACCCGGTTGAGTTCGAAATGTACTACTCGTGCTAATCGTCTTTAGCCACGACACATTGCAGAGCCACTAACGGCGAACGCAACGAAAGAGGGACGGTTCACCGTCCCTCTTTTGATTTCAGCGACCCAACCCATGAACGCCAAGGCGATTCCCATCCCGACCCCCACCCGTTACGCCGGCCTTGAGCTGCTGTCGTCGGCCGCGGTGGTGCTCGACCGCTCGCAGCACATCGTGTATCTGAATCCGGCAGCGGAGAATCTGCTGCGGATCAGTCAGCGCGCAGCGCTGGGCCGCGATCTGTTCCAGGTGCTGGGGGTAACGCCAGAGCTGGTCAGTGCAATCATGAAGTCGTTGAGCAACAAATGGGGCTACAGCGGCCAGAACATCCAGATCGAACGTGGCGACGAGGTCTTTCACGTCGATTGCACCGTCACCCCGCTGGACGAAGCCGAAGGGGGGCTGCTCATCGAGCTGCGCCCAGTGGACCAGCAGCTGCGGGCGCGACGTGAAGAGCGCTTGATCGAACAGCAGTTACGTCACCGTGAACTTATGCGGAATCTGGCACACGAAATCAAGAACCCGCTTGGCGGGATTCGTGGCGCGGCGCAATTGCTCGAGCACGAGCTACCCAATCCGGCGCTGCGTGAATACACCCAGGTCATCATCAAGGAAACGGACCGCCTGCAGGATCTGATGCAGCGCCTATTGCAACCGCATCAGGGCATGCAACCGGCGCCCACCAATATCCATGAAATTCTCGAGCGGGTGCGCAGCCTCATCCTTGCAGAATTCCCAAAGACGCTCACCGTCCGGCGCGATTACGACACCAGTCTGCCCGAGATCACCGCGGATCGCGAGCAGCTGATCCAGGCCGTGCTCAACATCGCCCGCAATGCAGCCCAGGCCATGGCCGCCAGCCCGGAACACGGGGGGCAGGTCACGCTGCGCACACGCGCCGTGCGGCAGGTGACGCTGCTCAAGCACCGCTGGAAGCTCGCCATCGAATTACAGGTCATCGATAACGGGCCGGGCATTCCGCGCAGCATTCTGGATCGCATGTTCTATCCGCTGGTGTCTGGTCGTGAAGGCGGCACCGGTCTGGGGCTCACCATTGCCCAGAGCTTTGTGCAGCAGCATCAGGGCACCATCGAGTGCGAAAGCCGGCCGGGTCAGACCCAGTTCATCATCCGCTTACCGGTGGCCTGACGGGTCCCTATGAAAAACCGGCACGGTATTTGCTCTACATGGGATGGTAATAACAACCGGTGTGCCGCGTGGCCGACTGGTGAATTCTGGAGACACCAACCATGAAGTCCGTCTGGATTGTAGATGACGACCAGTCCATCCGCTGGGTGCTGGAAAAAGCGCTCGGTCGTGCCGGCATTTCGCATCG
>JACCDQ010220055.1_pt1 | contig 10239 bp, 8 predicted proteins | sample 7446031 | NCBI WGS metagenome assembly JACCDQ01 (sample SAMN15323442, study PRJNA562643) | freshwater metagenome | isolation source: river surface water | place: USA:Blue River Watershed | collected 2017-08-17
CGCTATTCATGGGTGGAAATACACTGTTGGCAAATCCATCGCCGACGGTTGACCAAGAGCTCCTTGCTTCCATCGATAAGGTGCCACCCCCTCCTAAAACGATTAATGATCTGGTTAAGTTGCTAGATGCTGCTAAACCAGATCAGGCAGATATTCAAAAGAGTAAAGATATCTTGCAGGCTGCTGTTCCTGTTAATGCCACCAATCAACAGTTATATGTTTTTTACAGGGAGCGTGCACGTGCATCAGAGCATTTGGGTTTGACAAAATCAATGCTTGAAAACTGTAAGAAAGAGCAAGAGTATGTTGACCCTGGTAACAGGGATCAATTTTTTGATGCGCAGATGAGTTGTATCCAAGCTGAGTTTTTTGATGGAAATATGCAGGGTGCAATTAGCAGGGTAAACAAAGCGTTGTCTTCCGTTCAAGCTAGGCAGGCAAATGGGTGGCAGTTAACATTTCAATTGTTATTAGTTAACGCTAATCGTCAAATTGGAGATCTTGACGCTGCTGAAGCGGCTATTCGTCAAGTCGACGGTATTATGACCATTTTGAAAAACTCAAATGCTTGGTCTGAGTGGGCAGTAACTGGACTTATCAATCCGAACGGGCTCGTGGTGAATATTACCTGGCGGCAGGTAAACCAGTTGCGGCAGAGTTGAGTTTTGTCAGAGGCTTGAATGCTGTTGAGAAGAGGGTTGAAGCTTTTGAGGCTGGTTTATATAAAGACTCAACACGTCGCGTGCATAGTCGGCAAGCAGTTTATTTTAATAAAGCAATTATTCTTAACCGATTGGCTAATTCTTTATTTGCGCAAAGAAAGCTGACTGAAGCCGAGTACTACTATCGATTAGCTTTAAAAACTTTCTTAATGGTTGGCAGTCGTAATAGTGTTGCTGTTGCTGGAGTTTTAAATGGCTTATCGCATGCAGTTGCTGAGCAGGGGCGTATAGAAGAATCTTTATTGTTATCTAAGTATGCGCTTAATAGCAGCATTGAATCAGGTGTCTCTGAGTCATCAACTAATATGATTTATGGCCGTCGCTCTCATGCAGCTGCTCTAGTTAATAACGAAAAATTTGTGGAAGCAGCTCAACAATTTAATCTAATTAGAGCAGCAGTAGCTAAGGATGATTTTATGAAAGAGCGCTTTCAGCGTTTGAATGACCTAGATGAGGTGGTTGCATTAATTTTTAGCAAACAGCCTAGCCAGGCTGAAGAAATTGCTAAGGACATGTATCAGAGGAACCTGAAGGTCAATGGTGCTAAGCATCCCCGTACAGCATGGACTCAAGCTTTCTATGCAATGAGTTTAGAGGAGCAGGGTAGGTCAAAGGAGGCAAAAGAGCACTTTGCAAATGCCATGCCTGTTTTAATTGATCAAACTCGAAATGATGCAGAAAATCAGACGATTAGTCTGAAGTTTCAAAAGCGTTTTTCAATTTTGGTTGAGTCATACATTGGCGTTCTATTTGCAGAGGCAAAGCAAAATCCTCAACAAGAAAAACAATTAATTGCTCAAGCTTTTCAGTTGGCTGACATGGCAAGAGGTAGTTCTGTTCAAAGAGCTTTAACTCAGAGCACAGCCAGATCAACCATTAAAGACCCAACTCTTGAGCGCTTGGCTAGGAAAGAGCAGGATTTACAAAGAAGAGCAAATTCATTGAATGAGTTACTTGTTGCTTTATCTGCTGCTCCACCTGAAAGACAGTTGCCTGCTGTACAAGACAAAATGAAAGCTGATATTGAGGCAATTAAGGCTGAAAGAAATTCAGTTAAAAAAGATATTGAGAATAAGTACCCTGAATATTTTGATTTGGTAGAGCCAAAGCCAATTACCGTTGATAGAACAGCAAAAATATTAAAGCCAACAGAAGTTTTGGTAACTTGGTATTTTGGCGATAGAAAAAGTTATGTATGGGCTATTCATAGTAACGGTTTAAATAGCTTTGCCAGCATTCCTGTAGCAAAAAAAGATGTGAGCAAGGATGTTGAGCGTTTGCGAAAGGCTTTAGATCCTGGTGTAGCTAGTGTGGAAGATATTCCAGCGTTTGATGTAGCTCTTTCATACAAGTTATATACCCAATTGATTAAACCTGTTGAGTCTAGCTTGATTGGTAAAGATCTTTTGATTTCGATACCTCATGCCTCATTGGGTCAATTGCCAATTGCCACCTTATTAACAGAGTCAATCAAGCAACCGGCTAAGGGTGCAAAAGCATTTATGGGGTATCAGAATGCACCGTGGCTCATGAGAAAAATTGCAATTTCACAATTGCCATCTGTGAACGCCTTAGCAGCACTCAGGGGCATGCCTAGATCTGTCAATAGTGAGCAATCATTTATCGCCTTTGCTGACCCGTACTTCAGTAAAGAACAAGCAAAAGCATCTGGTCTATCTAGTGGGACTCAATTAGCAACTAGAGGGATTCCATTGAGGCTAAGAAATGCTCCGAAAACATCTAAAGTGAGCTCTGCGGAATTGGCTCTATTGCCAGGCTTACCAGATACAAGTATTGAGGTTTCTGAGATTGGAAAAGTATTAAATGCCAAAGAGGGCGATATTTTTCTTCATGAAAAAGCCAGTGTGGCGCAAGTTTTGCAAACTGATTTCTCTAAAAAATCTATAGTGATGTTTTCAACACATGGTTTGGTGCCTGGTGAATTAGATGGCTTGTTGCAGCCTGCGCTTGCACTCTCATCTCCCGATGTAACTGGTGAAAAGGAGGGGGATGGCTTATTAACAATGGATAAAATTTTGGAGCTCAAGCTGAATGCTGATTGGGTCGTTTTGTCAGCCTGTAATACTGCCTCAGGTGACGGTAATGCAGAAGCTGTGTCAGGTTTGGGTAGAGCCTTTTTCTATGCGGGCGCTAAAGCACTTTTGGTTTCAAATTGGCCCGTAGATACAGTAGCGTCTAGACAATTGATGATTGATTTATTTAAGAAACAAAGCTCATCTGAAAAAATTACTAAACCAGAATCATTAAGACAGGCTATGCTTGCTTTGGCTGATTCTGGTGGCGTTAGAGACCCCAAAACTAATACGCTGAGTTATTCTTACGCACATCCGTTGTTTTGGGCTCCATTTGTGGTGGTTGGTGATTAATTAAAGGTTGATATTATGAAAAAAATAAAACTAATCTTGGCTCTTAGTACTGTATGTATTTCTCTGGGTATCTCGGCTATAACTCATGCTAAACCTCTAATTACTGCCAAAGAGGCTCAACTGCCAGCGCCTACTGGCGAGCTAAAAACTAGGGGTATATCTCGTGGGCCAGCTATTAAAGTGGTTTCTCCTGATGTGGGAGCGGGTCAAATCAATTCACCTTTTGACTTAAAAGTTCAGTTTGAGGCTCGCGGTGGAAATAAGATTGATCCAAAGTCTGTGAAAGTAACTTATTTAAAGTCGCCTAATGTTGATTTAACTGATCGATTAAAACCCACCATTTCTGAGTCTGGTATTAACTTTGAAAAAGCTGAAGTTCCAGAGGGTGAGCATGCAGTTCGAATCACTGTAAAGGATGTAGAGGGTCGCGAATCTCATTCAATCATTAATTTAGTGATTAAGAAATAATGAAGTGTCCATATTGTCTCAGTGATATTGATGAGCAAGCTCACGTTTGCAAGGTATGCACAAAAGATTTATATCTTTTCAAGCCTATGATGCAAAAAATTTCTGATCTTGAACAGAAGTTGAGCGACCTTAAAAATCAAGAAGTTTTAGAGCAGCGCATAATCGAGTTAGAAGATTATGTGCAGGAACTGCAACATGAAAAAGAAGTTGAAGAGGAAGGTTTCTTGACGCGGATTGGTTTGATAGTTCAAACCTTATTAGTCCCACTAGTTATTCTTTTAATTGCTCACGCATTGATTACAGTTGTTTACGACTTTAATCTCATTTATTTGCGTGTTATTTCAATATTGGTACCGTTACCTTTTGCTTATATCTTGTTTCAAAAGAAAAAGCGTCAACTCTTGCCTTGGTTTATTGGGACAATGCTCTTGGCTGGGTCCTCTGTGATTGGCATGAGTGCTATTACAGCCTATGTTGATCACACTCCAGTAATGCCACAAAGTTCAATTGAGTGGAAAGAATTTTTGGAGTACTCGGCTAGTATTTCATTCAGTTTCTTAACGGGCATGTTGTTTGGATCAATTGCTTTCATGAAGCGAATGAGGAAAAAACGTGCTCAAACTGCTAACGTATGGGTTCAGGCAATTGTGGGTGGTTTGGCGGACGGCAGGTTATCTCCTGATACATTGCAAAAAGTAATGCAAAAGGTAAATGAGTTCGGTGGTACCGCTGTGGCTTTAGGTACAACAGCTATCTCAATCTACACAGGTCTAAAAGGTGTTCTGGGAAGTTGATGCAGCAAGAACTCAGATCTCAAGCACTTTTACTATTAAGTATTAAAGACCCGCATGCTAAATGTGTGGCGGTGGGAGCTTTACGTGAGCAATATTTAGCAGGCAATATAAAGCTGGATTTAAACGCAGAGCTATCGGATAGGGATGTCGATATTCCTGGTCGTCCAGAAGCTCCAGTGCTAGTAAATCCTGGTTTAGTTAAGCGTCGCTCAATGGTGACTGCAGAAGGGCGTGCTGTATTAATACACGCCTTGGCCCATATTGAATTCAATGCCATTAATTTGGCTTTGGATGCGGTTTGGCGTTTTGCAGGTATGCCTAAAGAATATTACGAGGATTGGTTGAGGGTAGCTGCTGAAGAGGCATATCACTATGAGTTACTCAATCAGCATCTTCAAACCCAAGGTTTTAAATATGGGGATTTTCCGGCTCACAACAGTTTGTGGGAGATGGTGAGTAAGACAACCGAGTCGATATTGGCAAGAATGGCATTGGTGCCACGCACCATGGAGTCGAGAGGTTTGGATGCTTTGCCACCGATTCAGGAAAAGCTTGCTCAAGCCAACGATCATGAAGCCGTAAGACTTTTACAAATCATTCTCAACGATGAGGTTGGGCATGTGGAAATTGGTAATCGTTGGTTTAATTACATGTGTCAAAAAGACCAACTTGATCCAATTAAAGCTTACGCTGACTTGGTTGAAAAATACGAGGCCCCAAAACTTAGAGGCCCATTTAACTATGAGGCTCGCAAAGCAGCTGGTTTTACTGAGGCAGAGTTAGCTGCCTTAGATATTCGTGCCTAATTAAATAGTTGGAATATTGCCGCCATCGACTCGAATGACTGAGCCGGTGATATAGGACGCTGCCTCGCTAGCTAGAAACGCCGCCACCTGACCATATTCCTCAGGTCGCCCCATGCGACCCATTGGTATGGTTTTAAGGCTATCTAATTCAATTTCTTCTAGTGATTTGTTTTCGCGTTCTGCGCGAGCTGAATCCAAAAACTTAATTCTGTCAGTAGCGATTCGCCCTGGAACAATCACATTGGCGGTGATACCAAATGGGGCTAACTCCCGGGCAAGAGTTTTTGACCAGGCGTGTAAAGAGGCGCGCAGAGTGTTGGAAATAGCCAAATTAGGAATCGGGGTGATAGCGCCTGAAGATGTGCTGGTAATGATGCGGCCCCATTGGCGTTCTTTCATGCCAGTGATGGCTCGGTCTGTGATGGCAATCACAGATAAAACCATCTCCTGAAACTTTTCAACCCATAAAGTGGTAGGTTGATGGGCAGCGGTCGTTGGAGGAGGACCTCCTGTGTTGTTCACCAAAATATCAACTGGACCTAGTGCTTTTTCTACTTGGCAAAAAGACTCCTCAATGGCACTTAGATCAGCCAAGTCCCAGGTAATACAAAAAGACTGGCCGCCATTGGCGTGAATGATCTTGGCGGTCTCTTCTAGCTTAGACAGTGTCCTGCCGGCCAAGGCTACTTTGACACCTTCCTTGGCTAAAGAAATGGCCATTGCCTGACCTAAACCGCTACCAGCACCAAACACCAAGGCTGTTTTATTGGTAATACCCAAATCCATGGTTTATCTCCGTATATTTTGATGGGCTAGGGGGTATTAGCTCCCATGTTGATTTGATTATATTCTTGATATATTGCTTGAGTTTTCACATTCTTGTAAGACAATGGGGTATGACTAAAAAAAGCACTAAAGGGACCTTAGCCCTGTCTGAAGCTAAAGCTCGTAAATTGCCAGAAAAACAAGGGACAGTTCAGGGCCATCGAGATGGTTTTGGTTTTGTGATTCCTGATGATGGTGGAGAAGACATTTTCTTAAATGAGCGCGAGATGTCGCGTGTCATGCATCACGATAAAGTGATTGTTAAAGTTTCTGGGGTTGATCGTCGTGGTCGACCTGAGGGGCAAATTAGTGAAGTAATTTTGCATGCCAATCAGTTTGTGATTGGCCGTTTATTAAATGAGAACGGTGTTCTTATTTGTGCCCCTGAAGATAAACGTATTGGGCATGACATCTTGATTCCACCCAAAGGACAGGGGAATGCCAAATTAGGCCAAGTTGTTTCTGTTGAAATTATTGATTACCCCGATAGCTATCGTCAGGCTGTTGGTCGAGTTGTGGAAGTATTGGGTGAGATCGATGACCCAGGTATGGAAATCGAAATTGCCGTACGAAAGTATGGTGTGCCTCATCTTTTTTCCCCTGCGGCAAGCAAAGAAGCGGAGGCCTTGCCGAATGAGATTCGTGAGGAAGACCTCGAGGGGCGTATTGATTTACGTGATATTCCCTTGGTGACGATTGATGGTGAGGATGCCAGAGACTTCGATGATGCGGTGTATTGTGAGCCGGTGGCTTGGGGTAAGGCAAAGGCGTGGCGTTTAATCGTAGCCATTGCTGATGTATCTCACTACGTTAAGCCCGGGCACCCATTGGATTCTGATGCAATATCAAGAGCCACATCAGTGTATTTTCCGCGCAGAGTCATACCGATGTTGCCGGAAAAAATATCAAATGGTTTGTGCTCATTAAAACCAGAGGTTGATCGCTTGTGTATGGTGTGTGATGCAGTCATTGATGTGGATGGTGAGGTGCAGGCATATCAATTCTATCCAGCCGTGATGCATTCAGCGCAACGCTTTACCTACAACACTGTATGGGAAATACTCAGCAACAGCAATGGTCCTGAGGCAGCAAGATTCAAACACCTCAAGAAAAATCTAGATCGCCTGTATAGCCTTTATAAAGTCTTAAGGGCAGCCAGAGATAAACGTGGTGCGATTGACTTCGAAACCACAGAAACTCAAATTATCAGCAATGCGCTTGGTAAGATCGAGCGCATTGAACCCAGAGTGCGTAATGAAGCGCATCGTGTCATTGAAGAGTGCATGCTAGCGGCTAACGTTTGTGCTGCAGACTTTTTGGATAAGAATGGTCATGCTTCTTTATTTCGGGTGCATGCAGAGCCATCTGCTGAAAAGTTGATGACGCTTAAACAGGTATTAAGAACTGCTGGTCTAAATTTGGGTGGTGCTGAAAAACCAAGACCTAAAGACTTTGCTAAGTTAATTGAAGAGATCAAGCCTAGACCTGATGCGAGCATGTTGCAGTCAGTGGTTTTAAGGTCAATGCAACAGGCTGTTTATCAGCCAGATAACTATGGTCACTTTGGTTTAGCTTATCCAGCTTACGCTCATTTCACGAGTCCGATTCGTAGGTATCCTGACCTGTTGGTTCATCGTGCTATTAAAGCTATTTTGGCAAAGAAAACCTATTCGCCCAATATCCCTGCCGATGTGGTTTTGAACTTGGCGATGCCAAAGAGTGGGCCAGGGCGCGTAAATGCTGCTAATGCTAAAAAATCTCACGAAGAAGCTAAAGCAAAGCCAGCAGCTAAAACTGCTCGCGGAGCTAAGGCAAAGCAAGAGGCATCAACAGCGATGGCGGCATGGGCTCAGTTAGGAGTTCATTGTTCCTCGAATGAGCGTCGTGCAGATGAGGCGTCTAGAGATGTAGAGGCTTGGCTCAAGTGCTACTACATGCGTGATCACTTAGGTCAAGAGTACTCTGGCACGATCACGGGTGTTGCTACTTTTGGACTATTTGTTCAGCTTGAAAGCCTCTTTGTTGAGGGCATGATTCATATCAGTGAATTGGGTGGCGACTACTATCAGTATGATGAAGCCAGACAAGAATTGCGTGGTGAGAGAACGGGTATTCGTTACCGCTTAACGGATCGCGTGCACGTTCTCGTGAGCCGTGTTGATTTAGATGCTAGACGCATTGAATTTAGTCTTGTAAAGCCAAATGGTGATAGAAATGGCGTGGCTGGAGTAGGGGGCAGTGATCGTTTCTCAGTGATGGATTCCGGTCGTCCGGGTCGCGGAGCAAGTGCCAAGAAATCATCTGGCAAATCCAGATCAGGTGGTGCTGCAACTAAAGGATCTGCGAGGGCTTCTTCAGGTGGTGGGGTATTATCTGCCCCAAGTAAATCAGCCTCGGGCAGGGGAGCTAAAAAAACTGCTGCTGCCAAAGCTGGTAAAAAACCAAAAAAATCAAGTAATGCCAAATCTAAAGGGCATGAGTTGAGTATCCGTAAAGGTCGTCGTTAATGTCTGATAGAGAGCAGTTTGCAGGGGCTAAGAAGAGTCATTCATCCAAGCAACAGGGTGGTGACGGCAAGCAGATGTTGTTGGGCTTTCATGCTGTTATCGCTAGACTTCGTCAAGATCCAGAGTCCTTGAGAACCGTGTACGTTGACCCTGCACGACGCGACCGTCGTATGCAAGACTTCATTAAAACTGCTGAACCGATTTTAGGTCGACGACTCCATCAAGCTGATACTGAGCGTTTAAGAACGTTGGCTGGTAATGATCGTCATCAAGGGGTGGTGGCCTTTGCCGACAGTATCTCTAAAGTTCAAACTCTTGATGAGTTACTAGATGCTTTGACTGGTCCAGCACTTTTGTTAATTTTGGATGGTGTCACTGATCCACATAACTTAGGAGCATGTTTGCGAGTGGCTGATGGCGCTGGTGTGGATGCGGTGATTGTGCCTAAAGATCGTTCAGCTCACTTGAATGCGACTGTGAGTAAAGTGGCCAGTGGTGCTGCAGAAACCATGCCTTTAATCGCAGTGACTAATCTGGCTAGAACCATGCGTGAACTGCAAGAAGCAGGTGTGTGGGTCATTGGTACCGATGATCAAACTGAAAAGACACTCTACGATGTCGACTTTACAGGGCCTGTTGCTTTGGTGATGGGTGCTGAGGGTGAGGGTATGAGAAGGCTCACCAGAGAAACCTGTGATGAGCTTGTCAAAATCCCAATGCTAGGCGGAGTAGAGAGCCTTAACGTATCCGTCGCTAGTGGCGTGAGTCTTTATGAGGCAAGAAGACAAAGAATTGCTAAGCAATCTAAAGCTTCTAAATAATACGGTTAAGCCAGCAGTAGTTTTTCTAGTTTCTCGATATCAGCACAGAACAGACGAATGCCTTCAGAGAGTTTCTCTGTTGCCATAGCATCTTGATTCAGTTGGTAGCGGAATGACTTCTCATCAGCAGCAATTTCTGATGCCCCAGTAGCTTTTGCTTTTTCAAGGCTTAATGCAGGGCTCAAGCTTGAATCATTATTTTGTAGCTCGCCTAATAACTCTGGACTAATAGTGAGTAAATCACAGCCAGCTAAGTGGATGATTTGCCCAATATTTCTAAAACTAGCCCCCATCACTTCAGTCTTAATGCCAAAGTTCTTGTAGTAGTTATAAATATTTTTAACTGAGACTACACCGGGATCATTGACGCCACCATGAACATCATCTTTCCACTCAGATCCCAACGATTTTTTATGCCAATCGGTAATTCGACCTACAAACGGAGAAATCAATTGTGCATTGGCATCAGCACAAGCAACTGCTTGCACCAAGCTAAATAGCAAAGTCATATTGCAGGCAATGCCTTCTGCTTGAAGAGTTTTGGCAGCTTGTATGCCTTCCCAGGTGCTTGCAATTTTAATTAGGACGCGATGTTTAGAAATGCCTGCTGCCTGATAGGCCGCAATGATTTAACGGGCTTTCTGAATGGTTGCATCAGCATCAAAAGAAAGGCGCGCATCAACTTCAGTAGAAACTCGGCCCGGAACTATCTTGAGTATTTCAATACCAAATGCCACCAATAAGGCATCAATCACCTGTTCAACGCTTTTACCGGCATTTTTGGCTTTGATCTCTGTGATGAGATGTTGGTAGTTAGGCAGTTGTGCCGCCTTCAAGATCAGGGAAGGGTTGGTAGTTGCATCTTGAGGCAAGAATGCTTTCATGCGTTCAAAATCGCCTGTGTCGGCA
>JACCDQ010379561.1_pt1 | contig 10239 bp, 9 predicted proteins | sample 7446031 | NCBI WGS metagenome assembly JACCDQ01 (sample SAMN15323442, study PRJNA562643) | freshwater metagenome | isolation source: river surface water | place: USA:Blue River Watershed | collected 2017-08-17
AGTAATGAAATAGCTTGTTCTGGAAGTTTATTTTTTGATAATACTTCTTTTAACACCAAAGCAATTGCTTTATTTGAGTGTTCAGCCTCTTTCCCACCTTTTAAAACACAAACATTTCCACTTTTAAAACAAAGTGCTGCTGTATCACTTGTAACATTTGGACGACTTTCATAGATAATTCCAATTACTCCAATTGGAATAGCTACTTTTTGAATATTTAAACCAGTTGTTGTAACCCAACCATCTAAAATTCTTCCAACAGGTTCAGATTGAGATGCAATTTGTCTAATTGCATTTGCCATATCTTCAATCCTTGATTGTGTTAAAAGCAATCTATCCCTTAAAGCTTCATCTAAATTGTACATTATTGCTTGACTCATATCCCGTTCATTATTTGAAATAATAAAATCACTATGGTCTATTAAAGCATCAGCCATTTGATTTAAAACTCTGTTTTTAATAGCAGTGCTAAGGTTTGCAATAATTCGGCTAGATTTCTTAGCTTCTTCTAAAAATTCTTGCATAATAATCCCTATTTAAAAATATAGTTGGAATTATATAATAAGACAATAATTTTTTACATTAAATAGATATTTATTTGCATACTTTTTATTTTAAATAATATTTGTTTTATATTCTTGATCGCAAATTCCACTAGCTTTTAAAATTTCTTTTAATTGTTCATAATTTTTATTATCAATATATAAATTTAACCATGATTCAACCCAATATGGAATATTTCTTCCATTATTTCCCCAAGAATTAACACTTTGGTATTTCAATCCTAAATGTTGTGAAAAAGTTTTTTTATTGAAATTTGCTTTTTTTAGTAATAGTTTAAAATTATCTTTTTCCATTTTTACTCTAGTAATAAAATATGCAATAGTATATCATAAAATATTAAAAATATGTAAATATATATTTTATTAAGTAGACTATTATGAGTTCTTGGTTATAATTTGTTTAGTAAAATATAAGGAAATTTAAAATGAAAATTAAAGCATTTTTATCAAGTGGTAGATTTAGAATTATTAATGTATTAAAAATGAATGATATGGAGAATATTGTTGATATTTATCCTCGATGGGAATATGTTTTATAAGTTTTGGATTTTATGTAGTATACATCTAGTAGATTTAGCTTATACTCATTTTATAGAATCTTAGAAATTTGAAAATAAAAAGTCAGAATTTAACAAATAAAAATAAAAAATTTGAATGAAAATATAATTCCTTATAAAAAATCTTAGCTTTATTTATTCATCACTATATTTTAATTTAATAGTCATTATGTTGTTTAAACATTTTGTTTGTATTATTTTAATCCCACCTGTAACATATACGCCTTTTGTTCCAGCTAGTATTATCTCTTGATTACATAATTCTTCAATATCAAAATTTCTTATACTTATTAAATCTTGTTTATAATCAACTAAATATTCATTATTATTAACTGTTATTGTTTTTGGTAAAGTTTTAATGTCAATTTTGCCACTTGTAGAATTATTTGCAGCTTTCTTTATTGCAAAATGAATATTAACTATAGAGTTTATAAAATCTTTCTTTTGCTCTGCTTTATTAAAAATAAAAAACAAAATAATAACTAATATACCTACTATGATTAAAGGTATAATAATTTTATAAAACTTAAAATTTGTATTTTCAATAGTTTTCATTTTAATCCTTTTAAATACTATTAATTATAATGAAATGATACCCAATATTTTTAAAATAATAAAGTTTGATAAGAGATTTGATTAATTTAACTGTGGTGCGGTTAGCGAGATTTGAACTCGCACACCCGTAGGGCGCTACCACCTCAAGGTAGTGTGTCTACCGTTCCACCATAACCGCATATTTAAAATAATAATAAAAAAAGGTCAAGAAGATAAACCTCTTGACCTTTAGAGTTTTATTAAATCTGTAGATTTAAAGATTACCCTAAAAATGGATTTGCATATAATGCAATCATAGCAACAACAAGTGCATAAATAACTTGAGCTTCGATCATCGCTAAAGCAATGAACATAGTAGTCATTAATTTTCCACCTAAACCTGGGTTTCTAGCAGTACCAGCAATAGTTGCAGCAGCAGTATTACCCATACCAATAGCACCACCAAGTGCAGCAAGACCTAATCCAATTCCAGCAGCTACTACAGAGTAAGCTTTTAAAGTTTGGTTAGCAACTTCACCATCAGCAGCAAATGCAACAGCAGCAATAGCTAACATTAAAAGAACGATTTTTTTCATTCTAGATTCCTTATATTTTTTTGTTTCAAAGTCTGTTCGGCTTGCGTATCCCTACTAAATACTTCGTGAGAAAATTATATATTAAAAAAAATAAAAAAAAGCTAAAATTTGTTACAATATTATAATCATAAAAAAAAGGTTGCGAATGAAAAAATTGTTTTTATCACTTACTTTAATAGTTTTTATTATGTTAGTGTTAGTTTATGGAACATTATTTACAAAATATGGAAATAATATTGTTGCATCATATATAGAAAACAAAGTGAACACAGGGCAAGAAAAAGTTAAATTAAAAGTTGATGATTTAACACTGACTTTAAATCATTTAAATTTTGATGCTTGGATAAATGATGATTCTAAAATAAATATTTCTGGAGACTTGTCTTTATTTAGAAAAAGTGTAGATTTAAAATATGATATAAAAATCAATGATTTATCAACACTTAAAAATTTGACAAATCAAGATTTTAAAGGACCATTTATTACAAATGGAATTTTTACAGGAAATGATCAAGAAGCAATAATTCAAGGTAATTCTGATTTTGCAAAAAGTCAAACAAAATATTACTTTAATATGGAAAATTTTGAGCCAAAAAATATAAATATTCAAGTAAAAAATGCAAAAATTGAGGATTTATTAGTTTTATTGAATGAACCAGTTTTTGCAAAAGGTGATATAAATATTATTGCAGATATTAAAAATGCAGATATTTCAAAATTAGATGGAATGGTTATATCAAAAATCACAAATGCAAAAATAGATAATGAAGTTGTAAATAAAGAGTTTAAGCAAAATTTACAAATTCCTATTACTTTTGAAAGTGATATAAACGCTATTTTATCTCCAAATAAAGCAGAAATAAAAACTAGTTTAGTAAGTTCTATAGCTGAAATCTTTATGAATAGAACAATAATTGATTTAGCAAACAATAATATCAAAACAGATTATAAAGTGGATATTAAAAATTTATCAAAATTAGAGAGTCTAGTTTCAAAAAAATTAAATGGTGGATTATTGACATATGGTAGTTTTAAATCGTTTGATGAAACTATTCAGATTGAAGGTGATTCTGATGTATTTAGTGGTATCACAAAATATAATGCAGAATTAAAAAACTCAAAACTTTCAAATCTTAAATTTTCAGTTGAAAGTGCTAGATTAGAAAAGATTTTACAAGTAATTAATGAACCAATTTACTCAAATGGTGAAGTTAATATTTTTGCAGATTTAAAAAATACAAATGCTGATAAATTAGATGGAACTATTAATTCAAGAATAATAAATGGTTCACTAATTAATGAAGTTGCAAATGCAGTATTTAAACAAAATTTACAAGAAAAAGTTACATATGATTTAAATATAGATACTAATTTAGTTCCAAACCAAGCGGTATCTAGTGCGAATATTGAAAGTTCAATTGCTAACGTAACTGTTAAAAAAGCAGTTTATGATTTTAAAGAAAATAGTTTAAAAAGTGATTATTTGTTAAATATTGAATCTTTGGAAAAATTAAAGGATATTATCAAAATAAATTTGATTGGAAAGATGGATATTAATGGAGAGATTTTAAATAAAAATGGTTCAACAGAAATAAATGGAAAATCTAATACTTTAGGTGGTAACTTTGACTTTAATTCTAAAAATGAAAAATTAAATGCTAATTTAAAAAATATTGATGTTCAAGAATTGTTAAATATGTTAAATTATTCTAAATTTTTCGATGCTAAAGCTAATGTATCGTTTGATTATGATTCATTGTTGAAAAAAGGTGACTTCAATGCAAAAATCTCAAATGGGCATTTTGTAGAAAATGGTTTTACTACTTTATATAACCAATTAGCAAAAGAAGATTTATCAAAAGAAATTTTTGAAACTTTTGATATAAACAGTAAAATTGAAGATAGAATTTTAACTTCTAATTTAAATATGAAAAGTTTAAATTCACAAATAACTATCGAAAATGCTATTCTTAATTTAGAAAAAAACTTTGTTGATGCAAAAATTAATGCAAAAGTAAAAGACAACAATTTTAATATAGCTCTAAATGGAGAAACATCAAATCCAAAAATATCTGCAGATATAAAAGATTTGCTAAAAGAAAAAATAATCAAACAGCTTGAAAAAAAGAAAAATAAAACTAAATAAATTCTACAAAATTAAATAAGATAGGGATTTTTTACTCTATCTTATTCTACTTTATTCCTTAGAATTCATAAATTTTAAATTTGTTATGATAATTATTATCATTTTAAGAAAAATGAAAGTTTAATTTAGATTTAATTCATTATGATAATTAGTATTAAGATTAAAAATAAAAGGAATTGAATGTTAAATTTTAGTAAAAAAATGATAATTTCTTTATCAGTAGTTGCTTCAGTTGCACTATTTGCTAATGCAAATTCAGAAATAACAAGTACAAAAACGCAAATGGTAAAACCTAATGCTGTTTTAGATTCTTATGCAGATATTGCTTTAGCAATATACAGTGATACATTAAAAGATGCACAAGCATTAAAAGATGCAATTGATGTTTTTGCAAAAAATCCAACTCAAGAAAATTTAGATAAAGCTAAAAAAGCATGGTTAAATTCAAGGGAATCATATGGGCAGTCAGAAGCATTTAGATTATCTAAAGGTCCTGTTGATGCTGAAGATGGTTGGGTTAATGAAGCTTATGGTGCATTAGAAGGGCAAATTAATGCTTGGCCACTTGATGAAAATATGATAGATTATACAATTGATGCTGATGGTAAAAAAACATCAGGAAATATTATTGATACAATTGGAAAATTCAATCCAGGTGGAGAAGAGTCAAAAGAAGTAGATGTTACTAAAATCACAGTTGAAGCAATCACAGATTTAAATGAAAATGGTGGTGACGCAAATGTTGCAACAGGTTATCATGCTATTGAATTTTTATTATGGGGACAAGATCAAGATTATTCTAATTTTATGAAAGATAAAATCACAAAAGGTCCAATGACTGCTGGTCAAAGATCTTTAAAAGATTTTACAACAAACAAAAATTCTGCTAGAAGAATTGCTTATTTACAAGCTGCAAGTGAGAAATTAGTTTCAGATTTAGAAATGGTTAAATCTGCTTGGGAAAAGAATGTTGAGGGGAATAAAGGTTTATATCAAGCAGCTTTAAAAGGTGAACTAACAGGAGATAATGCTTCAAAAAATATAGATTCATCTGAAGCATTAAAACAGATTATTTCAGGGCTTGGAGTTTTTATCAAATCTGAACTTGCAAATGAAAGAATTGCTGTTGCAGTTTTAACTCCTAGTGAAGAAGATGAACACTCTTGTTTTTCTGATAATACACACAGAGATATTGTAAGTGATTATTTAGGATTTAAAAATGTACTTACAGCAACTTATAATGGTAAAAAATATGGCACTTCTTTACTAGATGCAACAAATGAAGAGACGAAGACAAGAATTTTAAATTTAATGAAATCAATAGAAGCAAAAATTGATAGTATCGATAAAATTGCAAAAACTAAAGAACATTTTGATTACCAAATAAGACCTGAAAGTTCTCAATCAAAAGTTATTGTAAAACTTAAAAATGAGTTGAGAAAACTTGGAGATGAAATGGTAAATGTAGCCGCTGCAAATGGAATTAATTTAAGTACAGATGATGTTACAGATCCTGAAGAAACAAAATTATAATTTATTAAAAAGAATTATTATTACAAAAAGCCTTGTAGCAGTTTTTGCTACAGGGCTTTTTGCCGTTAATGATAGTAGTAAATTTTTATCAAATGATAAAAATAATTCATTACTTCTAAAATCTATTGATAATTTAAGTGATGATGAATATGATAAATTTATGTTAGGAAGAAGTTTTTTTACTATTCCTTGGGTTGAAGCTCCAAGTGTAACAACAGCTAGAGATGGACTAGGTCCACTTTTTAGTGCAAATACATGTGTTAGTTGCCATCCATCAAATGGAAGAGGAATTTTATTTAATAAAAATGGATTTGAATCAAGATCTTTAATAGCTAAATTATCTACAAAAGTTAATGATTCTAAAGAATATCCAAAGCTTTTAAAATATAAAGGTTTTATTCCTGATTCTATTTATGGTGGACAATTATCAATAAATGCAATCCATGGAATAGATTTTGAAGGTAAAATAAAAGTTGATTTTGATGAAATTGAAGTTTTATTTCCTGATGGAGAAAAACAGATTTTATTAAAACCAAAATATAGTTTGAAAAATTTAAATTATGGCGCTTTAAATAAAGATACAAATATCTCTTATAGAATAGCTCCTACATTAAATGGAATGGGCTTAATAGCTTTAATTTCAAATGAAGATATTTTAAAAAATGTAGATGAGAATGATGATAATAATGATGGAATATCTGGTCGTGCAAACTATGTTTATTCAAATATTACAAAAAAAGAGGAGTTGGGAAAATATACATGGAAAGCAAGTGTGTATTCTTTGAAAGAGCAAATAGCAGCTGCAGCTTCAAATGATATGGGAATAACAACTTCTATTTTTCCTTTTGAGAATTGTACAAAGGCTCAACAAAAATGTAATGATGCACCAAAAGCTAAAGATAAAATAGATTTACCAGATGAAAGACTTAATGCTATTGATTATTATTTGAAAAATATTAAAACATATACTCCTAAAATTACAAAAGAATTTAAAGAGGGATTAGAAATTTTTGAGCAAATATCTTGTTCAAAATGTCATATAAGTAATTTTGAAACTACTAAAGGTTTTAACATTTATCCTTATTCTGATTTCTTACTTCATGATATGGGGAAAGAGCTTAGTGATGGAAGAAGTGAGTTTAAAGCAAATGAAGATGAGTGGAGAACTTCTCCTTTATGGGGATTAGCATTGCATGAAAAAATAAATAATGAAAAGGCTAGACTTTTACATGATGGAAGAGCCAGAACTTTCCAAGAAGCTATTTTGTGGCATGGAGGAGAAGCAAAAAACGCTAAAGAGAGTTATATGAATTTACATAAAGAGAAAAGAGAAAAATTAATTAAATTTTTAGAGGAGTTATGATGAAAAAAGTGTTATTTATAGTGTTGTTTTTTTCAACAATGATTTTTGCAAAAGAGAGCGTATTGGTTAATACAATCAAAAATGTATCGATTCCAAATGTTGAGAATGCAATACATGATGCAAAGATTTTACAAAAAGATGCAAATGCTCAAAACTTTACAAATTTCCTAAAATCTTGGAAAAAAGTCGAAGCTTTATATTTTGCAGGTGATATTGATGAGAATCTTGCTGATACACCACGATATATTGATGTGTTCAACAATTTGAAAGAGGATTTAAATTCTCAATTAAAAAGAGCTATTGAATCAAAAGATGAGCCAAAAACCGTACTATTTAAAAACTCTTTTAAAACTATAAATGCTTTGGAGTATGTTTTATTTAATGATAAAGATATTTCAAAAAGAGAAAAAGATTTAAGTATTGGAATTTTAGACTCAATAATAACAAACTTACAAAATATAGATAAGGCTTATAAAAGTTATTTATTAAAACCAAAAGATGAAAAATGGGAAAATGCTTTGGTTATAAATACTTTGATTGCAAGTTCTTATAGATTAAAAGAGTGGAGAATAGGAAATCCTAGTGGAAATGCTAGTAAGTTTAAGAATGACCCTAAAAATGAAAGAGCTGAATATTTTTTAAGTCAAAACTCTTTTACTGCGATTAATGCTATATTAGATGCGCATAAAGAAGTTATTGAAAAAAAGCCCTATTATGACTTTGCCGCTTATAGTATTGATAAAGGTGCTGCAATTCAACTTTTAGAGATAGTTGATAAAATCAATGAAATGAAAGAAGAGTTACAAAAATTGCCTGTTGATGATTTTACAAAAGCAACGAATTTATTTAATCTAGCAAAGGAGTTACACAATAGTTATAACATCTCTTTAATTGGAAAATTAAGTTTAACAGCAAAAATTTTAGATGCGGATGGAGATTAAAAAGTGAATAACCTTTTTGCACTTGAATATTTAATTGATCCAAATAAAAGACTATTTTGGATTTACATAATCTCTTCAATAATATTGGGATTTTTATATTTTTATATTAATAAGAAAAATACAAGGGTAATATTATCTTCAAAACTTTGGCTACATCCAAGTGCAAAGCTCGATTATTATTATTTTGTTTTATCATATTTTGTAAATATATTTTTATTAGCTCCATATATTATTAGTGCAAAAAGTGTTGCTTTTTATGTAAATAATTTTTTAAATGAACAATTTGAATATTTTGATAATGATCTATTTTCATATACTCAAATAATTCTTTTATACACAATAGCACTCTTTTTAGTAAGTGATTTTACAAGATATTGGTTGCATAGATTTTTACATACTATTCCATTTTTATGGGAGTTTCACAAAGTTCATCATAGTGCAAAAGTTTTAACGCCGATTACATTTTATAGGGTTCATCCTATTGAAAATTTTCTTTTTGGTCTTAGATACTCTCTAAGTGCTGGTTTTGTTACAGGAGTATTTATCTATTTTTTTGGTGCAATGATTGATATTTATATGATTTTTGGAGTTAATCTCTTTTTATTTATATTTTCTACGTTAGGAGCAAATTTAAGACATAGTCATGTGCCATTTGGTTATTTTGCTTTTATTGAAAAGTGGTTCATGTCTCCAAAACAGCATCAAATACATCATAGCAGTAAACATTTTAATAAAAATTATGGAGGTTTTATTTCTATTTGGGATAGGATTTTTGGGAGTTTAGAACTTTCAAGGGAAGTAAAAGTTATGAAATTTGGTTTAAGAAAAAATCAAATGGCAGATTATGCATCATTAAAAAGTCTAATATTTAGACCTTTTATAAATATTTTAGTAAAAAGGAAAAATTAATATGAATAGCTTAAAATTAGTTTCTATGGGAATTTTGTGTTTAGGTTTTGTTTGTTTAAATGCAGACGAGATTTCACAAAAAGAGACTTTAGGTAAAGTTTTATTTTTGGATAAAAATTTGTCTAAAAATAGAACTCAAGCTTGTGCAACATGTCATAATCCAGAGGCTGGATTTGCAGATGATAGACACAATGGTATTAAAAAAATGGCATCATTGGGTGATGATAATAAATCTTTAGGTGATAGACAAGCTCCAACAGCTTCTTATGCTAAGTTTTCACCAGAGTTTCATTTTAATGAAGCTAAACAAAAATATATAGGTGGACAATTTTGGGATGGAAGAGCTAAAACATTGGAAGAACAAGCAGGTGGTCCTCCTTTAAATCCAATTGAAATGGGAATGGGAAGTAAAAAAGAAGTGGTTGATAGAATCAAAGAAAATCCTTATTATGTACAATCATTTAAAGAATTGTATGGAAATGATATTTTCAATGAAGATGAAAAAGCTTATGATGCTATGACTTCTGCTATTGCTACCTTTGAAAGAAGTAGTGAAGTTTCTTCATTTGATTCAAAATATGATAGATATTTAAAAGGCGAATATGATTTAACACCACTTGAAGATTTAGGAAAATCTATATTTTTCTCAAACAATAACAACTCTTGTGCTTCTTGCCATGTTTTAAAAGGTGAAGATAAAGAAGGTGAAACATTTACAAACTATGAGTATCATAATATTGGAACACCAGAAAACAAAATTTTAAGAGGTAAAAATGGTGTTAAAGATAAGGATAAGGGATTAAATGCAAATAAAACTATAAATGATGAAATTCACAATGGAAAACACAAAGTTCCAACTTTAAGAAATGTCGCTGTAACTGCTCCATATATGCATAATGGTGTATTTAAAGATTTAAAAACCGTTGTGGAATTTTATGACAAATATAATAACAATCTAAGAGTTAAAAATCCTGAAACAAAAAAAGCTTGGGATGAACCTGAATTTAAAGAAAATATTTCATTAAAAGAGTTAAAAGCAAAAGAGTTAAGTGATAAAAAAGTAGGGGCACTTGTTGCTTTTATGAAAACATTAACAG
>JACCDQ010190944.1_pt1 | contig 10237 bp, 6 predicted proteins | sample 7446031 | NCBI WGS metagenome assembly JACCDQ01 (sample SAMN15323442, study PRJNA562643) | freshwater metagenome | isolation source: river surface water | place: USA:Blue River Watershed | collected 2017-08-17
CGTAGGAACAGTAGAAGCAGTTGAACTTCTCGATCGCGTTCAGGTAGGGCAGGTCCTCGCGGTCGAACACCAGGAAGTCGCTGCGCCGCACCTTGGGGATGCGGTAGATCGGGAAGCAGATCGCCTGGTAGACCGTCACGAACAGGTCCATCAGCAGGAAGGGGATCCAGCCGGCATAGATCACCGGCGAGCTCAGGATCACCAGCAGCCGCGATCGCTGCAGGAACCGGAACATCCCGACCTTGTAGCGCCGCTGCTGGCGCGACAGCTCGCTGGCCAGCTGCTGGCGGCGCATTTCCCAGACGCTGCGACGCAGCCGGTATTCCTCTTCGACGTCTTCCTGCAAGGCACGGATGCGGGCGAGCAGCTCGTCGAGTTGACTCTGCATGGTGGTGCTCCAGTGGTGGACGGCCGTTGGGCCGGGGGGTGCAGCGGGGAGGGCCCATCCGCTCCCCGGCTGTGATGCCCTTTCTGGGCGCGATCGGCGCGGCTTCAAGACCCCCGGGTGGCCGGAATGCTTCGGTCCGATCGAAGGTTTCGTCCACTGCACGGTGCTTCTTCCGAACCCCCGGTCTGGCGATATTCGGCCCCGTCGCCGAGTCGTCCCGACCGGTCGACGCCGATGGACCCAACTGCCAGGAGCCCCTGCATGCGTAGCTTTCCCCGCAACAGCCCCGAAGCCGCGGCGCGCATCGTCGCGCTGGTCCTGATCTGCGACGGCCATGTCTGCCGTTCCGAACTGGACGCCCTCGAGCGACTGCAGATCGAGCACACGCTGCGGCTCGACCCGGGCGCCTTTCCGCGCATCGTCCACCTGCTGTGCGAGGACCTGCTCGCCAGCGCCTATGCCGGTGAGAGCCTGATGGGCAGCGTCGACGAGGCCACGCTGGCGGCCCTGCTGGCCGAGGTCGACGACCCGGTGCTGCAACGCCAGGTCCTGCAGCTCGCCGAGGGCGCCGCCCGCGCCGACCGGCATCTGGCCGACGCGGAAGAGCTGGTGCTGGACATGGCCCGCCGGACCTGGGGCATCGGGGTCGCACAGCCCGAACCCGCGAACGCGCACTGAGCGTCCCGGCGTGCCGCCGCCCGGCCCGGCGGGGCCGGACGGCGGCACGATGTCATGCAAATGCCCGCCCTTGTGTGAGCGACATCGCGCGGGCGTCGTGTTTCGGGGCAAACATCCGGGTCGCACCCTCAGGCCCGGAAGTTGCCCCGCTCCGCCCATGTCCCTCCGCCGCGACCTCGTCCCCGCGCCCTGCCGATGCTGACCCTTCTGGCCCGTCTGGTCGGCCGGCTCACGGTCGGGCGCAAGCTGATGCTGATCTACCTGCTCGACCTGAGCTCGGTGTTCTATGTGGCGGGGTTCCTGATCAACGAGAAGTACCTCGCCATCGACTTCGCGCGCAAGGAACTGGCGGGCAGCGCGTACGTGGCGGTCGTGGCCGACGCGCTGGTGGACGTCGCCGGGGCGACGCCCTCGCAGCGGCTGGCCGAGCATCTGCAGCGGCTGGAACAGGCCGCCGCCCTGCATGACGCGACGATGCGCAGCGCCGAGGCTTCCGGACTGCTGACGGCCGCGCTGCGCAGCCGGCTGGAGTCGCAGGCCGAACCTTGGTCGGGCCTGCCCGCGCCGTCGGCCGGGCAGACGCTGACGCTCGGACGCGACCTGCTGACGCGGCTGGGCAACCAGTCCAACCTGATCCTCGACCCGGACCTGGACAGCTACTACACGATGTCGATCGTGGTGCTGCGCCTGCCCGAACTCCTTGAAGTGGTGCATGGCATCACCGAGCCGCCCCCTTCTGGACGCGGGGTGGACCTGCTGAGCACCTATCTGGTGCTTGAAGGCCGTCTGGACGCCGTGCGCAAGGGCCTGCGCAGCGACCATGACGAGGCCTATGCGGCCGGCACCGAACAGCTCGTGCACGACCTGCGCCCGGTGCATCTGGCGCTCGAAGGACGCATCGAGGAATTCCGCGTGCAGGCGCGCGCCTGGGTCGATGCCGGCATGGCGGGCTCGGGCCGTGCGGCGATGCTGAACGCGCGCGACAACCTGTTGCAGGCGCTGGACCTCGCCTGGCAGAACGACCTGGCCGCCCTGGACGGCCTGCTGCAACGGCGCATCGACGCGCTGTTCGGCCGCATGTGGCTGCACCTGGGCACCGCCGTGTTCCTGCTGCTGTGCATCTTCGGCGTGGTCAGCTTCGTGGCCGGCCAGATCTCGCGACCGCTGCGCCGCCTGTCGGACCTGGCCGACGACGTGCGCCGCACCGGCGCGCTCGACGGCCGCGTGCACTGGCAGAGCCATGACGAGATCGGCCGGCTGATCGATGCCTTCCACGACATGCTCGGCCAGCTCGACACCGAGCGCGAGCGCCAGAAGGAAGCCGCCGCCCGCGAACGCGCCGCCGCCGCCCAGCGCAGCCTCTTGGAGACCCTGCCGGTGGCCCTGCTCGTGACGGCAGTGCCCGGCCATGAGGTGCTGCACGCCAACACCCCCGCGCGGGCCTGGATCGGCGAGCGCGACGACGACCCCTGGGCCCGCTGCATGGACGCCGCGCTGCGCGCGCGCTTCTTCCAGGTCCTGCATGACCGCGATGCGGTCGACGAGTTCGAGGTCCACTGGCGCGGCCCGCAGGACGCCGCCTGGGCGGTGCTGTCGGCCCGTCGCATGACCTTCCAGGGCCGCGACGCGGTGCTGACCGCGCTGGCGCCGATCAACCACCTCAAGCAGCTCGAACAGCGGCTGGAGCTGTGGGCCAAGGTGTTCGAGACCTCCGGCGAAGGCATCTTCATCGTCGATGCCCAGCGCCAGCGCCTGCTGACCGCCAACCGCGCGCTGACCCACGCGACCGGCCATGACCTGGTCGACCTGATCGGCAGCGATCCGGCCGAGCTGCTCGGCGGCGACGGCGCCGCGCACGTCTGGCAGGCGGTTGCCGACGGCCTGCGCCAGCGCGGCAGCTGGCAGGGCGAGCTGCGCCTGGCGCGGCGCGACGGCGGCGCCTACCCCGCCTGGCTGATCGCCAGCTCGGTGCGCGACCGCGCCGGTGCGGTGTCGCACTGGGTCTGCACGACCATCGACATCAGCGACCGCAAGGAGAGCGAGCGCCGCATCCGCTTCCTCGCCGAACACGACGTGCTGACCGAGCTGCCCAACCGCGCGCTGTGCCGCGAGCGCCTGCGCCTGGCCATCCAGCAGGCCGGCCGCAGCGGCCGCAAGGTGGGCGTGCTGTTCATCGACCTGGACCGCTTCAAGAACATCAACGACTCGCTGGGCCACCACATGGGCGACGGCCTGCTGCGCTCGGTGGCGCAGCGCCTGACCGAGGCGGTGCGCGCGGGCGACACCGTCAGCCGGCTGGGCGGCGACGAGTTCGTGGTGGTGCTCAACGGCGTGGTCGACATCGAGGAGCTGGCCCACGTCGTCGAACAGCGCCTGATCCCGCTGGTGCGGCGTCCGCATGCGGTGCAGGGCGCGGAGATCCATGTCTCATGCAGCGTGGGCGTGTCGGTCTTCCCCGATGACGGCAACGACCTTGACGAGCTGATGCGGCTGGCCGACGTGGCGATGTACCAGGCCAAGGCGCAGGGCCGCGACAGCGCGCACTTCTACACCCCCGAGCTCAACCTGCGGGCCCAGCAGCGCGCCCTGATCGAGACCCAGCTGCGCCATGCCGTGCAGGCTCACGAGCTGAGCCTGCACTACCAGCCGCGCATGGCGGTGGATGCTGCGGGTGCTGGCTGCGTGAGCGGCGTCAGCGGCATGGAGGCGCTGCTGCGCTGGCACAACCCGGTGCTCGGCCAGGTCGGGCCCGACCGCTTCGTGCCGATCGCCGAGGAGACCGGCCTGATCGTGGAGATCGGCAACTGGGTCATCGAGACCGCCTGCGCGCAGATCGCGTCGTGGCGGGCGGCCGGCGTGCCGGGGCTGGTCGATGCGACGCCGCTTTCGGTGTCGATCAACCTGTCGGCCGTGCAGCTCCGTGCGCCCGATCTGATCGAGCGCCTGAAGGAAAGCCTGCACCGCCACGCCATCCCGGCCGGTCAGCTGGAGATCGAGATCACCGAGTCCACGCTGATGGACCGCGTCGACGCCCACCTGCGCACGCTGCACGCGATCCGCGCGCTGGGCGTGCGGCTGGCGATCGACGACTTCGGCACCGGCTATTCGAGCCTGAACTACCTCAACCGCTTCCCGATCGACCTGCTCAAGATCGACCGCAGCTTCGTGCGCGACATGCTCGACGACCCGCGCGACCTGGCCATCGTCAAGGCCATCATCGGCCTGGGCCACACGCTCGGCTTGCGCGTGGTGGCCGAGGGTGTCGAAGGCGAGATGGAAGCCCAGGCCCTGCGCGCGGCCGGCTGCGACGAGCTGCAGGGCTACCACTACGCCCGACCGATGCCGGCCGATGCGCTGGTGGCGTGGCTGACGGCGTCCTTGGCGGCGCCCCCTGAAGCGGCCCTTGAAGCGACCCTGGAGACTCAGCGAACCAGGTGAAGCGTCGTCGTGGGCGCACCCGCGACCTCTGCGACACCTGCGAGCCCTGCGAGCCCCGCCTCATCCGCCTGATCCGCGAACTGGCTCGCGATGTCGCGGAAGACGTGGTTGATGCGCACGAACACGTCGATCACCGCCGGGTCGAAGTGCGAGCCGCTGCCCTGCACGACCAGGGTGCTGGCGGCCTCGTGGCTCATCGCTTCCTTGTAGACGCGCCGGCTGATCAGCGCGTCGTAGACGTCGGCCACCGCCATGAGCCGGGCCGACAGCGGGATGTCCTCGCCGCTCAGGCCATGCGGGTAGCCCGAGCCGTCCCACTTCTCCTGATGCGACAGCGCGATCTCCTTGGCGTAGCGCAGGAAGGGCGCGGGCTTGCCCAGGCGACGTTCGGCGCTGCACAGCGCGTCGTGGCCCAGCGTGGTGTGGGTCTTCATGATCTCGAACTCGGCGTGCGTGAGCTTGCCGGGCTTGAGCAGGATCGCATCGGGGATGCCGACCTTGCCGATGTCATGCAGCGGCGCGGACTTGTAGAGCAGCTCGATGGTCGCGCGGTCCAGCTGCTCGGCATGGCGCGGGTTCTCGGCCAGCACCTCGGCCAGCGCGCGCACGTAGCGCTGGGTGCGCAGGATGTGGTTGCCGGTCTCGTTGTCGCGGGCCTCGGCCAGGGCGGCCAGCAGGTTGATGGTGACGTCCTGGGTGTCGAGGATCTCGCCGATGCGCCGCTGCACCTGCGATTCCAGGTCGTTCGAATGGGCCTTGAGCGCATCGGCGGTCGACTTGAGCTGCAGGTGGGTGCGCACCCGCGCCCGCAGCAGCGCCGGCACGATGGGCTTGGCGATGTAGTCGACGGCACCAAGGTCCAGGCCGCGGGCCTCGTCGTCGATGTCGTCCAGCGCGGTCAGGAAGATCACCGGCACCTCGCTGAGCTTCGGGTCGGCCTTCAGGCGCCGGCAGACCTCGTAGCCGTCGAGATCGGGCATCAGGATGTCGAGCAGCACGAGGTCGGGCGGCTCGGCCCGGACCAGCTCCAGCGCACGCGCGCCGGTGGGTGCCACCCGCACGCGGTGACTGCCGCGCAGCAGCTCGCCGATCAGCGTCAGCACGGGCGGGCTGTCATCGACCACGAGCACGGTCGGCATGGCGTCGCGGGGATTCGGGTTCAGTCTCATGCCAGGGCTCCGTTCAGGCCGGTTCAAGTGGGTTCGGGTGCGCGGTCAACCGCGCCTGCCGTGGCGTCCAGCAGCGCCAGCGCAGCCGGAAAGTCGCAACGTCTCAGGTGTTCGATCAGCAGCTCGGCGCGCTGCGCATGGCGGCGCCTGAGCGAGGCGCGGTGACCTTGCGCCAGCCGATGGGCGCGCGGGTCGTCGTCGGAGGCGAGCCGGCGCAGCAGGGCATCGATGCGGCGGTCGCGGGCCTCGTGCAAGGCGGCCGATCCGGCGCGGGGTGGTGGTGTGGCATCGGGCGTGGTCGCATGGATGCGGGCCAGTTCGGCCTGCAGGTCGGCGCTCAGCCTCGCCAGGTCGGCAGCGTCGACGTGTCCGTGCCTGCAGGTGTTTTCGACCCGCCGGGCCGATGCTTGAAGACTTTCGGCGCCGATCTGTCCGGCCAGCCCGCGCAGCGTGTGGGCGATGCGTTCGGCCAGCACCCAATCGCCCGCCTGCACGGCCTGCGCACAGCGCCGGTCGGCGTCGTGCTGATCGTCGGCGAAGGCCTGCCGCAGATCGTCCTCGCGGAGCCCTTTTCGCGTCAGGCGCCGAACCGGGGTACCGGGTGGACCGCCGGCGGGTGCCGGTCCCGTCAGGGTCAGGTATTGCGCCAGCACCCGCAGCAGCTGCTCGGGCTCGACGGGCTTGGCCAGGAAGTCGTCCATGCCGGCCTGCGCGCAGCGGGCCCGGTCCTCGGGCTGCGTGTTGGCTGTCATCGCGACGATGGGCAGGCGCGCATGGGCCGGATCGGCGCGCAGCAGCCGGGTGACTTCCAGACCGTTCATGCCGGGCATCTGCATGTCCATCAGCACAAGGTCATGGCGATGCTGGCTCGCCAGCGCGAGGGCCGCCGGGCCGTCGTCGGCGACGTCGATGGTGACGCCCGTCTCCGAGAGCAGGCCGATGGCCACGCGCTGGTTGAGCAGGTTGTCCTCGACCAGCAGGATGCGCCGGCCGTGCAGGTCGATGACGTCGGATTCGCGCTCGCGCCTGACCGGCGGGCCATGCAGGCGCGTCTGCGGCAGATCGAGCGTGATGTCGGCCCAGAACGTGGAGCCCGCACCCGGCTGGCTGATCACGCCGGCGTCGCCGTCCATCAGCCGGGCCAGCTCGCGCGTGATCGACAGGCCCAGTCCGGTGCCGCCCGGGCGGATGCCGCCGGACGGGCCGGCCTGCTCGAAGACCGAGAACAGCCGCGTGCATGTCGCCTCGTCGATGCCGACGCCCGTGTCGACCACCGCCAGCCGCAGGTGCACCCGCGTGCGATCGCTGGCCACGCAGTCCACCCGCACGGTCACGGTGCCGTGATCGGTGAACTTCAGGGCGTTGCCGACGTAGTTGATGAGCATCTGCGCGATCCGCGTCGGATCGCCCAGCAGCAGCGGCGGCACGGCCGGGTCGATGTCCGTGTGCAGCACAAGGCCCAGGTAGGCGGCCCGCTCCTGGAACATCGACACGATGTTGTCGAGCACCGCCGACATCTCGAACGGCGTCGAGGCCAGCGTCATGCGGCCGGCCGAGATGCGGGCGTCGTCCAGCACGTCGTTGACGAGGTCCAGCAGGTGCCGGCCGGCCTGCTCGATGCCGCGCAGGTGCACGCGCCGCTGGGCGTCGTCGTCGCTGCGGCTGGCCAGGTGGCTCATGCCGATCACCACGTTCAGCGGCGTGCGGATCTCGTGGCTCATGCGCGCGAGGAACTCGCTCTTGGCACGCGTGGCCGCCTCGGCCCCGGACAGCGCCACGCGCAGCTCGCCGTCCATGCGCTGCAGCGTGGCCTGCATGCGGCCCAGGCCGCCAAGGATGCTCTGCGGCTCGGTCGCCTCGTTGAGCGGCACGGGCGCGCCCAGCTCGCCCGAGGCGATGCGGCCGATGGCCTGCCGGACCTGGTCGACGTTGCCGCCCACCACCCGTTCCAGCCGCGCGATGAAGGCGTTGAACTCGCGGTTGATCGCCGCGAACTCGGTGCTCGCGTCTTCGGGCAGTCGCATCGACAGGTCCGCATCCTCGCGGCCGACCCGCACCAGCGCGGCCCGCACGGCGTCCAGCGGTCGCAGGATGAAGCGGCGGATGCTCAGGCTCAGCACCCCGACCAGGAACAGGTCCAGCAACAGCATCAGCAGCAGCTGGCGCAGCAGGTCGCGCCGCAGCTCGGTGCGGATCGACGCGGCGCTGACGCTCACCTGCAGCTCGCCGACACGGAAGTCGCGGCCGTCGCGCACGATCGTCAGCGGCAGCGTGCGCAGCTCGTCGGGCGCATCGGCGCGAGCCGGGCCCGGTGCCGCGATCAGCTCGGAGTTCTCGTCGCGCACGGTCAGCCCGACCAGCCCGCCGATGTTGATCTCGGCATCGACCAGCGTGCGCAGCAGCTCGCGGTCGATGCTCCAGAGCGCCTCGGGCAGCGTGCGCGACAGGCGCCGTTCGAGCGCGGCGATCCTGTGCGCCAGGTCGTCGAGTTGACGCGCACGCGTGCGCTGCATGTCCAGCACCGAGAACAGCGCCAGCACGGCCGAGACGACCACGACGATCAGCGCGATCAGGCGATGGTGGATGGTGTTCATGCCGCGCGGCTGGGCACCTTGCTCAGCGCAGTCCCGGACGCTGGCAGGTCTGCGCGCGCGGCCCGGACTGCATCCACGGCGGGGGATAGTCGACCAGCGCGCGCGCCTCGGCCGGGGTCAGCTTGAGCTTGTCGAATTCGATCGTCCGGCGCTGGCCGTTGAGCAGCCGCGTGAAGGCCTCGCGCGTCGAGGCGTGCGAGCGCAGGAAGCGCTCGAACTCGCCGCTGCAATACAGCCGGTTCAGGCCTTGCGTCAGCGTTTCGCGCAGCTCGACATTGCCGCGGCTGACGTAGAAGAACAGGTCGTTGGGCACGTGGAACAGGAAGCGCCGCTCGATGAAGTAGACGTCGCGATCGAGCCGTTCGTGTTCGCCCAGGATCTCGAAGACCGAGCGCGGCATCGCATCGAAGCGACCGGCGGCCAGCATCGTGAACAGCGGCGCGTAGTCGGCCTTCTCGACCGGGTAGCCGTTGCGCTCCCACACGGAGGTGTCGGCCCAGACGCTGCCACTGCCGATGCGCAGCGTGCGCAGCTCGGCCAGGTCGACGACGGCCTCGGCGCGGCGCAGCCCCGCCGCGTTGACCAGCAGCACGCGGTAGCCGCCGCCGCCCAGGTAGATCGGCACGGGCACGGCGGTCAGCACGGCGGACGCTTCACCGCCGGCCGAGGTCGCCATCAGGTCGCAGCGCTTGTCTTCGGCCACCTCGCGAATCATGCGGCGCTCGCTGGCAGGCGGGCCGGGTTGGCTGCAGTCGCTCAGGACCGGCTCGCGCCCGGTCGCCCGGATGGCCAGCGTCAGCAGCTCACGCCGGTAGGCGATCAGCGGGTTGTCGGTCAGGCCGTTCTCGACGATGCGCACCGCGAGCGTCGGCATTGCGGCGGGGGGCGGGGACTGTGCGCTGGCGAACCAAGAGGCGGTCCACCCGATGCAGACAAGCCGGGCCCCCAACAGCAAGGCGGTCCGTGGCAGGACGCGGCAGGGGTCAGACGGTGAGCGTGAAGAGGGAACCTGCGTTCGTTGGGCGGACATCGGTTGCAGACAACGTGCGATCGAGTGTGCACGCCGCCCGGCTTTCCGATATGGGTGGCCGCCCCTGAAAGCGGCACAACTTGACGCGATCCGTGAGGTGAACCTTGATGCGGATCAGCCCGGGCGCCTTCTCTGCAGGCTGACGAAGGCGTAATCGAAGTCGTTGGGCGCACCGGCGCGGTGCACCTCGCGTGAACGCTCGATCCATTCGGCCCGGTCGATGGCCGGGAAATGCACGTCGCCGTCGAAGTCGCGGTCGACTTCGGTCAGCTCCAGCCGATCGGCCCGCGCGATCGTCTCGGCGTAGATCTGTGCGCCACCGATCACAAAGACCTGCTCGACGGGCGCGGCCATCGTCGCTGCCGACATCGCCGCAGCCAGGGCCTCGTCCAGCGTGGTCGCGACCGTCGCGCCGTCGGCCCGCCAGGCGGCGTCCCGCGTCAGCACGATGTTGTGGCGGCCGGGCAGGGGCCGGAAGCGCGCGGGCAGCGACTCCCAGGTCTTGCGCCCCATCAGCACCGGCCGACCGGTGGTCAGGCGGCGGAAGTGCGCCAGGTCTTCCGGCAGGTGCCACAGCAGCTGGTTGTCCGCGCCGATCGTGCCGTTGCGGGCCACGGCGGCGATCAGCACGAGTTCCGGGCGCGGGGGCATCGCGGTGTCCATGCCTCAGACGGCGACCGGCGCCTTGATGGCCGGGTGATGCTGGTAGTCCAGCACCTCGAAGTCGTCGTAGGCGTAGTCGAAGATCGTTTCCGGCCGCCGCGCGATGCGCAGCGTCGGGTACGGGTAGGGCGTGCGCGCGAGCTGGGTCTGCACCTGCTCGACGTGGTTGTCGTAGATGTGGCAGTCGCCGCCGGTCCAGATGAAGTCGCCCACCTCCAGATCACACTGCTGCGCCAGCATGTGCGTGAGCAGCGCATAGCTGGCGATGTTGAACGGC
>JACCDQ011649833.1_pt1 | contig 10237 bp, 8 predicted proteins | sample 7446031 | NCBI WGS metagenome assembly JACCDQ01 (sample SAMN15323442, study PRJNA562643) | freshwater metagenome | isolation source: river surface water | place: USA:Blue River Watershed | collected 2017-08-17
GCGCCGTCCTCACCAGCCCGGCCACGCTGGCCCACTTCAGCGGCCTGGACACCACCCTCACCGCCCAGTCCGACGTGCACGCCACGGCCGCCCACACCGCCAGCCTCGTCAGCGGCCAGACCACCAGCCTCTACACCCACCAGGGCGAACTCCAGGCCTTCGCCGCCCACGGCGCCCTCAGCCTCAGATCCCACACCGACACCCTCGAAGTCCTCGCCGACCAGGCCATCACCCTCGCCAGCATCGACGGCCACATCACCCTGGCCGCCAGCAGCCGCATCGACCTCATCGGCGGCGACAGCAAGGTCAGTCTCAAGGGCGGAGATATCGACTTCGTCACGCCGGGGAGTTTTGTGGTGAAGGCGGCCAAGCATGACGGGGGGAGTGGGGGTGGTGGGGGTGGGGAGTTGCCGAGCTTGCCGGTTGGGTCGGCAGGCGTGGCGCCACTGGAACTGGAGCTCAACCACCACTGGCCAGACCTCACCCCCGTCGCGGGCGCCCCCTACCGGGTCGTGTTTGCCGACGGCACACAGCGCACCGGCACGCTGGACAGTCAGGGGCACGCAAAACTCACGGGGATTCCGGCCGGCCCCGTCGACGTTTTCTACGGCGAGGATCCGCGCGCGCCAGCTCTCGCATCGGCCCGTGCGATGACGCTGACCGACGAAGGGCTCGCTGCTGATCTGAAGAAACTGGGCTTCGACCCCGACGAGGTGGACATCGACAAATTCCTGGCCCACGCATCGGGGAGACAAGCCTGATGGACGCGCAACAGAAGCAGGCGTACACCGACGCCGCCGTGGAGATGGGCAAGTCCATCGCCATCGGCGCAGTGCCCTTTGTGGGGCAAGCCATCGACGCCTACGACACGCTCGAATCGTGCTGGCGCATCTACGGCGCCAAACAGGCCGAGGACAAGGAAAACGCCAAGTTCGACCTGGTGCTCGCCATCGTGGGCTGGATTCCAGGCCCGGGCGATGGCGTCAAGAAAAGCCTGCGCCTGGTCAACAAGGATCCCGCCCGGTACGCACCGATCCTGTTCGATCTCCTGCGCCATGTGTGCGAGTTGGCGGGTATCAAGACCAGCCCCGAAGCACTGCTGGACGCGGTGTTTGATGCGGGCAAGCTGCGAGCCCAGATGAGCGCGGTGCGCGAGGGCGTGCAGGACTTCAGCGGCTACAAGGCGCTGCCAGACTGGGGCCAACAGGCGATCACCACGGTGCTCAAGACGGCAGAGGCCGAATTGCCCGCCATGATCGGCATCGTGCAGCGCCGGCTCACCCGATGGAAACGGCACCAGCCCAACAGCTCAGCCCGAGCGAGCACGACAGGGCGCGCGAAAACCCCGGCCGTGCAGCCCAAGGATGCCTCCGTGGCCAAGGAGGGCGCGAGTCGGCCCACTGGAGGCTCACACGGCCAGAGCCTCAAGAGCACCTTGGCGACGGCAGCCCTGGAGATCGGCAACGCCGCCATCGGCGTGGCGGGTGAACACATTGCCGACTATTACTGCGCCAACACGCTGGGCTGGGCCAAGGGCTGGAGCGGGCATGACAAGGGTTTGCAAGGCAAATGGTCCGACGGCACGCCGAGCGAGAAACGTCTGGGCAAATTGAGCAAAGGCGGCAGCGACCCCAAGACGCCGGGCATCCTGTACAAGCTGGGCGACGGCGCAAACGGCGCAGGCATCGACGCCGTGTGGCATGTCAGCACCCGCAACCTGGGCAAGCCCTACGCGGTGGTCGAGGCCAAGAGCGACTTCGAGGTCAAGCAACCCGCCTTCATCAAGCGCAACCCGAGCACGGGCAAGAAGCCTGGCGTGACGGCCAAGCTGGGCGTGAGTGGGGTGCCGACGTTGGAGAACATGTTGACGTCGGTGCCGGCGGTGGCGGGCGGCGGCGGGGGCAGACCCGGACGCGGTAAGCCAGGGGGTGGCGGGACCACATCAGGGAAGCCGAAAACAACGGCCAAGCCCTCGCCTTCGGTGGGAGACAAGTCGGGGCCGATTGTTCAGATGAGTCGGGAGTGGGTTGAAAAGAATGTCAAATCGGCGGTGCCGAAAAGTGTCGCATTGCAGTTTATTGAAATGGGTGATCAAGCGTATTCGAGGCATCTGATTTACACACCCATGTGGTTGCCCGCCATGACTCAACATGCCAAAGCGATTGCCGAAGGATCTGCTCATCAGGAGGCCACGCACCGAGATCACGATGTATTGCCGAACCTGCACTATGAAGACACCGAAGTCAAAGCGGCGGTGAACAAAAAGAAGGCCAATCTGAGACTGAAGTTTCCCATGGCAGCAACCTTGAGGGCTGAAGCATGAGCGACTTCGCAAGCAAGCGGCGCCAGCAATTCATCACTGAGTCGTTTTACAACGAGCTCAGTCCATTTGAGGCGAACGCCTTGCTTCGTCTGCGCGCCAAACTTGATGACCCGGCCAAAGACGATGAAGCTCGCTCATTGCTTTGGCAAGGGATATGCGGATACGCCGTTTCGCACATGGTGATGCAGTACACAGCGGGCCAGCCCATCGAGCCTCTGCGCGCGATGCTGGCCAATTTGATCGGTGACTACGAGGCATATCAGCGCGCGCTATCCCTCTACGAAGGTGTGCCGGCCATTGCTCCCTTGGGCCTGGACAGGCTCGATGACTACGAACTGTGCATGCAACTGATCGGCCTGTGCTACTTGCTGCATCGCCGTGACCTGTTGCCGCGCATTGCAAAACTGGAAGACCCAGGGTACGCCGGCACCGACGCGCTGTACGAAGAGCTGCTCGACTACGGCCTGGAAGGCCGCTTTGAATCGGACAAGCTGTTTCATGCCAAACCGTATCCACGCTTGGTCGAAGCCATGTACCGGAACAGTGACGACGAAAGCATTGCTGACCTCAAAGCCTATTGCGACGCCTGGTACCCCGCCTTCAAATCCGTCCCCTGGCACGACGGTCACCTGCGCATGACCGAGACGGACGGCGACTACTACGGCTACTGGGCCTTCGAGGCCGGTGCCGTGGCCTATCTGCTGGACCTGGACGACAGCAGCATCACGCACATGGTCTACCCCAAGGACCTCGTGGCGTGGGCGCGGGCGCACAAGCACCTGAGCGAAGACGCCGCTGACACCGCCGCCGGTGGCGGCACCACCCGCCTGCGCTGCGAGGCTGGCGAGTTCTGCCTGCGCACGGGGCACTGGTTCACCCCGGCTCAGGCCAACAGCCGCCGCCTGTTCCAGGCCGGCGAACTGATGCCTGCAGTCGGCAGCGACTACGGCCTGACGATCTGGCAGTGGGACGAGCGGCAGTGAGTCTGGGCCCTGCGCCCCCTCACCCCACCCACGCCACCACCCCCGCATACAACGGGATCCCCACCAGGATGTTGAACGGGAACGTCAGCCCGAGCGACATGCCGAAGTAGAGCGAGGGGTTGGCCTCGGGGATGGCCACGCGCACCACCGCCGGGACGGCGATGTAGGAGGCGCTGGCGGCCAGCACCATCAGCAGGGTCGTGTCGCCGGGGGACAGGCCGGCCAGCGTGGCCAGGCCCAGAGCCAGGCCGGCGTGCGCCAGGGGCGCGCCGATGGCGTAGGCCAGCAGCCAGGGTGACTGGCCGCGCAGCGCGCCCACGTTGCGCGCGGCCAGCAGGCCCATGTCGAGCAGGAAGAACGACAGCATGCCCTTGAACAGGTCGCCCGAGAACGGCTGCATCGCCTGCTGGCCGGACTCGCCGGTGATGTAGCCGACGACCATGGCACCGAGCAGCAGCAGCTGCGCGCCGTCGGTGAAGGACTCGTGCAGCACCTTGCCCACGCCCAGCGAGGTGCCCGCCGGCTGGGTGCCCTCGCGGCGACGGGCCAGGTTGGCCAGCACGACGGCCATGACGATGGCGGGCGACTCCATCAGCGCCATGGCCGCCGACATGTGGCCGCCGTAGGCGATGTCGTGCGTCTCGAGGTACTGGACCGCCGTGATGAAGGTGACCGCGCTGACCGATCCGTACGTGGCCGCGATGGCCGCCGCGTCGTAGCGAGACAGGCGCCGCTTGAGCAGCGCATAGCTCAGGGCCGGCACGACCACGGCCAGCGCCACGGCGCAGCCCAGGCTGACCAGCACGTCGCCGGTCAGGCCGGACTTGGCCAGCGCGAAGCCGCCCTTGAGGCCCAGCGCCATGAGCAGGTAGAGCGACAGGAAACGCGCGATCTGCGGCGGGATCTCGAGGTTGGAGCGGACCGCCCCGGCGGCCAGGCCGAAGACGAAGAAGAGGATGGCGGGATCGAGGAAGTTCTGGAGGTTCTGCATGACGGGGCGCGATCCTCGCGGTCCGTGTACATCCGGACAAGTGATATGTTCCGATCAGAACCATCCGGATATCCGATGAATGACGATCTACCGCCACCCGGTCTGGACCGGGCTCCGCGCGCCAGCCTGGTGCAGTTGCGCAGCTTCGAGGCCGTCGTGCGCCTGGGCGGCGTCGGGCGGGCCGCGCAGGCCCTGCATCTGGCGCAGCCCACCGTGTCGACCCAGCTCAAGGAACTGGCCACCGCCCTGGGCGTGACGCTGTTCGAGCCTCGCGGGCGCGGTCTCGTGCCCACCCCGATCGCCCAACGGCTGGCGCTGGCGGTGCGCGAGATGGGTCAGTGCTGGCAGGCCTTCGAGGACGACGCCGCCGCGCTGCAGGGCTTGCGGCGCGGTCGCCTGCGCATCGCGGCGGTGACGACCACCGAGTACTTCCTGCCGGACCTGCTGGGTCCGTTCGCGCAGGCCTATCCGGGCATCGAGATCGAGCTGGCGGTCGAGAACCGCGATGCGGTGGTGGGCCGGCTCGAACGCGGCGACGACGAGCTGGCGGCCATGATGCTGCCGCCGGCGCACCTGCCGCTGGCGCGCTGGCCCTTCCTGGAGAACCCGCTGGTGCTGATCGCGCCTGCCGCCCACCCGCTGGCCAGCCGTCGGCGCCTGAGATTGGCCGATCTGGTGGGCGAACCGCTGCTGGTGCGCGAGGCCGGCTCGGGCACCCGCGCCGCCGCCGAGCAGGCCTTTGCCGAACAGGGCATCACCTGGCCACCCCGCATGGCGCTGGGCAGCAACGAGGCGATCAAGCACGCCGTGCGCGCCGGCCTGGGGCTGGCCGTGCTGTCACGCCACACGCTGTCGCCCGACCCGGCCAGCGACGGCCTGGCGGTGCTGCCGGTGGCCGGCTTTCCGCTGCGCCGGCAGTGGCACCTGGTCTGGCGACAGGACCGCACGCTGTCGCTGCCCGCCCGCACGCTGCTGGACGACCTGCGTTCGCGGCTGCGGGTGCGCGCACGACCGAAGGGTTGAGCCACGGGTGCGGGCCGATGTCACGGACCGGTCACCGTGGATCGGGGATAGCCATGAGCCCGGCCGAGGGGCGCACTCCTACGATGGGTCATGGCCTTCCACGCTGTCCGCCCGCACAGGGGCTTGCGCACCGCAAGCCTGCTGCTGACCCTGGTCGCGCACGGCTACCTGCCCGCCCCTGCGGCGGCCCAGCCGGCCGAGATCACCGTGCCCAGTTGCGTGTCGGGCTCGCCCGGCATGACGCTGCCGGTGACGACCGAGCAGGCGATGCTCGACCCGAAGGACCGGGTGCGCTTCCAGCAGGCGGCCGAGGCGCGTTATCCGCTCTACCAGCGCGGCGGCATGGCACCCGCCGAGGTGCTGCTGCTGCGACGCGGCGGGCGCTGGGTCTACGTCAGCCTGTGGCGACAGGGCCATCGCGGCACCTGCTTCGCGGCCCTGTTCGCGGCCGAACGGTTCGACTTCACGCCCGGCTGGCTGCAGAAGTACCGACCGGCCGCCATCGGGCGGGACGACTGACGTCCGGGCGCAGCACCGTCTCGCCGAATCCTCAGGGCTTTCCACGAACCGGGAAGGATTCCCTAGGTCGCTCTCTGGTCGCTCCTTACGGTTGCCACTGACCACTGCAGTGGTCACGAGGGAAACGTTCCAGCAACCAAGACGACCACAACATGACCACACCAGAAGACCGCCCGTCGTCGGCCCGCCGGCCGATGGCCAGACGCCCGCACATCCGCACCCCCTTGACCCTGGCGATGCTCGCGCTGGCTGCGCAGGGCCACGCATGGGCACATGAAGGACCGGACACCGGACAGCAACGACTGGACCGCGTCGAGATCGTCGGCACGACGCCGCTGCCCGGCTCGGGCGTGCCCCGCGATCAGGTGCCGTCCAACGTCCAGGGACTGGGCACGAGCCGGCTTGCGGAGATCGGTGCGCGCAGCCTGCCCGACCTGCTGGGCAGCAGCCTGGGCAGCGTCCACGTGACCGAGACGCAGGGCAATCCGTACCAGATGGAGGTGAGCTTCCGGGGCTACACCGCCAGCCCGTTGCTGGGACAGCCGCAAGGGCTGTCGGTCTTCCTGGACGGCGTGCGCATCAACGAAGGCTTTGGCGACATCGTGAACTGGGACCTGGTGCCTCGCAACGCGCTGGCCAGCCTGACGCTGGTGCCGGGCTCGAACCCGGTGTTCGGCCTGAACACGCTCGGCGGCGCCCTGGCGCTGGCCACGCGCAGCGGCGACACCCATCCGGGCACCGAGGCCGAGGCGACGCTGGGCTCCTCCGGTCGCCGCGACCTGGAGCTGTCGCACGGCCGCAAGATCGGCGAGGACACCTACCTGTTCGTGGCCACGGACCTGTTCAACGAGGACGGCTGGCGCGACGAATCGCCCTCGCGGGTGCGACAGGTGTTCATCAAGCTCAACGGTGAGGACGGCCCGCTGGACTGGTCCCTGAGCTTCAACGGCGCCGACAACCGTCTGATCGGCAATGGCCTGCTGCCCGAATCGATGCTGACGTTCTCGCGCTCGCAGATCTACACGCGCCCGGACGAGACCAGCAACCGGCTGGGCGCCCTGAGCCTGCGCGTCGGTCAGGACCTGGGCGAGGGCCAGCGCGTGGAGGCCCTGGCCTATCACCGCCGGCTCGATGCGCGCACGGTCAATGGTGATCTCAACGATGCCTACGACCCGGGTAACGCCGATCCGCTGCAGGTGGTGGCCGAGTCCGGCGTCGAGAACCGCACCCGTTCGCGCCAGCGCAGCGACGGCCTGGCATTGCAATGGAACCTCCAGGAGGATGCGCGCCTGGTGAATGTGGGTGTCTCGCTCGATCGCAGCCGGACCCGATTCGCGCAGACCGAGGCCGAGGGCTTCCTGGACGCGACCCGCGCCGTCGACGTCACCGAGCCGGAGGAGACCAACGCGAGCCTGAGCGGACGCAGCCGCACCGGCAGCCTCTACGCGAGCCTGAGCGAGCGGCTCGCGCAGGGCCTGACGCTCAGTGCATCCGGGCGCTACAACCACACCCGCGTGACGACGGTCGACGTCGGGCGGGCCGAACTGGGCCTGGGCACGCAGCTCGATTCGGACCACACCTTCACGTCCTTCAATCCGGCCCTGGGCGCGACCTGGGCGCTCGACCCGTCGACCACGGCCTACGGCGGCGTCAGCCAAGGCAGCCGGGCACCCAGCCCGATCGAGCTGGGCTGCTCGGACCCCCTCAATCCCTGCGTGCTGCCCAATGCCCTGCAGGCCGATCCACCGCTGAAGCAGGTCGTCGCCCGGACGATCGAGGCCGGCCTGCGCGGTCGACTCGACAGTGGCTGGCGCTGGAATGTCGGCGTCTTCAGCAGCGGCAATCGCGACGACATCCTGTTCATCAGCAACGGACAGGCGGCGGGCTACTTCGCCAATGTCGGCAAGACCCGACGGCAGGGCCTGGAAGCCGGGCTGCAGGGACGCTCCGGCCCGATCGATCTGGCGTTGTCCTACACGCGTCTGGCCGCGAGCTACCGCACCGGTCACTGCCAGGTGGCACAGGCCAACAGCAGCGCCGAGACCAGCGCCGCCTGCACCGGTGACGACGAGATCGAGGTCCGACCGGGCGACCGACTGCCCGGCGTGCCCGCCAATCTGCTCAAGCTCGATCTCGGCTGGCGCCCGATGGCCGGACTGCGGCTGTCGGCACAGGTGCAGGCCCAGTCCGGTGCCACGCTGCGCGGCAACGACAATGGACAGCACCAGCCCGACGGGGTGGACTTCCTCGGCCAGGGTCGCGTCCCCGGCTTCGCGGTGCTGAACCTGCAGGCGCAATGGAAACTCGGCTCGGGCTGGGCCCTGGTCGGCAAGGTGAACAACGCCCTGGACCGCCGCTACGCCAGTGGCGGGGCGCTGGCGGAAAACGCCTTCGACGCCTCCGGCACGCTGCAGGATCCGGCCGACTGGCGCAGCGAGTCCTTCCTGGCCCCGGGCGCGCCACGTTCGGTATCGGTGGCGCTGCAGTGGCAGTTCAAGGACTGACATCCGGACGGCCCGCCCCCGCGCACAACGGCCGATTCCGTGAACGAGTTGCCGCTGGGCGGGCGTGCAGACATGCAGGCGCGGGCTGCGCCGGCATCATCCCGGCATGAGCCTCGACCCCCGTGCCCCGCCCACGCGCGCCTATGCCGGCGGCCCGACGCTGCCCGGTGAGCCCTTGCAGATCTGGATCCGCTCGAACCACCCGAGCGACCGCAGCCAGGACGTGGTCGTCACGGTCCGCCCGGGCGAGTCGCACGCGGGGCTGAGCTATGACCAGCTGGCCGAGTCGCTGCAGTCGCACGGCTGGGTCGACCTGCCGCGCGAGGTTGCTGCACCCGCGCCCGCGCCGGCCCTGGCCGCCGTGCGGGCGGCCTATGTGGCGCGCTTCCCCGGCGTGAAGGTGCCGCGGCCATTCGCCGTCACCGACGAGGAACTGGCGCAGGTGCTGGACGCCGCCATCGCCGCGGGCAAGCCGGTGGCCGATGACCACGACTGGTGGGCCTGGGTGCCGACCGACCCGGGGCGCCCCACGCCCTCGGTGTAGACCCGGGGCTGCGCGACGCACGCTTCGTGCGCATGCTGGCATCGACACGGACCCTTCCGGTCCGACGGGATGCCATGAACCCAGACCACGAACTCGCCGACTGGCGCGCGCTCGCGCTGCGCCTGGAACAGGAAGTTGCCGAGGTGGTGATCGGCCAGGCGCCGACGCTGCGGCTGATCAACGTGGCGATCTTCGCGCGCGGCCACGTGCTGCTTGAAGGCGACGTGGGCGTGGGCAAGACCACCGTGCTGCGGGCCTTCGCGCGCGGCATCGGCGGCGACTTCGAGCGGGTCGAGGGCACCGTCGACCTGATGCCGGGCGACCTCGTCTATCACACCCATGTCGACGCCGACGGCAAGCCGCGCATCGACCCCGGGCCGCTGCTGCGCCACGGCGAGCGGCTGACGACCTTCTTCTTCAACGAGATCAACCGGGCCCGGCCGCAGGTGCAGTCGCTGCTGCTGCGGGCCATGGCCGAACGCACCGTGTCGGCCTTCGGGCGCGAGCACCGCTTCCCGCACATGACGGTGTTCGCCGACCGCAACCGGATCGAGCGCGAGGAGACCTTCGAGCTGGCCTCGGCCGCGCGTGACCGCTTCATGTTCGAGCTGGGCATGAGCAAGCCGGTCGACCGCGAGGTGCGCCGCGCGCTGGTCTTCGAGCCCGCCTTCCACGACGCCGACCGGCTGATCGAGCGGGTCACCCCCGGCCTGCTGCCCTGGGAGCGGCTCAACGAGATCGGCGCGGCGATCCAGCACGGCGTGCGCAGCAGCCAGACGCTCGAACGCTACGTGCTCGACCTGTGGGAGGCGAGCGAGAACCCGCAGCGCTTCGGCGTGCGGCTGGAGGGCATCGACATGGACCGGCTGGTGCTCGCCGGGGCCAGCCCGCGCGGCATGAGCGCGCTGCTGCGCGCCGCCCGCGTGGTCGCCTGGCTGGCCGGGCGCAGCCACCTGCTGCCCGATGACGTGCAGGCGGTGCTGCCCTCGGTGCTGGGGCACCGCATCTTCCTCACGCCGGTGCATGAGCTGCGACGCGCCGAGCTGGCCCCGGCGCTGGTGCGCGCGATCATGGACCGGGTGGCAGCGCCTTGAGGACGGACGTGGCCGACCCGACCCCGCCAGCCCCGGCCTCGCCAGCCCCGGCCACGCCAGTTGCAGTGACGGAGTTCCACTACCGCATCCCCGGCAGCGTCGGCGGCCTGCGGCCCGGCGCGCACGCCGGTCGCAGCCTGGGCACCGGGATGGCGTTCGCGGCGCACCGCCGGCTGTTCGACCACCCCGATCCGCGTCGGCTCGACCTGCGGGCCAGCCTGCGCGAGCCGTCCGGCGACTGGCTGGTGCGCATCCA
>JACCDQ010928559.1_pt1 | contig 10234 bp, 8 predicted proteins | sample 7446031 | NCBI WGS metagenome assembly JACCDQ01 (sample SAMN15323442, study PRJNA562643) | freshwater metagenome | isolation source: river surface water | place: USA:Blue River Watershed | collected 2017-08-17
AAGGCTCTTGTTTTAACTGATTCTATTGACTAATCAGGTTCTTTTGGTGTGTTTGATTTTTTCACCCCTGAATCGATGATGACGCGTGCATTCCAATATAAATCATAGAATGCTGGGTTGCTTTTTTTGTGAACGCGAACCAAGGTGTCAAGGCTTAACTTTAGCAGTTCATCCATTTCTTTGACATATTGATCCAACAATTTTGTTTGAAACTTGCGTTCAATCACAGCTTTGCGGGGACTGTTCAACACTGTGCGCGCTTCATCAATTGTTCCAAGTGCTGCTTCTAAGCTTGCTTCGTCGACTCCATAAACGCCTAGGAAAGATCCAAAGTTCGTGATGTCAACTACTAGCGTGTCCAAGTGAATCAACAATTGTTGCATAGATAAAGCTTTCAACATGGATGGGCTTACTTTGTTTCTTGCCATTAAAGCAGGATCGTTGATCATTTTCCCATGAAGTTTCAAGGTTCCATGTATCACAACAATACTGTCGACAAGGGCGTTTAGTTTACCGTATTTGATTTCAGCAACACCTGTCGTTTTACTTGCTTGTTGTTGCGCTGCTACACCAACTGTTTCATAGGTGTTTTTAAAGGCTGTGAATGCGTCAACGAATCCAGGGATTCCTTCCCAAACACTGACATGCTCATTGCAGACGGAGATGACTGACTGATACATGTTTAGGCGATTTTCGATTTTTTTTCTCATGATTTCTAAGTGTTGTGTTCGATTTTCTACTCTTGCCGTGAGGCCTCAACTGCTACCATCGTAAATCGAACGGTTATACATTGTTTTTTACACTATAAATCTCGTGCCAAACTACTGAAAACTAGTTGTTAACGAATGTTAAAGATGCTAAAAACCTTGATTTTACTGAGGTGTAAATTCCTAGCAATTCGTAGAATGTGGTCTTTATGTTCGTTACCGCTTACTTCTGGAACGTTTCCGTTTGCTTCTAGCACAATTCCAAATGCTTCTGGAATGTGTCCGCTTGCCTCTAGAACGTGTCCGCTTGCTTCTGGAATGTGTCCGTGGTCTTCTGGAAGAATTCCGCCGTCTTCCGGAAACAGTCCGAAAGCTTCTGGGACTTTTCAGCGGTCTTCTGGAACAATTCCGCAAACTTCTGGCACTGTTCCGTCGTCTTCCGGAAACTTTCCGCAAGGTTCTTTTTGATGACCAAGTCGTTCGCATTTGTTTTCATGTCTTTAGAGTTGTTTCCTGTCTGCGCTGGAGGCTACGACAGGCAGGCATGCTCCATGTTCCATGCTCCATGTTCCATGTTCCATGTTCCCTTCTCCCTTTTATCTTTTTTCTCTTATCTTAGTCCTCATGAAACAAATCTTTATCAACCTAGTCGTAAGTGATCTTCAGCGATCAATGGACTTTTATAGCGCATTGGGTTTTACGAATAACCCACAATTTTCGGATGAAACCGCGAAATGCATGGTGTGGAGTGACAACATCTTTTTGATGATCATGACCGCAGACAAGTTTGCTGGATTTGCCACAAAACCGATTGCCGACACGAAAAACGCACTTGCCGCTTTGTATTCCTTGTCCTTGGAAAATACCGACGCCATGCACGCCACCATGGAAAAAGGCCTCGCAGCTGGTGGAACAGAACCGAGCGAAATGCGCGATTACGGCTTCATGCAACAACGCACCATTGAAGACTTCGACGGTCACACGTGGGAATTGTTCTTTATGGATGTGACGAAGTTTCCAGGATAGGGGAGAAATGAAAACAATCTCAACCCCGGATCTAATTGAAACCCTAACATCCATTTCACCCCAAGGACTCGAAGTTGCTTTGGTAAAGGGTGTTTTACGTTCAACGAAATGTATTTATCTCCGCGAAGATTCCATTTTCGAGTATACAAACGAATTGCGTTTCGATTTTAAGCCAAATGAAGCAACATCTATTTCGGATTTCGACAAGAATTATGAAGCCGCTCGTTGGTTGGTGGAGCAGGAGGTGGGTTAGAGTTTGTTTGTGAGATAAGTATACAAGTGGTCTTCGACTGGTTTTTTGAGAACATATTCAATTTTAACCACAGGAACATCATTGCCATTTTTGTCTTTCATGGTATCTTGGATAAATGATTCTTCTTTCGGTGTTACTTGTCCTATAAAATAAAAATCTGCCCCTTCACCATTGTCTTTTTTAACGAAAAGCAAAATGGTCAAAGGATTTTCTTTGTCACGTAATTGCTTTACATCATTACTTTCCAACGTTCTGTTCGATTTCGTCATCCATTTGAATTCTGCTGGATTTAGAAAACCATCCTCGTATTTAGTCGTTTCAGAAATATCTTGCGCTTTGTGATAATTTACAAAAAGTGGAGCAGAACCATTTTTGATTTTGTAACCGTAAACAGTGGCTTCTTCGTTTAATTCCCAATTCAATATTCTACAAACATCTTTTCTTGAGTATTTTCTTCCTAATAAAAAACCATTCGAATAGTTATTAATATTGAACACTTCTTGAAATTTGTTAATTGAAAACTCAATTGAATCTATTAGAAATTCTTTGAATAATTGGTTGTTTAATTGTTCTTTGAAGTTAGTGGATAACTGGAATGTAGTTTCACTTTTGACAATAATATCTTTTGGATTTCTAACAAAATTAAAATTCAAATTAATTAAGCATGAGTCAATAGTTGAATCTGAAATCGTTAATCCATATTTTTCTTTTAAAAGTTCTTTATAGTCTGAAATTGGGAGTTGACCTTGATCAATTAATAGTGTCAACAAGAAAGATTCTTCGATTCGTTTTGAATTATTAATCTCTAAACTGAATAACTCCAGTAACTGAATTTGCTCTGGGTCCAATTGGTCTTTGTATTCATCCTCTAGAGATAAAACAAAATTGAAGTAGGATTTGGAATATGTAACATATGAAAATGGATCTCGTGCTCCATGCTGAACAAAGTCCATCATCATCGGGATTCTTCCTAGCTTATATTTCAACAATTTATAATCATTTACCAAATCTTTTTTCAGCTGTAGATTGGCATTATCAATTGCTTTATATATTCTATCCTTTGTGATTAAATCAAAGTTGATTGTTGAAGTTCCAGGCATTAATTGACTGCCTGTTGATATCAAATTACGAATTGTATCCTTGTTGTATGAAGTATCTCCATACAATGCAATTGGAACCAAATAATTATTTGAGTAGTTTCCAATGAAATCTATTACCGTAAGGTATTCTTTGTTTGAGGCTTTTCTTAAACCACGTCCAAGTTGTTGAACAAATACGATTGCAGATTGGGTTGGGCGCAACATAATAATCTGATTCACTTTTGGGATGTCTATTCCTTCATTGAAAATGTCAACTGTGAATATGTAATCTAGTTTTTCAGATTTTTCATCGCTTTCCAATTTCTTTATAGCCTGTGCTCTTTCTTCTTCAGAATTATCACCAGTTAAAGCAACTGTATTAAAATATCGTTTATTAAATTCTGTAGATAAGGATTTACATTCTTCCTTCGATGAGCAGAATATGAGACCTCTAATTGTTCCGTTATCACAACCGTAATAGCGCGATTTCTCAATGATATGATTTATTCGTTCATTACTGGTTAGCAAATTGAACGTCGATTTATCTTCTATTATTTCGTCATTCAAAGAAAGGTCTGTCACACCATAATAATGGAATGGACTGAGAATATTTTCTTCTAACGCTCTGTGGAGTCTAATTTCATATGCGATGTTGTAATCAAATGATTTGAAAATGTCAAAGCCATCAGTTCTTTCAGGAGTAGCTGTCATTCCTAATAAAAAATCAGGCTCGAAATGATCTAAAATGCGTTTGTAGGAATCTGCACCAGCACGATGAGTTTCATCAATTACGATATAATCAAAATGATGTTTATCAAACTGCTCATAATGTTCACTTTTGGAAATTGTTTGAACCGTTGAGAAAATATAGTCGGCTTCTAAATCCCTTTGATCACCTGAATATATTCCCATTGAAATTTCCTCGCCAAGTAACTGCTTAAAAGTTTTCATTGCCTCTTTTGCAATTGTCAAGCGATGAACAATAAAGAGAAACTTTTTTGGTTTGAATTTTTGAACATCAAAGGCGGATAAATACGTTTTCCCTGTTCCGGTGGCCGAAATCAAAAGAGCTTTCTTTTTACCCAAACTTCTCAGATGCTCGATGTTTTCAAGTGCCTCACGTTGCATTAAGTTTGGAATAATTTGCTCGTGTTTTTCTGGAATGATTCGTTTTAAAATCTGACGATTGTATTCAAGCTGTCCTCGATAAAATAAATCATACTTGACTATAAATTCATCTGTTACGATTGTAGCCTTTTCAAATTCGGATTTAAATTCTTCAATTGAACGGGTAATAATTTCACTTGATTCAGTTGCAGATACTTTTAAGTTCCATTCTTTATTTGAGCAAAGTGCGTTAGCGGTTAAGTTCGAACTACCAATGATGAGATTGTAAAGTCCGTTTGTTTTGAATAAATATCCTTTTGAGTGAAAATCACCTTCAGTTACAATTCTTAAATCAACATTTTTTAACTGCTTTAACTTTCTTAATGCCTCGGGTTGAGTAAAATTTAAATATTGCGAAACGAGTATCTTTCCTGGAATTTGTCTATCCTCAAGTTCTTTAAATGTATTCGCTAAAGTTGCAAAACCACTTGAAGTGACAAAGGCCACAGAGAACCAAAATTCCTCGCAATTTTCTAACTCTTGTTGGATTGTAGACAACACTTTTTTTCCCGCCGACTTGTCATTAACAAGTAGTTGAGGTCGATAAGCGTGATTTGATTGAAAAGATTTATCAATAAATCCCGTTTGTAGACTATTTAATAAAGGTTGGTTGTCAAAAATCATATGCTAATCTACCAATTTTTCGACAATTGGAACATCCGCTCCAGCCCAATCCAAGTCTTTCAGTTCACTTTTTGTCAACCATTTAAAGTCGATGTGTTCGGTGAGCGTTAAGTCGGGTGTGGCGCACGAGCAAAGGAAACTGTGCATCGTTAAGTGAAAATCGGGGTAGTTGTGTTGCACCGTTGTGAAAAAGGCATCGACCGTGATGTCCATGTGCAACTCTTCGGCAATCTCGCGCTTGATCGCTTCAATTTTTGTTTCTCCAGCTTCCACTTTTCCACCCGGAAATTCCCATTTCTCCGAAATGTAAGGGTATTTCGCGGGTCCGCGCTGAACACACAAAATGGATCCTTCGTGTACGATGATGGCTGCTACGACTTCGATGTTTTTCATGAGGGCTAAGATAAGAGAAATAAAGATAGAAGGGAAAATAGAACATGGAGCATTGAACATTGAGAAGTTCATTGGACATCGTTTTGTTTTTTAGGTATTCATGGGATTGTAGTTGAATAAGTTGATTTAATGAAACATACCATGTTCTATGCTCCATGTTCCATGCTCTAATATTTTCAGAATGATTTTTTGATGCGTTTGGGCATTGGCGCGTAGGGACAGGTCGCGACCTCGCCTTACTTCAAGCGAACAATCTGTGCTGCGATTTCATCAAACATTTGTATATTCGTTCCAACCATTTTGATGGACCTAGTTTATTATTTACTGCATCGTAAATGGTTGATTAAACTACTAAGTAAACGGATGATGAAAAAAATACTATTCTCAATTCTTGTTGTTGTTGGAACGTCGGCGATTAGTTCTGCCCAATTTATCGTGAAAGATTCGTACTATGAAACAACGGATGTATCAAATCAAGGAGTTGTTGTTGGTTATACAACGTGGGCTGGACCCTATTCGCTTTGGTTTCCTGAGACTCAAACAAATGATACAATTTACGGACTAGCTCCGGGAAATGGCGTTGGAGGTCGCGCGATGTTTTCGGCAGATGGCATGAAAATTTCAGGAACAGACAATGGACCTTTTGGACCAGAAATGGCACTTTACTATCAGGCCTTAGGAACATGGTCGGTAGTGGGAAGTTTAGGTTTTTCGGTCGATAATACCTTGAGCAATGGCTATTCCATTTCAGGTGATGGCGCAACAGTTGTTGGTAATGCCTGGGCGGATACCACCGGTGGTTTGGCTTATACAACGGCAATAGCGTGGACGCAAGCAGAGGGAATCATGGATTTAGGAACGCTTTTTCCAGGGAAAAGTACACGCGCAAATGCGGTGAGTGCGAATGGTGCAGTGGTTGTTGGATGGCAAGATTTTAATGGTCCATGGAAATCGGCTGTTTGGAGAAAAGATCCAATGGGCGGCTATTATGTGAACGAATATTTGTTGGTTGACAATGCAGGAAATCCGAATGATGAGTTCAATCAATTGGGCGAATGCACTGCTGTTTCTGCAGATGGAAATTGGATTGGTGGTTACGGAGATTTTGCAACGAATGGAAATCCTTGGATTTGGAGTCAAGCAACTGGAATGATTGATTTGGGAACCTTGGCAGCTGGCGCAACAGGATATGTAGCGGCAATTAACCAAGATGGAACAATGGCGATTGGACGTTTCCAGCAAGGGCCTTGGGATCCAGAATTACCTTTCATTTGGACACCAGCTGGAGGAATTCAAAATTTAAACGATTTCGCAACCAACTCGCTTCAATTGGATTTGGGAACAAACGTGATTTATTCAGCAAATTGCATGTCGCCAGATGGACATTACATTGCGGGTTATGGCGTTGATACTGTTTCGTTCGCCTACATTACCTACCGCATGAGTACGGAACCAGTAGGAATTTCCGAACAAGCAATGGACCATGTTTCCTTGGCGCCAAATCCTTGCGAGAACAGTTTTTCATTAACCGGAGAAACATCGTTTACGGTTCAATTGAGTTCATTGAGCGGAGAAACAATTTCCGAGCTAGAACTGTTGGAAGCACAACAAATGGATGTAAGCTCTTTGTCGTCGGGTGTTTATTTCTTGAAATGTACAAGTGGGGATGGTCGCTCGAAAACATTCCGTGTGGTAAAAAGGTGATTGGATTTTTCATTTCTGTCTCATTTTGGGAACGTAACCATTGATTAATCGTTCTTTAAGTGTACTAAAATTAAGTATTTCAGCTTCTTAGTTGGCTGTGGCAAAGTCTTTGCAGTGGGCCATGTCCCAAATGTTCAGACACATTTTTATACTTGCTATGGCGCGAAAACTTGTTCGCGAAGGTGTGCTTAGTTGCATCTTACTTTGCTGTATTCCGATTGTTTCAATTTCTCAAGTCATTAACGGTTATGCAAAAGTGACAGCGCTTTCGGGATCAACGATTTCCTTAAGCAATGTGAACGAAGCGGCAGACACCTTTGAGGATGGTGAAAAAGTGTTACTGATTCAAATGCAGGACAATGTGATTGGGACAAATACAGCTAATGCCACAACATTTGGAACAATTGCAACAATCGGTTCTGCTGGTAATTATCAACTCATGACCATTGCTTCACACACTGAAACAGCTGGATTGCCAACTACAATGACTTTCACCACAGCACCAACGCTCAGTTTCACTTTTAATGCAAACAGTAGTGTGCAAATTGTTTCCTTTAAGTTGTTGGGTTCGCCAAATTACACCACAACTTCAGCGATTTCAGCCTTGGCGTGGGATGGGAATATTGGCGGTGTTGTAGCCTTTGAGGTAGCGGGAACCTTGTATTTAAATCATTCAGTTAGTGCCAATTTTGCAGGGTTTCGCGGAGGTTTGCGCTCAACAGATAATGGAGCAGGTTGTTTGAATTCGGTGTACATTACGGCAAGTACAGGTTATGGCTACAAAGGTGAAGGCATTCATAAAAACACAAATTCAACTTTCAATAATGCACGTGCTAAAATGGCAAACGGTGGTGGTGGAGGATTATCACACAATGCTGGTGGCGGAGGTGGTGGAAACATCGGAACAGGAGGCCTAGGAGGAATTGGTTGGCAATGTTCAGCAGCTAATACTGGACATGGATTTGGTGGTCAATCGCTGTTCAATTATTATTCCATGAACCGCATTTTTATGGGCGGTGGCGGCGGTGGCGGTCAAATGAACAACACTGTTGGAACCAATGGTGGAAATGGTGGTGGAATCGTATTTATCAAAGCCAATCAACTTGTTACACCAACAACCTGTACAACTCCAGTTTCAATTACAGCGAATGGTCAAACTGCTTCAAATTCCGCAAATGATGGAAGTGGTGGCGGTGGAGCTGCAGGAACAATTGTTCTTCAAGTGAATACATTTACGAGCACAGCAGCTTGTCCTTTAAAAATCAATGCCAATGGCGGAAATGGTGGAACGGTTGGGAATGGTGGTACACATGGTGCAGGAGGAAGTGGTGGTCAGGGTGCCATTGTTTTTTTAGCTAGCGCACCCTCGGCGAATGTAACAACTAGTACTTTGAATGGGAATCCAGGATGTAATAATTCAATTGTTCCTTGTACAACCTTTGCGGGCTCGACCCCTGAACCAAACAACATTGGTGTGATCCAATTGATACCTTTGGGTGTTTTGTTTTCTAACTTCACTGCTGAGCCAATTGATCGAAGTGTTTTGTTGAATTGGTCGACAGCCTCCGAAATCAACAGTGATTATTTTAGTATTGAACGATCGATGAATGGTCTTGATTTTGTTTCTGTGGGAGAGGTTGATGCGGCAGGGGAGAGTCAATCAGAATTGAACTACCAATTCACCGATGTCAATGCATTTGCTACAAACGATCAGTATTATTACCGAATTCGCGAAGTTGATTTTGATGGTAACCAGACATTTACTGATTTAAAATTTGTACAATTTGATCAACCGACCAATGAAAAAATTGTTGTGTTTCCAAATCCGTTTACTGACTTGCTAACTGTTTTAATTCCTCCGTCATTAATGCTGGATGGCGCAAGGATTGAACTTTCGGATGAAATGAATCGTCAGGTGAAATCATATACCATCGATGGTTCCAACCAAACGTTCATGTTGGAGGACCTTCCACGGGGCATTTATTTTCTGACTGTTTTAGTTGAAAATCAAACGCTTCAAATGGTCAAGGTGGTGAAGTGATAGGATTCGTACAGCAACATTGATTAAAAAAATGAATCAAAGTAAAACCTGAAAAGGGAAGAAAAAAATGAAAAAACAACTCTTAAATCTTTGCGTAATCTTCGCAATGGCGATTCTTTTACCTGCTTGTAAAAAGAAAGTAGTTGAAATTGATCAAAACACAATTTACACAGTTTACGAACTTTATTACAATGCTAACACGGACAAAACAGTGGCAATAGCCTTGTTTCGGGAAAATGGTATGGGAGGAAATATGGTAGATTTAAAATCTCCAGCTTCAGTAACATTTAATGGAGATATAATGGAATGGAGTCCTGATTATTCGGGATATGCAAAAGAATATTCAGGAAAATTAACTGCAGGAACCTTCGTATACAAGAACACAGATAATATTGTTTACACCAACACAACTCCATTGATGGATTCATTGGTTGATCCGCATTCTTTTGCAACAATTTATCGAGTGAATCCTTACAACTATACATGGACAGGTAACCCAATAGCACAGCACGAGCGCATTAATTTACACATAGGAAGTTGGTGGTGGAACAGTGATGGTTATGTATCTGCGGTGAGTGTTGGCGCAACAAGTATTACATTAAGTACGAATCAATTGAATGCAATTTATCCAGGTGTTCTTAAAACTTACCTTGAGCGCTTAAATACGGTTGGTTTGACCCAAGGAACTGCTGCGGGAGGTGAGATTCGAACACGTTACATGGCACCAAATGTTATGGTAAATTTTGCTCCCTAATGATTTGATTGCGTGTACGGACAGGTCGCGTGAAGTACGGACAGGTCGCGACCTGTCCCTACCACGCGATTCCATTTATTCAAAATCCCAATAATCCACTTTACCACCTTGGATCAATTCCTGGTTAAAAGGTAAAACCAAGGCAGTGCGTGCCTGTGACAGAATGGCGAAACGACCTGCTTCAACGGAATTCAACATGTTGAGGGATGCGAAATTACCTTCGTTGTTGAAGCCTAATAGAATTTTGTCTTTCACGCCTGTTGCATCGATGTGCGTTTGCAAATGATCGTGACGCATGATGAGCAAAAGTGCTTCTTCACCTAGATTTCCTTGAAGCGTATAGTTAGCATCGTCCACAAATGCAACTTTAGTAGCGAGGATTTTACGCGTTTTGTCGGTTTTGAAATTGAGTTGAATCTTACTTGTTTCGTTCAAATCGGCTTGTAGATAAATGCGTTCACGGTGTTCGAAGCAGCGAAATTGTTC
>JACCDQ010805264.1_pt1 | contig 10233 bp, 8 predicted proteins | sample 7446031 | NCBI WGS metagenome assembly JACCDQ01 (sample SAMN15323442, study PRJNA562643) | freshwater metagenome | isolation source: river surface water | place: USA:Blue River Watershed | collected 2017-08-17
GCACGAATTCTTGCCCGCTGCCTAAACTGCGCAGAAGGGCCTACCGATACCCCCTGCGGCAAGTGCCCAAGCTGTATTGAACTTTCACGCGATGGTTCTGGCTCACTAGACGTTGTTGAAATTGACGCAGCTTCGCACAACGGTGTTGACGATGCGCGCGACCTGCGCGAGCGTGCAATCTTTGCACCGGCCCGTGACCGCTACAAGATCTTCATCCTTGACGAGGCCCACATGGTTACTCCTCAGGGTTTCAACGCTCTACTAAAGATTGTTGAAGAGCCACCAGCACACGTGAAGTTTATTTTTGCAACTACCGAACCCGATAAAGTCATCGGCACAATTCGTTCTCGTACACACCACTACCCATTCCGTTTGGTACCACCGGCACAGATGCTTGAGTACCTAGAGCAGCTTTGCGTAAGCGAAAAAGTTGATGTTGCACCAGGTGTGCTTTCACTTGTGGTTCGTTCTGGCGGAGGTTCAGTTCGTGATTCACTTTCGCTACTTGATCAGCTAATTGCTGGCAGTGAGGGTGGCAAGGTTGAGTACGCCCGCGCAGCCGCACTACTTGGTTTTACTCATGCGGCTTTGCTTGATGAGGTTGTTGATGCCTTTGGCACCAAGAATGCTGCACAGGTTTTTGCCAGCGTCGACAAGGTAATCCAAACTGGTCAAGACCCACGTCGCTTCGTTGAAGACCTGCTCGAGCACCTGCGCGATTTGATTGTGATTATTTCTGTTGGCGATGAAGCCAAGAATGTGCTTCGCGGCATTCCGGTTGATGAGCTAGAGAAGATGAAGACTCAGGCACTCACCTTTGGTCTTGCCGAGCTAACTCACGCAGCCGAAACTGTAAACACAGCGCTAACCGAAATGTCTGGCGCCACCTCACCAAAGCTGCACCTTGAGTTGATGTGCGCCAAGGTGCTTGTGCCATCTAGCGACCAGACCGAGGTTGGTTCACTGGCCCGCATTGAACGTCTTGAGCGCCGCATTGGTGTCGGCGGCGCAGTTCCCGAGCAGGCAACTCCGGTTGCAGTCGTAGCACCAGCCGCCGCAGCTCCAAAAGTTTCGGCTCCGGTTACCGATAAGACTCAAGATGTTTCAGCCCCAGCCGGAATTGGCGGCATCACCCTGACTCAGTTCAAAGATTCTTGGCCAAATATTTTGAGCATCGTGAATAAGAAGTCAAAAGCTGCCTGGATGGTTGCCTTTGCACTGACTGTGGTTGATTTCACCGATGATGTCTTAACTTTGAAATTCTTGAGCCAAAAAGATCTTGATTCATTTAAGAATTCTGGCGATGCCTCAGAGGTGCTGCGCGGCGCAATCATGGACGTGCTTGGCATTCAGGTGAAATACAAGGCCCAAATTGATGCCAAGGCTGAGCCTGCCCCAGCGGTTGAAAAAGTTGCAACCACCCCAATTGCTGTAGTTGCCGAACCTGCTGCTGAAGAACCAGAAGAGGCTGTAGCCGAAGAAGCTGCGCAAGTTGCCGAGACAGTTGCCGAAGAACCAAAGTCGCGCAACTCAAAGATGATTGACGAAGACGCCCGCTACGGTGAATCACTGCTTCGCGAAATGCTTGGCGCCGAACCAATGACCGATAAGAACGGCAAGTAATGTACGAAGGCGTTGTTCAAGAACTGATCGACGAACTTGGTCGTTTGCCAGGCGTGGGCCCAAAGTCGGCACAGCGAATTGCTTTTTACCTATTACAAACCGATGACGACCAGGCGCAAAAACTTGCTCAGGTTTTGATGGAAGTTAAAGAACGAGTTCGTTTCTGCGAGATCTGCGGAAACGTCACCGAAGAGACTCAGTGCAATATTTGCCGCGATGCTCGCCGCAACAGAACCGCTATCTGCGTGGTTGAAGAGTCAAAAGATGTTCAGGCCATTGAGCGCACCCGTGAATTCCGTGGTTTGTATCACGTACTTGGTGGGGCCATTAGCCCAATCGAGGGCATTGGCCCAGATCAGCTGCGAATAAAAGAGCTCATGGCAAGGCTTGGCAACACAGAGATTCAAGAAGTAATCATTGCAACAGACCCCAACCTAGAGGGCGAAGCAACGGCCACCTACCTAACCCGCATGCTTAGCCCGCTGGGCATCAAGATCTCGAGACTTGCCTCTGGCCTGCCGGTTGGCGGAGATTTGGAATACGCAGACGAGGTCACCTTGGGCCGGGCATTTGAGGGCAGGCGCACAGTCAACTAAACTAGGGACTTCACGCGGTATTTCCCGCAAATCCCCCTGATTCAAGGAGATACGGTCTTGGCTCTGATTGTGCAAAAGTTTGGCGGTTCATCCGTAGGAGATGCCGACAAGATTAAGCACGTGGCCAAGCGCGTAATTGAAACCCAAAAAGCAGGCAACCAGGTTGTGGTGGTGGTTTCTGCAATGGGTGACACTACAGACGAACTTCTTGATCTGGCTAACTCGGTAGCCGATGACCCATACAAGTCACCGCGCGAACTAGACATGCTGCTTACTTCAGGTGAGCGCATCTCAATGTCTCTACTAGCAATTGCCATCAACGCGCTTGGCGCCAAGTCACAATCTTTTACCGGTTCACAGGCCGGAATCGTAACAGACAGCGTGCACGGTAATGCTCGCATCGCAGAGGTAACCCCAGAGCGCATTCGCGAATCGGTAGACGCTGGCAACATTGCCATCGTTGCCGGTTTTCAAGGCTTCAACCGTGAGACCAAAGATATCACCACCCTTGGTCGCGGCGGCTCAGACACCACAGCGGTTGCACTTGCTGCCGGTCTTAAGGCAGATCTCTGCGAGATCTACTCAGACGTTGATGGGGTTTACACCTCAGACCCTCGCGTAATTAAGGGTGCCAAGAAACTAGACGCGATTGATGTTGAATCAATGCTTGAGCTGGCAGCAGCAGGCGCCAAGATTTTGCACATTCGTGCGGTTGAATTTGCTCGTCGTCACAACGTTGACCTTCGTGTTCGTTCAACATTTAGTACAGACCCAGGAACAATCGTTTACTCAGGAAAAGCAGGTGCAGGCATGGAAGAGTCAGTCGTATCAGGTGTAGCAATTGACAAGGGTCAGACCAAAGTTATGGTCATTGGTATTCCAGATGTTCCTGGCAAGGCTGCTGAGTTGTTTCAGTTAGTTGCCGACGCTGGCGCCAACATTGACATGATTGTGCAGAACACACCTACCGGTTCTGACGTGACTGACCGAGTTAGCGACATTGGTTTTACCTGCCCTAAGTCAGAGACCAAGAAGGTGGCGGCCGCGCTTGAAGCAGCCAAAGACAAGATTGGTTTCCGCGTTGTAGAAATTGACGAAGAAATCGGAAAGCTTTCAGTAGTTGGTGCCGGCATGCGAACCCACTCTGGTGTTTCGGCAACCATGTTCCGAGCATTGGCCGAGGCGGGTATCAACATTGAGATGATCTCAACCTCAGAAATTCGCATCTCGGTAATCACCAGTGACGACCAGGTTGACGCAGCGGCACGTGCAGTGCACACCGCATTTGGACTAGACAGCGACATCGAGGCTGTTGTTTACGCAGGAACAGGACGATAAAAATGGCAAAGCCAAATCTAGCTCTAGTAGGTGCAACCGGTGCTGTTGGTACCGTGATGATCGGCATCATTAACAGCCGCCCAAACATTTGGGGCGAGATTCGCCTGATTGCCTCTGCTCGTTCAGCCGGCAAGAAGATCACCGTGCACGGCGAAGAACTAACCGTAGTTGCACTTTCACCAGAAGCATTCGATGGCATTGATATTGCAATGTTTGACGTGCCAGACGAGGTTTCAGAAGTTTGGGCTCCTATTGCCGCAGAGCGCGGCGCGGTTGCCGTTGATAACTCTGGTGCATTCCGCATGGATGCCGACGTGCCACTGGTTGTGCCTGAGGTAAACCCTGAGCAGGCCAAGAACCGCCCGCGCGGAATTATTTCTAACCCAAACTGCACCACTTTGACCATGATGGCCGCTATGGGCGCGCTGCACGATAAGTGGAAGCTTGAAGAACTTGTGGTTTCTAGCTACCAGGCAGTTTCTGGTGCGGGCGCCGCCGGAATTGACGAGCTGGCTGCAGAGCTTGCAGTGGTTGGTAAAGACGCATCGCTTGGAACCAACACCGATGACGTTCGCGCAGCCCTGGCCGCGGCAGGAAACGACCTGAGCGATTCACCTTGGCGCCACCCGATTGCGCTGAACGTGATTCCTTTTGCAGGTTCGCTTAAGGCCGGTGGTCACTCATCTGAAGAGCTAAAGGTTCGCAACGAGTCTCGCAAGATTCTTGGCATCAGCGACCTAAAGGTTGCCGCTAGCTGTGTTCGCGTGCCTGTTCAGGTGGCTCACTCGCTAACCGTGCACGCCAAGTTTGCTAACCCGCTAACCCCAGAGGAGGTTCGCGAACTACTAAGCAAGCAGCCAACCATTCGCGTGGTTGACGAGCCAGAGAAGCACCTGTACCCAACTCCAGCAATGGTGGTTGGTGAGGACCCAACCTTCGTTGGTCGCATTCGCCAGTCGCTTGACTTCCCAAACTCAATTGAATTGTTCGTGGTTGGTGACAACCTGCGCAAGGGTGCAGCGTTGAACACCTACGAAATCGCAGAGTTGGTCGCCAAAGAGTTCTAAAACTTTTTACAAAAACGTAACCCACCAGATGCGAGTCTTGGTGGGTTTCGTCTTTTGCCAAGATACTCTTTAGATATGTCTAGACTGCTTGCTGTAACTCTGAGCTTGGGTCTTGCTCTCACACTTGGGGCGTGTGCTTCCGATCCAGTTGATGGCAATGCCAATGGCTCTTCTCGTCCCACTCCAACTCCAGACCAGGCGTTGGTTCCACAGGTGCCTACCCAGGCCCTGGTTGAGGTGGACCCAGCACTCTATGACGACGGCTTTGGCTGGTTTAGCTTCAAGGTGGGCGAGGGCCCAACCTGGTGCACTATCACCCCAGAAACAGACCGCGTGCTTTGCGAGCAAAACGAGGCGGCGGCACAGTACCTACCAGTTCCACCGGCAGAAGGTTGTGAAGGTAGTTACGGTTACCAGGTTCAGCTTTGGGCAGCACAGCCAGAGGTTGGCGCAATCGCAGAATTCCCTTGCGCATCAGGGCAGTTCCAGGATCCATCAGTTGCCCAGATTCTGCCAAGCGGAAGCAAAATTTCAGTTGGTTCAATCAGCTGCTTCGTTGAAGATGTAACCGCGCGTTGTGAAAACCTAAATGGTCAATGGATTGCTTTTGGTCCGGCCGTTTGGTCAATCAACGGCTAGTAGCGTAAGCAGCCTGACCTCTGGTCGGCAAAAGAATCTAACCGGCGCGTAAATTGAGTGCCCTAAGCCGGCAACCACATTAAGAATTACATCGCGACCGGCAAATCTCCAGGCGCTGATTCCCTTGGCGTACTTATTTGGCAAATCACAATTTGTAGTCAGTGCACCAAGGCCTGGAACGCAAACCTGGCCGCCGTGGGTGTGCCCGGCAAAAATAAGTTTTGCGCCGGCGTTGCCCATGGCCTCAAGCACTCGAAGGTAAGGCGCGTGCGAGACACCTATCACTAGGCCACATGCGGCAAGCGCGTTTGCTTGAGCTGGAATTGAACTTAGGTTGTCTAGTTCATCGTGGGCATCGTCAACGCCGATGAAACCAAGTTTGGTTCCGTTGATTGAAATCTGGCCCTCGCGATTATTTAGGTTTAGCCAACCGGCCGAGCGAAAGGCACCAATAAGTCTTGGGGTATCAAGTACTGGGCCTTCGCTGCGATCAGAAGGTTTAGCCAAGTAGCCAAGCGGGTTTCTTAGCACCGGTGCGTAGTAGTCATTTGAGCCGTTGACAAACACACCAGGTTTTTCAAGTAGCGGAGCCAAAGCGGTTAACACCGGCCCAATTGAATCTTTGTGACCCAGGTTGTCACCGGTATTAATTACCAGATCTGGTTTTAGTTGGCCAAGCGAGTGCACAAACTTTGCTTTTCTTTTTTGCCAAGGTGCAAGGTGAATGTCACCAATGTGCAGCACAGTGATAGACGCAGAGCCAGCCGGCAAAACCTTTAGGTTTTCGCGGCGAATCGCATAAAGGTGGCGCTCAATTGCAATGCCCCAAACGGCGCAGGCAGCAGCAATTATGAGAAGGCCAAAAAGCCATTCCATGATTAAGGACCGGCGCTGATGATCAGCAGAATTGCACCGGCTTGGTCGGCAGGTGAGCCGGCAGCAGGATCAGTGCCAACTACCTTGCCCTTTGCAATGGTTGGGTGCTTCACAAAGAACTGTGACTGCGAAGCCTGAGGTTCGCTGACTGCGGCAAAGCCCGCAGCCAACAACGTTGCCTTGGCGTTTACTACCGACATGCCAGCAACATCGGGAACGGTTTCGGCACCGCCAGCGCTGACGTAGATCTTGATCTGCGAACCTCGGGCGCGAGTGTCACCGGCGGCAGGCTTTGTGTAGGCAACGCTGCCAGCTGGGAACGAAGAGGTAACCGGGGTGGCAATAATCTTGGCATTCAAATCAGAAGCCTTGATTAGTTCGGCAGCGGCGGCTGGGTCTGTGCCGGCAACAACAGGCACAGCAATCATTGTGGTGCCAAGCATGTCTTCAGGTGGAGCATTGAAGCTGGTACCCGGATACTTTTTGTTTGCGGCTTTCATGATTGTTCGCCAGATATCGTGACGAACGGTACTAGCAATTTTGTTGTTCAAGCGAAGACCACTCAGTGACTTGGTTCCAACTACGTTTCCTACCCATGTGGCTGTAGCAACCTGAGTTGAGAATCCAGTCATCCAGGTGTGCACACCGGAGTCTGTGGTTCCGGTCTTACCGGCAAGAGGTGTGCCGTCACCGGTTGCCGATGCGCCACCGGTACCACCAGAAATTACTCGCTGCATTGCGTATGTCATTCCGGCTGCAACCTCAGGAGTCACCGCAACAGAACAATCGCTGGTTGGCGCCTTAAGTTCAGCCTTGGTATTTCTAACAATCACCTTGTCAATTGCAATCGGTGAGCAGTACACACCCTTGTTTGAAATTGCGGCCATAGCAGCGGCCATGGTTAGCGGAGCAATTTCATTTACGCCCAACACCGATGACGGAATATATTGCAACTCAGTGCCATCGGCACGGTGCACACCAAAACGCATAGCGGTATCGCGAATATCGCAAAGGTCAAGTTGGGCTGCCATAGAAACGTATGCGGTGTTCACCGACATCGCAGTGGCCTGAACAATGTTTAGATCTTCAGGTTCCTTGACGATGTTTTTTGGTGCCCAGGTTCCGCCGATGCCACCGCATCGGGCTGAAAATTCGCTGGCGTCCCACTCTTTAACTCGGCCATCAACGTGATCGCCAAGACGCTTACCGGTTGAAAGCCACTGAGCCAGGGTGAATACCTTGTAGGTAGATCCGGTCTGGAAACCTGATGAGCCACCGTACTCTTTATCGGTTGCGTAGTTAACCGAGGTGCGGCCGGGCTCTTCGCTCATGGTCTGGTCGTAGATGCGGTTTTCGGCGAGCGCTAGAACGCGGCCGGTACCAACCTGAACAGAAACGCTTGCCGAACCAATCTGACTTGGGTCATCGTAAGGCACCCACTTCATTGATGCCTTGTGCGCGGCCTCTTGAACGTCTAGGTCCATGGTGCTGTAAATCTCTAGGCCACCGCGACGAAGAAGGTTTTCACGATCTTCTGGGTTTGGGCCAAATTCTGAGTTGTTGCGAATTGTCCAAACTACAAAGTCACAGAAAAACGCTGCGGTTTCTGTTCCCTCACAACCCGATGGGGTGTGAGTGAGCTTGGTGATGATTGGGGAATTCTTGGCCTCGTTAGCCTGCTCGCCGGTGATGTAACCCTCATCGCGCATGTTGTCGATTACGTAGTCGCGACGGCTCTTGGCGCGGCCAAGGTTTGCCTCTTCATCTGGTTTGTAATCGTTTGGTGACTTAAGCATTCCGGCAAGTAGTGCCGCCTCTGGAATGTTCAGTTCGGAAGCTTTTTTACCAAAGTAGTAATTTGAGGCTGCCTCGATACCGTTGATCTGGTTTCCGAAGAAAGACAGGTTTAGGTAGCCGGCAAGAATCTCTTGCTTTGAGGCAACACCCTCGAGAGCAATTGCCAAGCGAATCTCGCGCAGCTTGCGATCAATGCCGCCAAGGCCACCCTGGGTAGCTGCGGCAATTGCTTCTTCGTCGCCGGCCAGGTTAGCGGCCTCAACCAAAGAGTTTTTTACGTACTGCATGGTGATGGTTGAACCACCAGGGCCATTACCAAGGGTTGCCGCTGTGGTGATGGTTGCGCGGACCAGTGAGATCCAGTCCACACCGCCGTGCTCAAAGAAACGTGGGTCCTCGGTAGCCACTACGGCATTTCGGATGTTCGCCGACATCTGGTTGTAATCAATCGAGATGCGGTTTTCGTGATAGAACTTGGCTACTTCAACCGGCTCACCGTCTTTGGTGGCGTAAAGGGTTGAAGACTGAGAGGCGTTGATTGGCTTGATGTAGTCAGGTAGATTCTCGAAGATGGTGATACCGGCCGAGGCGGCAAAACCACTAACTAGAGCGGTTGGAGCCAAAAGGGCTAGGGCTAAAACGCCGGCTAGGGCTGATAGACCAAAGAATTTGAGGAAGCCCTTTCCGAAACTTTCGGGCTTGCGCTGTGAACCAGACATAAACTCTAGGTTACCTGACAACTTCTGAGAGGATTCTGTAAATGTTGAAGTGGGAGTACATCACAACACCCCTGTTATTGCACCGTGAGACCGCTATTTTGAACAATTGGGGCTCAGAAGGCTGGGAATTGGTTCAAATCGTCACCGGCCCAGAAGGTGGCCTTGTGGCCTTCTTCAAGCGCCCTATCGCGGCTAGCTAGGAGGGTAAAAATGTCAAAAATTGAGGCAAAACTCATTGCATTGGGCTACCCACTGCCTGCGGTAGCAAAACCGGTAGCCGCCTACGTGCCATCGGTTGTCACTGGCAACCTGTGTTTCACCTCTGGCCAGTTGCCATTTGTTGATGGCGCCTTACCCATGACCGGCAAGGTTGGCCGCGATGTTAGCGCAGAGGATGCTAAAGACCTAGCTCGTTTGTGTGCGCTGAACGCGCTCGCCGCACTGAAGCTGGCTATTGGTGATCTAGATCGCGTGACCCGCATCGTTAAGGTGGTTGGTTTTGTATCGGTTGTTCCAGAATTCACCGCAATTCCTGGAGTGATAAACGGAGCAAGCGAATTTATTGGTGAGGTATTTGGCGAGGTTGGTTCGCACGCGCGTAGCGCTGTTGGTGTTCCGGCACTGCCACTTGATTCTGCGGTTGAGTTAGAAATCATCGCTGAGTTTCAGTAACAAAAACTTAAAGCGAAATGCCAGCACAGAGAGAGCGTGCTGGCATTTCGTGTTTAACTCTACTTAATCGTTAGCGCCGCCAGCAATTTTTCCAGAAATAATATCCATCACTGAGGTGTCGGCCAAAGTAGTCACGTCACCAACCGGGCGGTCTTCGGCAACATCGCGTAGCAATCGGCGCATGATCTTTCCGGAGCGAGTCTTAGGAAGTTCGGCAACCACCATGATTGTGCGCGGTCTTGCGATTGGGCCAATTTCCTTGCTTACGTGATCGCGCAGAATCTTGCTCACATCTGCATCCGAACCAGCAGCCTTTAGTTGATCTTGACGCAAGATCACGAATGCAACAACTGCCTGACCGGTGGTCTCGTCTTTGGCACCAACAACCGCAGCTTCTGCAACGTATGGGTGTGAAACAAGTGCTGATTCAATCTCGGCAGTTGATAGTCGGTGACCAGAAACGTTCATCACATCGTCAACGCGACCAAGCAACCAGAGGTCGCCTTCTTCGTCAAACTTTGCGCCGTCTCCAGCGAAATAAATTCCTTCAAACTTTGACCAGTAAGTTTCTTTGAAGCGCTCTGGGTCTCCCCAAATTCCACGCAGCATTGAAGGCCATGGTTCGGTGATGGTTAGTAGGCCTGGCTCTTCGCGACCAAGCTCCTTACCTTCGTCATCAAGAATCTTGATTTCGATTCCAGGCACAGCAATCTGGGCCGAGCCAGGCTTCAAGGTGGTCACACCAGGAAGCGGAGAGATCATGATGGCGCCGGTCTCGGTTTGCCACCAGGTGTCAACGATTGGGGCCTTGCCGCCACCAATAACGTTGCGGTACCACATCCAGGCTTCTGGGTTGATTGGCTCACCAACAGAACCAAGCACTCGAATGCTGGTTAGGTCGTGGGC
>JACCDQ010078022.1_pt1 | contig 10231 bp, 9 predicted proteins | sample 7446031 | NCBI WGS metagenome assembly JACCDQ01 (sample SAMN15323442, study PRJNA562643) | freshwater metagenome | isolation source: river surface water | place: USA:Blue River Watershed | collected 2017-08-17
CGGCAGGCATAGCGCAACTGGAGTTCATCGCTCATCGGCTCATCGCTGACCAGGTCGTAGTCAAAAGTCAGCTCTTCGCCCCTGAAGACAGGCCTGCGGGTCTTGATGAAGATGCGCCCCTTGACTTCGTCTGGCACACAGTTGGGCCGGCAAGAATGGTTGATCCAGCGCGAATCGTTGCCCCCATGCAAGCCGTCGATCACGCGGCCATCGGCCAGCTGAAAATAAAACGTATGGTTCGGATCTTGTGGGTCGTGCGGATGGCGGCGCAGGGCTTCTGCCATCGAAATGATTTCGCCCACATACTCGATCACCGTCTCGCCCGCGGCCATGTGGCACAAGGCAAACACACCCTTGCCGTGCACCCGGGAAGACTGCACCTCAATGCGGGATTCAGGCATCGGTGTCATGCCGCTGCTGCATGGCGATGGCACTTGAAAAAGTGCGGCCATAAAAAACGGCCCATCAGGGCCGTTTTGGAGTGACAGGTGAAGATCACTTCTTTTTGTTCACGGCAGCTTTGAAAGCGGCACCAGCGGTGAACTTGGGCAGTGTGGCGGCGGCAATCTTCAGAGCCTCGCCTGTGCGTGGGTTCTTGCCCTTGCGTGCAGCGCGCTTGGCGGCCTTGAAAGTGCCGAAGCCGATCAACTGGACGTCTTGCTTCTTGGCAACGGTCTTGGTGATGATGTCGACCAAAGCGGCCACAGCACGGCCAGCGGCGGCTTTGGACATGTCGGTTTCTTTGGCCAAGGCTTCGATCAATTCAGCTTTGTTCATCTCTTTTCTCCTCATAGGTTGAACGGGCGCGATTTTGACATGGTTTCATGACAACCAGACTTACAGCAGTTTCAGGCGTTTTTCTGGTGCGCCAGCTCACGCACCCGATCCACCAGTCTCTGAGTGATGGGCGTTAGCGGCCGACCGCGCACCGTGATCAATCCTACAGGTGGAAGATCCACCGACACCTGAAGGCGCAAAGGCTGAACCCAGCCTTGGGCTGAAAAATGCTGCGCCACTGAATGCGCCATCAATGCAGCGGCGCCCTGCTCACGCACGAAAGTGATCTGCGCCAGAAAAGAAGCCGTTTCCACCACATCATGGGGGGGTTGCAATCCATATTTGAAGAATTGCTGTTCAAACTTGACGCGCAATGACGCCCAAGGCGGAGGCACGACAAATCGCAACGACACCAAGTCTTGCCAGGTGACCGACTTCTTGCGCGCCAAAGGATGGCCCGGGCGCACCACCACCGTCATGGTTTCTTGATACAAAACCTCCGTCAACAAATCTGGCGAAGCATACCCAGGCTCCAGTCTTCCCATGAACAAGTCCAGCTCGCCCAAGCGCAACTTGGGCAGCAAATGCGTCAGATCCCCCTCTTCGATCAACACCGTTGCGGATGACGCGTCGGCTTTCAATTGCGCAACCGCAGGTGCCAAGAGTGTCGGCATGGCCACCACCATGCATCCGACACGGGTACGCCCGGCAACACCCCGGTCTATGGCACTGATTTCGTCTCGCGTGCGCTCATAACCGGCCAGCACGGAGCGGGCGAACCGCACCAATGACTGCCCTGCCTGTGTCGGCTCGGTCCCCCGTCTGGACCGGTCAAACAGCTGCAAATCCAGCATCTCCTCCACCTCGCCCAACATTTTGGATACCGCAGGCTGGCTCACTGAGAGAAATTCCGCAGTCCGGCCAAGGTGGCGAAACTCATCCAGGGCCACCACCAATTGGAGATGTCGCAATTTGATGTTGGAGCGCAATGCTCTGTCGATTTGTGCCATGCCTCATCATACATAACCAATAATTTATGAAAAGTTTCCAATTTTTGATTGGACGGTTATGAAATCAAAGCGCAACATCGCCGCACAAATCATTTCAAACAAGGAAGACATCCATGCAAAAAATTTCCCAAACCCGACGCCAATTCCTGGCCAGTGCGGCTGCCAGTGGTGGTGCCATGCTGGTGCCGACGTGGGCCCAAGCTGCAGAGGAATTCCCGTCTCGTCCAATCAACTTCATCTGCCCCTGGCCAGCAGGCGGAACAGCCGACCAATCCATGCGCGCCATCTGTCAAGTCGCAGCCCGCATCCTGAAACAACCCATCGCTGTTGAAAACAAGGCCGGTGCAGCCGGCATGATTGGGGCCAAAGCCATCGCCGCAGCCAAACCTGACGGCTACACCATCGGTCAAATTCCAATCTCCGTCACGCGCTTTTCACAACTTGGATCACTGCAGGCCGATCCACTGAAAGACTTCACTTACATCGCACGAACCTCAGGCCAGACATTTGGCATTGCGGTCGTGCTGGAGTCGAAATTCAAAACCCTGCAAGACATGGTGGCATATGCCAAAGCCAACCCCGGCAAAGTAAGCTACGCGCATGCCGGCGTGGGCGGCGCGACCCACGTGGGCATGGAAGAGTTCGCCATGGCTGCAGGCATCCAATTGAACGCCATTGCCTACAAAGGCGGCGCGGCGGCACTCAACGACACGCTCGGTGGTCAAGTCGACATGCTGGCAGACTCCAGCTCCTGGGCACCCCATGTTGAAGCTGGAAAACTCCGCCTGTTGGCCACATGGGGCGAGCAGCGCACACCACGCTTCAACAACACCCCGACCCTCAAGGAGTTGGGCTTCAAAGTGGTGGTCGATGCCCCCAACGGCATTGGCGCGCCCGCTGGCTTGCCAGCAGATGTGGAAAAGAAGCTGCGTGACGCATTCCGCTTTGCCGTCAACAGCGACGAATTCAAGACCGTGGCATCGCGCATCGATGCACCCTTGATGTACCTCGACGGTCCGGACTACAAAAAATATGTGGCCCAGATGTTTCAACACGAATCAAGGCTGATTGAGCGACTCAAACTCAAAGAACTGTTGGCAAAAGGCTGATTGTGAATTCGAACATGCTCATCCGTCTGCATGCGTCAGACAACGTCCTGATTGCCAAGTCACAGGTCGCCATTGGCCAGGAGCTACCAGGTCTGTCTGCACGTGCGCGCGCACAAATTCCCGCCGGACACAAAGTCGCTGCCAATCCAATCGCCAAGGGCCAGCCCGTGCGCAAATACAACGCCGTGATTGGTGTGGCCGCACGCGACATTGAAACGGGTGACTATGTTCACACCCACAATCTTGCATTGGTCGACTTCGATCGCGATCCAGGCTTTGGTCTGGACGTCCGACCCGTGACCTATGTACCAGAGGCCGAACGCGCCACCTTTCAGGGCTATGTGCGCGAGGACGGTCGCGTGGGCACCCGCAATTTCATTGGTCTGATCTCTTCGGTCAACTGCTCAGCCACCGCCATCAGCCGGATCGCTGCGCATTTCACGCCCGAACGACTCAAAGACTTTCCCAATGTGGACGGTGTCGCGGCCTTCCCCCAAACCACGGGCTGTGGCATGTCCTCGCCCAGCCCGCACTTTGATTTGCTGCGACGCACACTGGCAGGCTACGCGCGCCACCCCAACATGGCCGGCGTGCTCATCGTCGGCCTGGGTTGTGAACGCAACCAGGTGGCTGATCTCGTCGACTCGCAAGGGCTTGAAAGTGGTCGCCTGATGCGCACCATGGTCATGCAGGACGTGGGCGGTACGCAAGCCACCATCGATGCGGGCATCCGCGCCGTGGAAGAAATGCTGCCCATCGCCAATGCCTACCAACGTCAAACCGTCCCGGCCAGCCACATCAGCATCGGCTTGCAATGCGGCGGCTCTGACGGTTTTTCCGGCATCACGGCCAATCCGGCTTTGGGCGCAGCCATGGACATTCTGGTCAGCCACGGCGGTACCGCAATCCTGTCGGAAACCCCCGAAATTCACGGTGTCGAATACATGTTGACCCGACGTGCCGTATCGCCCGAAGTCGGCCAGAAACTGCTGGACCAACTCACCTGGTGGGCCGAGTACACCCGAGGACACAACGGCCAATTCAACGGCGTCGTGGGCCCCGGCAACCAGGCCGGGGGCTTGGCCAACATTTTTGAAAAGTCCCTGGGCTCTGCCATGAAAGGAGGAACCACGCCCCTTCAAGGCGTCTACGCCTATGCGGAACCCATCACGCAAAAAGGTTTTGTCTTCATGGACTCGCCCGGTTACGACCCGGTGGCTGCCACCGGCCAAATTGCCAGCGGTGCCAACCTGATCTGTTTCACCACCGGTCGCGGCTCCATGTTTGGCTCCAAGCCAGCCCCCACGATCAAGCTGGCCAGCAACACCCCCATGTTCGAGCGCCTTCGCCAAGACATGGACATCAACTGCGGCGCCATCCTGGATGGAGAAGTCAACCTGCCCGAGATGGGGCAGCGCATTTTTGATGCCATCTTGAAACACGCATCAGGTGAATTGACCAAAAGCGAACTTTTAGGTTTGGGTGACCATGAGTTTGTGCCATGGCACCTTGGCATTGTGAGCTGACAGCGACCTGCCGTTTTACTTCAAACCCCTCATGAATTCGCCCATTTCACTGAACCTCACCCGCGCCGACTTGATCGTCCCGCACAACTTCATCGCCGGCAACTGGCAACCCAGTCTTGAGACAAATCCATCAACACTGGCTGTCACGGACCCCAGCGATGCCAGCCTGATCGCACACGTCCCGGACAGCGGCGCAGCCGATGCCCTGGCTGCCGTTGATGCCGCTCAGCAAGCATTCTCTGACTGGAAGGCCACACCCGCCAAAGAGCGCGCCAACGTGATCAGGCGTTGGAACGACCTCATCCTCGCCCACAAGGAAGACCTGGGCAAACTGATCTCTCGCGAACAAGGCAAACCCCTGGCAGAAGGCCACGGTGAAGTCATCTACGCCGCCAGCTACGTGCAATGGTTTGCCGAGCAGGCCACACGCGCCAACGGCGAGATCATGCCCACACCAGATCGCAGCAAACGGCTCATGACCATTCGCGAACCCGTTGGCGTTGTCGCCGTGATCACACCATGGAACTTTCCTGCAGCCATGATTGCCCGAAAAATCGCCCCGGCGCTCGCTGCCGGTTGCACCGTCGTGGCCAAACCTGCTGAAGACACACCGTTGACAGCACTGGCGCTGGTCAAACTGGCCCAAGAGGCCGGTGTGCCACCAGGCGTCCTCAACATCGTCACCACCTCACGCGAACGCGCTGCGCAGGTGGTGGACGTCTGGCTCGCAGATACACGGGTTCGCAAAATCAGCTTCACGGGCAGCACGCCAGTCGGCAAACATCTGGCCAAAGCATCTGCACCCACCTTGAAAAAGCTCTCGCTGGAGCTCGGTGGCAATGCCCCCTTCATCGTGTTTGAAGATGCCGACATTGACGCCGCTGTCGAAGGCCTGATGGTCGCCAAATTCCGCAACGGCGGCCAAACCTGCGTTTGCCCCAACCGCGTGTATGTCCAAACGCAAGTGCATGATGCCTTTGTCAAGAAATTGGCCGCACGCGTTGCAGCACTCAAAGTAGGCCCTGCACGAGATCCCGGCTCACAAATTGGTCCCATGATCAATCCACGTGCGGTCGAAAAAATCGAACGCCATGTTCAAGACGCGGTCAGCAAAGGTGCCCAAGTGGTCACGGGTGGACACCGCATTGAGCGCGACGATGCGCCCCTGGCGGCCTATTTCGCGCCCACCGTCCTCACCGAAGCCACGCCCGACATGGCTTGCTCATGCGAGGAAACCTTTGGCCCGGTAGTTCCCGTCACCCGATTCGACACAGAAGCGCAAGTGATCGCGCAAGCCAACGGCACCCCCTTTGGACTGGCCGCCTACTTTTACAGCCAGAATCCTGCTCGCATATGGCGTGTGATGGAAGCACTGGAATGCGGCATTGTGGGCATCAACGAAGGTGCCCTCGCAGCAGAAGCGGCACCGTTCGGCGGCGTCAAGGAATCGGGCTACGGGCGAGAAGGCTCCGTACACGGCCTCGACGATTACCAGCACATCAAGTATTTCTGCCAAGGCGGTCTTGGCTGAGCCGCTCAGCAGGCCCCCGCCTCAGAACAAGAAACAGGCCCGTGACCAGCGGTCACCAGCACCACCATTTTTGAAGGTCAATACACCATGACACATGGCATCCCCACCGGCAACCCATTCAAGGCAGCCCTGGCTGCTCGGCGGGCACAGGTCGGTTTCTGGCTTTCCATGTCGGACGCTTACTTGGCCGAAGTCAGCGCCACAGCGGGCTTTGACTGGCTGCTGATCGATGGCGAACATGCCCCCAACGACATCCGCACCACCTTGTCTGCATTGCAAGCCGTGGCCCCGTACCGGGCGCAAGCCGTGGTGCGCGCTGTGTGCGGTGAAGTCGCCCTGATCAAACAATTGCTCGACATTGGCGTGCAAAACCTGTTAGTCCCAATGGTCGACACGCCAGAGCAAGCACGCCAGATCGTCAGCGCCACACGCTACCCGCCACTGGGCATCCGGGGGGTGGGCAGCGCCGTTGGTCGCGCCTCGCGATGGAGCAGCCGCACCAACTACCTGAACGTGAGCGACGAAGAAATCTGCCTGTTGGTGCAGGCAGAATCCGTGACGGCACTCCACCACTTGAAAGACATCTGCGCTGTTGATGGCATTGACGGCGTTTTCATAGGTCCCGCCGATCTGGCGGCCTCCATGGGACACCGTGGCAACCCGGGACATCCAGACGTTCAAGCCGCCATTGAGCAAGCCATGCGTACCATCATCGCCAGCGGCAAAGCCGCAGGCACCCTGACCTCTGATCCGGCACTGGCACAACGCTATCTCGATCTGGGATGTACTTTTGTGGCCACGGGCGTTGACATCTTGCTGTTCGCCAATGCGGCACGCAAGCTCGCCTCATCGTTCATTTCCTCTGCGCCAGATGCCCCCGCCACACCGGGCGCCGCCTACTGAAACCCATGTCAAACCATCAAGAAACCATAGCGGCTTTGTCCGCCATTGTCGGACCTGCAGCCTGCCTCAGCGAGCCCCATGAAACGGAAAGCTACACCACCGACTACCGCAAGCTCTACCGGGGTGCTGCCATCGCCGTGGTGCTGCCCGCAAGCACCGAACAGGTCAGCCAGGTCGTGTCCTGGTGTCATGACCATGGGATCAAGATCGTGCCGCAAGGCGGCAACACCTCCCTCATGGGCGGCGCCGTTCCAGACAGTACTGGCGATGCCATCATCCTGAATTTGCGCAGAATGTCGCGCGTGCTGGAAGTCGACACGCTCAACGACACCATGACCTTGCAAGCTGGCGTCACGCTCAGCAACGCACGCACTGCAGCCGATGAGGCAGAGCGCTTGTTCCCACTGCGCATTGGCTCTGAAGGCTCCTGCCAAATCGGCGGCAACATCGCCACCAATGCGGGCGGCACCGCCGTGCTTCGCTATGGCAACATGCGAGATCTGGTGCTCGGGGTTGAAGCCGTCCTGCCTGACGGCCGGATTTACACCTCGCTGCGAGGCCTTCGCAAAGACAACACAGGATACGACCTCAAACAACTGTTCATCGGCTCCGAAGGGACACTGGGCATCATCACGGCAGCCGTCCTCAAACTGATGCCCAAACCCCAAGCCACGTCAGCGGCCTTCGTGTCGGTCAACAGCCCTGCGGCTGCGGTGGAGCTGCTCAGCCTGGCCAAACAAATGGCGGGCCCCATGGTGACCGCCTTTGAACTGGTGTCCTCCGATGCGATGAATCTGGTTTGCGAATACCTGGGCAACGCCACACCCCCGCTGCAAGGTCAACCCAGCTGGATGGTGCTCGTGGAATTCACCTCCACGGGCTCACAGGAAGCACTGGCTGCCAGCCTGATGCAAGTGCTGGAACTTGGCATCGAACGCGCGTGGGTCAACGATGCTGCCGTCGCATCGAGCCTGTCGGATGTGCAAGCATTCTGGCGCATTCGCGAAGAAATTTCGGACGCCCAAACCCGAACCGGGGGCAGCATCAAGTGTGACGTGTCTGTTCCCTTGTCAAGCATCGCCAACTTCATTGACCAAGCCTGCCAGACTGTCAAATCCATGGCACCGGACTGCCGCATGGTGATCTATGGACACATGGGCGACGGCAACGTGCACTTCAACCCCTTGCGCCCCGCCCATCAGAGCGCCAAAGAATTCATGGCCGCGCATTACGAGTCGGTATCCCACGCCGTCGATGGCCTGGTTCACAAGCTCAACGGCTCCATCTCAGCAGAGCACGGGATTGGCGTGGCCAAACGGGACGACTTGAAACAATACAAATCCAGCATCGAGCTGGGATTGATGTGGCAAATCAAACAAGCACTGGACCCACAAAATTTACTCAACCCCGGCAAAATGCTGCCAAGCCAAACGGTTGCGCTGCCTTGAGCAGCGGACACCAGTATGCAAATCACAACTTGGACACAAAGAACTCAATGACCAGTTTTTCCAATCGCGCTCTTGCATCACCGCTGGCTCCGCGTGAGGTGTACATGCTGCGCCCTCCGGTCAAGAGTTTGACGGATGCCGAGTAACCATCAAACATCATTCCATGCCCGCCACCCGCGACCAACTCAAAGTGGACATCGCCCCCTTTTGATTTGACCTTTTCGTACCAGGCCAATGGATGCGGCATTGAATCCGTAGTGTTTGAATTCCGATTGCAGCTTTCCGAAAATCCTTTGGGTGCCAACTCATAAAAATCATTCTGAAGACACGCATTGCCACGCACATGCATGTAGTCATCTGCACGTGTGCCGCCGTAAACATCAGCAGATCCATAAATCATCAATAGCGGAACATTGACGTCGTTCGGAAATCCAATCCCGGCTGCTGGCGCACCTTCTGCAATGACGCCTTTCAAATTCTTTCCATCGGTCGATGCCGCCATGTTGATCGCGACACTGCCCCCATTGGACAAGCCTTGAACAAAAATCTTGTTCACATCGACCTTGTCATTTTTCAGCACCCACTCATAGGCCCCCAGCGTTGCTTTGTAAATCATGCGCTGTCGGGCTGAGTTGCGCATCTCGTAAAGCAACAGGTTCGAACCCGATGTCAACCCATTCATTTCGAATGCGTCATACAGCAATGTCGCAAAGCCATTCTGATTCATCAGCTTTGCGAACTCTCGCTCATAACCGCCAATGCCACCGCCACCGTGAGCAATGATCACCACAGGTGGTTTATCCCCTCGCTTCTTGGCGAAAAGTGAGGGCATGTTCAACTGAACGGATCGATGACAGGGGTCGAAATCAGCCAATGTGCCTTCAACCGTTTTCAAACTACCGGACGCCACCACTTTCGTGTTTTCTGGCGTCGACGGTACGCACTGACTCTGAGCCAAAGCGTTGCCGAAAAAGAAAAGTAGCAGAGCACCAAGGTATTTCATCGTATTTCCTGATCAGACGATCACTTCTAGTTTTTACCACCAATCAGTCAAGTTGCATCAACCAGCGTCCCGAAACGACACGGTAGTTCTTCGTAGAACATCACAACCAAGATGTTCTTTCAAAGGACATCATTCAAACCACACATCCACCATCTCTGGCTCCACCTTCACAATGAGCCGTTCCATCCTGGCTTTGCCTTTTTTGTAGATGGAAAAAACATGCTCAGCACCCAGCAAGCAGCCATTGACCGAGCGTGTGCCAGACTTCGTCAACAGCTTGGCAATGGCTTCAAAAGTCAGTTGATCTCGTTCGCGCAACAAAAAGACCCTGTCAAACAGTCGTTGCTGACTGCTTGAGTAGGGTCCAATGAAAAGCGCTTTGCTACTGAGTTTGACGACCATGACCACTTTTGTCAGATCGTCAAAATTACTCACTTGCTGACTTACTCCACTGTGACCGACTTCGCCAAGTTCCTCGGCTTGTCCACATCGGTGCCCCGCGCACAAGCGGTGTGATAGCTCAGCAACTGCAGCGGCACCACATGCAAGATGGGTGAGAGCACGCCGTAATGCTCGGGCATGCGGATGACGTTCACGCCTTCGCTGCTCTCGATCTTGGTGTCGCCGTCGGCCAGCACATAGAGCACGCCGCCACGGGCGCGGACTTCCTGCATATTGCTCTTGAGCTTTTCAAGCAACTGATCGTTGGGCGCCACGGTCACCACAGGCATGGCGCTGGTCACCAGGGCCAACGGACCGTGTTTGAGCTCGCCAGCGGCATAGGCTTCGGCGTGGATGTAGGTGATTTCTTTGAGCTTGAGCGCGCCTTCCAATGCGATGGGGTAGTGCGTGCCACGGCCCAAGAACAGTGCGTTTTCCTTGCTGGCAAATTCTTGTGCCCAAGCGATGATTTGCGGCTCCAGC
>JACCDQ011486943.1_pt1 | contig 10230 bp, 11 predicted proteins | sample 7446031 | NCBI WGS metagenome assembly JACCDQ01 (sample SAMN15323442, study PRJNA562643) | freshwater metagenome | isolation source: river surface water | place: USA:Blue River Watershed | collected 2017-08-17
CCTGGCCGCCGTTGCGGGTGACCCGCTCCAGCAGGATGGGGTTCTGCGTGAACTTCAGCGCGATGAGGTCAATCATCAGGCCGTCGTTGTAGTCGTCGTTGCCGGGCACCTTCAGCGACTGGTAGGCCGCCTCCGAATCCGGGTAGACCACGCCGTTGACGCGCACAGGGTAGGGGTTCTTGATGCAACCCTTCTCCCGCGCGCGCTCTGACATGTTCGTCAGCGCGCCACCCAGCCCTGGAGCCCCGCTCCAGATGTTGATGGCAGGCGCCACCTCCATGGCCTGGTTGCCCTGCTCGAGGAAAGGCCTCCAGTTCTCCGGAAAGCTGCAGTTGGCCGGCGCGTTCGCGAACAGGGGTGCAATCTCCCGGTCCGAGTAGCCCGCCAACTGGCAGCCGATGCGCGTCACGAAGAACTTGTCGCCGGCGTTGTGCCGAGCGTAGTCCACGAAATCTGCAACATCCCGAGCGATGTCCGCCAAGGCACGCGTGACCAGGGACGGCTTGCCGGTCGCAGGGACCAGCGGGCCGTTCTCCTTGGTCGGAATGCCATAGCTGCGCCCCATGCGACCACGGCCGATGCCCGGGGTAGCGCCGAAGCGCTCCTTGGCCACCAGCGCCGCGCCCTTGCCATGGCGGCCGGCCACGTTGCTGCCAAACACGAAAAAGCTTTCGCCATCCGTGGGCAGCGTTCCGTCCTCGTGAAAGGACCAGGTCTTCAGCTCCGCGGCTTGCGCCGTGAGCTCGACCATCAGTTCCTCCACCGTGGCCCGCACCTCCTGGCCTTGCGCATTACGCCGGCGAAACCCTGCCGGGTAGAACCCCAAGGCAGGAATGCCCAGCGCCAGCGCCGCCACGAGGCCGGCCTGGTCGATGCCGGTTTGGCCCCCGCTGCGCAGCAGCGAGAGCTTCACCTTCGCGCTGACCTTCGTCAGCACCGCATGCACCCAGGCATTGGCCCGCTTCTGCGTGACGCCGTGCTCAGAGAGCGTGTAGACACCGTTGCCGGCGACGTTGAGGGTCTTGGCCCCACGCTTGAGCAAGAACTCCACCAGTTGCGCTGCAGCTTGCGCCTCGTCGCTCCCGAAAGGAATCCCGATGTAGCGCACACCCGCCTCTCGGTGGGTCAGCCGTTCGCCGGCGGTGCTGAAGTCGACCGCGAAGGCGACCGTCACGTCCGCGCTCTGCGCATTCACCCCTGTTCGGGGCACGTAGCTGTAGCTCGGGTGAGCCTCCAGCTTCAAAGTAGCCTCTTGTTCCATGATTGCTCCTAGTCGATTTCCTTGCATCTGTATAGGCCGGACTCGACCACGACGAGGTCTACGACTGAGTGGGGAACGCGGCATTGAGCGCGGCGCCCAAGCCATCCAATGGAAGCCAGAACCGAAGAGTCTTCTCCAGACGGCGCACGTCGTCATCGACCACCCGGTCAACGATGCTCACCAACTGCTGGGGGTCCGCCCTGAACAGCTCACCCTTGAACCGCCAGGCTTCGCAAGCCTTGTGCACCCGAGCTTCGAGGCCATGCGCATCATGGACACGCCAGGCTTGGAGAGCCAACCAAGGCGTCGCGACACCACTGCCGCTGAGTTGACGCATGCGCTGGGCCACGGTTCGCCGGGTGCAGCCAATCTTGAACAGCCCCGGCCAGGACACGTTGGCCGCCAGGTAGAGGTTGCCCGCCTTAGCCTTAAGCCACAATGGCAATCCCTCTACCAGCGCATCGCGCTCGTAGTCGCCGAGTTCACCTTCGTCAAAGGACAGCGACTCGCCAGACCGGGCCGTGAGAACCGCCCGCTGAGCAGTCGCGAATGGTTCAAACACGCAAGCTCCTTGTCATCTTGTTTAGTATACCAAACAACATGACAAACGCCAACTCATCGTTTGGCAGGCGGGTCGGGGACGAAGCCGGTCGCGGGGAAGGGATTGCGCGGAGCCGGCGCGGGTCGCAGTGCGATGCCCTGAGCCTCCAGACGCTGAAGACTGTCGTAGTCCAGGCGCACGACCTCGATGGGCGAAACCGTTGCGCGGTCGAAGCTGGACTGCGAGACCCGGGAGAAATCGCGGTCACCGTGACCAGTCCCCAGAGAGGGGGAGGCCCCCAGTGTGGATGGCACCGCAGCTTTGAGCTGCAATCCTTCTGCGGCCGAACCTCGTTTATCCGGCGCACCGCCGATGACGGGCGGAGGGCTCCCCTTCTCCTCGAAGACAGCGAAGCCGATGACGCCGACGTTGGTGGATTGCCCCGTGCGCGAGGCATAGGACTCCGCGGGAGCCGAGAAGACGAACTTGGCCACCTCGCTCAGAGACTTGCGCCAGCCGTCGATGGTCGTCTCGCCATAAGGGTTCAGGATATAGCCGCCTTGCGATGGATGGGCCTCCTTGCCCGTCAGGACGTTCAGGCCATCGACGCTGACCACCACCAGCAGCCGCGAATTGCCCAGGTTGCGCAGCCGCAGCCGATAGGCCTGACCCGAGGCGCCTCCAACGTGACCCGAGTTGCGCTCGCGCGCAAACACCGGGTACGCCACAGCGTTGTCGTAGGCCTCTACGCTGATGTCCAGGCAGCGGGTGCGAAGCAAGGTCGAGGCGTTGACCCAATCGGAGTGGGGCGGCACGGCACGGAAGTGTGCAAACGCCGGCATGGTCAGCAAAGCAGAGCCCGCGGCTGTGAGAGGAAAGGAGGCCAACAGGTGGCGTCGACGGTGGTTCATGAGAGAAAAGGGCAGCTGTAGTCGAAGGTATAGCGCAGCCCAGCCTGCGCTCTTGAGCACTTCGAAGGATGCGCTATACTTAGGTGCAAATCGCAATAAAGATTTAAGTGTTGACCGCTACCACTCTCTCTGCCGCTCAATTGCTGGCGCTTCCCTTGGATGAGCCGGAGCGTTTGTTTTCGGCGCCTGAGGCTGCCAAGGCTGAGGCCCGCCTGTTGTTCAGGGCCTGGCACCCTGACCGGTGTGCCGACCCGCACGCGGCCGAAGTGTTTGACCATCTCCAGAAACTGTTGGCTGAGGCGGACCGCAAGCAGGCCCAAGGGCGCTGGGAGACTCCCGGACTGCTGCGGCTGGAAGACGCCGCCGGCACAAGGTTCGAGATGCGCTACGCCAGCAAGCTAGCGATAGACGTCGGCACGATGTACGTCGGACGAAAATTCGTGGGCTTCGACATCACCACGGACAACGTCGACCTTCTGGACGAGGCCCAGCACCGCCTCACCTCCCTGCCCTACTTCAGTTCGGCGATGCGCGAAGAGTTCCGCAGGTACTTCCCTGCGCCTGGCCGGCGCATCGAGACAGGCGCAGGGGCCTTCTGGCTGGTTCCCAAAGACCCGGAGGTATTGCTGTTGAAGGACGTCTTGGCGCACTTCAACGGCCGCATGCCGGCGCGGCACGTGGCGTGGGTGCTCAGCCGCCTACTCAACATCGCCTGCTACCTCGAAGTCGGGAGCCAGTTGGCCCACAACGCCATAGGGCCCGACACCGTCTTTATCTCACCCGCCGCGCACAGCGCTCACCTGCTGGGCGGCTGGTGGTTTGCCGCACGCCTGGGGGCGCCTCTGATAGCCGCGTCGCCGCGCATGCTGCAGCATGCGCCTCCGGCGGTGCTGCAGAAGAAGCTGGGCGACAGCCGCACCGATATGGAGATGCTCAAGGCCTTGGGCCGCGAACTGCTGGGCGACCCCGCGGGGACCCGCTTGAGCCAAGACCCCGAGGTGCCGGCCGCCATGAGCGACTGGCTGCAGCTGACCACTCACCAAGATGCAGTCTCAACCTACCAAGACTGGCAGGAGCGTGTCCTCGTCGACGCGTTCGGACCGCGCAAGTTCGTCGAACTGAACTTGACGCACGCAACCCTCTACCCCCAACAAGCCTGAAGGAGATTTTCATGGGTGGTTCCAATTGGAGTTCTTCGGACTGGTCGTCGTTCAAATCGGCCACCAACAAGCAATCGACGCAGCAGGTGTTCAGCCAGAACGGCATGCACCCAGACCTAGACCCTCAAGGGCTGACGCTGCGCGAATCCCGTGACTCAGCCGCAAATCCAAACTCCCACGCCATCATCGTTGCCTCAGATGTGACCGGCTCGATGGGCAAGCTGGCTGAAGCCCTGGTGCGCCATGGCATGGGTGTCCTGGTGGAAGAGCTGCTCAAGCGTAAGCCGGTGCAAGACCCGCACATCATGTGCATGGGTGTGGGCGACGCCTACTCGGACACGGCGCCCCTGCAGGTGAGCCAGTTCGAGGCCGACATCCGCATCGCCCAGCAGCTCAAGCAAATCTGGTTGGAGGGCAACGGGGGCGGCAACGGGGGCGAAAGCTACCCCCTGGCCTGGTACTTCGCCTCGCGCCATACCGCCATCGACTGCTTCGAGAAGCGCCAGAAGAAGGGCTATCTGTTCACGGTGGGCGACGAGAACCCTCACAAGCTGCTGACGAAGGAGCAGGTCCAGACCGTCTTCGGTGACGCCATCGAACGCGACCTGACCTCCGCTGAGCTGCTCACAATGGCCAGCCGGTCGTACCACGTCTTTCACCTGCTCGTCGAAGAAAGCGGCTCATGCGACACCGCCGTGGTCGCCAACTGGAAGGCGCTCCTCGGCGAGCGGGCCCTTCTCCTTTCGGACCACACCAAGCTGGCCGAGCTCATCGTCTCCACCATTCAGGTCAACGAAGGCTGGAGCGTGCCTGATGCCGTGAAGTCCTGGTCCGGCGGCACCGCCGTGGTGGTCGCCCGCGGGTTGCAAGGACTGCAGCCAGCCGCATCCCGGGGCCGGAGCGTCGTGAGGTTCTATGTTACTTGATAGTTGCTTCTTGCAATAAATTGCTGTATACTATGCATATTTCTGCAAGCGGTATACACCATGGGATTCCCGACGAAGGTTGTTTCGGGCGAAAGGACCTATCGCATCGAGCACAGTTGCTCCAAGGTCGTGAAAAGCTGGGACGGAGAAGTTCAAGTGCAGCGGATGGTAAACCTCCGCTTCTTTACGGGGAGTGGCACCAAAGCGCTGGGGTTCATGAGTTTCGAGGCCATTGCCGAGGGCTTTAAGACCCTCAAGTGCTACCCCGCAGATGAAGAGGTTGACCGAAAGAAGCTACTTGGCAGGCCCAACGCCTGGTGGCTCGACAACTTCAAGAAGGACAAGAGTCATCCGCTAGCCGGCAAGGTCGAGCTGAGCCCGTTGCTGGCACTTTGGCTGGCTTCGGACACGCCGCCGGCGCTGTTTGGCGCCAATGCTGAGTTCTACCTTTGCCCGGCGCCCTACAACGCAGCGGACGAGCCGGCTCGTCTGAAGTTACTGGCTCACTACGAGAAGCACCTTGGCTCCCGCCTTATGAGGGGCGCCAAGTGGCTCGCACAAATCCCAAACACCCTCCGGCCTGCGGCATGAACGAACAATTTCTGGAACCTTTCGCCTCCAGCGCGGCAGACTGGGACCGCTCGGTGAAGGCCGTTCAGGGCTTGCTGCGCACGATGCCGACGGGCCAAGTAAACATCCTGCACGAAGGCTCTGTGCAGCCCTTGTGCAGTTTGCACGAGTTCCGCGTCGCCTACTCCTACATGACAGGCGCCATGGCCCTGTGGGCGGTCGACCAGTACAGCAAAGAGTCGCTGTGGTCTTGCGCCACCCAATACACCCACGCCGACTACCGCGTTCAGTTCAATCGGCGTGACATCTTGGAGGCGTTGGGGCAACCAGGGTGCGTGCTGCTGGGCCTGGTGGCCATGGACTGCTGGGGCCGCGCGGTGCACGAAGAAGTGTTTCGGCAAGGCAAGCGCGCCTTCCTGAGCAGCGCCTTTCAGCGCATGGGTGAATTCTGCTTTGCCACCGACATGAACCCTTTGAGCTCACTGTCGACCCATGCACGTCCCGCTTTGGCGTCGATGCTGGAACTCGGGTTGGACCGAGCACTGCACGTCCGCGGCGAACTGTGGGACGAACCGCTGCTGCGCCGCGTGCTGGCCGCCATTCGAAACAGCGGGCATTTCATCTGCACCGCGCACTGAAAACCTGTTGCACTATCAAGGTCAGCGTGTTATACTGACGATTCAGTTGGCTCAGACAGAAAGTTTGAGTTCAACAGCTTTTGCAGGCTATTGCTCCGCTTCCTTCTACTCAATACATGGTGAACTAGCGGCGCTGCTCTCCTGCTGTAAGTGGGGGTACGGGGGACTCAGTGAGTCTCCCGTATTTCTTCTTCCGAGGGCGCCTGCGTGTGCAGTTGATGCCCGAGGAACATAATGCTCACCCTTGCCACCCAGGCCTATGCGGCCAATTCGCGCGAATTCCGCGTGCTGGCCGCGCTGCTGCGCAACGGCGCCCTCGCCCTCCCGAAAGCTGCTCCCGAAGCCCTGCGCGAACTGGCGCTGGGCCGCCCTGGCCCGTTGCTCGGTGAGGTGCTGCACAGCCAGCTGACCCTGGAGGCGCTGGGCTTCTCCTACAGCGAGGACGTCATCCTCAACCTGTCGTGGCTCAGCCGTGTGCAGCTGCACGACATCCATCGCAACATCGAGACGATGCTCAAGCGGGCCCTGGGCGCGCATCAAGTGTTCCGTCCGATGTACCCGAACTTCCCGGAACAGGTGCTGGCGGCCTCCGACATGGAGCTGCTGGTCAACGCTTGGATGCACTACCTGGGGGACTGGTTCGGGGTGCGCATCCTGCCGGACTACACGGAGGCCAAGCGGCCGCCGCTGAAGCTGCTCGAGCACCAGAAGCCGACCGCCCTCCGCCTGGCCGAGGGCACCGCGGTCTACGACCTGCTGGTGCGCCTGGTCAATGGCAACGCCTCGATGTCGCCCACCAATCGGGAGCTGGTGCTGGACTTGCTGTCGTATGCGGCCGAGTTCTACCCCGGCCGGCTGCTCGAGGTCCTGACCGAGCGCGCCACCCTGCCGCAGAAGGAAACCCGTGCCCTGGTGGGCGGCTGGCTTCTCAAGCATCAGTCCGCCGTCTTCGATTCCGCCGACATGGCGCGATTCTTCGGCACGCCCACCGATGTGCTGCGCCTGGCCGTGGCGGTGAGCGCCGCTGACCTGAAGGTCGCGGATGTGTCGCTCGCGGCGCCGCCGCGGTTCAACAAGGTGTCCCGGTCGACGCGCCGGTGGTTGCTGGCCCAGCTGAACTCCCTGGATGCCCTGTCGGTACGCGCGGAGATGTTCCAGCGCCGTGAACCGTGGGTGCGCCTGGGCGAATTCCTGCATCCGGGCGAGTATCAGACCCGGTATCCCCAGGCCTACGCCCACTTCCAAGCACTGCGCAACAACGACAAGCCCGAGACCTGGCACGGTGCGATGGAAGCCAGTTTGGTGGCGCGGGAGACGGGCAAGACCCTGGAGCTGCTGACTCAGCGCCCGGGTGTGTTCGCTCGCAAGCTCCACGAGGTGGTGCGCAAGACGCATCCGCTGGCTCGCGCCGACGTGGTGAGTGCCTTCCTGGCCGTAGCCCACAAGGTGTCGACGCCGGTGCTGCTGCAGTTGCAGCAGCGCATGCAACTGGACCTGGCGCGAGTCGGTGTTCGTGCCTTCGCCCCGAAGGGCGGCGCCAAGCTGTGGGTACCGCAGCAGGCGGCTTCGTTTCTGCCGTCGTCGCTGACCGAGCCCATCCTGGCGGTGGTGACCCATGTGCTGCGTGCGCGCTTCGCCAAGCTGCCGCCGCTGGGCAAGGTCTACATCGACCCGGCCCTGAAGGGCTACACGGTGCCGTTCGGCCAGCGCTCCGCCCAGAAGGCGCTGCGCACCGTCGGCCGCGGCTCGCGGGTGGCGCTGGGCGATGGCAACATCGTCCGGGCGTTCATGTGGTGGAGCGAAACTGGCCTGAACAAGGAAGGCCATCCGTACACGGTGCCGCGCACCGACCTGGACCTGTCCTGCGCCATGCTCGACGAAAGCTTCGACTACTTGGGGCACTGCAGCTTCACCAGACTGCGCACCCCGGGCTTGACGCACAGCGGAGACGTCACGTCAGCGCCCACCGGCGCGTGCGAGTTCATCGACATCGACTTCTCGGCTCTGCCCAAGAAGACGGCGTACATCGCCTTGGTGACCTACGCATACACCCGCCAGAACTTCGGCGACCTGCCGGAAGCCTACCTGGGCTGGATGGCGCGGTCCGATGGCCAGAGCGGCGCCATCTTCGACGCACGCACCGTGTCGCAGAAGGTGGACCTGACGGCCACGGGTGCGCGTGTGCTGGTGGGCTACATCGACGTGGCGCGGCGCGAGTTCGTGTGGGCGGACCTGGTGTTGCCGGACCGGTGTGCTGGCTTCAACGCCATCGAGTCGTCCACGCTGATGACCGGTGTGCTGGCGCGCGGCATCGTCAACCCGATTCGGCCGCAGCTGTACGAACTGGCCTTCCATCATGCGATGGCCCGAGGGGAACTGGTGTTTCGCGCCGAGGAGGCCGACGTCGTGTTCACGAGCCGCCCTCATCTGGCCGTGGCAACTGCCAAGCAGGTCATCTCCGCCTACGATGCAGAAATCATCATGGCCGACTTCCTCCAGTGACACATCAGGAGCACTTTGTGGGCATCCACCAGCCTTCCCTTCGCGCATTCAAGTTCATCGACGGCCGCGTCGTGTTGGTCGGCAAAGCCGAAGTCGAAATCGACCATGGCAAGCCCTTCTGGCTCTGCAGCACGATGCCGCCGCTGCAGCAGGTGTTCATGCCCGTGAGCACCCGTGACGAAGCCATCGCCTGGCTGCGGACCGAAGCGGGAGCTGATGAGGTCTTCGAGGGCGTGGCCCTTGACTGACCGCAGCCTTCAGGAAGCGCCAGAGACCCAGCCAGCCGACGCAGGGTGGCTGCCCGCTCAAGCGGTTCTACAGCTCGTCGACGGCCCCGACTTGTTCGTGGCGCGGCACAAGGTGAGTCGGCTTTTCAGCCTGCGCATTCAGAACTTCCTGCTCAGTTGCGAGGACTGGCGCAAGACCAGCCGGCCGACGATTGAGCAGGTGCAGGCAGAGCTGAGCCTGTCGGCGGGACGGCATCCACTGTGGACCACCGACCTGCAAAACGCGGAATGCTGGACGCGCGACGCCATCGCGCAGTTTCATCAGTTCGTGCCAGCGCTTGAGTTCTGCGTCGTGGAACTGCAGGCTGTTCCGGCCGGCTGAGAAACGACAAAGGGGCCTGCGGGACCCCTTTGTCTGGTTGGTGCGCGCTTAGGCGGCGATGAGCGCCAATTCCTTGGCCGATTCGAGTCGCACGCCATGCCGCGGCCACTCCACCAGCACACCACGGGACGTGGCAGCCAGGACGAGGCCATCGAAGCGCTCCACCACACCCAGCGGGGCGTGATTGACCTGGTCACCGGTCTGGAAGGTGTCTTGGGACAGAAGGTTCTTGAGCCAGTTCATCATGGGCGCCTCAGGCCGGAAAAGCAGATTGGGTGCGCCGATTCCACGCGCGCTGGCGGGCCTCGAGCTCGTAGATGTCGGCAGCGCCGGAGAGGAACTTCTCTTCGCGCCGGCGCTCGGCTTCGAAGAAGCTCTCATCGTCGAGCTTGAGCAGGTTGGCCAGGCGGGCCAGCAGGGTCTTGATGGTCATCATGTGTGTACTAGGGTTGTTACTTAGTTAGATACCCTAGTATAGCCAACAATGCTGCAATGCACAACGAGAAGTCGCTCCGTTCAGGAACAATCTGGTTACAGGCGATGCGGATGCCAAGTGACCGTGTGGCGATTTATCTTATACTTGCAAATTACAACTAAGGGGTGGTGATGGAGCGCAGGGCGACGGTGGTCATCGGAGCGAACTACGGAGATGAGGGCAAGGGCCTCATGACGGACTACTTCTCCGCCCGTAGCGCGCGCGGGCTGGTCATCCGGTTCAATGGAGGATGCCAAGCTGGCCACACCGTGGTAACCCCGGATGGCCGGCGGCATGTCTTCAGCCACCTGGGCAGCGGGCTGTTCGCCGGCGCCGATTCGTTCCTGTCGAGGCACTTCGCCGTGAACCCTGCGCTGTTTCTTAAAGAGCGCACCCGCCTGGGCACCTTGCTGCCCGACCGGCATCGGCTGTTTGTCGATGTCCGCGCCCCGGTGACGACGTTCTACGACATGCTGCTCAACCAACTCGTGGAAGACTTTCGCGGCGCCCAGCGCCACGGCAGCTGCGGGATGGGTTTTGGCGAAACTATCGGTCGCCACGAGACAGGCCAGGCACCCCTGGTGGCCGGAGACCTGGTCGACGTCGAAGGACTGCGCCGCAAGCTGCTCGCCATCAG
>JACCDQ010181408.1_pt1 | contig 10229 bp, 6 predicted proteins | sample 7446031 | NCBI WGS metagenome assembly JACCDQ01 (sample SAMN15323442, study PRJNA562643) | freshwater metagenome | isolation source: river surface water | place: USA:Blue River Watershed | collected 2017-08-17
CCCCACCGGAGATTTTTAAAGATTCTCCATCAGTGGCTACCGCCTTTTTCATCATCGCCTCTCCTTTTTGCGCCTGTTCTAAAAGTTCGGGTTCAATACCTTCAGCGTCATTAAAATCGATACCCATTTATTATAATATAACTACTATATTTGTTAGATTATAATTACAATCACTCGTTTGAATTACTATTACTACGAAATGCCAGTTATACCAATACCCACAAGATTTATGTCTTTCGATGTTTTCACGGTGAGCTCTTGTAATATCGTATAAGCGTTTGGAGCTAAGGTCATACCGGTAATAATAATTGACGGGACAACTTTTGTAGTAGGGTCACTAACACCACCCGAATTCACGGTTAATTGGAATGATGATGAAACTGATGGCTGACCAGCGAAATTACCGGTCAAAGCCGCAGGTGTTCCAGAAAACAATCCAGACGGTAATGTAATCGTAATCGTATCGCCTACCGCAAGTGCGGTAGAAACCTTTAATGATATCGTTAGACTACCTGCGTTCCAAACAGCAGTTCCGCTTACACGTCCTCCCGCACCAGGAATACACTTCTTTGCGGTATTATCCCATGCTGTTCCGACATCGCAGCATCCGGGTCCATAGCACGGCGCCATTCCCATTCCCATTTCCGAGAGATTGGCGGGGTCGGAATTTTGCTGAAGAAGTTGTTTTTTATTTAATTCATCCTCGTTAAAACTCCAGTCATATTTGTCAAAATCGTGATCATTACGACGAATAATGTCGAATACTTGTCTCCCAATTACAATACCACCCAACGTAAGAACGAATATAACGCCTAAAGTTGAAATTGAATTGGGTATCAATTCTTTATTACGTAGAACAGCCAATATAATGAGAGCAATAGATACAAAAATAATATTCTTCATGACTTCGGTATTCGCCTCGTAATTTCGGGTATAATAATTATTCACTTGCGCCATACGCCGTTTATTTGAATTGTCTTCTTTCAGTAAATTGGCGTTACTTGCCGCACGTTCCTTCTCTCTATTAATGAATTCCATCGCGGTTTTCTGTGCTTCGTATAGTGCGTCGGAATCAAAGACCTTTCCGGCTTCCTTTACGGTTCCATAGGTATATGCAAGAACAGTTACAAGAGCAGAACGAGCTTTAAGCAAATTAGTAGTTTCCTCAGGGGTTATTCCTTGTACTGCTAGACGTGTATTAATGTCGTTGATTGTATTACGGATTTCTATTGCGGATGAACTCGTACTTTCAGATGTGCTGACACCGCCGGATTTAATTATTGAAATACTCTTACTTTCAGAATTACTACCAATTTTGACATTAAAAGGTCCAAATGATTCATTCGCGGTTTGACTTTCTTTGGGGAATAGCGTCCCCTTAACACCGATTTGGATAATGGTATTCGTAGTTATTGGGGCCGTTGCCGTGAAAGATATTTTTCTTCCGGGTGGGGCAGTATATACTGGGTTTGAAGCCGCTAGTGTAACTGCTGTTGTCGCGCCAGTAGAAGCATTTACGGTGTTAATCGTATACTCACTCGCGGTAGTAGATAATATAACATCATTAGTAATATCCGCCGGTAATTCAACCTCAATAACTGTGGCCTCTTGCGGCATTTTTATTCTAAAATAAACATTAAATGACTTATTACCACTAGACAGCCTTGACATCGGGACATCCGTAACCATCGACATGATCATTCCATCTAATCCCTCGATATACTTATTACGAAAAAGATAATCCTTGAACAACTTCCCCGCGCATAATACAACAATCGCAAATAATACGATTAATATTTGGTTTTTTTCACTTATTTGATATACCATTAATTGTATAATTTGTAGTTACATACTAATTATATAATTATTTCATTCCCTGATTGATTATTTCTTATTATTATTCTTCGTGGAGCGTTTCCCGCCAGTAGTTGGAGGACGAGGAGGTTGGGCTCCCGCCGATGACGTGATTGTCGCTGCGGTATCCCCGATTTTGTCGATTGCTGTTGACGCTACTTCCTTTGCTTTATCAGCCAAATTATTCGCACCTTCGATCGCCCCTGTTGCGGCTTCATTTGCGGACGAAACCAAATTGTCTGCACCTTCAGTAATATTTGTTGCTAAGTTTGCTCCGGTATTCTTTAACTGTTCTCCGGCTGAACTGATTGCGGCTTTTACATCTTCGGTTCTATCTGGAATATCGTCGGTTTTCACGCTTCCGACACCAAACCATCCTAATATTGTTGCTAAAATCCCGCCACCGACTTCGCCGTCGCCACCGCTATCCGCGTCATCCGCGTCGTCTTGACCGAACATTTCTTTCAGTTTTAAAACTGCCATGACCATTAATATTGCTAAAATGCTCCAAAGAATGAATTTGTATGATTCAGATATTAATAGTTTATTACTTTCTTCATTCATCGCAAGCAGGCGTTCGCGCTGATATTCGGCTTTTGAAATTTTGTTTAAACTATCAGATACGCCACTCATCGTTTGTCCGTAAGTCATACTTTCTCGCAAAACCCCAAAACCTTCCGATGTCCTCCCTCCAACAACCCTACCTGGTGGAGGCGCAATCGCGGTTTGGGCACGGTACTCCGCCGTCTTACTTTGGGTTTCTTCGAATGCTTTATCTACTGCGCCGAACATAGATGTCAGATCGGTTTTTTCTAATGACCCGGTTTTGGGTACTAGATTACGAATATTACATTTTGTACCCGACGTCATCCCGCCTGTATCTGGATAATGTTGGTATTGTGCGCTATCAATCATTTTATATTTACCATTATTTACTTTACATGACTCGTCGCTTATAGTCCCGTTGATAGTTGGTACTTTCAGCATTAATTGCTTTGTCGGGTCGGCTATACGCAACCCAACTGGATACATCTTCGCGCGGTCTTTCAATTCGCATTTTCCGTCTGTACCGGCCGTACCCTTTGTATAAACAAACCCGCCACATTTTTCATCAGCATCACACATTCCACGACATTTATCAAATGACGCAGTTATACTTTCGCCAACAGGCATCGTACGCAGACGGCGCGCGAATTCCATAGTTTTCGGGAACGTATTCGCATCGACAGAATAGACTTCAAGATCTCTCAAAGAGTATTGTTGGTAAGAATAGCTTGTTCGTCCAAATGGTGCGCGTCCGTCGTTTGTACGAAACGTATATGCGTTATTATACATATTTTGCCCCCAAATATACATATCATGCCCTCCGCCAAATGTCGGATAATATGAATTATTCGTATAAGTCGCATATACACCTGCGCCCCAAGTTCCGTTTGTCGAAGGAAATTTTGTCGTTCCATCGTACAGAAACGCAGTAGTATCGTTTTGATAATTTTGAGCGGTAGAAGACCAACTAAGAGAAGTATACGCACCTAATACGCGGCCGTCGTTTAGTATTGCCCGAGTATATGTCGCGCCCTTATTATCGCATAATTGGTGAAATTTCTGCGGTGACCATCCGTCGCGACTTGCCTTATAAAGAAGGTTACTTGCCTCACTAAAACTTCCAGGGGTTATTTCTTTGAGACTATATGAACTCTCAGCTGAACGTGTATCATAACCGCCCAGATTCAAATAACTCGCCGGCATAGTCTCGCCTTTTTCGTTTTTCGTTGGTGCCATATAGGAGAGAGCCGACGCCGGATAATCATGTCTCTCGCCATTATGGTCGATATATGAAATACGTCCGACATAACCGGTTCCATTACGTCCGACTTCATCCACGCCGGTTGGACCACCCTTTTTAAGAGAGTAAAGAGCGACAGCCCGCTGTATTTTCGTTCGTGGCTGAGGGTTGTCGTCCAATAGTTCGTACCCTTCTGTTTTTTTACATTTTTCGATGTATTCATTTACAGCGTTGCGTTCCAACCCATCGCCATTTCGATTATGTAGTGCGTTCAACCATCCTTTCAATTGTTGTTTGTTATAATTATATAAACCACCATACGCATACCATCCATTCAAATTACTAGGATAACATGTCCCGTCGCCAAAATGTTTATAGCTATTAAATATACATCTACTTCTGGTGGTATGGTCACATTCAGGGTTGGGAGGATTAATCGGAACTTCTATTTTGGTATCTTTTCCGTATAAACGTGATAAATTCGAAGTTGTATATGATTTCAAGAATCCGTCTTCATCTGGCTCGGCATTCGACATTTTATGGCATTTATCGCCTTTATCGTCTATTGTAAGTATTCCGTTGATATTCGGTTTTCCTGAACTGGTGTAAACCCAGCATCCACCTCGGTTATTCGGTTTGTCTTTTTCTGGTGCTGAAATAAGAAAATAAGTACTACCTAAATCTTCAGCACGCCGCTTGCATTGCGAAATCGATGCTTCACTAAGATCCTCTTGAAACGTGAACCCACGATTTGTTAGATCGCTATCTGTTACGTTGTCTGCGATGACATAACAACCCATTTTAATTGTATCAACGCCCGATTCTGGAAACTGAAAATCCGCGGAAGGACGTTCACTCACATATACATTACCGCGTTCGTTCCCGCAAGAAAACAGCCCTTTTCTACCAAGCGAATTTTTGGGGTCGCGAACAGAGTCATTTATCAACATAAAAAGTGGATTTGTTCGTCCAGTATCTGAATCAGCATAGATTAAGTCATACGGCTTGATTTTATCCCAGGTCTCAGATATTTTGATTTTCTGTGTTGTTCCTGATGGCGCTGGACACCCTATGACTCCGGCATTTTGTTTCATGGTATCGGTTTGAAGCCAATTCGTCGGATTAGATGATGGTGATATCGGAACATGCCATATTTGAAAAACGCCATCCTTGGTGATGTAGCCATATTTTGTAACTCCGGCGGCGTCAGTCACTTCCGCCCAATTTTGACGTCGATTTTTGTCATCTTTTTCGATTAAATTCATGATTCCCTCTACCTTTTTAATATGGTCTAATTCTTGTTGTGTGTATTTTTTATCCGCTTCGGCTTGGCTATTAATATAACTGGCTTGACTAAGTCTACTGTCGCCACCAATACCGGTCGCAGGATTGGCAGGAGCCGCTGAACCGGGGCCACCACCCCCCACAAGACCTTCCTTTACCGGCGTCGAAAATAATCCTTGTATTATATTTTGAAACTGCGCACCGATACTCAAAGATGAATAATGTTTGTCGTTATTATTGAAATTCACGTCATCGTTATTATCGGGTATATCACTTGAATGGGTTGATGTTATAATTTCACGGGTTTCTTTCGAATTTTGAACATGTCCCGATTTCACACTCGCGTTTTTTACTAAATCATTTGAGTTTTGAGGAAACATTATATATAGTAATGACGTATCTACTATATATACCAGCGAATATTTTTATAGAATGTTACTCTGAATCACCCGTACCGTCCAAGGTTGATTGTATACTATTTAACCCCGCATCAATTTCCATAAAGAACGTTTTGAATGTGGCATAAAAGAAAATGATAAGCAATAATATAATTGTAACACCGATCCACCATAATTGACCGGTCCAGAAATCGGGGTTGCTCAAATACCGAAACACCATCATTATGTTTCCTTTCATATCCCATCCGAATGATGTAATAATAAATAAAACGACGACGATAGCGATAACCCACCAGTTTGTCCACCATCCCCATCCAATATAATTCTTAATTATGTCGATCTGTTCTAATAAAGACATTTTTGACGTATATGACGCATACCCGATTATAATACATAAGGCGGCTACGATATAAAAGATGAATTTGTATTTTCTTGCGCGTAATGTCGTCTGTTCGTTGATTTCCGCATAAACATTATTCATATTTTTCCGTTTTTCAACGATATTATCGGATGTTTTTATATTTGATACACTTTCATTCATATACTGGTTGATTTTAGTGATAAGCTGGCTTGAATCGCTCGCAGATCCGACAAGTGTATTTAATTCATTATTTATACCTGCTCCGGATGCCGTCGCAATCTCTCGTGTGAGAGAATCAACACGTAATTGAAGATCATTTAGTTTAGATGCTTTGGCAACATTTTCATCGATTATTGTTTGACTAGTACTGCTCGTTGGTTTTATTCCTAATTTTGTATATATACTATGTGATGTTGCCTGATCACTTCCGGTACCATTCCCCACCATAAAAGTGTAACCATTTGATTCATTTGTATCATACGACGCGCTATCGGGAGCATCCGGCACGAGCCCATAGCATAGATTATCCCAATTGGGTTGTCCTGTATTTATACCTGCAACACCAGTATAAACCACTTTTTTAAAAAGTCGCGGATCATTTGCGGCCATATTCCAGCACTTTTGGGAATTCGAATCAGCATTATTTGTATTAGGGTCCGGAACAACTTTTCCAACATATTTCCAAAACTCTCCGTAATCTTCACCAGGACGAATGGCAAGAGGTGTTTTCGTATTAGAAATTGGGTTTTTATTAGTTGTAAGTGCGTATTTAACAGCACCTGTACTCGATAACGCTGGTTTAAAATTATTTGTTAAACTACGATATTCGCCTTCAATCGCTTTAAGTTCAGCCATTTTTTCGAGTAATCTGGAATAGTCGCCCATTTTGTATATTGATATATTGATATATAGTATCGATTATAACTGATACATATACTGGAGAATATTATACGAATGTATATACTGTGTCTCTATCATTTCGAGTTATATCTACATCTAAATTATAAGTATATGAAAAGTAGTAATACACGGCGAATATCACGATAAGCACCATAATGACAATACCGAGCAAAGAAACGCCGCCTCCATTTCCGTTACCTTCAACGCTGCCGCTATCACCGCCACCACCAGGTGATACAAATAGGAATGCGAATTTAAATATCATGAGTACCGCCACGAGGATGATAAAACACCAGAATACATAAACAACGGGGTAATAATAGTTTCCGAGAAGTTTCTTAATGTAAACTAAAATATCATCATCGAGCGAACCCCATTTTTCGGCAAATGTCTTTTCTCGTTGAATAATTGTTGTATTCGCCGCAATATTCAGGATGTTTTGGTTCTCTTTCTTTATTTCGGCGACCGTATCGTCGATTTTTTTCTTAATATCCGCTAATTTGGAATTAATTGTCGGTGAAACACTCGCGCGAAAACATTCGCTATTTTCTTTCATGGGCGCGTCGGTTGCGGTGGGTATCGAGTTGTATTGATTCGCTGTGAGTGTAATAGGTTCACCGACCACCGATGTAAGGCAAGATGAATGGCGTTTGTCAGGCCATACTCCTGCTTCATAAACACGCTTCTTCCCTTCCACGTCAACCCATGCGTATTTATCGTCTGACGATGTCGCGCCAGGTAATTTCACATTTCTAGTGGTAATACATGGCGTATAACCGGTCATGTCATAACTTGCTAAATCAGAGAATTTGCTAAATCCGCCGCCGATGCTTCCACTGCTAATATCAACAAATGACGCCGACGTTATCTTAAACGGGTTCATCTTATCATCGCTTGCGAGCGCGTCGTTGCGTGTAATCGCCGGGCATGTTTTATCGTCATACAATAAGACCGATGACAAATCTTTATAACGATGAGTATATCCAAACGGGTTCACATAATAAAAAGCGGCACTTGCGTCGCTACCGGAATGCGATGTGTCTCGTACCAGTTTATTCAGGTACTGACTATTTGTTTGAAGAAACCTAGACCGAGTAAGTAAATCCTCGGTATATAGTCGGTATTGTGTCGTATATTCTGTTGTAAGCTCGCTTAACCTCTTTTCAAGGTCGAGCAATTTTTGACTTTTACCAGCACTAGTTGTACCTGAGGTAGATGTTGTCAATTTCGATGACGGCGCAGGGTCGTCATTCGTTAATCCTTCTTTATATGAAACCACGCCAGACGACACTAATGTTTCTTGAATTCGGTCAGTAAAAGGCTGAATCGGGTTTTTATTCAGGTCATATCGTCCATAATTCATAAGGTCGCCTTGAAGTAAATTCAGATTCAAAGACGTTCCGGTAAGCATCCCCTCTTGTTTCTTATTCGCCTCATTACTGGTCTCTGTATCTTTATCCTTTTTATATTCTGTCATCAGTGAGGATATAGCTTTATTTAAATCTTCGTCATTTTCAAGCGACAACCCTTCTTTACTACTTTGTCGGCTTTTATGTTCGAAATTATCAAGAGAATGTTGTGTTGCGTTTGGAAACAATAATTGGTTATTTTTTTCTTCCTGGAAATCCATTACAGTATGTTATATATAATACATATTATAACATACGTATCCAATCGGGTATTTATCTAGTGGATAAAGCATATGGATTATTTGAAAACATACTAGTCCATCGTGATCTCCCACTACGTCCCAATCCAAGCCCGCCAAAACGACTAAATAATCCACTTCCGGATCCTAAGCCAAATCCGGTAAATAGATTGCTGAATCCGAACCCTCCGCTGCTGCTGCCTCCGCCACCTAATGAAAAATATTTCTGAACTAATTGTGAGCTTACCAAGAAAATACCTACTATAACCAAAAAAATATTAAAAAATTTCTCTCGGTATAATTCATTTTCTCTGCGTGCGATTTCTTCTAATGTGTTCTTGACTCTTTGACGCTTAATGTATTTTGAAATATCATCAATATCCTGTGACGTCTGTTGATTACCCGGGTTTATGGCATCAATATTATCATTAATCATTTTTTCTAAAAGATTGATTACTTTTTTTAAACCATATATTCCTGTAAATTGTGTTGATGTATTAAAATCTTGAGGCGAGGCGGTATCGCCTGCGGGGGGTTTAAGATAATCCTCTTTTGTAATATTGGGATTATACACACCATATGTAATTGCGTGAACCGCGCTTCTATATACTTGATCGTTGCCGGTTTTTCCATTCATTAATATAGTATAAAGTCGGTTTGTAGTTGATCCGGCTTGTTCAGTACCAGTACCAGAAGGATGAGGGAAGCCTGTAAGGCTTGGCTGTTTTCTTAAATAAAATGTCGGGTTTTTTGCCATGTCTGAAGAAATCGCGGTTTTTCCTGCGGCAACCGACGATCCTGAAGAGGGAACCGGTTCATATTTTTCTGTAAATTCACGATGCAACTTGTTTAGAATTTCAGTTGCTTTACATATTTGTGTGTTATTGGCGTTTACTGTGATATCGGCGTTTCTAAATTTAAATTTACTACCTACATTACATTGTGTTGACATTTCTATAATTATAATTGAAATACTCGATAATATAACAGTTATAATATCGTGATAAAAAATAATGTTTGGGTTGTCGTCGCTCTTTACCGACACCATCTGCTGCTGCTGCTGCTGTTGCTGCTGCTGCTGCTGCTTCTATCGAATGGGTGGGTCGGTCTTCACTAATTTGCTACACAGTACCTGTAAAACTGACTCGTAACCGACGTTTTACTTGGACGTGTTATTTTACAAATTTGTCCAGGTCTCAATCCAATCGCGAGTGCCACCGGGTCGTACCGCGAAATACTTGGCATCTGTTTTGTGTCTGTAATATTGTATTTCTTAAGCACTTCTTCGTGTTCCGCTTCAGTCAAGACCACATGTTCAGGAACATATTGATGATCTAATATATTGAATTGAAGTCGGTCAAGTGAATGAATCACGATGAAAATCCGGTCCTTCTCCCAGATCTCGTTGAGAATACTAGTGACGGTTTCATTCATCTCCTGTTTCATCACGATAATTAACGTGTCGGTGGGTTGAAGAACCTGTTCTAGGTAGAAGAGGTCGTCGATCATGTGATTAATATTTTCTCGGCGAAGTGTTTTGGCTAAATAATACTTAACATATACCTTTTTCGTGGGATGGACGTCCTTTTCACTAGTAAGAAGCATGTCAAGTTGGTTATTTGTATACATCGTTTGAACTTCTGAAACACCATAATCGGTATAATTCGAAACGTCCATTCCTTGTCGTGCAAGCAAATTGAGTAGAATATTGCGTGATTTGAATAAAGTTGATATGGTTCCGCTGCTGACGTGGGACATAATGAATGGAATCGGTTGCCGTACTATTATATAACAATAAATCTTTATTATTCAATTTTATAGCTTGATTGAAAATGTCCGTACACCTTGTGAATTTGTTTCGTTTCCGCCCTGCTGTCCCGAAGTATTTCCTCCGGTCTGTGGCTGGTTCTGTTGTGACTGCTGTGACTGCTGCGACTGCTGTGACTGCTGCGACTGTTGTGACTGTTGTGACTGTTGCTGAATCGGCATCATACCCGC
>JACCDQ011592826.1_pt1 | contig 10226 bp, 12 predicted proteins | sample 7446031 | NCBI WGS metagenome assembly JACCDQ01 (sample SAMN15323442, study PRJNA562643) | freshwater metagenome | isolation source: river surface water | place: USA:Blue River Watershed | collected 2017-08-17
CCTGTCGTTGTCGTGTCGTCATGCCAGACCGGGGTCGATGGCCGACCCCGCGTGCCGCAGCTTAGACGCGCGGCGCGACGGCTTCTTACACACCGCGTGGGCGCTCCGAGGCGCCCGGGCCTCAGCGCACGCAGCGAAAGCCGATGTAGACCACGGCGGTGTCGGCCGGCTTGTCCTGCCGGTGCTCGACGCGCATCGGCGCCTCGCCGTACCACCAGCTGCCGCCCCGGGTGCGGCGCGGGGTGTCGTCGCCGGCCGCCGCACGGGTTGAGGAGGACGAGGGCGGGTCATCGACCCATTCCCAGGCATTGCCGCCCATGTCGTGCAGGCCGTTGACGCCGGCCGGGCTGCGTCCGGCCGGTGCATGGCCGGCGCCGCGCAGCAGGCCGCGGCCCTGCGGCACGGCCAGGCGCTGTGCCTGCGGTCCGCAGTCGCCCAGGCAGATGGCGCCCTGCGGGCTGTCGCCGGTGGGGTAGCGGTAGCTGCGACCGAGCTGCCAGGGCGACGGCGGCTTCGGGCGCTGTTCGGTGTAGGCCGCCCGCGCCCATTCCGCATCGGTGGGCAGGCGCGCGCCGGCCCAGCGGCAGTAGGCCTGCGCCTCATGCCAGGTCACATGCACGGCGGGTTCGTCGTCGGCGGCGGGCTGGCCGTAGGGGCTGTGCCAGGTCCAGCCGGGCTTGCGGGTCCAGCCGGCCTCGTAGACCTCGCCACCGCCGCGCCGCTCGGCCTCGGTGCGCAGGCCGGTGGCCTGCACATGGCGGCGGAACTGGCCCACGGTGGTCTCGGTGCGGGCGATCTCGTAGCCGTCCAGCCGCTGCCAGTCGATGCCCGGATCGACCGGCTGGGCGCTGGCCGCGCCGCCCAGCGCCAGCCAGGGCAGGGCGAGCCCGCGAAGCCATCCATGGACGAGCCATTCATGGACGAGCCAGCGATGCACGAACCCGCGCCTCATCGCGTGCCCAGGCCCGTGACCCGGGCGATCACGCGCGGTCCGCCCGCCGCGTCCTGGCCCAGCAGCACGCCGTCGCCGACGTCGCTGCTCTCGCCCAGGAAGGCGCTGAGCACGAAGTTGTGGGTGATCCAGACCTCGAAGCCGGCACCGCGCCGCACGGCCTCGCGCAGACCGTCGCCGAGCTGCGCCAGCGCGCGGGCGTTGGCCGCCGTGTCGCTGCCGTGCGGCGAGCCCAGCGCGGGCCAGGTCTCGACCTGGGGGCCGTCCGATCCGGCCGGCTCGAAGGCCAGCCGGGCCGTGTCCACGCAGCGGCACCAGGGGCTGCTGCGCACCCGCAGCGGTCGCAGCTGGCGGGTCTCGAACCAGGCCCCGAGCTGGCGCGACTGGCGGCGGCCCTCGACGCTGAGGTTGCGCTGCGTCGAACAGTCGCCCAGCCGGAAACCGGGCGGATCGAAGGTGCCCGGCGCCAGCGCATGGCGCAGCATCAGGACACGGCCTTCCGCCGGCCGGCCGGCGACGGCCGCGCGCAGGGCGGTGGCCAGGTCGTCGTGGCTGGCGGGGGTCGTTGCGGTCGTCGTGATGGGCGCCAGCACCAGCGCAGCACCGCCCAGCAGCAGCCCGCGACGCCCGAGCGTCGCCCTGTCTCGTCGCGCGACCATCACGCCGGCGACGAGCGCATGGCGTAGGTCTTGCCGGCGACGAACAGGTATTCGACCCGCAGCACGGCCTCGCCCTTCTCGCCGGCGAAGGTGAAGCCCAGCATCGCCAGCGCGTCTCCCGACTTGATCTCCGGCAGTCCCCAGGCCTGCACCCGCGACAGCGGTGCCAGCTCGATGGCCCAGCGCCGGTCGTTGCGGGTCGGCACCTGCGCGGCCTTGAGCAGCGCCGGGCCGTCGACCGGCGCGGTCTGGGCCGGCACCGGCCGCGTGACCAGGTCCGGCGGGAGCTTCACGCCATCGGCCGGCAGGTCCAGCATCAGCTCGACATGCGGGTTGCGCCAGGCGACCTGCGCGGCCCGGCCTTCCAGGTAGATCGGCCGGTTCTGGTCGAAGCTGCTCCAGCCATGGTGGGCCAGGGCCGGCAGGGCCGCGCCCAGCGGCATCGCGAGGAAGAGACGTCGTTGCATGCGGTGAGACCTCCAGCAGTCAGATCCAGCAGTCGATTCCAGCGGTCAAAGGTAGGCGATCCAGCGCCCGCTCGCGATCGCGCCCAGCCATAGCCCCGTCGACAGCACGGTCTGCGCCCGGGCCACGCCATCGGCCCGTTCCAGCCCGCCGCGTGAATGGAAGGCGACCGCGTTCAGGCCGGCCAGCTGCACCAGGCCCATCTTGAGGATGAAGGCCCGGTTGGCCAGCAGCTCGGCGGCCTGGGTGGCGAACATCAGCAGCCCGCTGGCGACGATCAGGCCGAAGCCCAGGCCCGTCACCGGCAGGGCCAGCCGGGCCAGTGCCTGCAGCGGCAGGTCCGGCGCCCGACCCCAGACGCGCAGCTCCAGCAGCACCAGGCTGCCCAGCAGCAGGGCGATGCCCACGATGTGCACGATCTCCAGCACCGGGTAGGCCCAGGGATGCGTGGTGAGTGCCTGCATGTCGATATCTCCTGATCTGCCCCCACGAGGCTCGCGCGCGAACGGTGCGACGCGGCTCGGCGGCAGTGTGACCCGAAAGCCTGAAATCCCGATCAACACGGCGATTGCCGCCAAGTTCGGCCACTGCGCCGGCCTGGGCCGGCGCAGAATGGCCCGATGCTGGACGGACCACGGGCGAGGTGAAGATGGGACGCAGGCTTTCCGATGCACGGCCGCTGCCGGCCCCCGCGTGGCAGGCGGTGGTGCGATGGGCGCAAGGCGCCGTGCGCGGCCGGTGTGCAGCCGTGCTGGCTGCCGTGTCGGTTTCCGTGTGGGTGACCGCACTCGGCGCCCTGACCATCCCCGCCCATGCGGCCGGCGACTGCCGCCGCGTCGTGTTCTCGGCCAACCCCGACTACCCGCCTTACCACTGGGCCGAAGGCGACCGCATCGTCGGCGCCAGCGTGACGCTGACCGGGCGCATCCTCGACGAACTCGGCATCGCCTGGGAGGCTCGTCACGTGGGCCCGTGGCCGCGTGTGCTGAAGTCGGCCGAACACGGCCAGATCGACCTCATCGTCAGCCTCAAGCCCACGCCCGAGCGCGAGGCCTACCTGCTGTTCACCGCCGCGCCCGCGTTCCCGAACCCGATGGCGGTGTTCGCCGCCAAGGCCCGCCCCATCGCCTTCGAGAGCCCGCAGGACCTGGTCGGCAAGCGCGGCGGGCGCACCGCCGGCGACCGCTTCGGCGATGCCTTCGACCGCTATGCCGAACAGTCGCTCAGCCTGGAGGATGCCGACAGCCTGGGCGTGAACTTCCTCAAGCTCGGCGCCGGACGCATCGACTACGTCGTCACCGGCCTCTACACCGGCCGGGCGCAGTTGCTGCGCATGGGCCTGTCCGAGCGCATCGTGCCGCTGCCCCGGCCGGTCAATGAGGGCGACGTCCACCACGGCTTCTCGCGCCGCAGCCCCTGCGCCGGCCTGGCGCAGGCCGTCAGCCAGCGGCTGGCGAACGCCCGTCGCGACGGCCTGCAGGCCCGGCTGCTGGAAGAAGCGCTGCAGCAATGGCAACGCAGCCCGGCGGCCGGGCAGCGTCCGTGAGCGCGGCAGCATGAACGGCGACCGGCGTGGCATCGGCCGACTGGCGATCCGGCATGCGGTGCTGGCCGCGCTGCTGGGGCTGCTGCTCGGGGCGGTGTTCAGCATCCTGCAGATCGGCGTGGACTACCGCCAGTCGGTCGAGTCCGAACGGCGCGAGATCCTGCAGATGATGGCCGTCATGCGCGAGCCGGCCGCCCAGGCCAGCTACAACCTCAACGAGCAGGCCGCCCGCGTGGTCGTGCAGGGCGCGCTGTCCTATGCGCCGGTGCAGCAGGCCATGCTGGTCAACGACTTCGGCGAGATGCTCGCGCGCGGCGTCAGCGCCCGGGTCCTGCCCGATGCCGACGGCGCCTGGTGGGCCGGCCTGATCGCGCCGACGCAGAACTACAGCCTGCCGCTGGAGTTCGGCCCGAACCGCCAGCGGGTCGGTGAGCTGCGGGTCGTGACCTCGCAGGCGCCGCGGGTCGAGCGCTTCTTCCAGCTCGCCGGGCGCGACATGGCCCTGAACGTGCTGCGCAGCGTCAGCGTGGCGTTCGCGCTGGGGGTGCTGTCCTTCGTCACGCTGACCCGGCCGCTGACCTCGATCGCCCGCCGCATCGGCCACGGGCCGTCGCGCACGCCCGGCGTCGAGCCGCTGGCCGAGGCCGACCGGGCCGACGAGATCGGCGAGATCGCCACCGCCTTCGAGCGCTACGAACGCGAGGCCGGCGAGCGCGCCCGCAGCCTGGAGGCCGCCGCCCGCGCGCTGGCCGCCAGCGAGGTGCGCTACCGCCGCATCGTCGAGACGGCCGGCGAGGGCGTCTGGCAGGTCGACGAACGTGGCCTCACCACGCTGGCCAACGAGGCCATGGCGCGCATGCTGGACCTGTCGCCCGAGCAGCTCCTGGGCCGCTCGATGTACGAGTTCGTCGCCGCCGTGGACCGCCCGGCCGTCGAGTCGCTGCTGCGCCGTCGCGAGGGCCAGGACAGCGAGCGCGGCGAGATCCGCTTCCTGCGCGGCGACGGCCATGCCGTCTGGGCGGAGGTCTCGTCCTGCCCGATCGCCGATGCCGACGGCCGCCCGATCGGCACGCTGGCCATGGTCACCAACGCCACCGAACGGCGCCGTCGCGACGAGGAACTGCGCGCCACCAACGAACGGCTGACCTCGATGGTCGCGGACCTCGAACGGCACAAGTCCGACATGGCGCGCATCGCCGAACTCAACGAACTGCTGCAGTCCGCCCGCACCGAGGCCGAGGCCTTCGACGTGGTCCGCGCCGCCGCCGCCGTGCTGTTCGCCGACTGCGCCGGTGGCTTTGCCGTGGCCGGCCAGGACGAGCTCCAGGAGATGCAGGTCGTGGGCACCTGGGGCGACTGCGGCTGCCTGCCGGCGCACTACGACCGCACGGCCTGCTGGGCGATCCGGCGTGGCGGCCCGCATCTGCAGGCCGGGCGCCACGGCATCCGCTGCCGCCACCAGGCCCGCGACGTCAGCGGCGTCATGCTGTGCACGCCGCTGTATGTCGATGGCGAACTGCTGGGCGTGCTGCACCTGCACCGCAACGACGAGGCGGTCGAGGACGCGGACCCGGATCCTGACCCGATCGACACGCCCACGCTGGCCCCGTTCTTCGGCGGCGCGGTGCAGCAGCGGCTGGAGGTGTTCGGCGAGGTCGTCAAGCTCGGCCTGTCCAACCTGCGCCTGCGCAACAGCCTGCGCGAGCAGGCCCTGCGCGATGCCCTGACCGGCCTGCCCAACCGCCGCCTGTTCGACGAGGCCCTGCCCCGCGAATTGACCCGTTGCCTGCGCGCCCGGCAGCCGCTGACGCTGGCGATGGTCGATGTCGACCACTTCAAGCACTTCAACGACCGCTACGGCCACGATGCCGGCGACCGCGTCCTGCGCTCGGTGGCCCAGGTGCTGGCCGCCAGCATCCGGGCCGACGACATGGCCTGCCGCTACGGCGGCGACGAGTTCATCTGCATGATGCCCGGCATGACCGCCGAGGACGCCGCCGCCCGCTTCGAGCAGGCCCTGCACCGCATGGCCGCCGAAGCTGGCCAGGCCGGCCTGCCGCTGGAGACCATCACCTTCACCGTCGGCCTGGCCACCGCACCCGACTGCGGCAACGACGTCACCGCCCTGACCCGCGCGGCCGACGCGGCGCTCTACATCGCCAAGGGCAAGGGCCGCAACCGGGTGGAAGTGGCTGCGCTGGCGATGGGGTGAGAGGTCGTGCGGGGCGGGGCTGCGCGACCGTCGCCGCCCAGCCATCTCGCCCTTGCCGGCCCCGTCACGCCGCGAACCGGGCCACCGCCAGGTCGATGAAAGCGCGCACCTTCGGCGCCAGGTAGCGCGCGCTGGCGAAGACGGCATGGACCGGGACGTCCGGGGCTGACCAGGCCGGCAGGATGCGTTGCAGCAGCGGCGGCTGGCCGGCGGGTTCAGCCACCCGACGCGGCAGCAGGCCGATACCCAGGCCGCGCTGCAGCACGTCGCGCACGGCCAGGCTGGTGTTGACGTGCAGGCGCGGCTGCAGGCGGACCACCTGCGTCTGCCGTTGCCCCGGTTCGCCGGCCGACAACTCCCACTGGCCCTGCGGAGCCGCGCCGGCATAGACCACCAGCGGGTGGGCCGCCAGGTCCTGTGGCTGATCGGGCTGGCCGTGGCGCCGCAGGTAGTCGGTCGAGGCGTACAGGCCGTAGTCCAGCACCCCCAGCCGACGCGCCGCCAGCGAGGAATCGGCCAGCGGACCCACCCGCAGCGCCAGGTCGTGGCCTTCATGCACGATGTCCACCACCCGGTTGGTGTAGTCGGCCTCGACCTGCATCTGCGGATGGGCCGCCAGGTAATCGGCGATCCAGCCACCCACCGCGATCAGGCCGAACTCGACGCCGCAGGTCAGCCGCAGCGTGCCCTGCGGCGTGCCACGGATGCGCTGCATGGCCAGCAGGGCCTCGTCGACCGAACCCAGGATGGCGTGGGCGCGCTCGTAGAACTCGCGCCCCGCCTCGGTCAGCGACAACGCGCGCGTGCTGCGTTCGAGCAGCCGCACCGAGAGTTCGCGCTCCAGTGCGCTGACCCGGCGCGAGAGCTGCGCCTTCTGTGTGCCCAGCGCCTCGGCCGCGCGGGTGTAACTGCCGGTCTGCACGACCTTGACGAAGGCTTCCAGCGTGCCCAGGTCCATTGTTGTCTCCTTTGGCAACAGTGAGTGTCATTTTGATGGATTGAAGCTTGGGCGGGCGTTCCGGACACTGGCCGACATCGATGTCCGATCCACCAACGGCCCTGGAGACCCCGATGAGCCTGCAAGACCCCAACGTCGTGAACCCGCTGCGCCGCAAGCGCATCGCCCTGGTCATCGCCAACCCGGCGGTGTCCACCACCACCGGCTGGCCGGTCGGCTTCTGGTGGAGCGAGCTGACCCACCCGTACCACGCCTTCGTCGAGGCGGGCTACGAGGTGACGCTGTTCAGCCCGGCCGGCGGGGCCTGCGTGGCCGATGCGATGAGCGACCCGAATGACGCCAGCGGCTACAGCCGCACCGACCTCATCAGCCAGGGCTACATCCACACGCCGGAGCTGCGCGAACAGGTCGAGCACACCACCCCGGTGGCCGAACTGGACGTGGCCGCCTTTGACGCCATCGTGGTGGCGGGCGGTCAGGCGCCCATGTTCACCTTCGAGGGCGCGACCGGGCTGCATGCCACGTTCGCCGCCTTCCTGGAGGCCGGCAAGGTGGCTGCCGCGCTCTGCCACGGCTGCGCCGTCCTGGCATACGCCCGCGACAGCCGGGGCGAGTACATCGCCCGCGGCCGCACCGTGACCGGTTTTGCCAACGTCGAGGAGGACGATGCCGACCAGGCCGTCTGGTCCTACGGCCTGCTGCCGCGCGACCGCCACGTCATGCCATGGCGCATCGAGGATCGCCTCAGGTCCATCGGCGCGAACTACGTGCAGGGCGGCCTGTGGCGCAGCTTCGCGGTGCGCGACGGCGACCTGATCACGGGCCAGCAGAACTTCTCGGGCGCGGAGACCGCGCGCCTGGTCATCGAGGCATTGGGCCGCTGAGCCCGCAGGAGCAAGCCATGAACATCAGCATCCTGGGTGCCGGCAACGTCGGCCTGGCCCTGGCCCGAGCCTTTCTGCGGGCCGGCCAGCCGGTCAGCCTGGGCGTGCCCGATCCCGCCCGACATGCGGCCTCGGTGGCCGCCCTCGGCCCGCAGGCCACGCTGCGGGCCAGCGACGAGGCCGTGCAGGCGGGCGATCTGGTGATCCTGGCGGTGCCCTACACCGCCGCGCTGGACATCGCCCCGCGGCGCGCGGACTGGCAGGGCCGCATCCTGGTCGACGCCACCAACCCGCTGGCGCCGGGCTTGTCCGGCCTGAGCCTGGGCACCACCACCAGCGGCGCCGAGCAGATCGCCGAGCGTGCCCGAGGTGCCCGCGTCGTCAAGGCCTTCAACACCACCGGTGCCGAGAACATGGCCGACAGCCGCTACCCACAGGGGCTGCCGATGATGCCCGTGGCCGGCGACGATGCGGCGGCCCGCCAGCAGGTGCTGGCGCTGGCCACGCTGATCGGCTTCGACGCCATCGACATGGGCCCGCTCGCCGCCGCGCGCTACCTGGAGCCGCTGGCCATGGTGTGGATCCACCTGGCCTTCCGGCAGGGCGCCGGGCGCTCGTTCGCCTTCACCCGGATGGTCCGCGGTTGAGGCCGGTCATGAAGGCTTTCTCCCCTCCTTCCGGCAAGCTGGCCGGCGACCTGCCGGAGCATGTGCAGGGCCGCAAGGCGACCTGGTTCGAGCTGTTCTTCGACCTGGCCTTCGTCGTGGCGGTGGCGCAGCTCTCGGGCTCCTACGCGCACCACTTCGACCCGGCGGGCGCGGCCGGCAGCGTGCTGCTGCTGCTGGTGATGTGGTGGTGCTGGCTCGGCCATACCTTCCATGCCACCCGCTTCGACCAGCAGCGGCCCGACCAGCGCGGGCTCGGGCTGGCCCAGATCGCGGCGGTGTGCGTCATCGCCTTCGGCGTCGCCGATGCCCACGGCGCCCGTGCGCCGGCCTTCGCCATCGGCCTGGCCGCCTTCAAGCTGCTGCTGGCGCTGGCCTACTGGCGCGAGCGCCATTGGCGCGGCGCGCACGGGTTGATCCGTGCCTATGTGAGCCTCTACCTGCTGCAGGCCCTGCTGTGGGCCGCATCGGCGGGCTTGCCCGAGACGCCGCGCCTGGCCCTGTGGCTGCTGGCCTTGGTGCTGGACCTGGCCTCGCCCTGGTGGGTGGCGCGCGAGACGGCGGCGGTGCGCCCGCATCCGGAACACCTGCCCGAGCGCTTCGGCCTGTTCACCATCATCCTGCTCGGCGAGGGCGTGGCCTCGGTGGTCCATGCGCTGGACCACGGCAGCAGCCTGCACCCCCATGCCCTGGCCGCCGCGCTGATCGGCCTGGCCCTGACCTTCCTGACCTGGCTGGGCTACTTCGAGGTCAGCCGCGCCCACGTCGAGCGCGAGGTCCACGGCAGTCGCGGTGCCCGTCACCTGCGCCTGTGGGCCTATGGCCATGTGCCGCTCTACATCGGCATCGTCAGCCTGGCTGCCGGCACGGTGGCCATGGCCGACGAGCGGGCATGGACAGCCGGCTCGGTGGCGCTCCACCTCTGCGGCATCACCCTGATTCCGCTGGGGCTGGGGGTGTTGAGGCGGGCGAGAGTCGGCGGTGAGGGCCCGTGACGCGTCCGCCGACCAGGATGCGGCCTCGCCGGCCACCGTCCTGATCCTGGCGATGCTGCCGGTGCTGCCGGTGCTGCCGTTCGCCGGGCTCATCGTGCATGAGTACCAGCGCGGCACGCATCAATACATCCTGCAGGATCTTGTCGATCGCACCCGCGCCTAGTCGATCGAGGTCGAACGGCTGCTCGAAGCGACAGCGCTGGCATTGGTTGGCCTTGCCGGGCGTGGCTCGGCAAGGATCGACCAGGACGGGTGCCGCAGATGAACGAGACCGGGCTCAACGGGCTGGGCCATCGCCGCCACCTTCTCCATGCTGTTCGACCTCACCGAGCGCCAGCGTCTGGAGGTGCAGCTCGAACAACGGGCCCTCACCGATCCGCTGACCTGCCTGCTGATCGACATGGACCGGCTCGCCCGCATCGGCGGCGAGGAGTTCGCCTGCCTCTTGCCCGAGACCACGGTCGAGCAGGCCGGCGAGCCTGACGAGCGTCTTCCGTCGGCCTCCTGACGGGGCGGAATCAGCCCAGCAGGAACGCTGCTGCCGCCACCGCCGTGGGCAGCAGCGCGCCGAGCAGCAGGCCGGCGGCGCCGATCGACTGGTCCTGGAAGCCGCGACGCAGCAGGGCGACGCCGGCCGGGTTGGGTGCGTTGGCGATGACGGTCAGGCCGCCGCCGGCCACGGCGCCGGCCACCAGCATGTACTTCGCGTCGTCGGAGATGCCGGCGATCAGCGAGCCGAGGTAGGTCAGCGCGGCGTTGTCGGTGACGGCGGTCAGGCCCAGCGCGCCGAAGAACAGCGCCAGCGGCTTGAGGCTGGAGACGATGGGCTGGAGCCACCAGGCCTGCAGGCCGCCCAACACCACGAGGCCGGCCAGGAAGAAGCCGACCAG
>JACCDQ012064806.1_pt1 | contig 10226 bp, 5 predicted proteins | sample 7446031 | NCBI WGS metagenome assembly JACCDQ01 (sample SAMN15323442, study PRJNA562643) | freshwater metagenome | isolation source: river surface water | place: USA:Blue River Watershed | collected 2017-08-17
ACTGCGGGGATGGCAGACATAAATAGGCCGGCAATCCAGATTTTGAACCAGGCGCTCCAACCGCGAACGAATGGGATGCGGCCAATCAGCAAAACGATAAGCAGTGTGATGGCGCCGATAAAGGTGCGCCAGAAGGCGATTCCGGTTGGCGATAGGGTCTCGAGGCCGAGGGCGATAAAAAGGAAAGACGACCCCCAGATCGTTCCTAGAAATAGGAACTTATAGATCCAAGAGGTCGTCTTTGCCGGGCTCATTATTCGAGCCTAACAGTGGAATTAGTGGGTTGAAGGGGCCTGTTCTACCTCCGAGCGGTCGCCCGACCAAAGGGTGTGGAAGGTGCCATCCATGTCTACGCGCTTGTAGGTGTGCGCACCAAAGAAGTCGCGCTGACCCTGAACCAGGGCAGCTGACAAGCGAGGTGAACGCAGGCCGTCGTAGTAAGAAAGAGAAGAAGCAAACGCAGGCACCGGAATACCAGCCAGCGAAGCGTTAGCTACAACCTGGCGCCATGAAGACACCGATGTTGCAACAGCCTGCTTGAAGTAAGGGTCAAAGATAAGTGACTCTAGGTTGGTGTTCTTGTCGTATGCATCTGCGATTCGGTTAAGGAACTGGGCGCGAATGATGCAACCACCGCGCCAGATCTTTGAAACTGCGCCTAGGTTGATGTTCCAGTTGTATTCCTTGGCACCGGCTCGAATTGCATCGAAGCCCTGCGAGTAGGCAACCAACTTTGAAGCGTAAAGTGCGCGGCGAACATCTTCAACAAAAGCTGCGCGGTCTGAAATTGACCATGCGGTTGCATCGGCAGGAAGACCATCAACGGCTGCGCGCTGAGATGCCTGCGAAGAAAGCGAGCGAGCAAACACTGCCTCTGCGATTCCTGAAACTGGAGTGCCAAGGTTTAGTGCGGTCTGCACGGTCCAAACACCGGTTCCCTTTGAGCCGGCCTGATCAAGAATTACATCAACAAGTGGCTTGCCAGTCTTGGCATCAACCTGCTTCAAAACCTCTGCGGTGATTTCAATTAGGAATGACTCAAGTTCACCCTTGTTCCACTCTTCAAAAATTCCTGCAATTTCTGCCGGAGTGTAACCACCGGCGTGACGCAAAATGTCGTAAGCCTCGGCGATTAGTTGCATGTCGGCATATTCAATACCGTTGTGAATCATCTTTACAAAGTGTCCCGCGCCGTCTGTGCCAACGTGAGTTACACAAGGCTCGCCTTCTGCAACAGCAGCAATCGAAGCAAGAATTGGGCCAAGAGTTTTATAGGCCTCCGCAGAACCACCAGGCATGATTGAAGGGCCCTTCAGCGCACCTTCTTCACCACCTGAAATACCTGCACCAACAAAGTTGATGCCCTTTGCTGAAACTTCCTTTTCGCGACGAATGGTGTCAGTGAACAATGCGTTTCCACCGTCAACAATGATGTCGCCTGGTTCGAAGCGCTCGGTCAGCTGCGAGATAACTGCATCGGTTCCCTTACCGGCCTGCACCATGATGATCGCGGTGCGCGGCTTGGAAAGTGATGCCACAAAGTCATCGATGTTTTCAGAGGCAATAAAGCCGGCCTCAGGGTGCTCACTGATTAGTAGTTCGGTGCGCTCGAATGAGCGGTTGTAAACAGCTACGGTATTACCCTCGCGGCTTGCCAGGTTACGAGCAAGGTTCGAGCCCATTACTGCTAGTCCAACAACACCGATATTTGCCTGAGTCATGATTCATTCCTATAGATAGGTAAAGGGGAATTTGGCCGAGGCTTCGTTGCGTGGACCTATCCACAACAATATCGCAGTTTTAAGCCTGCAACCAAACAGTAGCGTTTGCTGGCAGTTTGCCTGATTCAAGCGGCGCAGAAGAGGCCAAAACCTTGCCTGCTGGCAGTTTGAAAGGCTTGTTGCCGAAGTTGGTTAGGCAGTGCCAGCCGCCTGGGCGACTGAAGTGCAGCACCTTTGGCGCCAACCAATGCTTGTGCCAAGTGATCTCTTCTGGGGCCAGAAGCTGCTTGCGTAAACCAATCAGCTCTCGATACAGCTCAAGGGTTGAACCCTTTACGCCGTCTTGAGTCTCGACCGACACTGACCCGTACCAGGCGGGCTGCGGAAGATGCGATCCGCCAGAACCAAAACCAAACGAAGAACCGGTCTTGGTCCAAGGAAGTGGCACGCGGCAACCGTCACGGCTCATACCCATTTCAGGATTTCTAAAAAACTGAGGGTCCTGCATGTGCTCGGCAGGTATGTCTAGAACTTCTTGCAGCGCGAGCTCTTCACCCTGGTAAAGATATGTTGAACCAGGTAGGGCAAGGAGCAACATAGTCATCGCACGTGCTCGTGCTGTGCCGAGTGCAATATCGGGCTTGGCAGTAAAGCGATTTTCTTTATACCAACCAAAGAAGTCAGACACCTTTGGAAATGCAAAGCGGGTTGCATGACGAATGATGTCGTGGTTAGAAAGTACCCAGGTAGTGCTGCTACCTGATTTCTTTGCAGCGTTTAAGTTATAGGCGGCAATTTCGTGAACCTTCTTTGGGTTCCAGCCTGCACCCAACATGTCAAAGTTAAAACTCTGACCAAGACCATTGGTGCTTGCATAAGCCGGGCGGCGGTTTGCATGCACCCAAGCCTCGGCAACTGCCATGCGCGGTGGATCGTACTCGTTGAAAACTTCGCGCCAGGTTGCGTAAATCTCGTGAACCTCGTCGCGGTCAAACAGGTCATCGGTGCCGTCGTCTTTCATAACCTTTACGTCAAATGACTGACGTGCTGGCAGGTGGCCATTTTTCAGATCCTTTACCAGCGCATGCGCCACATCAACGCGGTATCCGTCAACGCCTCGGTCACTCCAAAAGCGCAGAGTCTTAATAAAGTCATCGCGCACCTCTTGGTTGTCCCAGTTCCAGTCCGGTTGCTCCTTGGCAAAAAGGTGCATGTACCACTGGCCCGGAGTGCCATCCGGTTCGGTGATGCGAGTCCAAGCAGTTGGACCAAAGTGGCTAGCCAACTCCGATGGGCGAATCTCTCCGTTCTCACCTAGACCATCTCTAAAGATGTATCGGTCTCGTTCTGGTGAACCGGGTGCTGCCTTCAGTGCAGCCTGGAACCATTCGTGCTGATCTCCCGAGTGGTTAGGCACCAAATCGGCAATAAGGCGAATGCCATTTTTGTGCAGCTCTTCAACTAACTGATCAAACTCGGCCAGGGTGCCAATTCGCGGGTCAATATTGCGGTAATCGTCTACGTCGTAGCCGCCATCGGCAAGCTGAGAAGGGTAGAACGGGCTCATCCAAACGGCATCGATGCCCAGACTCTTTAGATAGGGAACTCGGCTGATGATGCCCTTGAGGTCGCCAATGCCATCTCCGTTGCCATCAGCAAAGCTGCGAGGGTAAATCTGGTAGATAACGGCCTGACGCCACCAGTTTTTGTCACCTTTTAGAAACGTGTGCTCAGCCATGATTACTCTCTTGATGAATGGGATAAGGCAACAATATCGCAGGTTTCGGGATGATTTGCCACCCAGATAGGGTTGGAGACTGTGACACGGGATCTCACCCAAATCTAGGAAGTTGTAAATAAATAATGGCTGCTTTGCTCTACCGTCTTGGCAATTTTTCGGCTCGTAAGGCATGGTTTGTAATCATTGCTTGGCTTCTTATTTTGGGTGCCGCCGGAACCGCCGCTCTAACCGCTGGCGGCAAGCTGTCATCGAGCATGTCAATTGACGGCGTCCCGTCACAGGTAGTGATCGACCAGCTAAAGAAAAACTTTGAAGTTGCCAGCCGCGGTTCGGGCCAAGTCATATTCCAAAAGGCAGATGGCACCAAATTTACAGACACCGATAAGTCGGCAATCGCCGCAGCGCTCGCCGAAGTTGAACTTCTTCCGGGCATTGCGCAGACGTTAAACCCATTTGAAATCGCAGATGAGATTCAGGAAAACCGCGACAAGGTAGTAGATGGTTGGGCCAAGCTTGAGAGTGGTCAAAAAGACCTTGAATCAGGCAAGGCAGAAATTGCCGCCAACAAAATTAAGTTGGCCGATGGACTAAATAAGCTGGATGCCGCAGAAGCGAAACTCAAGAAGCAATCTGCAGAGCTTGAGGCCGGCATCGCTCAAATGAAAGCTGCTGGTGCCCCGCAGGCACAGGTTGATGCCCTGATTGCAAACCGTGCACCAATTGCCGCTGGTTTTGCAGAAATCAGCAAGCAGCGCAAGGTTATTGAATCTGGGCAGAGCAAACTTATTGCTGCAGAAGTCAAAATTATTAGCGGCGAAGAAGATCTTGTTTCTGGTAAATCAGAACTCGAATATGCAGACCAGCTTTTGGCGGCGAGCAAGAACTTCAGCACCGTTTCGGCAGATGGCACCGTGGCACTGGCAACTATTCAGTTTGATGTTCCTGGTGTTGACGTAGAAGAACCAACTCGCGACGCAGCAGTTGAAAAACTAAAAGAGGCTAATCTGCCTGGCATCAACATTGAATTTTCACAAGACCTAACCAGATCAGTCTCTGAGATTCTTGGTGTTGGTGAAATCGTTGGCCTTGGAATCGCGGCAATTGTTTTGTTCATCATGCTTGGCACATTTATTGGCGCAGGGCTTCCGGTAATTCTTGCCGTGATTGGCGTTGGAATTTCTGCAGCAACTACCTTGGCTCTTTCATCGGTAATTGACATGGACTCAACCACTCCGGTGCTCGGTGTGATGCTTGGTCTAGCGGTGGGGATTGACTATGCGCTGTTTATTTTGAATCGTCACCGTCGCCAACTAAAGGCTGACGTTGAGATGCGCGAGTCAATTGGTCTGGCTACCGGTACCTCGGGTAATGCGGTGTTGTTTGCCGGCATAACCGTGATCATTGCCCTTGCTGCATTGAACCTAACCGGCATTGGCTTCGTTGGTCTAATGGGCTCAATGGGATCATTGGCAATCGCGGTATCTGTAGCAATTGCCATTACCGCAACCCCGGCAGCCCTATCTCTTGTCGGCCACCGCATTCTTTCTAAGAAAGAGCGCGCAGCCCTTGCAGACGCAAAGCCAGCCACAAAGAAGACTGCAGCAAAGAAAGAATCTGAGGCAGCAGAAAAATCTGTTTGGGCCAACCGTCACCCTTGGTTAACTGTTATTGCGACTGTGACACTTCTGTTGATTGCAGCAATTCCATTTAGCAGCATGAGACTTGGTCTGCCTGACGGTTCAGCCGAGTCGCCAGACTCATCGCCTTACCGTGCCTACGTAATCACCACCGATGCCTTTGGGCCGGGGTTCAATAGCCAAATTCCAACCGTGCTGACCATGCCTGAGGCAGTTGCCGAAGATGATCTAACCAAGTTGCAGGCAGAGGTAGCCACAAAACTGTTTGCACTAGACAACGTTTCAGCGGTAGTACCGGCGGCGGTTTCTGATGACAACAAAACTTTGCTATTCCAGGTGGTTTCGAGTGTTGAGCCATCCAGTGTTGAAACAGAAAAGCTAGTACGTGATCTACGTGCGCTAGATGCAAACCTTAAGTCTGAGTACAACGCCGAGCTTGGAGTTACCGGTCTAACTGCAACCAACATCGATATTTCAAAGAAAATCGCAGATGTCTTGCCGCTTTACCTGGGCACCGTAATTCTCTTGTCAATGATTTTGCTGGTGTTAGTGTTCCGCTCATTCCTGATTCCACTGATTGCTGCCGGAGGTTTCTTGCTTACCGTGTTTGCGACCCTTGGTTCCGTTGTAGCCGTTTACCAGTGGGGCTGGTTGGGGGAGGTCTTTGGCGTTCACAACCCGGGCCCAATCCTTAGCTTCTTGCCGATCTTCTTGATTGGAATTTTGTTTGGTTTGGCAATGGACTATCAACTGTTTTTGGTTTCAGGAATGCGTGAGGCGCACACTCACGGCAAAGACACAAATGCTGCCATTAATTACGGCATGAAGCTAAGTCGTGCTGTGGTAATCGCAGCGGCTCTGATCATGGTCACCGTATTTGGTGGATTTGCCTTCTCTCACCTGGCGATGATTCGCCCGGTTGGGTTTGGTCTAGCCATTGGTGTGCTGATTGACGCGTTCTTGGTTCGCCTACTTTTGGTGCCTGCCGCAATGACCATCTTTGGCAAGGCAACCTGGTGGATACCAAAGTGGCTTGATCGCATCCTGCCTGATGTAGACGTTGAAGGCGCTGCTCTAGAGCGCAAGCACCTGCACTAAATACGGGCCGCCGTCTCGGGGTTAGGCTTGGCCCATGACTAAATTGAACTGGGCCATGGTTGGCACCGGCCTGATGGCTGAATTGATTCTCAATGATTTTGCACTTGCCGACGGCACAAACCTTTATGCGCTTGTTTCTAGGGACCCAGCCAAGGCAGAGGCTCGCCTCAAGGAATTCAACATTGAGGCCAAGGCGCTAACTTTTGAGCAGGCTCTTGCCGATGAAGCCATCGATGTGATTTATGTAGCCACTCCACACTCTGAGCACTTTGCCCAGGCAAAGGCCGCACTAGAGGTAGGCAAGCACGTGTTGGTTGAGAAAGCATTCAGCATGGATGCCGCCGAGGCAATTGAGCTAGATGCTCTTGCCAAAGCTAAGAATCTTTTTTTGATGGAAGCAATGTGGACCAAGTTCCTGCCACTGCACAATGCATTGAAGGCAATGATCGAAAACGGCGAGCTGGGTGAGCTGATTGCAATCGAGGCAAACTTTGGCATGAATGTGCCATTTGATAACTCACACAGATTGTTTAACCACGAACTGGGTGGTGGCACGACTCTAGACCAGGGCGTCTACACAACAACTTTCAACCGCTGGATGGCCGGAGCACCAATTTCTAAGCAGGTCACTTTTGGTAGCCGTTTTGCAAATGGCGCCGATGCTCACGCAGACACAACTTTTGTTTTTGAAAATGGAGTAATTGGACACGGAATCTCGTCACTGAATTCCCGCTACGGTTTTGGCGGCCGAGTAATTGGCTCGGCAAAAACTGTAGAGCTAAAGGGTCAATTCTGGAACTCTCGGGCACTCGAAATTTTGACTTATGTGTATCAGGGTGAGCCAACGCGCGAGCTGGTGGAGTTTGATACCAAGGGTGCAGGTTACGCACACATGTTGCAGGCAGTAAGCGCAGCAATCTTTGCGGGCAAGACTGAATGCGCTGAGCACCCAATGTCTTGGACGATTGAGAACATGAAAGTTCTCGACGAAATTCGCGCAAACATTAAGTAGAAGGAACCATCGGGGGCAAAATGTCAAAATTAATCTTTAGTTCACCGCGCACTCTTTATAAAGCATTCGCTCTTGGCGAGGGTGTGACCTGGGCATTGTTGATCGCTGGTCTAACCATTCGTGCAGTCTTTGGCGCTCCGCCGCTGCTCCTTACTATCGTTGGTGGAATTCACGGCGCAATGTTCTTGGGCTATGGGGTCTCGGCCGCGCTGGTTGGTGTGAATAATCGCTGGGGTATTGGCCGCACCGTTCTGGCAATTGCGCTTGCCATAATTCCTTTTGCAACTGTGCCCTTTGAAATGTCCGCTGAGCGAAAAGGCCGTTTGGCAGGTAACTGGCGTCGCGAGAAGTCTGCCGATCCGCGCGACAACAACTGGTTTGACACAATGTTCCTCTGGTTCATTAATCGCCCCGCACTTCTTGCTGTGGTGCTGGTTGCCGTGATCATTGCAATCTTTTCAACCTTGCTATTTATTGGCCCGCCAGGTGGTTGGCCAAAAGACTAAATGGAAACGCCCCACCCAAACGCATTGCAGATTACCTATCCTGGCGATCTGCCGGTTAGTCAACGCAGGCAAGAGATTCTTGAAGCCATTCGCGATAACCAGGTAGTGGTAATCGCGGGCGCAACTGGCTCTGGTAAAACAACCCAGATTCCAAAGATGTGCCTCGAGCTTGGCCGCACCAGCATTGCCCATACCCAGCCTCGCCGAATAGCCGCTCGTGCGGTTGCCGAGCGCATCGCTGAGGAGCTGAAGGTTGAACTTGGCGGCTTAGTTGGTTACCAGGTGCGCTTCACTGATACCTCAAGTGCAGAAACAAAAGTCAAAGTAATGACAGACGGTATTTTGCTAAACGCGATGCAGCGGCATCGCAATCTTGAACCGTACGACACCATCATCATCGATGAGGCTCATGAGCGTAGTTTAAATATTGATTTTCTACTTGGTTACCTAAAACAACTTTTACCTAAGCGCCCAGACTTAAAGGTAATTGTCACTTCGGCAACCATTGACCCAGAATCATTTAGTAAGCACTTTAATGACGCACCAATTATTGAGGTGTCTGGCCGTACTTTTCCTATAGAGGTTCGTTATCGTCCAACCGCGCGCGAAGCCGGTGATGACACAGACCCAGACGAAGAAACAACTGCGAGTGATTACCTTGATGGCATCGTCAATGCCCTTGATGAACTAAAAAGTGAACCAGACGGCGATACTCTGGTTTTTCTATCCGGTGAATCAGAGATTCGTGATGCGCAAGAGGCAATTGAAGGACGGGTTACTAGCGGATCGCTGGGTAAAGGCGTGGAGGTGCTGCCGCTTTATGGTCGCTTGAGCGCGGCTGAGCAGCATCGGGTTTTTGAAACCAGCAAATTAGCTGGTCTTCGTCGAAGAATCATTCTGGCAACAAACGTTGCAGAGACATCGCTTACGATTCCAAACATTAAGTACGTGATTGACGCCGGTACCGCGCGCATCTCTCGCTACAGCCCAAGGGCTAAAGTTCAGCGACTGCCGATTGAAGCAATCTCGAAGGCAAGTGCAAACCAGCGCGCTGGTCGTGCCGGTAGAACAAGTCCCGGTGTGGTCATCAGGTTGTATTCAGAAGAAGACTTTGAGTCGCGCCCCGAGTTCACCGACCCGGAAATTCTGCGCACCAACTTAGCCTCGGTTATTTTGCAGGCCGCACAGCTGGGCTTAGGAGATATCTCAGCCTTTCCTTTCCTACAGGCTCCCGATGCCCGCGGTGTTAAAGACGGTCTTGGCCTGCTTGGCGAACTGGGTGCCGTCAAAGACCCAAAGGGAAAGACGGTTGAACTCACCAAGGTTGGCCGAAACCTAGCCCGCTTGGCAATGGAGCCGAGGTTTGGCCGCATGCTGCTTGAGTCTAAAGAGGCAGGGCTTGTTCGTGAGGTCATGGTGATTGTTGCGGGGCTCACAATTCAAGACCCGCGCGAGCGCCCACTGGCTAAGCGCCCGCAGGCAGATCTTTCACACGCCAGATTCGCCGACCCAACCAGTGACTTTTTAAGCCTGCTGAATCTTTGGAACTACATAGAAGAACAGCAAAAGAAACTTTCTTCATCTGCCTTCAGGCGCCTTTGCAAGAACGAATACCTAAACTATTTGCGCGTACGAGAATGGCAAGACCTGATCAAGCAGCTAAAGTCAATCGCCAAGCCGCTAGACATCGTCGCAGGTAATCCAAAGATTGACCCAGACGGAATTCACAAGTGCTTGCTTGCTGGTTTGCTCAGTCAAATTGGCCTCAAGCAACTGAGTGATAAAAAAGCTGCCGACCTAGTAAAGAAAAACACCGATAAACCGGCCAGGGGTTCAAACGAATACCTGGGTTCAAACGGAAAGAAGTTTGTAATTTTCCCGGGTTCAACTCTGGCTAAAAAACCACCTGCTGCAATCATGAGCGGAGAGCTGGTAGAGACCAGCAGATTATTTGCTCGCATGAACGCGGCGATTAATCCAGAGTGGGCAGAGGTATTGGCCGGTGATTTAGTCAAGCGCAGCTTTAGCGAACCGCACTGGGAGAAATCGCAAGGTGCCGTGGTTGCTTACGAACGCGTGATGCTTTTTGGCGTGCCAATCGTTGTTTCCCGCCGCATGCAGTATTCGCGCATTGATCCATCGATGTGTAGAGATTTATTTATTCGTCACGCTCTGGTTCACGGCGAGTGGGACTCCAAGCAGCAGTTTGATCGCGCAAACCAGCAACTGTTAAAGCAACTCGAGGCGCTGGCCGATCGTGCTCGTAAGCCTCAGTACGCTCCTGACGATGAAGATGTGTTCCGTTTCTATAACGCCCGAATTCCGCAGGATGTTTTATCGACTCGCACATTTGAGGGCTGGTGGCGCAAAGCCAAAAACGAAACCCCTGAGCTACTCACAATGACCCGCGATGACTTGCTACCTCCCGAGATCAAAGCACCAAGCGATCAAGACAACCCAAAAACTTGGAAGTGTGGCGAGCAAGAACTCAAGCTTCGCTATCGCTACGAG
>JACCDQ010037419.1_pt1 | contig 10224 bp, 25 predicted proteins | sample 7446031 | NCBI WGS metagenome assembly JACCDQ01 (sample SAMN15323442, study PRJNA562643) | freshwater metagenome | isolation source: river surface water | place: USA:Blue River Watershed | collected 2017-08-17
GAGCACACCTTGCATCGATGCTCGGGTGCGGGCGGCTCCTCGCGCACGTACGTGTCCACGCGCCAGTCCGCGATGTAGCGGTGCACACGTCCGATGATCAGCCAGAAGCCGCCGTGCCCGGTCGGCGTGATGGTGCACTCGGGGCCTTCGGTGAACTGCAGCTCGCCAGGCAGGTCCGACAGCGGGTGCTTTAGGGTTAGGCGGGGCGGGGTCACTTGTCGCCCTCTCTCAGGAACTCGTCGACAGCTACCATGAGTTGGATCATCGGCTGGCGTACGGAGAACACCCTGGTCCGGCCGCTGTAAGCCACGAGAACGGCCCCGGCGGTCGCTCGATGCTCTTGCTGCACGAAGACAGGCGCGCCTTCGCGATTCCTGTATCGCTCCCGGAGGATTAACTCAGCGTCTGTGTCATCGGCGAGGACGGTCACTCCACCACCACTCCCTCCTCGAGCGGCGCCTCGATCGCGCCCTGTCTGACCATGCGGTAAGGCCCGATAACCCAGCCCGGGTCACCCTTTACGAGCACGCGGTCGCCCGCGGAGTAGTCCATCGGAATGCGCTGCCCGCGCTTGTCGAAGGCGCCTGGGCCCACCGCGATGACGCGCGCAGCTCGGCACCTGGCCTTGCGGTTCGCGGTCTCGGGGATGTGCAGCAGGCCGCTCATGGCGACGAGCGGCTCGAGCTCAATGAGCACCTGGTCCTGCAGCGGACTGATGGGGCGCTCGGTGAACGAGAGCTGCCCGATGCGCGATGCGTCCATGCTCGGATGAGTGTCGGTGTCGGTCATCAGTACTGCCCTTGCGTGATGTAGGCGCGCTGCTGTGCCTCTGCTGCGCGCTGCTGTGCCTCTGCTGAGGAGCGGTAGATCTCGTTCTCTCTCATCTGCTCGAACCACCTGGAACTGCCTGTCCGTGCGTATTCGAGCACGGCTTCGAGCTGCTGCTCGGTAAGCCCGAGCGCGCGGGCGATGTCGGCCTGCGTGGCGTCGCGAACTCCGGGCCACATCAGCCCGCCGTTGGGGCCCACATGGGCCACGCTCAGCCTCACCTTCCTTGTTGGCGGCTTTGGTTGCGGCTCTGTCTCGTCCCATTCGTAGGTGCTCATTCGATTACTCCATTCGCTTTTGCCGCCATCACCAGCGGCGTGAATTCGTCGGGGTTGGGCTCCGTCTGCTCGGCCTCTTGGACCATGCAGACCGGCGGCGCGGGGAGCATGGCCTGCATCTGCGCCTGGTAGCCACGCACTGCCGCGATGGCTTCGCGCTCGACCTGCTCGCTGTTGAGATCGGGGCGATGCTGGCGCAGGAAGTCCCGAGCCTCCCTCAGCAGCCCCGGCGGCAAGCCCTGCGCGAGCTGCGCTGTGTAGTCGACCAGTTCACCGTTCTTTTCCACTGTCTGCCTCCGTCACTTCCGCGCCGGTCGTCTCGACCTCGCGCTTGAATCCAGCCTTGGCGAGCGCGGCCTGCACGCCCGGGTCACTCCCGGCGATTGCGGCCAGGCGCTCTTGCAGCTCCGTGTCGCTCAGGTCGGTCACGCTGACCCGGTGCTCGTGCTTGTTGGTTTTGATGCCCATCACCTCCGCGAAGGCGACCACGCTCGCGAGGGCCGTGCGCATGTCGGGCCGGCGCACCTCGTGCACCTCGCCCTTCACGTCCACGACCTCTTCGGTCCTGTTGCGCGCCTCGTCGCCGAGGGTCCACAGGCGAGCGAGCACGACCGACCGGATCTCCTCGTTGCGCTCGGGGGAGAACTGCAGCTTCAAGACCTTGCTCGCCGCCGTCGAGTAGGCGCGCACTGCCTCGGGGCCGATGCCCCACAGCGAAGCCAGTTCGCGGTGCGTGTGCGCCCGCCAATGCCCGTGGGCCATCAGGTCGAGGACCAGCTCGACCCTCAGGTCCGCGGCCTCTACGCGCGCAGGAGACACGGCATGGACACGGTCGAGGAAGGCCTCCGGAATGGTCGTGGGCACCCGGAGAGCCGCACTCATGACATCCTCACAACATGAAAAGTCTTGACAGCCATATGTGACTTGACCCTTTAGATCCTAGTTGTTGGACTCGCGCTGGCCTGAGACGCCTCAGTCGCATCCGGATTCGTTTCAGCGCTCGTGAGCGCCGGCAATGAGCTCATGATGCGTACGCGAGGGCCTCGACGGCGCGCCTCCAAAGCTCGTCGCTCGCCTCCATCAGGCACCTGATGTAGACTCGGTAGCTCACGGCTCCTCGTCCTCCACGGTCGCAGGCATGCCAGCCCGCTCGGTTCCGTACTCGTAGAGAGGCGGCTGAATCGGTTGCCCGCCGAACGTGCCCGCGGGTTGCTCCTCCCAAAACGGCCGCCCGTGAGTGACTCCGGCCTGGCGCTTCACCTCGCCTAGGGCGTCGACAAGCATGCGGTGACGGTCTTCCCAGGACTCGGGCAGGCCGTGGTCGCCGCCGGTGATTACGGTCGTCCCGTCGCGCTGCCTCAGCACGCGCACCTCGTAGACGATGTCCCGAGGCGATGGGCGCTCCGCGAGCGTGAAGCGCACGGGGCTCTCGTCCCTGTCGATGCCGTAGAACGGGCCCTTGCCGTCCGAGGTCGGAACCCAATCGTCGATCGCCATCAGCCGATGTCTCCGACGAGACAGTTGCCGGTCTTCATCAGTGTGCGCTTCGTCTCGGCGAGCACGTGAGCGAGGTAGTCCTCGATGTTGTGGAGCCCATCGAGCGGAACGCCCGCCGCGATCGCTCCGGAGATGCCGAGCATCAGGAGCTGCCGTGCGATGGTCTCCGCGGGCAGGCCGGCGTTCTGGGCGTCCATGCAGTCGCATGCGACCGTTCGGGCAAACTCCTCGACCGTCGCCCGCTCGTTGTTCGCCTCGGCGGTGGTCATCGGACCGCCTCCCACAGCAAGAGCACCGCGCCGAATGCCAGCGCTATGGCGCTCATCCAAAGCCGAACCTTTTCTCTGATCGTCATTGCTTCCTCTCGATTCGAATGCTCACACTGTATTCCTTGGCTTTCTCCTGGGCGTAGACCCAGGTGATGAGGTCGCTCCCGTCGTCGATGCCGAGCGCGTCGGCTACACCGTCCCGGATGCTCTTGAGGGCGCCGCACACGTTGTCGCTGTCGAGCTTGCGCGGGGCGAAGCGGGTCAAGGTGATGACCAGCGGCGCGCGCGGTACGCCCACGCCTTGCTGCACGCAGGTCCACCTGGCGGCGTTGCGCTCGACCCTGGCGCGCCGGGCCTTCCTCGCCCAGTGCCCGCGCTGGTTCGTCAAGGAGACTGTGCGGATGGGAAGCGAGACGCTGATGCTCATCGGTACCTCTCCGTCGTTGGGTCGTCGATCACCACGGGCTTCCCCTGCCGCGCGCGTAGCGCGAGCTCAGCCTCGCGTTGCCAGCGCGGGAAAGACCGGACGTAGATTCGGGCCACGGACTCGCGCACGCCCTCTGGGCAGCCACGCAGGCGCTCGGGCGAGCCGGTCTCGTACACCGAGGGGTTGATCTTCGGGTCGTAGGGGTAGCGCTGCAGGAGCTCGGCCGCGCGCTTCTCGACTTCGGCGTCGGTCACTTCTGCCCCTTGAGCAGTCGCACTCCCGCTTCCACGAGCTGCGGCCTGGTGCCGCCGTTGAGCCTCCCCGGTTCGGTCACGATGGCCCTGCGCTCCGAGCCCGAGATGGCGTCGTAGACCTCGCAGAACCGCGCCCGGTCGCTCGCCTCGCTCGAGTCCCCGAGGCAGAGGTTTCGCCAGCCCAGCGCCTCGACAGCGCGGGCGGTGAACGGGTCGTCGAACTTCGGTGCGCCGTAGCTCCCGACGTGGCGGATCGCCTTCACGACGTCGCCCCACGCGTCCGCGCCGCTGCGCTTCTCGCCGAGCGCCGTGTCCGCCGCGGCGGCCCTGATCTCGGCCACGCTCGGGCGGAACTTTTGGGTGCTCGCGAGCCGGCGGATCGCGGACTGCGCGAGCTCGTAATCCAGGTCCACCAGGAACATCTCGTAGGCCTTGCAGGTCGCCTCGGACCACTTTTGGTCTGGAAAAACGGATGAAAGAATCCCAACCATCTCGATGACTTGAGTCTTGGTCATTGCGCCTTGCCCAGTCGGGCCTCCTCGGCTTTAGCCTCCTGCCAACGCTCGAATTGCCGTCGCTGATTCTCCGCCGCCTGGTCCCCTGGCCTCGGTGCCAGGCGAAGCTGTCCGCCGGAGCGAGAACGCTCGAGGGCGGTGCGTGTCCAGTTGCGAAAAGTCGCGTCTGCGTCGGACTTTGGCTTGTCAAATTCGTGATCTCGGAAGCGTTCGAGTTCGAGTTCGACGTTCACTCCGAGCTCTCGGGCCTTGGCCAGGTCAGTTTCGTTCGGCACCCAATCCGCTGGCACACGTCGCCACCGCGGGGACTTCGCCGGCTTGGGCGCGCGCGCGCCAACACCCGAAGGGTGTTCCTGCTCTGCTGAGCTGGTAAGGCTAGGCTGAGCTGAGCTGAGCACGGAGTGACCGTTGGTGACAGCGTGTGACTCCGTGTGACAATCGGTCACGTCTTGTGACGTCGTATGGTCACGAATCGTGACGTCTATCCCCGCCGACGCAGCAGCACGGACCGCGGCCTGCGACGCGTCGGCGAGGAGCGCTCGCTTGGCGCGTGACTCGCGCTGGCGCTGAGCGTCGGATTGGCGGGACTCCTGAGCTTCCAGGAAGCGTGGGAGGACCAGCTGATTGTCACGAATTGTGACAACTCCGCGCTCAATGAGGCGTGGCATGCCGATGCGTGTGACTTCGATCGGTAGCTCCGAGAGCGCCGAGAGGGCCTCGGCGGGCCCTTCGCCCTCGAGGTCGAGCACCCCGGCGCGGTCGACCTCGAGCAGGAGCGCGTGCAGAGTCGCGCGCCCCTCCCAGCCGATGAGCTTCGTGGTGACGGTCTTCCGCGTGTAGACGCGGACGTAGCGCTCGTCCTCGAAGTTCAAAACGGCATCTCCATCTCTGGCTCTTCTGGCCAGCCCATCTGGGCGGCAAAGCAGCGTTCGCACTGCGCGTCTCGCGAGCTGCCTGGGCAGTCCGCGTCGGCGTCCTCGGCGGTCAGTCCGTCGAACGGAGACCCGCAGTCACAGCACCGGAGTTGGGTCATAGGCTGGTCACCCCGCTCAAGGTCGACTCGTACACGGCGCGGGAAAGCCCCGGGCGCGCGCGTCGGAGCGCTCGGAGCGTGCGCATTCGAGCCAGGTCGTTGGCGAACGAGTCCCAACCCGAGTTCCAGCCCTCGACCTTCGCAGCGGCGTACGCAACTGCATCCAGGTCCGGCGGCAGCGGGGCTGGTTCGGGCTTCGTCGAAGGTGGCTTCGGCGCCGGGCCACCATCGAACGCCCAGCACGAATCCACGACGCAGATGCCGCGGATCATCCCGTGTTCGCAGCGCGCCAACCCGCTGCCCTTTTGGGGGATGCGTGGAGTCGCGCGGTACCTCGCAAGCGCGTGGCTCACGCGACCCTCAGCTTCCGCGGCTTCGGCGCCGTGCGCAGGAGAGGCACGTCGGACACGTCGGCCTTGATTGCCGACATGACCGTCGAGTGGTCGCGACCGAAGGCCTTGCCGATCTCGGGATAGCTCCAACCCCAGCGGGTGCGGCAGGCGCGCATCGCCAATCGGCGAGCAGCAACCACCGACTTTGAGCGGGAACGCCCCAGGACTTCCTCAGGCGTGACCGCGTAGGCGTCAGCGGCCTCGCGCAGGACCTCGGCGAAGGCGTCGGCGTTCACTGTGACACCTCTGCGCACATAGGGGACGGACCCTCACAGCCGGGCATGTCCTGCCTCGGGGCGACCTGACTCGCGGGGTCGAATGTCTCACAGCCAGGCAAAAAAAAGCCTGGCTTACGTGGGCGCTCGGACGGCTCGCAGTGCTCGGCCTGGGCGATCGCCCAGTCGTGCCCGCAGGCGAGGCAGCGCGCGAGCACGAGCTCACCCGTGCCATCCTGGTCCGCGAGGACCTCTTCGAAGCGCTCATGCCGACAGGTGACGTAACAGGTCCGCCAGATGAGCGCCTGCGCATACTTGAGCGCGCGCTCGACGACGGTGGACGGAGGGCCTTCGAGCTTCATGCTGCCCTTCCGCTGCGGTAAGCGGCGCCGCGCTCGCATGCGCAGGCGCGACACTCGTTCGTTAGGCCGTCGCGCGTTCCCGGGTGGCGATGGTAGAACTCGGGGTCTGCTGGCCACGGCTCACGGCAAGAGACGCAGACCTTCTCGACTCCGAGCTCGGTGAGCAGGCGTTGGACTTTCACGACCACCTCGCCTGTCCGTAGAACCACGCCTCCTGCGACTCGCGGCGCTCGCGCTCAGCACGGACGCTGCCGAGGCAGGTCGAGCAGATGCGCCCGGTCGTCACCTCGCCGCCGTTGTACCCGCGGAGCATCGGGCCGCCGCAGGACTCGCAACGGACCTTCATGTTGCCGAGCTCGTTGAACCGGCCATCCCAGTGCGGGCAGGAGGAGAGAGTACAGAGGCCTCGCACAAAACCATGCTGACATCGCGTTGGGTGCATCGCCACAGTGCCATTATGCACAGTGCTAGCTCACTGTCAAACCCTGTGATACCCTGGGCCGCAGAATGTCAAAGCCCATGAAGCGGACCCGACCCCACCAGGATGAACGCATCGCGTTAAGGCTCGGCCGTGACCTCCGCGCTGAGCTGGAACGAGAGTGCGCCATAGAGGAGCGCGACCTGTCGGCAACTGTGCGCAGGCTCCTCCGGAGCGCGCTGGACGACCGACGTAAAAAAAGATCCGAATCTAGTTTGACAGCGTCAGACGGATAGTCCATTCTTCATGGGTCAGCCACGGAGACCCCATGACGAACGCAGCAATCGCCAAGCGCCAGGCCAGACTCGATGCGGCAAAGCGCGTCAACGACCTCATCGAGAATACGGCGCGCGCCGAAGGGCTCGACCACGCCGATGACATCGACGAGTTCCGGACCGCGGTCCTCGAGCTCCTGAACGAAGAGGACGACTGAGCTCCTCGAACAGGCGTCTCTCCCACGGTTATCCCCCCGCCGTGCCTGGAGAGACGCCGCTTCGAGGGGCTGAGCACCGAAGGAGATTGACCATGACCATGGACGATAAGCTGCGAGTCGAAGAGGCCAAAGTCACGTGTGCACGGAAGGTGTTCGACGTGATCAAGGAACACGCCGCGGTCGTGTACCCGGAGCCGACCGCGGCAAAGGCGTACGACGCGCACGAAGAGGAGCGACAGGCATTCCTCGAGGCCGTGCTCGAGATGCTCTCGGAGTGAGCCATGCGCAAACGAACAATCGAGACCCTGACCATCACCCGCGTCGTCGAGGAGGACTCATTCCCCACGGCGCGCGCAATCATCGACACCACGGCCGAGCCCGTGAGCGAGCACCGCGTGCGAATCAAGTCCGACCCGCCCGCGTTCAAGCGGCTCGACGCCTGGAACCGGAGGGCGTTGCCGTGACCGCGCTCGCCAAGCTCCTCGAATACCTCGCGACTGCGGACAAGGGCCAGGTCGATATCGTCGCGTACAGCCGCACGAGCTGGCTCGTGCGTGCGAGCGACCTCGACGACGTGCATGCAGCCGGCGTCGGGCCCTCGCTCGAATCGGCCTCGAGCGCATGCCTCGCGGACGCGCTCGATCGCGGGCTGATGGCCGAGCCGTGCCCGGAGACGCTGCCGCCGCCGAAGACGGGAGGGACCGATGGCTGACGGCTCCCTCGAGAAGCGCGACACGACGCCGGCTCCGCCCGTGCGCCGCATCCGCGGCATCCAGTCCGAGAAGGACGGGGCGCTCATCCCGGACGCGTACGGCGAGCTCCCGTGGCCGATGGTGCGTGCGTACGGCCAGCACGAGGAGCGCGAGCTACTCGTCAACGCGAGCATCGCGCACCGGCTCACCGAGTGCCGCGGGCTCTACGGGCACGACTCTGAGTGCGATGGCGACGGCTGGTGCCTGCGCCACCTCCCGACGGACATCGTCGCCGAGGCAGCAGTGCAGGTGCGGGCCATCCTCGAGCAGGCTGCGAAGCGGGCCGAGGTGGACGGGCAGTTCGGGCGCCTGCTGCACGAGGACATCCTGGCCGAGGCGAGGAGGTTGCTGTGATGAACGACGAACTAGTCATCGTGGAATACGACCCCTCGGAAGACGAGACCCTCCCGATGTTCATCGAGGAGGAGGCACCGACGCGGCCGGTTCTGCCGCCGATCACCATAGATTGGGAGGACTTGTGATGGCTGAGCAGATCACCGAGATACGAGAGGCGACCGATTGGCAGAGCCGGCTCTCTGAGTACGGGCACACCCGGTTCGACGGGTTCGAGGTGGTGACCAGCGAGCGCACCGTTCGCATGGGCATCAGCAACGACCAGGACTGCTGCGAACAGACAGGGTACTTCTGGAGCGAGGACAACGTCTCTGAGTTCATCGGCGCGGAGCTCCTCAAAGTCGAGATCGTCGGGACGGAGCTCAACGTCAAGAAGCACGTCGATGTCGACGACGGCGGCACGATGTTCGTCAACTTCGAGACCAGCCGCGGGACGCTCCAGTTCGTCGTCTACAATACTCATAACGGATACTACGGGCATCAGGCAGTGGTCGAGAGCGACGGCCTCGCGCACACGGAGAGACTCTAATGGACCTTGGGGACTCGATAGAGCTGTGGCTCAAACTGACGCCCCCGCCCGAGGAGCCGCACGCGGAGTGCGAGCGGTGCGAGGGGTCCGGCGTCGTCGACTGTGACGTGCAGTTCCCGGGCGAGCTCGCGATCACGCGGATTCTCGTGGACTGCCCGGGAGGAGAAGAGACGTGACCAACCATGGTATCCAGCTCGCGTCAGCGGCCCCGCTCACGCCGGTGTCAGCAGCGCCGCTGACGCTCTCGGGTGAGCAAGAGTCGCTTCTCCGCGACATGTACGGCAACGGCGCGAGTGACACGGAATTCCAGGTCTTCCTGGAGGTCTGCCGCGCACGCCGGCTGAACCCGCTCACCCGCCAGATTTACTTCGTCCAGCGCTGGGACTCCGAGAAGCAGCGCAACGTCTGGTCCGCGCAGGTGAGCATCGACGGCTTTCGCGCCATTGCCGAACGGACCGGCAAGTACGACGGCCAGGACGAGCCCGAGTTCGAGTACGACGACAAGCGCAAGCTCGTCCTCGCTCGCGTGAAGGTCTACCGAAAGGACTGGACGCGCGCAGCCGTTGGGGTCGCACGGTTCGACGAGTACTCGGCGAAGAAGCGCGACGGCACGCTGACTCACATGTGGGCCACGAAGGGGCACGTCATGATCTCGAAGTGCGCCGAAGCGCTCGCGCTGCGCAAGGCGTTTCCTGAGGAGCTTTCTGGCGTGTACGCACCGGAGGAGATGGACGGCGCCGAAGATGTCCGCCCTCGGCGCGGGCAGAGCGTCACCGAGACCGTCGCCGCGAGCGAGCCACTCAGCGAGGAGATGGCGTCCCCGTTCCCGCGCCTGAAAGAACAGCTCGAAAAGCTCGAGGAGCTGATCGCCAAGTGCACGAGGTACGAGGAGGCGTTGACCATCCGCGCCGAACTCGGCAGCAAGGCGAGGCCCCGCGATGCGCTTCTGACGCGCGAGATGCAAGAGGCGATCGGCAAAGGCGAGGGCCCACGGACGATCACGCCGCCCGAGGCGAGTGAGCTAGGGCGCCGGTGGCAACGCTGCGATCGCCAGCTCGCAAAGAAAGAGAAGGAGTTCGCGCCCGGCGTCGAGCAACTTATGGGCGAGATGGGCGACGCCTACGAGGACGACCATTCAGACGTACCAACAGGAGATTCACCATGACCGAACTTTACGTACCAGCGCCCGGCGAGCGAGTGCGGGTGGTCGCGGTGTCCAGAGAAGACCCGTTGCCCATGCACCGACTCGGCGACGTCGCGACGGTGAGGAAGGCCACGATGTCGAGCGTGGCCGGCTACCTCTTCATCTACGAGGACGGCGTCGGCGGGACGTGGTGTCGCGTCGAGCCGGTCGCGAAGTGCACTTGCTCACACGACGGCCCTGACCCGTGCTGCGCGGAGCATGGGGGCACGGGGGCGTTCGTGGTTCACGCGCTTCATGTAAATGGGCATTGCCTCACGGAAGGCGTGTGCAGCATCTGCGAAGGCGAGCACCGCCAGACCATCAGGTGCATGCACGAGCACATTACTGCGCGCCCGGACGGCTCGCTTCGGTGCGCCGATTGCGATGCGCCGCACTACGGCAAGGTGCCGTCTGCCCGCGACGCC
>JACCDQ010386260.1_pt1 | contig 10224 bp, 8 predicted proteins | sample 7446031 | NCBI WGS metagenome assembly JACCDQ01 (sample SAMN15323442, study PRJNA562643) | freshwater metagenome | isolation source: river surface water | place: USA:Blue River Watershed | collected 2017-08-17
ATGGGGCTGGGGTAGAAGGTTTGCACTTGGTCAGCGCGAAAGCCATTGCGCTTGAGCCACAGGGCCAAGTTCATCATGTCTTCGTCGCTGGTGCCGGGGTGGGCGGCGATGAAGTACGGCACGAGGAATTGTTTTTTGCCCACTTCGGCGCTGTACTTGTCAAACATCTGTTTGAACTTGTCATAGCTGCCAATGCCGGGCTTCATCATCTTGGACAGCGGCCCGCCTTCGGTGTGCTCGGGCGCGATTTTGAGGTAGCCGCCCACATGGTGCTGCACCAGTTCTTTCACGTACTCGGGCGACTTAACCGCCAAGTCGTAACGCAGGCCCGAGCCAATGAGAATTTTCTTCACGCCCTTCAAGTCACGCGCACGGCGGTACATGTGAATGAGTGAGCTGTGGTCGGTGTTGAGGTTTTGGCAAATGCCTGGGTACACGCAGCTAGGTTTGCGGCACGCGGCCTCAATCTCAGGGCTCTTGCAGCCGATGCGGTACATATTGGCCGTGGGGCCACCGAGGTCTGAAATGACGCCCGTGAAGCCCGGCACTTTGTCGCGGATGTCTTCAATCTCGCGAATGATGGAATCTTCGCTGCGGCTTTGGATGATGCGGCCTTCGTGCTCGGTGATCGAGCAAAACGTGCAACCACCAAAGCAACCGCGCATGATGTTGACGCTGAAACGAATCATCTCCCACGCAGGAATTTTGGTCGCGCCGTCGTGGCTGCCGTTCTCATCGGCATACATCGGATGCGGGCTTCGGGCGTAGGGCAAGTCAAACACCAAGTCCATCTCAGCCGTGGTCAGCGGGATGGGTGGCGGCGTGACCCACACATCGCGTGCCGTATGACCTTCGCCGTGAGCTTGTACCAAAGCACGCGCGTTGCCGGGGTTGGTTTCTAAATGAAGCACACGGTTGGCATGCGCATACAGCACGGGGTCTGACTTGACTTGCTCATACGCGGGCAAGCGAATGACACTGCGCTCACGCGGTGGCACTTTAAGCTTGCCTTTGCCTTGCAATGCGGCGTTGGCCACGAAGTTCAAAGGAGAAATGGTGAAGCCAGCCTCAGCTTTAGAACCTGAGGGCGCACTGCCTGCTTTGGCATTGGCCGCATCCGCCACAGCATTGGCTTCGTCTTCGCGGGCGCAGGTTTCGCCTTGGGCTTTGGCTTGGTCGCTCACCATCAAATACGGATTGACGTGGGCTTCTACCCTGCCCGGCACGTCGATGCTGGAAGAGTCAATCTCAAACCAACCTTCAGGCGTTTCGCGGCGCACAAAGGCCGTGCCGCGCACGTCGGTGATGTTTTGCACCGGTTCTTTGGCCGCTAAGCGGTGTGCAATTTCCACAATCGCGCGTTCGGCATTGCCGTACAGCAGCAAATCGCACTTGCTGTCCACGACGATGGAGCGGCGCACTTTGTCTGACCAATAGTCGTAATGCGCAATGCGGCGCAGTGAGCCTTCGATACCGCCCAACACGATGGGCACGTCGTTGTAGGCTTCTTTGCAGCGTTGGCTGTAGACCAAAGCGGCGCGGTCAGGGCGCTTGCCGCCGATGTCGCCAGCGGTGTAAGCGTCGTCGCTGCGAATTTTTCGGTCCGCCGTGTAGCGGTTGATCATCGAATCCATGTTGCCGGCGGTCACGCCGAAGAACAGGTTGGGTTTGCCCAGCGCTTTGAACGGGTCGGCACTTTGCCAATCAGGCTGGGCGATGATGCCCACGCGGAAACCTTGGTTCTCGAGCATGCGGCCAATGACAGCCATGCCAAAGCTTGGGTGGTCGACATACGCGTCGCCCGTGACGATGATGATGTCGCAGCTGTCCCAGCCGAGTTGTGTCATTTCCTCGCGCGACATCGGCAAAAACGGGGCCGTGCCAAAACGGGCTGCCCAGTACTTGCGGTAACTGTTCAGCGGCTTGGCGTTGCGGGGAAAAAGGGAGACGTCGGCGTAGGCATTCATGAGCCGCCAAGTGTAAGGGTTAGCCCCTTCCCTTCGGGTTTTAGGGGCTATCGAGCCTAGCGTTTAGGGCAGCGCCTGCACCGTCAGCGGTGCGTTCCACAGGTGGGACATGACAGCTTGCGCCTGCGCCACATCGCCTGAGGTGAAAAACTGGACTGAGCCCTGCTCTGTTTGGGCCGTCAAACCGCCGTTATCAGCCAGACGGCGGGCCAGCTCGCGGGCCACAGCCTCGGCGGGGTCCAGCAGAGTTACGCCCTCGCCTGCCACGCGCTGGATGGTGTCACGCAAAAACGGGTAGTGCGTGCAGCCCAACACCAAGGTGTCTGCACCTTGCTCAATCAACGGCGTGATGAATTGGCGCAGCAAGGCTTCGGTTTCCGCGCTGTGCAAATCAGCACGCTCTACCTGCTCCACCAACCCCGGGCAGCCTTGCAACAAGATGCGTTTGTCAGCGCCATACAAATCGACCAGCCTGGCTACCGATGCGCTTTGCACCGTTTGGCGCGTGGCCAACACGCCCACCACACCACTGCGCGTGAGCGCCACAGCGGGTTTGATGGCAGGCTCAATCGCCACCACAGGCAGATGCGTTTGGTCGCGCAAGGTTTTTGCAGCCACCACTGTGGCGGTGTTGCAAGCGATGGTGATGCCCTTCACACCCTGCTCTGCCAACCAGTTGCCCACGGTGAGCGTGCGCTGCGTGATGTGCGCTTCGGATTGGTCGCCATAAGGTGCGTGGCCTGAGTCGGCCACATACACCAAGTGCTCGTGCGGCAGCGCAGCGTGGATGGCGCGCAAGACGGACAGGCCGCCTACGCCCGAATCAAACACGCCAATGGCCCCACGCAAGGTTTGGATCACACCAGCCTCACACCGTTGAGCCACGCACCACCAAGGAAGTGGGCAGCAGCTTGGAGTCAGCGACATAGCCGTCCAACACCTCTTGCAAGGAGTCCATCAACACGCCTCCCGCTAAATCAATGGGTTGGCGCACCGTGGTGAGTGGCGGAAAGCTGTGAGACGCCATGTCAATATCGTCATAGCCCACCACACTGACCTGCTCTGGAATAGAGACGCCCTGCCCTTTGAGCACGCCCATGGCGTTGATCGCGATCAAATCACTGGCTGCAAATATCGCATCAAACGCAACGCCACTTTCTAAAAAGCCAAGCAACGCAGCTTGCGCTTCTTCGGCTGTGAAAGGCGACTTGATGTAGAGCTTTGGATCAACCGGCACGCCCATTTTTTTATGCGCTTGCAAATAGCCTTCGTGGCGTTTGGCGGCTTCGGGCATTTCGGTGTCGCCCATGAACACAATGCGGCGACGGCCCAAGCCCAGCAAATGCTCTGTGGCCAGCGCCCCACCCGACTTGTTGTCGCTACCCACGCTGCAATACAGCTGACGAGGCAACTGTGCGCCCCAAACGGCCATGGGCACATGACGACGGGCCAATTCATTGAGCTGGTCATGATGACCCCACTGACCAATGACGATGATGCCTTTGGCACGGCCCGTGTCGTACAACGAGGCCATGTCGTCCAGATGATCTGCATCCACACGAGACAGCAACAAATCGTAGTTGCGGTCCGTCAATGCATCGGCCAAGCTACCGAGCATGCCCAAGAAGAAGGGGTCAGAAATGTGCTGACGGGTTTTGCTGTCGTAGGGAATCACCACGCCGATGGTGCGGTTGTCGCCCATGCGCAAGCTTTTAGCGCTTTGGTTGATGGTGTAGTTCAGCGATCGGGCGAGCTCAATGATGCGCTGACGCGTTTCGTCGTTCGTCAACGAGCTGCCATTCAAAGCACGCGAGACCGTGGATGTTGACACGCCCGCCATGCGAGCGATGTCGATCATCTGAATTTTGCGTTTGTCGTTGTCTGAACTGGCCATGCGTTTGGAATTTGGTTTCACCACTTGAATACCTTCCAATCATAGGGTGTCATTTAGCCAAAGAGATCCAGAGCTTGGCCATCTGCACAACAGATGGGTCACCCGCCACGCTTTGCAGCATGGTTTTGGCTTGCTCAGCTTGTTTGGCCTTGAGCAAAGCGATGCCGCAGTGCAAGCGTGCATCTGCTTCTCGCTTGAGCCCGCCTTTGCCCAAAGCCTTTTGATACGCCTCTGCCGCCTCTGCCCACTGCCCTTTTGACAGCAACACATCGCCCAGCTGCACCAGCATTGGGCCATTGTCAGATGCCATGCTGAGCGACTTGAGCGCTTTGTCATCCTCAGCCGCACGCTGCTGCGCTTGTTGTTTGAGCTTGGCGGCATTAGCGGCTATTGCACCTTTGTACAACCCAGCGGCTTGGCCTTGATCTAAAAAGCGCAAAGCCTCGTAAGGCAAGCCCGCCTTGATGGCGAACTGCGCTGTGTCTAAATAGTCCTCGGCCTCTTCCATGGTGCCTGCAGCATCCATCAAGCGCGACACATCAAGTTGTGTGCGCGCATTGATGCCAGGCGCACGGCCCATGCTGTTGAGCAAATCTGACCAATAGTCTTTGTTTGGGAAGCGCGTCACCAACTGCATCAAAGTGCCGGCGTAACCCGCATCGTCTTTCAGTTGTTTTTGGCTGAAGGCGTAAATGCGCAGTTCAGCTTCTTCGGGTTGATAGCCCGTTACTTTGAATGCCTCGGCCATTTCTTGCACCACATCTTTGTGCAAACCCTGCAAGGCCAAGGCCTGCACTTTCATGATGTGCACGCGTTGATTTTTGCCACCGTCTTGCGCGTAGCGACGCGCCCATTGCACCACCTTGGCGTGGTCTTTGTTGCGTTGGCTCACGCTCACCATCGTCTCTGTCAGCGTGGCGCGGTCGGTGGCTGAAAGCTCTTTGTTTTGCAGCAAATACTCCAGCGAGCTGGATGCCACGTCAAACTTTTGCGCGTTCATCGCGGCTACGACAGACAAGCGCTCTAGGTACATTTTTTCAGGCTCTGTGAGCTGAGGCGTAGCGCGGGCTTCTTGTATCTTTTGCAGCGCGACATCGGGCTGCTTGGCTTGAATTGCCTCTTGCGCTGCTTGCAGAGGTTTAGACACCTCAGGTCGCATATTGACTTGCGCCACCGAATGCAAGGCCACACCCAACACACTCAATGCAAACAATTTTTTCCACGATGTTGTCATTTGCACACTCCTTAAAAAAATGCCTCTTCCGGTGAGGGAAGAGGCAAAGGGTTTCCCTCTTAAAGAAACCTTGAAGAAATTAATTCACAAACTGCTCAGATCCAACGATACCGAGCTTGTTCAAACCCAAACGCTGCGCATTGGCCATCACAGCAGCCACAGCCTCGTATTTGGCTTTGGCATGAGAGCGCAAGTGCAGCTCAGGCTGCGGGTCCATCTTGGTCGCCTCTTGCAGCTTGAGATCCAAGTCTGCACGCGTTGCCAAAGGCTTGCCGTTCCAGTTGATGACACTGTTGGCGTCCACATCAATCTTGATCACCACAGGGTCGACCTTCTTGGTGGGTGGCTTGGACACTGGCATGTCCAAGTTCACGCTGTGCAACTGTGCGGGGATGGTGATGATCAACATGATCAACAGCACCAACATCACGTCAATCAAGGGCGTGGTGTTGATGTCCATCATCACTTCGGGCTCACCGCTGCCTGATCCTTGGCCGATATTCATTCCCATGTTTAGCTCCTTAGATCAGTTCGGCTCGGTGATGAAACCGACCTTGACAATGCCCGCACGCTGCACGGCATACATCACACGGCCCACCGACTCAAAATCGCTGCGCGCATCGCCGCGAATTTGCACTTCGGGTTGAGGGTCTTTCACCGCAAAAGTTTTCATGCGGTCTACCAAATCAGCAGAGTTCTTGATGGGTGTGTCGTACAGGTAAATATTGCCTGCAGCGTTCACAGAAATAATCACGTTCTCTGGCTTGGTTTCTCGGATCAGGTTTTTCTCTTTAGGGAGGTCCACCTTCACCGATGTAGTCACCACGGGGATGGTGATCAAGAAGATGATCAGCAACACCAACATCACGTCCACAAGAGGGGTGGTGTTGATGGCATTGATGATCTCGTCATCCCCATCAGATCCAACATTCATCGCCATGATGGTGACTCCTGATTACTTGTTGTTGGTGCCGAGCAGCACAGAGTGCAGGTCGGAGCCGAAAGCGTTCACATCTTCCATGGCCGACTTGTTGCGACGCACCAACCAGTTGTAGCCCAACACAGCTGGCACAGCCACAGCCAAACCGATGGCCGTCATGATGAGTGACTCGCCCACAGGGCCAGCCACTTTGTCGATACTGGCTTGACCAGACATACCAATCTTGACCAAGGCGTTGTAGATACCCCAAACCGTACCGAACAAGCCCACGAACGGTGCTGTCGAACCCACGGTAGCCAACAAAGCCAAACCATCTTGCATGCGGCTTTGCACGTTGTTGATGGCGCGCTGAATGCTCATGGTTACCCAGTCGTTGAAGTTGATCGCACCCAACATGCCTGTGTGCTTGCTTGCACCTTCCAGACCTTTTTCAGCGATGAAGCGGAATGGGCTGTCTTCGGCCAATGTGTCTGCACCTTGGCGCACATTGCCTGCTGACCAGAAGCTGTCTTGTGCGGCCTTGGCAAAGCGCATGATCTTGGCTTGCTCAAAGTACTTCGTGAAGATCACGTACCAGCTACCCATACTCATGATGACCAAGATCAGCAATGTGCCCTTGGCCACCACGTCGCCTTGCGCCCACAAAGCGCTCAAGCCGTATGGGTTTTCTTCACCAGCGTGAGCTGCTGCAGCGGGTGCTGGCGCAGGTGCTGCCACAGGCGCGGGTGCAGCCACTTCTGCGGCTGCAGGTGCAGCGGCAGGTGCTTTGTCTTTGGCAGCTTGCGCTTGGCCAACCATGCCAAACAGCAAACCTGCTACCAGGCCAGCGCTTAGCGCGAGAGTTTTGAGTTGTTTAATCATGATGAATGACTCCTAAGAAATTTTTTGAATTCGGTGGTGGTTGACGTGTCGCTTATTCCAAGCGCCATGTGTATTTCATGCTGGCCCAGCTTTGCTCAGCCTTGCCATTGAGCATGCCTGGCTTGAACTGACAACGCGAGATGGCAATACGTGCGGCTTCATCCAAACGTGTGAAGCCTGAGCTCTTTTCGACCTGCGACTCGAGCACTTGGCCTTCAGTGCCAATCAAGAAGCGCAATTGAACCGTGCCCTCCTCCTCGTTGCGGCGTGAAGCACTGGGATATTCAGGCTTAGGGCAACTTGCGGCGGCATTGATCACAGGTGCAGTACGCACAGGCGCGGCAGACACAGAAGCAATCGCATTAGCACCTGCAGTGGCGTTGACCGCGATATCCACGGGCGGCACGTATTCAGGTGGTGGTAGCGCACTCTTTTGTGGAGGCGGTGGAGGTGGGGGTGGAATGTCGGGCTTGGCATCTTCAATCAGCTGAGCCTCAACAGGCCCTTTGATCACTTTGACGAACTTCTTGGCCAAGCCAGAACTGATCGCCCAAAACAAGATGATGTGCAACAAAACCACCAGACTCAATCCGACAACATGCTTGCCTGGATTGCGTTGTTGACTGGCGTAGTCTTTCATGTGTGTGTGGCTCCTGGTTATCAATTGCAGCAACAGAGCACTTAGACTCTTTGCAATCGTTTGCAATTCTAATTTCATGAAAAAACTCCGCGCATTGGTGCAAACCCTTGCTTGAGAAAATATTTTGTTGCACCCGTATGACACTAGGGAAAGTCCTGATTACATTGGTATTTTCGAGAAAAATCAACGAGTTAGAAAATACTTAGAGATTGCACTTTTAATTTGCCAGGCCGTTTGGCTGCAAATATTGTTGCAAACGTTTGCAATTCAAAACAAAATTCGCATCACTCATTGCAATGCATCCAAGGCACGACAAAGAGTCACCCATCCAGTGAGCTTCAAACACAAGCAAATCTGGGGTTTTATCAACTTGTAAAGGAGACGTTTGTGAAAACAAACAAAAAGACAATCAGTCCAAAAACGATTGCAGTAGCCGCCTCACTGGCAGCCATGCAAATTGGTGCTGTTTATGCCCAAAACTTAAACCTTGATGAAGTCGTTGTGACAGCCTCCCCTACAGGCCGCACAAAGATGAAGTCCAGCGACTCTGTTACTTCCGTTGGCGAAGAAGCCATCATGCGTAGCGGTGCAACTAGCGCAGCTGAAATCTTGCGCTCAGTTCCTGGTATCCGCGCTGAATCATCAGGCGGCGAAGGTAACGCGAACATCACCGTTCGCGGTGCACCTGTGTCTGCTGGCGGTAGCCGCTATGTACAAATGCAAGAAGATGGTTTGCCCATTTTGTTGTTTGGCGATATCGCCTTTGGCACACCAGATCAATTCCTGCGTACTGACTTCACAACCGATCGCGTTGAAGTGGTCCGCGGCGGTAGCGCATCTACCTTGGCTAGCAATGCACCAGGCGCGATCGTTAACTTCGTCAGCAAATCAGGCCGTGATGTTGGTAATGCTGTTGGCGTGACAACTGGCGTGGGTTCACGTCTGAACCGTTACGACTTCAACTTCGGCAGCGCATTGGGCGCAGACACCTACTTCAACATGGGCGGTTTCACCCGTCAAGGCGAAGGCGGCCCATTCAAAACTGGCTTCAACTCACAAGACGGTGGTCAATTCAAAGCCAGCGTGACCAAAGAGTTTGACAAAGGCAGCTATGTTCGCGTGAACTTCAAGAACTTGGATGACAAAACACCAAGCAACATGCCAGTGCCAACCCGCCTTTCAAATGGCAGTATCCAAACGATCGCAGGTGTTGACCCACGCAACGCGTACTTCATCACTCCAAACATGACTCGTGACACGACCATTGACCGCAATGGCAACCCAGTCACGAGCAATCCTGCGAACGGCTTGCACGTCACAAGTCGCTCTATCGGCTTGGAAGCCAAGTTAAATCTTGAGAACGGCTGGACCGTTGAAGAGAAAATGCGCAAGAGCGCTAACAGCGGTCGCTTTATTGCCATGTTCCCTGCAGACAACGGCAATGGCGCAGGCGGCGCATTCACAGGCACGATGTTCAACACGTCATTGGACAACATGGACAACATGTTCAACGACTTGAAGGCTTCTAAGTCCTTTGACATGAACGGTGGCAAGTCTGTCTTCACAGGCGGTTTGTTCACAGGTTCACAAAACTTGGGTCAAACATGGTTCTGGAACCAATACACAGTGGGCACCAATGGCACCTACTCAGCACCCGTTTCAAGTGGCTGGAACACATGGGGTAACTGTTGCGCACGTACTTACGACGTCAAGTACAACGTCACAGCACCTTATGCTGCTTTGAGCTGGGAAAAAGACAAGTTGACTGTTGAAGGTAGCGTTCGTAAAAACGAAATGTCCGCAACAGGTCAAACCTTCAAGGGCACTACGCCAACCAACGCAACTGCACTTTCCGCAGGTTCGTGGGATGCTGGCTCAGCTGACACCGTCAACTACAAGCAAAACAAACTGTCCTCTTCTGCTGGTGCTAACTATGCTCTGACAAAAGATACAGCTTTGTATGGTCGCGTCAGCGATGGCTACAACTTTGCAGCAGACCGCAACATGTACGGCACAAGCGGCGCTTTGAATGGCAGCAAACCTGTGTCATTCAACCGCTTGAAGCAGCAAGAGTTTGGTGTGAAGCACCGTCAAGGCAACTGGAACTTGTTCGGTACTTACTTCATGGCACAGACCGACGAGTCAAACTTCGAAGCAACCACGCAACGGTTCACTACGAACAGCTATGACGCGAAGGGTTTCGAACTGGAAGCTAGCTACCGTTCAGGCGGGTTCCGCTTGGGCGCTGGTGCAACCATCACAGACGCAAAGATCACAAAATCTTTGAACGCAGCTGAAGTGGGCAAGAAGCCACGTCGTCAAGCTGATATGGTGTACGCGTTGTCCCCCTCGTATCGCACTGGCGACCTCGAGTACGGCGCTGCATTCATTGGCTCAACCAAGTCCTATGGCGATGATGCAAACAGCATCACCATGGATGGCTACATGATCACCAACTTGTTCGCGAACTATCGCATCAACAAGCAAGCTTCTGCCATCTTGAGCGTGAACAACGCATTCAACAAGCTGGCATTCACAGAAGTTGAAGGTGACGGCCACGCTGCTCGCGCACTCGCTGGCCGTAGCGCAAAAGCAACTTTGAAGTACGAGTTCTAAGTACTTCTCTCAAACCCAAGACATGCAAATGTCTTGGGTACTTCACTTGAGAATCAACTGCGCTGAACCCAA
>JACCDQ010603464.1_pt1 | contig 10223 bp, 16 predicted proteins | sample 7446031 | NCBI WGS metagenome assembly JACCDQ01 (sample SAMN15323442, study PRJNA562643) | freshwater metagenome | isolation source: river surface water | place: USA:Blue River Watershed | collected 2017-08-17
ACAAAGCTGGATGCAAGAAACAGCCTAGCCGCTACCACGGCAATGAAGTGCTGGAAGAAGTCGGGGAGGCACTGCTATGAGCATTACAGCAATGAAGCAGGCGCTGGAGGCGTTGGAGGAAGGCAAGATTCTTCAGAGAGACCGCGCCATCACCACCCTCCGCACCGCCATCAAACAAGCAGAGAAGCAGGAGCCGGAATGCCCGGATGGCTATAAGCTGGTCATGGTTGAAATAGATGCGCCGCGCAACGAACCAGATTGGGATGAGTGCATTCGTCAAGCCGAGTTGTCCACTGGCATCAAAGTGGAACGGAACACACTCAGCATCATCATTCGAGAAGTTCGTCGATGGTTGCTGTCCACCCCACCCGCAGCACCTGTGCAGGAGCCGACGAAGCTGAAGCCCGAAGATGTGATTGTCGAAACCTACTCAACCCAAAAAGGCGGGTTCGTTCTCAAGCCCGACAACGGCGTGCGCTTGATCCACAAGCCAACCGGCATCGTCGTGCAGTGCGCCAGTGAGCGCAGCCAGCACCGCAACCGTGACCAAGCTTGGCGAGACTTGGAACGCTACCTCTATGAGACAAGACCTCAACCCGCAGCACAGCGGCAATGGGTTGGGCTGACGGAGCCTGAATTACGTGCCGTGCTGGAGAAAACAAACCATATGATTACCAACGCTATGCACGGCCCGTTCTGGCCAGAGCTTGAACAAGCCTGCCGCGCCATCGAAGCCAAGCTGCGCGAGAAGAACTCATCAATCCAGAAGGAAAACTGAAATGAAAAAAGACCCATATGCAAGCGAAGACTTCACAAAAAAGTATTTGGAGTTGAGTCAGTTGCCTGAACCTTTGCGCCTAGCTGCCGGGCTTGAAGAAACAATGCAGTGGCCTTTGCATGGCAAGGCTGCGGACTGCCTGCGAAGGCTGCACGAAGAAAACGAGCGCCTAAAAGCACAGCCAGCCGCGCAATGGGCTGGGCTGACGGATGAGGATGAAATTCCTTGGGATGGTGTTGATGCCAAATCTTTCGCCCATGCCATCGAAGCCAAGCTGCGCGAGAAGAACGGTTTGTATCGACAGCACGTGACAGACGGCTCTCCTTGCTGGTGTGAACCAGAAACCAGCTACACAGACCCAGAAACTGGTGCGTCTGTGATTGTCCATCGGGAGCCGCAATGAGTACACCAGAGCAACTGATGACGCAAGAAGAGCTGGCTTTCCGCTGGAAGATCAGCGAGGCCACACTAGAGCGCGACAGATCACTCAAGCAGGGGTGTCGCTACATCAAACTGGGTGGCTTGATTCGCTACCGCCTACAAGATGTGCTTGATTATGAGGACGCCTGCACATATGAGCCAACCAAAAAGCTGCGCGAGAAGAACGGAGGGCATGCATGAACCGCGAAGACATCATCCGCATGGCGCGGGAGGCTGGGCTTGCTTGGGTAGACGGGCTGAACGGCGCTGGGTACGGAATCAATACGGTATCCGACCTTGAACGCTTCTTCCAAGCCGCCTACGCCGCAGGAGCCGTAGCAGAGCGCGAGCGCATCAAGACGTCCAACGCTCCCGAAATTGAGAGCATCAATGACTACATCCGGCAACTTGAGGCCGCAGTCGTAGCAGCCACAGAGGAAGCCAACCGCCGCGCCAACGCAAGCTGGTCGTTGATGTGCGAAAAGATGGTCGCAGCAGAGCGCAAGGCGTGTGCGAAGGTGTGTGAGGGTGTTGTACCCCACGAAGACCACGGTGTTTTGAGTGGTGATGTATTGCACGGGCATACGCTTGGGTGTGATGACTGTGCAGCCGCCATCCGAGCAAGGGGGCAGGCATGAAGAAAACAGAATGGTTCCCATACAACATAAAGCCCGTCCGAATTGGCGTTTACGAGGTATGGAATGAAGGCTGGTATGCCCACTGGAATGGCAGGCGATGGGGATGGCCGTTTGAAAATGTTGCAATGGCTTATGCAAATCCTTCACCTAAAGGCGCATCACAATTCAAGGACTGGCGTGGACTGACGAAAGGTCAGACATGAACAATAAAGGAATTTATTTGATTATTGCTTTATTGCTTTTATGGTTTTGGGCAACTGTTTTTATGATAATTTTGTGGATTTTCTAATGAGAAAAAAATCTAATTACAAGCCAAAAGGCATAAGAGTTGATGCAGTAAATTGGGTTCTTGCTGGATTAAAGCCAATATCAAATGTGGGAGATGCGTTGATAGTGATAAAAGCAAAAAATCATTCAGCACTGACTGAGGTAGTCCAAGGCAGGGGAAATCGCGACCAGATAGACGTTTTAATAGCCGCCATGAATATGTGCGAAGCCTACGCCATTCACGGAATTGGAGAGGACTGGAAGCCAGAAATTAAAGAGGCCCAGGATGCGCTTTACAACATGGCAAAGCGCGGACTGGAGAAAGGAAAATTCCTGTTTACTGGCCCAGAAATGAAAGCAATAAATCTCGCAATGGAAATACATGACGAACAACTGAATCATTCAAGTGTCGCCATGATGGAAAAAATGACCGACTATGTTGCAAAGCAGATCATTCACAGACAAGCCAGAGCGATCACATAAGAACGTCAAAGTAAGCCAAAGCAAGGATAGCAAAGACAATCCCAAGGCCTACGGCAAGAGCAACGTCAGCGAATTTTTCGAGTTTGGTGATTTCGTCCATGATTTCTCCTAGAAGGGCCGAAGCCCTTGGTTTAGATTGCTTGCAGAGCGTCTTCAGTAAGAGCCATCTCTCCTCGGCCAGCTTTCCCGGTCTGTGGGTTGTAGGGCTTGACTTGCACCAGCGTTTCGCCTGCGATAGTCCTATAACCTAGGACAATGAAGTAGCCAGCGACTTTACCCTTGACGATTTGGTTAGTGTTGAACATTTTGCGTTTCCTTGGTTGCGTTGTCGATGGGTGTATTGTGCGCTTATCCACAACAAAAACAACCTAGGACTTTCACTAATAGATTTCTGGTCAAATCTGTGCTAGGCTGGTAAAATGCCAGAAAAGGAGAGTCCTATGGGTGGCTTACTTGCGCCGAAAGTTGAGATTGAAATCGAAATCAAGAGTCAAGAGGATGAAGGCGAGTCCTGCCCTCTGGCGACTCAAGACGTAGAAGAAAACCTCAAGAACCGCCAAAAGGCCATCGACAAAGCCAACTATGGCCCGATGAACCCGAATGAGCCTAATACCGAGTATTGGCGCAAACTGGCTAACGGATGGCGACTCTCTCCAGATCAAGCCAAACGCTCTCTCTGTGGTAACTGTGCAGCATTTATCCAGACTCCCTCCATAATGGACTGCATCGAAAAAGGCTTGGGTGAGCCTGATGCTTGGGAAGTCATCGACGCTGGCGACTTGGGGTATTGCGATATGTTCCACTTCAAATGTGCTGCCAAGCGTACCTGTGCTGCTTGGATCGTGGGTGGCCCTGTGACTGAAGAAGGCGATATGGAGAAAGAAAATGGGAACGACGAATCAGAAGCCGATTAACCCAAAGCAATCCAAGAAATACGCCGAAGAAGCCCGAAAACAGGCTGAATCGAAGGGCTGGCAGTCTATGGCCTACAAGTTTTCCAAACCGAAAGGCAAGAAATGAACATGGATCAAGCCGCCAAGAAAATTGGCAAAGTCATGGGCGAATACAAGTCCGGTAAGTTGAAATCCTCGTCTGGCCAAAAGGTCAAGAGCCGGGATCAGGCGGTTGCAATTGCTATGAGCGAATCTGGCCGCTCTATGCCTTCCCGTGGTGGCCGTACCGCTACCAATCGAGGCAAAAAATGATTAAGCGCGGCAAAGAGTCTTTCTCTGGCTACAACCAGCCAAAACGGACGCCGAATCATCCGACTAAAAGCCATGCAGTCTTGGCTAAGTCCGGTGAAGATGTGAAATTGATTCGTTTTGGTCAGCAGGGTGTAAGTGGCTCCCCAAAAAGGGAGGGTGAGTCAGAGGCAGACCGCAAGCGCCGCGAATCATTCAAAGAACGTCATGCAGACAACATCGCTAAAGGCAAGATGAGTGCTGCCTACTGGTCAAATAAGGTTAAGTGGTGAGATCATGGCTGGATTGTTAGGACAAATTTACAGTGCAGGCAATGTCGCAAGGCGCAAGCTGACTGATTTGCTTGGCAATCCTATAGAAAGCGCACAGCAATTCGTAGGTAATCTTAATGATCGGTCGCGAGTCCTAAACGAAATGACATCCGCTGCCGCAAGGGAAGGCGTGAACTATGGGCCAGCATCTAGGCAGTTGGCTGGCTTGCTGGCTGATGCTTACAACCCGATTGGGATGATGGTGTATCACGGCAGTCCGTATAAATTCAGCAAGTTTGACCCGACAAAGATTGGCAGTGGTGAAGGGACTGCTGCTTATGGTGTTGGTACTTACGTTGCTGAAGCACCTGAAACGGCCATGTCTTACAAATCAATGGCAACAAAACCGTCTTTTAGACGTGGCAAGAATAAACCGGAAGAAGTGACGCTGGATTCCATCATTGTTACCAACGCCAATCAGTTTACTGGTGGCGATGTAGCAAAATTGGCTGATGTCATTAAAAGAAAGCCTGCGGCATTTAGCAATCCAGAAAAACTGCTCCAAAGAATCGAGCAGTATGAAGACAATATGCCGCCATCGTATATTTACGATATTGATCTGCCAGATGAGCAAGTTGCTAAAATGCTTAAATGGGAAGAGCCAGTTCCAGAGGATATTAGGAAAAAACTCAGTGCAACAGCAATGGAGCGTTTCGGTTCTGGCGTTACTGATACAAGCGGAGAACAGCTATATAAGGAACTTGCCAAGGAATTCAAAGCGTCTGGCAGTGCGACACCTGAAGCAGATGCTTCTGAGTTTTTAAGGCAGCATGGCATCCCTGGAATAAGTCATCTAGATGCTGGAAGCAGAACAAGAACACAAGGCGAAGGAACGAGAAACTTCGTTGTCTTCCCCGGAAACGAGGATCTGCTTACAATCCTCAAGCGAAACGGCGGTCTGCTAGACTAATCCAGCCAAGCCAACAGGCTAATATGTTGGCAAACTTGAACAACCCGCGAGGGATTCAAAAATGGCAAAAGTAGGAAGACCAATCGGCAAGCTGCATCAAGATGACATAAGGCGCAAAATCCAAGCCAGTCAATTGATAAATGTCTTGCAAGATCACGCACTTACCGGAGAGGGTGAAATTACCCCAACCCGTATGAAAGCGATTGAAATTCTGCTTAGGAAATCCATTCCTGACTTGAGTTCTGTTGAACTTTCCGGGGATCAGGATAATCCTATCAACATGATTCAAAAGATTTCCATCAACCTGAAGCGTCCTGATGGAACTTGAACTAGATTTCCCTGAAAAGCTAGATTTCCTGTTTCAGCCGAGCCGTTACAAGATCCTCTATGGTGGTCGCGGCTCTGGTAAGTCATGGGGAGTGGCTAGGGCTTTGATCGCTAAGGCAGTGCAAGACCCTATTAGGGTTTTATGCGCCCGTGAGATGCAGAACTCGATTGCCGACTCTGTGATCGCCCTGCTGTCTGACCAGATCAAGGCAATGGGGCTGGAGTTATTCTTTGACGTACAGAGAACGGCCATCTATGGGAAGAACGGCTCAGAGTTCTCTTTTGCTGGTCTAAAGCACAATGTCACCTCGATCAAGTCTTTTGAGGGTGTAGACATTTGCTGGATCGAAGAAGGGCAGGCCGTATCCAAATCCTCTTGGGAAGTCCTGATCCCGACCATCCGCAAGCCTGGCTCTGAGATTTGGGTAACGTTCAACCCTGACTTGGATACTGACGAAACTTACAAGAGATTCGTTGTAAGCCCCCCGTCTAATGCCATCGTGCGTAAAGTGAACTGGAACGACAATCCGTGGTTTCCTGATGTTCTAAAAGATGAACTAGACCAACTCAAGCAAAAAGACCCGGATTCTTACTTGAACGTCTGGGAAGGCCACACCCGCCAAATGCTTGATGGGGCTGTTTACGCCCATGAACTGCGTAAGGCTCAGGAAGAAAACCGCATTCGTGATCTGCTGATTGATAAATCCATCCCTGTCCAAACATTCTGGGATTTGGGATGGGCAGATATGACTTCAATATGGTTTGTCCAAGTTATCGCTGGCGGCGAGGTCAGGGTCATTGATTTCTACCAAAACTGCCAGAAAACCATTGACCATTACGCTCAGGTTCTACAAGACAAGGGTTATGTCTATAAAGACTGGTGGCTCCCTCACGATGCCGAAAACAAGAATATGACTGGAAAATCAGTCAAGGATATTCTTGAGGGTATGGGAAAGCCAGTCAGGATTACACCTAAATTGTCTGTGGCTGACGGTATTAACGCCGCCCGCACACTGTTGGGCAGGGCGTTTATCCATGAAACTAACTGCGCTGACGGACTTCAAAACCTGCGTCATTACCGCTATGACGTAGACCCAAACACAAAGATGTTTTCAAACAAACCTCTCCATGACCAGCACTCTCACGCCGCTGACGCATGGAGATATGTCGCAGTCGGACTCGATGAGGGCACTTCCTCATGGGGTAGATCTATCAACGTCAAACCGAAATGGGTGGTTTAAATGTTTCTCGTACCTCAAGGCCAGAATCAGGCCAAACGTATTGATGACTTGGAAAAGCGTGTTCAAGCCTTGGAAAAAATCATAAATTCGTTACAATCAGAGCAAAGGCCGAAGATCGGTCGCCCACCAAAGGCTAAGGATGAGCCAGTCCAAGATATGCGGAGTCTATAAGATCACCCACATTGCAAGTGGGAAGTCTTATATCGGCATTTCTAAAGACATCTATCGCCGATGGGTTCAGCACAAGTCTTGGGTCAACACCAAGGCAAGACGTAGCGCAATCTACGCTGCCATGCAAAAGTATGGTATTGATGCTTTTTCCTGGCAGATCATTGAAGAATGTTGCAAGGATGATCTTGAACGGCGTGAGCAGCATTGGATTGCTGTCTTTGACACATTCCGCAACGGATACAACCTGACCGCTGGCGGCGAATACAATAAGCAAGTCTCTGATGAGACAAGGAAGCGCATGAGCGAAGCCCATAAGGGCAAAAAAATATCCAAAGAATCTATAGAAAAGCGTGTTAAGCGTGGCTCAGATCATTATGGATATGGAAAGCAGCGCGATGAAGAAACACGCAAAAAAATTAGTCAATCGCTGACTGGTAAAAAGCAATCAGACGAGACAAAACTAAAAAGGTCTAAATCTTTGACCGGACGGAAAATGTCTCAAGAAGCTGTTGAAAAAAGTAGAATTGCTAGAACTGGAATCAAGTTTTCTGAGCAAGCAAGAAAAAACTTGTCAGAGGCTCACAAAGGCAAAAAACAATCTTTAGAGACAATCCAAAAAAGAGTTGCCTCAATTAAAGCAACAAGAGAAGCAAAGAAGCTAGCTCAGATGCAAGTTTCTACTCAAATTCAATAAGGTTTTTTATGTCACAGATTAGCTTAAAAGCAGCCATTCAAGCAGAAATCGACAATTCTATCGGCTTCGTTGAGAGCGAAACGGTAGACGCCCGTAAAACAGCCCTCCAATACTACCTGCGCCAGCCCTTGGGAAACGAGGTCGATGGCAAGAGCCAAGTCGTAACGGGTGAAGTCGCAGAGGCAATTGATGGCGCTCTTCCAGCTTTGATGCGAATCTTTACGGGTTCGGATGAAATTGTTGTAGCTGATCCGACTGGCCCAGGCGATGAAGCTGGTGCGAAACAGGCGACTGATTACCTGAATTACATTTTCCTGAAAGATAACCCCGGCGTGATGATTCTCCGGGATTGGTTCTTTGATGCCTTGCTGCAAAAGAACGGCATTGTTAAGGCGTATTGGGAAGACAAGGAAGACGTTACGAAAGAGCGTTATCAGGGCCTGACTGACGACGAACTGGCGATGATGCTCCAAGACAAGGACATTGAAGTCGTTGAACAGGAAACAAACTCTTTCCCTGCTGTTGATCCTATGATGGCCGAAACCATCATGGCCGCTGGTGGCGAGGTTCCTACCTATAACCTCAATGACGTTGTTGTCCAGCGCCGTAAGAAATCTGGCAAGGTGACGATTGTTAACGTTCCTCCCGAAGAATTCTTGATCTCTAAGAGTGGCGCGGCAATCCGTGGCCCTCGTGCTGCTCCGTTCGTGGCGCATCGTCGCCAGATGACTCGTAGTGATTTGATCGCTATGGGTTTTGACAAGGATCAGATTGATTCTTTGCCAACTGGTGATGCGCTGGCTTACACCCCTGAGCGTGTGGTGCGTTACTCACGTGGCGAACAGCCTTACGACACTCAATCTGAGGAATTCGCACTTCAGGAAATTGAGGTCTTTGAGTGCTATATCCTGCACGACGAGAACGATGACGGCATTGCCGAACTGCGTCAGGTTTTCTACGCAGGCAATGAAATCCTGATGAAGGATGATGGCAAAGAAGCCAACGAAGAGTGCGATTATGTACCCTTCTACTCGATCTGCCCAATTCCAATTCCCCACAAGTTCTTTGGTAACTCTCTGGCAGACCGTACAGTTGACCTGCAACTGATTAAAACCACCGTTACCCGTCAGATGCTGGATAACTTGTATCTGACCAACGATGCTCGTACTTGGGCTGTAGAGGGGCAGGTTAACCTCGATGACCTGCTGACATCTACTGCTGGCGGCGTGATTCGCGTTAAATCTCCAACGGCTTTGGGGCAACTGGCCGTGCAGAATATGTCTGGTCAGTCTTTCCCGATGCTTCAGTATCTTGATACTGTGCAGGCAAAGCGTACTGGCGTGACAGAAATGTCTCAAGGCCTTGACGCAAACGTCCTTCAAAATGTGACCGCCGCTGCTGTTGCTTCTATGCAACAAGCTGGCGCAGGAAAGATTGAACTGATTGCCCGTCTGTTTGCTGAAGGTGGGGTAAAGGAACTGTTTGAAGGCATCCTACACCTGGTCACAAAGTACCAAAACAAAGAACGCATCATTCGTCTGCGCGGTCAGTATGTGACTGTTGACCCTCGTACTTGGGCTAACAAGTATGACCTGACGATTAACGTTGGTCTTGGCAATGGCAACCGAGACCAGCAAATGGCAATGCTCCAGATGGTGTTGGCTAAACAAGAGCAAATGCTTGGTCAGTTTGGCCCTGCCAATCCGATGGTTTCTATGGGGCAATATCGCGCTACTCTTGGTCGATTCGTTGAGGCTGCTGGCTTCAAGGATTCCGCTGAGTTCTTCAAGCCGATTACGCCTGAGCAGGATCAAGCCTTGCAAAACCCGCCTCCGCAACAGCCGCAGATGCCTCCTGAAGTGCAGGCACTGATGGCAAAGACACAAGCCGACATTCAGGCGCAACAAGCCAAGTTCCAAGCAGAAATGCAACTGGCCCGTGAAAAGGCTGCGCTTGAACTCCAGCTAATGCGAGAAAAAGAGCAAGCCAAGATCATGCTTGAACAAGAAAAATTCCGAGCGCAAATGGCACTCAAGCAAGAGGAATTCCAAGCCGAAGCCCAACTTAAAGCAATGAAGGTTGGTGCTGGTATCACTGGATCTGTTGAAATTCCGGGGTGATATATGGCAATCAATCCATACAAGAAAGGAACGGACGAATATAAATTCTTTGATGCTTTGTCTCCTATTGCTCAGGAGACATTCTTAAAGAATTCATATGCGGTCATGACACTGCAACCTGTGATGGCCGCAGGTGGGGGTTTGGAAGCTGCTTTAAAAGCCCCTGAAAAAATTATTTTTGGCAAGCCCGGATCGTCTAGTACATTAGGGAGTTATTCAGCATGGGTTGCAGCACATCCCAAAATGTCTTTGCTGGATAGTCTAAAAGCAACAGCAACAGTTGCAGCGCCTTTTGTTTTGGTGGGTGCTCCTGGTATTGGGCAGGCAATTGGGACTGCCCTTGGCGCATCTGGAGTTGCAGCTACTGCACTTGGTAACGCTGTTATTGGTGGAACTCTTGCAGAGGCATCTGGTGGTGATTTTGTTCAAGGCGCTTTAAGTGGTGCTGGTGGCTCCTTGCTTGGTGCAGCAACGGCTCCAATCACATCGGCTGTTTCTGAGGCTGTTGGTTCTCAGGCACTTGGTCAAGCATTGACGAGCGGCGCATTGGCAGAGGCACAAGGCGGAGACTTCTTGCAGGGCGCTATTGCTGGCGGTATATCTGGATTGGCTAATGAAGCCAAGTTGGCCGCAGCAGAAGAGTATCTAAAGAGTCAGCCAG
>JACCDQ010716964.1_pt1 | contig 10221 bp, 7 predicted proteins | sample 7446031 | NCBI WGS metagenome assembly JACCDQ01 (sample SAMN15323442, study PRJNA562643) | freshwater metagenome | isolation source: river surface water | place: USA:Blue River Watershed | collected 2017-08-17
CCAGCACGGCCGGCACCGTGACGGCGAGGCCGATGGAGGTCATGATCAGCGCCGAGCCGACCGGCCCGGCGACCTTGTCGATCGAGGCCTGACCGGCCACGCCGATGGCGGTCAGCGCGTGGTAGATGCCCCAGACCGTGCCGAACAGGCCGATGAACGGCGCCGTCGAGCCGACCGTGGCGAGCAAGGCCAGGCCGCCCTGCAGACGCGAGTTGATGCGCTCGATGGCCCGCTGGATGGACATGGTCACCCAGGTGTTCAGGTCGATCTGGCCGAGCAGGCCGTCATGCTTGCGCGTGGCTTCGACGCCCGAGTTCGCCAGCGCCCGGAACGGGCTGGCCGGATCCAGCGCGGCGATGCCCTGCGGCAGATCGGCGGCGCTCCAGAACGAGGACTGGGCCTCGCGGGCATGGCGGCCGATGCGGGTCTGCTCGACCAGCTTGATCACGATCACGTACCAGCTGCCGACCGACATCAGCGCCAGCATCAGCAGCACGAGGCGGGCCACCACGTCACTGCCGGCCCACAGCGCCTGCAGGCCGTAGGGGTTGTCCACCACGGCAGCCGCGAGATCGGCGCCCTGCCCTGCCACGGCCGCGGTCGATGCCTGCGCGGCCACCAGCGCGGGACAGGCGGCCATGGCGATCGCGCCTGTCAACCCCACGATGGCTCTTGCTCGCTGGCTCAGGGCATGAGCCTGTCGGCCGCCATGCGGCTGGCGCTCGGGCGATGGCGCATGGTGTCGATCGGTCTGGCCCGTCATGTCATCCCTTTGTCGCGGTCATCGACCTGCGACGCCGCCGGCTGGCAGCCCGGAACGCAGGCCCGGTGATCAGTAGGTGGCCGACACCTGGAGCCCGAACACGCGCCCGGCCGGGTCGGCAAAGCGCGGATCATATCCAGCCTGGAACGAGCGCGATTGCAGGCTCAAGGGCGGGTCGCGATCCAGCAGGTTATGGACCGTGAAGGTCATGAACCACGTCTCGGATGGACGCCATTGCACCCCCAGATCGTGGGTGGTGTCGGCCGCGACGCGGCGCGTCACGAGCTGATCCTGATAGCCCGAACGATGGCGCTGGGACAGGCCCACCGCCCAGTTGCCGTCCTGCCAGTTGAGCGTGGCGACGTGTTGCCAGCGGAACACCGGTCCGTCTTCGCCATAGACACCCACGGCATCGCGCCAGGCGCCGCCGGGCTCGCGCTGGTAGCGGTGGCCCAGCACGCGGGTGCCCTCCAGGCTCGCGGTCCAGCGGCCCGACGGTCCGCGCGAGATCAGCCACTGCAGGGACAGATCCAGCCCGTGCGTGCGCAGGGAGCCGAGGTTCTGTGTCGGCAGGTCGACATAGGCGATCGCATCGGGGCCGCCGACCTGACAGGACGGGAAATCCTCGCGCCGCAGGCCGGCCCCGCTGCCGGTGGGCAACTGGCCGCATCGCACGATGCGGGCACCGTGCCGGGCCGGATCGTCGAACACCGCCCCATCGCTCAGGGCACCGATCGCCCGCTGCAGGGTGATGTGCCACGCATCCAGCGAGGCCCGCCAGGCCGGGTCCGGCATCCAGACGCTGCCCAGCGTGAACTGGCGCGAGCGCTCGGGCGCCAGGCTGTCCAGCGCCAGGTCATTGGCGGCCGGCCCCGAACTGCGGATCTGGAACTGTGCGCCGCAGGCCAGGCGCTGATCCGCGCTGGACAAGCCCGCGACCGGCACGCCGCCCGGGCAAAGGACCGGGTCGTCGCGCAGATCGGCCGTGTAGCCGAAGGCGGCCGGTCGGTGCAGGTCATAGAGGGTGGCAGGCCGGAAACCGCTGGCCATGCCGCCGCGCAGCGTCCACGACGGGCTCGGTCGCCAGTGCATCGCCAGCTTGGGGCTGAAGGCGCGACCGACGTCGCTGTAGTGGTCGAGCCGAACGGCGGTGGTCAGTTCAAGCCGCTCGGCCAGGGGCCAGCGCAGCTCGGCATGCAAGGCATCGATCCGACGGGCGCCAGCGGTGTCCGCGCCGGCATCCAGACCGAGGCTGGGCAGCACCGACACGAGCTCCGCGACCTGGAAGGACGAACGCTCGCGCCGGTGCTCGACGCCGAACGCGCTCGCGACCGGTCCGTGCGGCGTGGTCAACCAGTCACCCCGCAAGGTCAGGTCGACCTGGTCCTGGACGGCTCGGCCGCTTTGCACGACCGCCCGAACCTGGGCCGCATCGATCGCCTGTTGGCCGGCCTGGGACTGCGGACCGAACGGGTTGATCAGGCCGTCCCAGACGCCCTGCTGCATCAGGTTGTCGTCGGCATAGCCTTGGCGCACACGCTCCACGCTGCTGCTGCGCGATCGACCGACGACGCTCTCGAGCGTCCAGCCCTGCGGGAGTTCGCCCCGCAGCGCGAACTGCGTGCGGCCTGCCAACGTGGTGGACGATCGGATCCGCGGACCTGCCGCCAGTTCGCGCCAGGACACGATGCCGCCCGGCACTTGCACCGAAGGGTCCGGTCCGTACAGGTCACCCACCGTGCCCTCGTAGCCGGGCGGCAGTGTGGGCAGATAGGTCGTGCCCAATCGCATGGCGTGGTCCGCTGGCGCTGCACCGCTGTTGGCGACGACCTGCTGTCGAGACCAGAGCTGCGTGGCGCTGACGGTCCAGCGGGCATCCAGGGCCCGGTCGATCTTGAGATAGGCCAGTCGCTGCTGGTTGGCCGGAATCGCGTCGACGGTGGCCGCCAGGTCGTAGCGGCAATAGCCGTCGGAGCCGGGCGACGACAAGGGCTCGCTGCAGTCGGGCCAGGCCGGGTCGTAGCCGTTGATCGATCCCGGCACGCCGTAGTAGCTGGTCAGCCGTTCGTTGTCGCCCAGCAGGACGCCGGTGCGCGAGGCCGCACGACGGCTGGCGGCCAGACGCTGCTGGTCGCGCAGGTCGATGGCGTGCATCCAGCGCCAGCCACTGTCGTCGGAAGAACCGCCCACGAGCGAGAAGCGACGGGTCAGGCCACCGCCTCGGGTTGAGCCTTGCGTTTCGACCGAGATCTCCTGATGGGCCAGATCCCGCCGCAGCACCACGTTGACGACACCGCCGATCGCATCGGCACCGTAGATCGCCGACGCTCCGTCGCGAAGGACCTCGATGCGATCCACCGCTGCCAGCGGAATGGCATGCAGATCCACCGCCGAGCCGTCGAAGGGGTGGTTGACCAACCGGCGGCCGTCCAGCAGGACGAGCGTGCGAGACGAGCCCGAACCCAGCGTGCTGCCCAGCCCGCGAAGATCGACCTCGGCCTTGCCGCCGTTGACGTTGCCGACGCTCTCGGACACCTGAGTGCGCGACTGCGTCGCAGGCACGGCGGCCAAGGCCTGAGCCAGAGTGGTCCAGCCGCGCTGGCGGATCTCCGCAGCGCGGATGACGGTCAGCGCTGCCGCATCGGCGCCAGCCTCGGTGCGCAGCAGACTGCCGGTGATCTCCACGCGCGTCAGGCGGTCAACCCCGGTGTGGACGTCCCCGTCGGCCCGGACCGGGCTCAACAGTCCTTGCGCCAGCAACAAGGCAACTGAAGCACGGCTCAACGCACGGTGGCGTCGCACCGAACCAGCGGGCCGCCGAGTTGGCAGGCTCAGGAACGAGGGAACAAGGAGGTGTCGTGGCGGCATTCGGGCGTGAAAGAGGGCTGATCGGCAATCGTCATTGTCGAAGTCGCCATCGCCCGGCAGCGTGACTCTCCGCCGGACGTACGCCCGAGAGGGTGATCCTCCCGCAAGTCATCGTCGCGGACCTGCAACATCATCTGCAAAAATCGCCCAACCCAACCGGACCAACCCATGGTTTCAGCAGAACCAGCGGCACGGGGTCGGTCTCGCGCCGCTCGTGACCATCGATCCGGAAAAAGAAAAAGCCCCCCGGCATGACCGAGGGGCTTTTGAATTGGTGGGCCCTGAGTGACTCGAACACTCGACCAACGGATTAAGAGTCCGCTGCTCTACCAACTGAGCTAAGAGCCCGAAAGAACTACATCATAACACTGTTTGGTGGGTTGTGCGTGACTCGAACACGCGACCAACGGATTAAAAGTCCGCTGCTCTACCGACTGAGCTAACAACCCGCCATGAACCTGGCATCAACCTCGTATCAGCCTGGCACCTTGCCGTCCGCCCTGCGACACAACTCGAAAGTTGCATCAGGGCGGCTCGACTGCAACGAGTATCGGAAAGACTTCGGTCGGTCTTGCCGATACTCGCATCGAAGGCGCATGGCTTGAGTCCTTGCCGAATCTGCGGCACCCTCCGCGATTCCGGTCTGAACTCCCGACAACTGCTTCAGGGTTTCAGAAGGTCCTCGACGGTCAAGGGCAACAGAACTCTCGCCACGACTTCAAACGTCTCATCCCCGAGCAGTTGTCTTGCACATTCCTGCACCACATTCCTGCACTTCACTGAGCTTCCCTGCGTTTCGATGCATGACGTCACCGTCATTTCTCTTGCGAAGAAAGCACTGCTCTGGAAAGCCAAAGATTATAGGCAATCAACGAGACATCGCGCAAGAGGCCCGGCTTGCCGCCGCTCAGGCGCGTGCGGGTGCCTGACGAGCAGGCAGCCCGCTGGCCCTCAGCGCAGCCAATGCAGCTTCGGCCGCCGTCATGCCGAAGGTCGCGGTGACGGTGACGCTGGAGCCGTATCCCGCACAGTTGAGGCTGCCGTCTGTGGCACAGGCTTCGTCCGCATGGTTGGGCATGGCCACCGCTTCTTCCGAGTAGACGCAGATCGGCCCGAGCACCTCGCGCGGCCCGATCGGCCCGGACGCGCCCAGGGCCTTGCGCAGTTGCTGCCGCAGACGCGCCAGCAGCGGATCGTGCGTGACCCGCGCCAGGTCCGCCACGCGCACCCGCTGCGGCTGGGTCTTGCCCCCTGCCGCCCCGACCGTCACCAGCGGCACGCCGACGTCGCGTGACCAGCGCGCCAGCATGAGCTTGGCGCGGGCCTGGTCGCAGGCATCGATGACGATGTCGACGGGCCCCGGCAGCAGGCCCGGCCAGTTCTCATGCTCCGCGAACTGCTCGATGGCCACGACATCACAGCCCGGATGGATGTCACGCAAGCGCTCGCCCAGCACGGCCACCTTGGCGGCACCGACCGTGCTGCCCAGCGCCTGGATCTGGCGGTTGATGTTGGACTCGGCGATCTGATCGAAGTCGACCAGCACCAGCTGCGCCACACCGCAACGGACCAGGGCTTCGGCCGTCCACGAACCGACACCGCCCAGCCCGATGACCGCCACCCTGGCCTGTCGAACCACGGCATAACCTTCAGGACCCCAAAGCCGCCGCAAGCCCCCGAAGCGCCGTCCGAGGTCGGCCTCAAGTGCCGCCCCGCCCGCCAGACTCATGCCGAGCGTTCCAGTTGCCAGGTCAGGAAGCGCAGCCCGGCCACACAACCTGCGGCAATCGCCAGCAAGGCGACGATGCTGGTCAGCCCCAGCGTCGAGATGCCCGACAAGCCCTGTCCGACGCTGCAGCCCATGGCGGTGACGCCGCCGATGCCCATCAGGACGGCACCGACCAGGTGCCGGGCCGTGTCGGCCGTGTCGCGAAAGCCTTCCCAGCGGAACTCGCGCCGCACGAGATGCACGGCCAACGAGCCGACAAAGACACCGACGACCGCCACCAGGCCGGTGGTCGTGCGGCGACCCGCATCGGTGTAGAAGACCAGCCACTCATAGGCCTGGGCCACCGGGGAGACGAAGTTCAGGGCCTCGCCGCGCCGGCTGGCCGTGCCCAGGAAGGCTTCTTCCAGCGTCTCGGGATGTTCGTCGAGGTGACCGAACTGCAGCGACACCCACCAGACCGCCAGCAGCAAGGCCCCGATGCCGATGCCACCGATCAGCACCTTGGCCTCGCGGCCTTCGGATGCCGCCAGCACCCAGACGATCAGGCCGCCGCCGAGCAGCACGCCGAGCACGCCGGCCACCGTCCGCACGGGATAGCCGCCGATCGACGCCAGCACGCTGGGCAGATCCTGCGGCGTCGCCAGCGCGAGGGCCCAGGTGTCGACCGTGTTGACGCGCACCACGGCCGTGATGCCGCGCAAGGTCATCCAGGCGGTCAAGCCCATGACGACCAGGACCACCAGCGCCTTCAGGCTGCCCGATCCGAGACGCTGCAGGTTGCGGCTGCCGCAGCCCGAGGCCAGCACCATGCCGAAGCCGAACATCAGGCCGCCGACCGTCGCCGAGGCCCACAGCCAGCGGTTGCCGCCGTAGAGCGTCTTGTCGGCCACGAAGCTGCCCTGGGCCACCAGCAGGTTGAAGCCCAGCACCGCCACGCCGATGGCCAGCAGCCACATGCGCAGGCGACGCGTGTCACCGAAGTTCACCACGTCGGCGATGGCGCCCATCGTGCAGAACTGGGTCCGCACGCCGAGCGCGCCGAAGGCGAAGGCCAGAATGAAGACGGCCCAGAGAACCTGGGCCGTCAGCATGTTCACGTTGATCTCTTGCATGGCGCAGGATTCTAGGTTCCCGGCACCGCCCGGCCATGCGGGTCGACGATCACGTCGACTCCACCGATCACTTGAGCTGGGCGATGCGCTCGCGCCCGGACTGGGCTGCCTCGGACTGCGGGTAGTTCTTGACCAGCTCGTCGAGCGTCTTGCGCGCCGCCTTGGGGTCCTTCAGCTCGACCTGGCAGTTGGCGACGGCCAGCAGCGCCTCGGCCGCCCGGGGATGCTCCGGCGTGGTCGTCACCAGGGCGCGGAAGGTCGCCATGGCTTCCTTGACGTCGCCCTTGCCGTAGAGCGCATTGCCCAGCCAGTACTGCACGTGACCGCCATAGGCACTGCCGGCGAAGCGGCGCTGGAAGGCCTGCAGGGATTCGACGGCGCGCGCGAAGTCGCCCTTGCGCAGCACGCCGATCGCATCGTCGTAGGCCTTCTTCTCGGCCACGTCGACGGTGATCTCCTTGCCGTCCAGGCTGACCTTCTGGGGTTCGAGCCGGCGCAGGCGTTCGTCCTGCGCGGCCAGCGCGGCGAGCAGGTCCTTCTGCTTGCGCTGCAGATCGGCCAGCTCACGCGTCGCATCGCGGGCGGTCTGGCTGACCTGCTCGTCCTGGCCGCGCAGCTTGGCCATGTCGCCGCGCAGCAGCTCGATCTGGCCATTCAGGTCCAGCACGCCCCGGCGCAGCACATTGAGCTGCTCGGTCATCTCGGTGGACTCGGCCTTGCGTGCCGCCTGCTGCTGCTGGAGTTGCTGCGCGAGCTGGGCGTTCGCGGCCTCGGTCTTGTCGAGCCGGCCGCGCAGTTCGAGGATGGCCTTGCGGGCTTCCTCGTCATCAAAGAGACCGGCATGGGCGACCGGCGCCAGGCTCAGCAGCGGCAGGCTCAGCAGCAGCGACTGAACCAGCCGCGTCATCGTTCGGGTGTTCGTGTTCATCAACGGTCCTTCAGTTCGACACGACGATTCTTGGCCCAGCTGGCCTCGTCGCCGCCCTGCGCGGCCGGACGTTCCTTGCCGTAGCTCACGGCTTCGGTCTGCGCACCACCGGCACCCAGCAGGCCGAGCGAGCGCACGACCGCATCGGCACGCTTCTGGCCTAGCGCGAGGTTGTATTCACGGCCGCCGCGCTCGTCGGTGTGACCCTCGATCAGCAGCCGGCGCTTGCGGTCGGCATTGAGGTAGCGGGCATTCGCCTCGATCACGTTGCGGTACTCGTCCTTGACGACGAAGCTGTCGAAATCGAAGTAGACGACGCGCGGCAGGCCGGCATTGCCGCCGGCGCCGTTGTCGCTGTTGCCCAGATCGATCGACGGGATGCGGTTGTCACCCGCCAGCGCGCTGCCACCGGCCCCGCCGCCATTGACCGTGCCGATCCCGGCACCACCGCCGGCGCCTGCGCCGGTCTGGCCAGTTGCACCGGCACGGCTGCGGTCCTCGACCGGGGCTGGCGGATCGAGTCGGGTGGACGAGGCACAGGCCGTCAGCAGCACGACGACACCGGCCGACGCGGCCAGTCTCAGGGCGCGGGTCCAGGCGTGATTCTTGGCGTTCATCTCGGGGAGCTCCAGGCCGCGCCGGGCGGCCGTTGTTCATGGGTTCTGCGGGATTCGGCGACGGGCCGCGATGCTCAACGTCCGAACGGACCCCAGGTCGGTTCGCGCACGTCGGCCTGGGGCACGCCCAGCCTGGCCTTGATCGCGCCGTCGATCGTGGTGGTCATCAGCACGTCGCGGCCACCGGCGCGGGTGGCGTAGATCAGCATCCGGCCGTTGGGGGCGAAGCTCGGGCTCTCGTCCTCGTTGGTGTCGGTCAGGGTGCGGATGGTTCCGGTGGCGATGTCCATCAGCGTGAGCTGGAAGTTGTTGCCGCCGTTGCGCGAGATGTAGGCCAGGCTGCGGCCGTCCGGGCTGATCGCCGGGCTGATGTTGTAGTTGCCCGCGAAGGTCACCCGCTCGATCGCCCCGCCGGCCAGTGTCACGCGGTAGACCTGCGGGCTGCCGCCGCGGTCGCTGACGAAGTAGATGCTCTTGCCGTCCGGTGCCCAGGTGGCCTCGGTGTCGATGCTGCTGCCGGTGGTGAGCCGGCGCAGGTCGCCGCCATTGCGGTTCATCAGCCAGATCTGCGAGGGGCCGTCACGGGTCAGCGTGACCGCCAGCATGCTGCCGTCCGGCGACCAGGCTGGCGCGCTGTTGGAGCCCTTGAAGTTCGCCACCACGCGGCGCTTGCCGGCATAGACGTCCTGCACGTAGACGACGGCCTTGCGCTCTTCGAACGACACATAGGCCAGCTCGCGGGCGTCGGGCGACCAGGACGGCGACATGATCGGTTCCGGCCCGGCCAGCGCGACCTGCGCGGACTCGCCGTCGGCATCGGCCACCCACAGCGTGTAGCGGCCGGCCGCCTTGGAGACGTAGGCGATGCGGGTCGAGAACACGCCCCGCTCGTTGGTGAGCTGCTGGTAGATGAAGTCCGACATCTCGTGCGCGACCCGGCGCAGCTCGTCCTTGCCGGACGGCGGTGCGGCCTTGCCGCCGAGATCCACGCCGCGCACCACGTCCCAGAGGCGGTAGCGCACATCGAAGCGGCCATCGGCCAGACGGGCGATGGAGCCGGCGGCCAGCGCATCGACCGTCTTGGCGCGCCAGTCCGCATAGACCGGCCGCGAGTTCTCGTCGGTCACGCCGTTGGCGCCTTCGACGAAGCGGAACAGACCGCTGCGCTCCAGGTCGGCCCGCACGATCGCGGAGATCTGCACCGGCGACTTGTCCTCGTCGCGCAGCCTCACCAGGCTGATGGGGATCTGGGTTGCGCCGACGCCGGAAATCTCGACGCGGAACTGCGCGAGCGCGGCGGGCGACCAGGGCAGCGAGAGTCCGCCAAGGGCGCCCAGCGCCAGGCGGGAAAACTGTCGACGGGAGGTCAGACGGGCGGTCATCTTGCTCTTGTGGATGCGTGGTGTGCGGGGCCATCCGACGAGGGACGGCACCGAAGGTGCCGGGAATATATCCCATGGTTACAGACCCTCCGTGACAGGCTGTTCCAGCCCTGCAAGGCCCATCCGGACGAGCCCCAGCGCCCCGAAGAACGGCGGCATGGCAGCATCGCCCCACCCCCGAAACAGGAGACGTCCTTGAGCCCCACCGCGCCCGCCATCGCCGCCCAGCCGCCCATCAGCCGCTACCCGGTGCCGACCCTTGAAAGCCTGCCGGACGATCTGCGCGAACGCATCCTGGCGGTCCAGGCCAAGGCCGGTTTCGTGCCCAACGTCTTCCTCGCGCTGGCCCATCGTCCGGACGAGTGCCGCGCCTTCTTCGACTACCACGACGCGCTGATGCTGCGGCCCTCGGGCCTGAGCAAGGGCGAGAAGGAAATGATCGTCGTGGCGACCTCGGGCGCGAACCGCTGCCTCTATTGCGTGGTGGCGCACGGCGCGATCTTGCGCATCTACGAGAAGTCGCCGCTGCTGGCCGACGCCGTCGCCATCAACCACCGCAAGGCTGCGCTCACGCCACGCCAGCACGCCATGCTCGATTTCGCGCTCAAGGTCTGCGGCGATTCAGCCGCCGTCGACGAGTCCGACCTCGACAGCCTGCGCCGCCACGGCTTCAGCGACGAGGACATCTGGGACATCGGCGCGATCGCCGCCTTCTTCGCGCTCTCCAACCGCATGGCCAATCTCACGAGCATGCGGCCGAACGACGAGTTCTACCTCATGGGGCGCGTTCCCAAGGCGAAGTGAAGCGCCGATGAGCACAGG
>JACCDQ011571428.1_pt1 | contig 10219 bp, 11 predicted proteins | sample 7446031 | NCBI WGS metagenome assembly JACCDQ01 (sample SAMN15323442, study PRJNA562643) | freshwater metagenome | isolation source: river surface water | place: USA:Blue River Watershed | collected 2017-08-17
ATCCTTATTGTGTACCCACACGCGTACCCGTATGTGTTGCCGCATATTTATCCGCTTAACAGAATCCTCACGGAAACTGAAGTTACGAACATTGCTAAAAGCATGGAAGGGATCCCTCCAGCAGGCACAATTAACTATTACTACAAACTACGGCATCAGAATAAGTCGGGCCTTCTCTGTTTCCTTGAGTGGGAATCGTTTGATGACGGAGGACAGTTTTACGGGATGCGCTCCATTCTCAAACGTGTTCGCGACTGGTACGAGGGACATATTACCGGCAAGTTTCCTCCCGACAGCGAGGAGGTGTCATTTGTTATGCACTTCAACAATGTCAGCAGGCAATTTCAATTTATCTATTCCGATTTTTTCGTCAATGCGACAGGAAACCAAGGTGAGTTCTACGGAATTTTACATCTAAGAATCCCTACCGATGGTGTACCGTCAATTTATGATGCTATTTATTGGGGTCTTCATATCATCGGTGCACAGCGATCAGGGATAACGACCGACCAACCGGTGGAACTAAATGTGCCCCGATTTCTTAAAGAACAAGGATTGGTCACCTCATTGGATCTGCTTGAAAAGACAGTGCTAGTAAATCAATTGGTCGAGAGTGGCGAGCTGATACACGGCATATGGTTTGACATAGATACCGAACCAGATCCATTTCAGTATTTTTCAGAATTGGTCGATCTTATCGGAAATGGCAGTACAGCCATTGGCATTGAAAGACTGGCTGTGATCGGGCTGGCACAATTGAAAAATTTGCCCGAGAAATTTCAGGTCGCGGTTCGATTTTTCAATCGAAAAGGTGTACAGGAATTTCAATCTTTTATCGTGAGCAAGCTCGCCGACCCTGAGGGGATACCTCTCTGCGCGGATGCGATCGAAACAATGACTGTGATAGTCAGGAACTATCAGTTCGTTGAGGCCGTTGTCTGCGAAAAATTTACGGAAGATACGTTTTTTCAGAGAAATGCCGGTCGGGCAAACAGGGACGTTTTGAAGAATTGCGCTGTAAATATTGTTGGCGTAGGAGCTATTGGCAGCGAAATTGCCGACTGCATCGCAAAGGCAGGCGTGAGGCGCATTTACCTGGTCGATAACCAGCGGTTAAATAACCACAATATTGTTCGGCATCTCGCGGGCATGCAGTATGTGGGTGCGTTGAAGGTGGACGCAGTTGGTTGCCTCTTAGAAGAACACAACCCGTTCTTGGAGGTTGAACGGTTACCCCATAGCGTAACCGCCTGCGATATTTCAACTGCGCTGCCGCAAAACGCAATAACAATATCAAGCATCGCCGATGACAACACGGAAAACTTTTTGAACGAACAGGCAGTGATCGTAAGAAAACAAATGTTCTATGTCCGTGCATTGAGAGGAGGTAAAGCGGCAAGAATAGTTAGGGTAATTCCTGGAAGAGACGCATGCCTGAACTGTTTACGGCTATACCGGCAAGAGAAACGAGAATTTCTCGCCATTCCTGTAGACCCGATGTTCCCTACGTTGAGAAACGAATGTAATAACCCCATACTGCCAGCAAGTGCTGCTGATTTAAAGTTGATAGCCGCGCTTGGATCGAGAATTTTGATCGACCATTTGCAGGAAGGGCCGTCGAAAAGTAATCATTGGATCTGGACAAGTGAAGCGATACTGGGTACTGAACTCAAGCAGCCATATACGATGACGGAACAACATATCAAGCCCCATTCCAAGTGCCAGTATTGCAACAATGGCCTAGACAATACAAAGGTTACGATTGACGCGAACGTTTTTAATGACCTTGTCATCCAAGTGACTGGAAATGCCGGAATCGAAACGGGAGGGGTTTTGGCTGGCTATGACGACGGAAATGGAACTAGGCACATCACGCATGCATCTGGCCCCGGACCTAAAGCAAGTCGCAGTGCGCACAAGTTTGAAAAGGATGTCGAATTCTGTCAAGCTTTTTTGGATGACTTGTGGCGAAAATTTGGAAATAAAGCACGATATCTTGGCGAGTGGCATTCTCATCCGAACGAGAGTAACAAGCCAAGCAATACGGACCTTAAGAGCATTACTGCCATTTCATTTCAAAAAGAGTATTCCGTGTCCGAGCCGATCATGGTGATCTTTACGCGGTCGGGGCAGCCTTCATGTACGATACACCCTGCTGGGAAAATATTCTCTACGGTGCCTTTGGTTACCATAGGACGTGATGTTCAATAATGGACAATACTGATCGTCGGACTGCAAACTTTCCGTGCTATAATCCTTTTATCTTCATGTAGGTGTTCAGTACTTCCTTCGCATAATAATAGCTTCGTTGTTTGCATCGCAACCATGTGATGAAAAGAGATGGTAATAGTACCGCATAGTATCGCCAGTCCTGATAGTGCTGCGCCAATAGCACTATTGTGCCGAGTAACACCGTTGTCAGTAATACACGGGAAAATCCGAACTGTGCATTAAAATCCTCTAGTCTCGAACTTTGGTTGTTGGCATGTCTCATCGCTATCTGGAACAGTTCATCGTGTGAGGCGTTGGCGTTTCCACATTCGGCTAGCAGGGCAGCTTTGATCTTTGCACTATCAGACGGCGAGAAGCGTACTTTCCAAATATCTTCCCCATCTAGGAGTTTGCTAGAAGGGATGCCCCCCCAAGTAAAAAAATAGATGCCTTCCAACCAACTCGAGATACTATTCATCAGGTATCCAGTAACGAACGCAAGTGCAGTGTACGCAATGACCATATCTTTGTCGTATGGAATATGCAAAAGGTGCAATAGATACAATAGGGCCACATAACCTGGCACGAGCGACACGAGAATATCGTAAGCCTTAAAATTCATTCGGGAGATATTATTGGTAAAAAGTTCTTCAACATAAATCGCCATTTGCGGAGTTACTTACAGCGAATTTTACCGGCTAATGCTGCTGGCTTTTATAGCAACGGTAACAAATAGGTTTAGCCATTGAAGTCCCATACTCGCTACCGCAGTTATGGCAATAGTTTTCCTCGTATGAAGTATCTCCGTATCGGTTCCAGATATCAAAACACCTTCGACACAATGGTTTTGATGTGTCTTGCTGAATTTCAGTCGCGCATCTTATACAACTACCTGACGTTGTATTGTACAGTACTTGAACCTGCCAAGGGCTTCCATTGCCGGAATTGTAGCCGCTATTTCCAATGTGCCCGTAAAATTGTAGTTCTGCATTCTTGACTATTGATTCAGCTTCACGGACGGCTTTCTCGTACAAATCTGCATCTGCTATCTTGTTCAACAAAATGCCCATCTCCCGATTCTTCGCTGAATGCTCATAAAGATTCATTGAGGTGATAATGAGCATTTCCTCGTTGAAATAGCATTTAGCATGTAGGTTGTCGAAATAGAACAATTGCAGACCAGGGATTTGCTTTAGATTTTCGTATTCATTAAAATCGAGATCGCATTTGCCGTAGACGAACGTTATACTTACTCTTCTTTTGCCAGCATCCATTAGTCGCTCATGTATGGTTTGAGAGATTTGAACATACGGGCTAATAAATACCAGTGACTTTTTTGCTTCAGAGATGATTTGCTCCATTCGGTGTATAGTGCCTGAGGTGGTAAGAAATTCGGCCATCTTAATTGACTTTCAAGCAATTTACACATTTGCATGATACATCTTAGTTTTTAGTGGAGAAGAAGCATTACGACAAAGGCACTTCAGATAATGCACGCAATGGTTTTCCTTCACCCAAATTTGGTCTTTATCTGCGTGAATGATGAGATTGGCAATTCCTTCCGTTTAGAAATATTTTAATGCGACATGCTAGGCTAGCGGAAATTGTTCACCTTAAAAACAACAGAATGGAAAACACACACGCAAACAAGAATCCCATTGCAATTCACTCCATACCCCCACTCACCGGCGCTATGCTTTCCGCTAACGTTGCCGATGGAAAATCACTTCGGTCATTTATCGACTCCCAGTGTTCCGTAGTGCCGAAGCGGCATCCAATCTATTGCACAGAAAACACCTCGTTATTCAAGCGGCTGAAGGAGAACAGACAAGTAAATGAAGCGCACGTGCAGGCGCTTATGAGCTCCTTTGACAAAGACGGCTACTTGTTTACCATAGTCTACGTCAATGAGCGGCTCGAGATAATCGATGGTCAGCATCGGTGCGAAGCCGCGAAGCGTTTGCAACTACCGGTTTACTTTATGATCATGCCTGGATGGGGTATGCGTGAGGTCACTATTCTTAACGTCAATTCACGAAATTGGACCATCAACGATTTCATGGAAACGCATGCGAAAGCCGGCAATCCCAATTACGTCCGGTTCAAAGAGTTCTTTGACGCGCATGAATTCGACGTGACAACATGCCAGTTGATAGTGACCGGACGAAGGAGCGGTGGCTACGCCGCATCGGATGAATTCCGTCTTGGGCAGATGCAGGTAGATGACCAACAATTGACCGACGGGTATCTCAAGGCGAAGAAGATCGCGGATATGCAGCCATTCCATCCATTAGGCTGGAAGTCGCGGAATTTTGTTGAAGCTATGCTGACATTATTAGCGGTGGCAAACTACGACCACGATCATTTACTGCTCAAGCTGCAGACATATCCCGACATACTTCTTGCTGGAGCAAAGTCCCTTCGAACGGATGAGTACCTGAAAATATTCCTGGACAAGTACAATTTCAGGCGGCTAAAGGACCGTCTTGATATCTCTAGACGATAGTACACAAATGCCCGCCTATCTGGTGGGCATTGCTATTTGTTTGGCGTTTCCTATGTCTTCGTCTCATGCAGTCGAGATAGTATATCGTACTGTACGATCTGGGCTTCATCACTGGTAATTTGATGCCTGTGCAAGCTTTTTAACATCGAGGACCCATATCTTTCTCCCTTTTGTTTCAATGATGCCGTCATCTTTAAATTGCCTCAGCAGGCGGACAACATTTTCCCGTGTGGTCCCAGCCATGCTGGCAATATCTTCCCGGCTGACATTGATCGTAATTGGCTGATCTTGCGGTGTCCCGCTTTTGAATTTCTCTCTCAGGATGATCAACGTGATGGCGAGGCGCTCCCGGGTCGGGCGCTGGGCAAAAACGGAAATGTTGTTAATGAGTACCGCAAATTCGTGGCTAAGCGTTCTTAGGAGTCTTTGGGATAGGTTGGGGGACTGCTCCAGTACTGCCAGGAAGTCTTCCTTGGGAATAAGGGCAATGACGCTTTCTTCCAATGCGGATGCGGAGTCGGGATATCGCTCCATTGAAAGGACGGCATGATATCCGATGAGCTCACCGGCATTAGCGACATAAAAGATCTGCTCTTTGTCAAAGTTGTCGACCTTGTATTTTTTGACCTTTCCCTGCTTTATGAAGAATATGCCAGTCGGGATCGTTCCTTCTTTGAAGACCACTTCTCCTTTTCTGTATCGTTCCTCGCTGGAGTGCTCAAGCAGCGCATCAAGCTCGGCATTCGGCAGGCCGGCCAGGATCGATTGCGAGTTGAAATCCCATTTGTCGATCGGGAATATTCCCTTTAAGCTCATGTCTATCTTGGCAAAAAATTGACAAAAATCACTTTTGACGGTGATCGATCATACTTCTTCGAAAGACCTTCATCGGTAATTTTGATCACAAAATACAATTGTTTTTTAGAGAATACTGCACATTGCATTTCGAGTAAAATGTATTTGCCCAAACGGTATGCGTAAGAGAGTCACAGAGAATGTAAGCAGGTACCTGTCGGATGACTGCGGATTCAATGAATTGTTCCCTCGCGAGATACAAAAGTGTTCCAGGCGCCACTGGACGCCGCTTGACATAATTGATGTGTCTATCGAGTTTCTAGCCCAAACGAACGGCAAGGTACTCGACATCGGAAGCGGGGTAGGCAAGTTTTGTATCGCGGGGGGCTATTATGCACCCGGATCTCATTTCTACGGCATCGAGCAGCGGCACGACCTGGTCGACCTCGCGATCGCCGCTCAGCGGAAACTCGGTATCACTAATGCTACTTTCCTGAAAGGGAACTTCACTCAATTGAATTTGCAGGATTTTGACCATTTCTATTTTTTCAACTCATTCTATGAGAACCTGGACCACGCGGAGCGCATCGATGACAACATTGACTACTCCCCGGGACTGTATGATTACTATAACCGGTACCTGTTCTCCGAACTGCAGAAAATGCCAGCGGGAACCCGGGTAGTGACCTATCATTCCCTCCTGGGCGAGATACCAGGAGCGTACGATCTTGTCGAATGTCTCGAAGGCGGCGACCTGAATTTCTGGATAAAGCAATAATTCTATAAAACTACCGCAGCTAATGGATGAGCAGAGGCACAAAATGGTTGACAAACTGATGTCAGACATTTCCTACCTGGAAATAAAAGAGAAGATCACGGCCACGCTGAATGAATTGAGGAGTCTGGGTACGAACAATGAGGTGCTGATCACCTTCATTGACCGGTCCATCAGCCAGTTGAATAACATTGGCTGGCTGCAAGACGATGTAAATGTCAAATTGAAGATCAGATATTCCAAGTCGCAGTTGGAGCTCATCAAGCGCCGCATCGCGGAACAATACTGACCATGTTCAAGCCGAAGATACTCGACACGCTCAAGGGGTATGATACGTCCGCTCTGCTGAAGGATGTTATAGCGGGTGTCATAGTCGGCGTGGTCGCCCTGCCGCTGGCAATCGCGTTCGGTATCGCATCCGGCGTGTCCCCGGAGAAGGGTCTTTTGACAGCCATCATCGCAGGGTTCATTATTTCGGCGCTCGGCGGAAGCCGGGTGCAGATAGGCGGACCGACAGGCGCTTTTATCGTTATTGTGTACGGGATAGTTCAGCATTTCGGGGTCAGTGGCCTGATCGTGGCGACATTCATTGCCGGTGTCATGCTGATCCTGATGGGGATCGTCCGGCTAGGGAGCGTCATTAAGTTCATTCCATACCCATTGATCGTCGGCTTTACGGCAGGAATTGCGGTGATCATCTTCTCTTCCCAGATGAAGGACTTCTTTGGCCTGGCGATGGGAGCAGTCCCGGCAGATCTCATCAGTAAATGGGTCGTGTACGGACGTAACTTCCATTCTGCCGACCCGTACGCAACAACGATAGCGGCGACCACGGTATGTATCGTTGTCTTCTGGCCCAAAGTGACGCGCAAGGTCCCCGGCTCACTGCTCGCCATTATCGTCACGACCGGCGCAGTGTCGGTCTTTCGCTTGCCCGTAGAGACCATCGGAAGCCGGTTCGGGACCATCCCTTCGACCATCCCTCTTCCCGTAATACCCCATATCAGTTTCCCGGTCATTCAGCAACTGATAGGCCCGGCATTCACCATAGCGTTACTCGGGGCCATAGAATCCCTGTTGTCGGCTGTGGTGGCCGATGGCATGATCGGAGGCAACCATCGTTCGAATACGGAGCTCATATCCCAAGGGATCGCCAATATCTGCTCTTCCCTATTTGGTGGCATCCCCGCGACCGGGGCCATAGCCCGGACAGCGACCAACGTGAAAAATGGCGGCACGACGCCCGTGGCCGGCATTGTCCATTCGGTGACCTTACTGCTGATCATGCTCTTTGTCGGCAAATGGGCCGCGCTGATACCGATGGCCACCCTTGCCGGGATACTGGTCGTCGTCGCATACAACATGAGCGAATGGGAGAACTTCATTTCCATACTGAAAGGAACGAAAGGTGATGTCATCGTATTAGTCGTGACATTCCTGCTGACCATCCTGGTCGACCTGACCGTCGCGATCGAGGTCGGGATCGTGGTCGCAGCGTTCCTGTTCATCCAAACGATAATGAGGTCGAGTTCCGTGCAGCAATTGATCGATGATGCGGATAGCCATGAAGCGCCAATTGTCGCCGGATCGGCAGAAGGTATCGACATCTTCGAGATAAACGGCCCGCTGTTTTTCGGCGCGGCCTATAAATTCAAAGATGCGATGAGGATAGTCGAGAACCCGGCCAAAGTCCTCATCATCCGCATGAAGAATGTACCGGTCATCGATGCGACAGGGATCCGGACGCTACAGGAAGTGCATAGAGATATCCAAAAGAAAGGCGCAAAGCTGATCCTGTCGGAAGTGACCAGCCGGTTCGTATTGGACGAGTTGAAACGCTCAAGACTGTTGTTCCAGATCGGGAAGAGCAATGTGACCGACACTTTCGAGAGAGCCTATTCGAGGGCGACCGAGGTGCTGGCAAGTGGAGCCGAAAGCAACCGATGACCGGGCGGAACAAGAATATATATCGGACCCAACAACTACCGGTACTTCTCCAATGCCATTGTGATGACATATATCGACCGTAGTGCTGAGTAGCCTCAATAGTGACATTTGTCAATTTTTGCTGTTGGGGTACATGGTATCTTTGAAAGTAAGAGGCCCATCGGATCAATGACCCGGTACTTGAAAAAATTAATGCACTTTAATACCGTATGAGAGAGAACGACCGCGGAGAATTTCTTTACTGGACATTGACCCTTTCCCTGGTAGCGCTAGCCGGATCACTGGCATTGGCTAAAACGATAAAGATCATCATGTGGACCTATCCACCTGTACTCGGCCTGTCCTTGACGGCGACGCTGATATTCATGTTGGTGACTTTTTTCAATTTCCTGCCAGCAAATAAGAGATGAGATCGGTTGCTTTTGAGCGACTTCAGACCGCAAGGTTATATTGCATGGCCTGTTGTTCTATCGATCCACCCCATACATTCGACGATAGCCAGGGTCGAATGGGTTTGATGCAGCCGCGTAAAATGATCTGTATCCATCGCTGTTCCATAGGGTCAGAATAACGGCTGGCGTGTCGCCGTAGTACCGTTTCATATTTTCTACCCGATACGTCTTTCCGAGAAAGGTAATGAACAACTGCGCTTGAGATTCGGCATATTCGGCAAAGTAGTAGTCGAAGACAATGTCAACCGGGTCGTCAGCGTGGATGATCTCCATGTATTGCCTGCGTTTTTTGGACATCATGGAAGGAAACATGACGAACCGGTAACTGACAGTGAATGTGCTGTCTAACCAATAGAATGCAGGCAGCAGTTGGCTATACATTTCAAATGGGACGTCCTCGAATTTTGCCGGGGACAGCGGATACTCGTTCAATTGCATTCGTATCGTTGCGTTTTGTATGAGAAAGGAACAATTGCGGCCGACCTCTGATCGCCATTTGAAACATGATTCGCGTACATGCGTCGATCAATGCTTCAAGCGTCGCCCGGCACCCTCCGTGAATGGCCGAATCCGATATACAGGTAGAGATAGATCATTTTCGATAGCCGCATAAGGATCGGCTGCGCCAGGACGACTATTACGGTGCTGACGAGCAGGTAATAGTAGACACTGTTGTCATTGTACGACAGTCCGAATATAGCCCAGTACCACACCAGGTTAATGAGGAACAGCAGGGATGAAAGCGCATAGTTGAGTCCGCCGCCGTTATTTCTTTCAGACCTCAGTTTTTCGCCGCACACCTCGCATTCCTCCTTTACGGCAACGCACCTGGAGAGCGGGAAAATACTTCTATTCACGAATACGCGATGTTCTCTGCAGCTGGGGCATTTCATCGTGAACAGGCTAAGCAAAAGCGGCTTTGAAGGTGACATAATTAGCTTTTTGCCTGCAAAGGTACTGGGAGTAGCAGCGGCAAAAATGTGATAATAGTCACTGTTGATCGTCGGCAATAAGCATGTGGGACTTGGTCGGAAGCTCACTGTATGATTGCGCGTAACATTCGTGGGGTTTGCCTACACTATTTTTGATGTGTTGTGTCACGCCTTCTTTACGAATTCAGACTTGAGCGCCATTGCACCGAACCCGTCGATCTTGCAGTGATGTTGTGGTCGCTGTCTACCAGGCGTATATTCCTCACCTTGGTACCAGCCTTGATACTTTGGGCAGTACCCCGTACAGGGAGGTTCTTTATGGTTACTACCGTATCTCCATTCTGAAGAATATTACCGTTGCAGTCCTTTACAACGAACGGTTCCTCAGTTGCGGTACTTTCTTCCGGGTTCCATTCATGCCCACATTCGGGACAAACAAGAAGAGGGGGCATCTCATAAGTAAATGTCGACCGGCAAAGGGGGCATGGAGCAAGTTCCGCCATTTTTACAGAATTATTTGGCTGCAAAGATAACATTAATGAGGACGACGTCTCAGTGAATGTAAAACTGCAACGATATAGACCGTATACTTACATACACC
>JACCDQ010715019.1_pt1 | contig 10218 bp, 11 predicted proteins | sample 7446031 | NCBI WGS metagenome assembly JACCDQ01 (sample SAMN15323442, study PRJNA562643) | freshwater metagenome | isolation source: river surface water | place: USA:Blue River Watershed | collected 2017-08-17
AATAACAAGTAACAAGGGAGTTCCAGATGGCACGTGATGTTGTTGTATTGAGTGCAGTTCGTTCTGCTATTGGTGGTTTTGGTGGTTCATTGAGCAGCATGGAACCGGCTGAATTAGCTGGCACAGTGATGAAAGAGGCTGTGAATCGTTCTGGCGTAGACCCTAAACAAATTAATTATGTGACTGTTGGTAACTGTATTCCTACAGAATCACGCTTTCCATATGTTGCTCGCGTCGCAGCGATACAAGCTGGCTTGCCAATGGACTCAGTGGCAATGGCAGTTAACCGTTTATGTAGCTCAGGTTTGCAAGGTATCGTGACTACATCTCAAGCAATCATGTTGGGTGATTGTGAGTATGGTGTTGGTGGTGGTGTAGAAGTCATGTCTCGTGGTATCTATGGCGCACCTGCGATGCGTACAGGCGCGCGCATGGGCGATACAAAGATGATCGACATGATGGTGGCTACATTGACTGACCCATTTGGCGCTGGTCATATGGGTATTACAGCAGAGAACTTAGCAGCCAAGTGGAATATCACGCGTGAGGAACAGGATGCTTTAGCGGTTGAGTCTCACCGTCGTGCAGCTGCAGCTATTGCAGATGGTCGCTTCAAATCACAAATCGTTCCAATCACTATGCAGACTCGCAAAGGTGATGTGGTATTTGATACAGATGAGCATGTCAAGGCTAGTACCACAATGGAAAGCTTGGGCAAAATGAAACCAGCGTTTAAGAAAGACGGTACGGTAACTGCTGGTAATGCGTCAGGCATTAACGATGGTGCAGCATTCTTTGTATTAGCTTCTGCAGAGGCAGCAGCAAAAGCAGGGCAGAAGCCTATGGCACGCCTAGTGTCTTATGCATTAGCTGGCGTCCCTAATGACATCATGGGTGAGGGTCCAATTCCTGCATCTAAGCTTGCATTGCAACGTGCTGGTTTGACTATCGACAAGATGGACGTGGTTGAATCAAACGAAGCCTTTGCTGCCCAAGCGATTGCCGTTTCTAAAGGTTTAGGTTTAGATATGACTAAGACCAACCCTAATGGTGGTGCGATAGCTCTAGGTCACCCAGTAGGTTGTTCAGGCGCGTTCATTGCCACAAAGGCAATTTATGAGCTTCATCGCACTGGTGGCAAATATGCGTTGGTAACAATGTGTATTGGTGGCGGTCAAGGTATTGCAGTTGTATTTGAACGTTTGTAAGCCTTAAGTTCTGCCAAAAAAGCCGCTAAGGTATTAGCGGCTTTTTTTATTCATCATCACCTTAGCCAAATCAGTGATGGTGCATCACACCTATTAATCCAAACAATTGCATTTTGCAGATATGCATCCCCTAATTGTTTTGCCTGCGTCGGATCAATCCCCATCACAAAATAGCTATCTTCTTTCCAAGCGCCCTTTGGATCACTCCCTGAGCCAAGATAATAGGGAAGTCCCATTTTTTGGATATTCAACTCTAGCGAATGATTGGCTTGACGATTTGCCTCTATATCGCCCATTTTTCCCAATGGATTCCACGCGGTAATCAAGGCTGCCATATCAACTCCATTTGCATCTAGAAGTTGATATAGATGTTGATTAGGTTCACCAATCTTGAATGCAATCCATCCATCTGGAGTAGTGACCTGGTATTGGGCATTTGCATACGTTTCACCATATGTCATTTCTGACGCATATATCTTATTTAACATAATAATGATTATGCGAAATAAACCCTAGTTAGCATAGGACTTGCCATAGACCTTGGACCATCTAGATTTAAGTCCTGTAGCAATCTCAGATTGATTGTTTTGTTCAGCAAACTCAATCGCAGTCATCTTCATTCCATTACGCTTTGATAAGTCAGCACCACGATCCAATAAAAGTTTCACCACATGAATATGACCACCTCTAGCCGCCATCATCAATGGTGTTGTGCCATTTGGACTTAAGGCATCTATGTAAGCATGCTTATCTAGCAAGTATGACGCCACACGCACGTGACCATTCGTGGCAGCGTAATGCAATGCAGTCCAACCAGGTTTATTTATCTCAACATCACGTTTATCCACTAAATAGACCAATAAATCGTACATATCGTTGTACGCCAGCATCATGACTGGTGTTTCACCGGCTAAATTAGGTCGCTCAAGGTCAATGGATGGTGTATCAACCAATACTTTGATCACATCCAAGGATTTCTCAGTGATTGCGAGTGCTAATGCAGAATTACCTTGTGAATCCATTGAATTGGGGCTAACGCCATCACTTAAAGCCTTTTTGACAGCCTTAACATCGTTCATTTTGACTGAATTTAAAAAACTCTCAGCCTGATATTGATTAAACTGAGTGACACTAGTTTGAGCTGTAACAACACTATAGAAAAATGTAATTAATGTTGTAAAACAACAGCTTATTATCGATTTTTGCATTCAATTCTAGGAATAATAATGTTCAAATAGGCGCTTTGAACAAGGTTTTAAAGTTATGAGTAGTAGCATGAGCCACCTCTTCAACAGGGATGCCCCTTAGATTGGCAATAAATTCTCCAACATGAGAGACCCAAGCGGGCTCATTTGTCTTGCCACGATGAGGAATTGGAGCCAAAAATGGGGCATCTGTCTCAATTAACATTCGGTCCAATGGCACTTTTTTGCAGGTTTCTTGTAATTCTTTAGCATTTTTAAAGGTCACAATCCCTGAAAATGAGATATAAAAACCAAGCTCCATTGCAGCCTGAGCGACATCCCATGTCTCTGTAAAGCAGTGCATAACACCCGCAACCTGACCAGCCCCCTCCTCTTTAAGAATCCTAATCGTATCTTCTGATGCGGAACGTGTATGAATAATTAAAGGCTTGTTAGCTCGTTTGGCAGCACGAATATGTGTGCGAAAGCGCTCTCTTTGCCACTCCATTTGGTCATAAGTTCTATCACCAATGCGGTAATAATCTAGACCTGTCTCCCCAATAGCCAGAATCTTGGGGTGATTTGCAAATTCTACTAATTGGTCCTCTGATGGCTCTGGAGTGTCCTCGTAATCAGGATGTGTTCCAACTGTTGCAAATAAGTTCTCGTGAGCTTTTGCTAATGCTAGAACATTTGGAAAATCGGGCATATCAACAGAAATACACATAGCATGCGTTACCCCAGCTGCCTTCATGCGCTCCAAAAGTGCTGGAACTTGATTGGCATACTCTGGAAAATCTAAATGGCAATGTGAATCGACAAACATTAAAAAACAATCCCTAATTAATCTTTATATAGCTCTTGATAACGTATCAATAAAGCCTCTATTTGCACCCTATTAGCCAGTGCATGTAACTCATGTCTGCGCGCATCTATGAGCGTTCGCCAAAAACTCACCACCTTATTGGGTCTAGCTAAGCTAGCGCACTTTTCAATATCAATTTGCCTAGATGGGTAATAACGTATTTGCCCTGACTGTTGTTGACTTAGCAGATCAAAAATCCAACGTTCAAGTGTGATCAATATATTTGGCATCGGCGCTTTATATACTTGCTCAGCAGTCACCAACCAATTTAGATTACCTGCCTGAGATAGACCCTTTAAAAGTGCCTCTGTTGCCTGGGAAACATCGTCTTCATCATTGACGCCCAATAGCTCATTGAGCGCATCCATGACTGAGCCACCGGACTGGCTCAATACCCTATCAATATCAACTTGTGATTTTTTCACACCAGCTTGCTGAAGTTGATTGGTTAACCAAATTAGGGCCTGCTCTTTCTGAGGTCTCGGTAAAGCTATTAACCTACAACGAGATCTGATTGTTGGCAAAATGCGATCCAAGCGATCGCTGAGCAAAATAAATAGGGTACTAGCTGGTGGTTCCTCAAGTGTTTTAAGTAAGGTATTAGCGGACACAGCCTGAAGTGCCTCAACGGGATTTATGAGCACTACCCTTTGAATACCTCTGTGAGGTGTGGTGTTGACACCCTCCAACGCGTCTCTAATTTGCTCAACCTTGATAAAGGAACTCGCCTTTTTATCTGCTTTATCTGCATCATCATCTAATTTCTTTTTGCCACGCTTAGGCTTATCTTCCAGGGAATCTGCACCTTCCATCTGCTCATGGGGCAAACTCAAGTGCATGGTCTCTGGAACAATGCCTAAAAAGTCTGGGTGGTTACCTGTGTCAAACCAATGACAAGCCTCACATTTGCAACAAGGTTTTTGATGATCACCTGATTCACACAGCAAGGCTTTGGCGAGATACAAGCCAAACTCCATCTTCCCTATACCTGTTTGACCATGCAATAGAACCGCATGAGGCATATTGGTTAAGCTAATCTCTGACCATGTTTGCTCAAACCAGGGGAATAAAGAGTTCTTCATAGCTTTAGATTATATCGATGATTATAGTTAAAATTAATGATTAAAATAACAACTATAATCAAATAGTTATCGATATTTCTTGAAGTAAATTCCAAATTTGCTCTTTTGTTTGGCTAGCATCAATTAATCTGAATCTAGCAGAATCTTCCTTAGCGCGACGCAAATACTCTTGACGTACATTTTCAAAAAAGCTCGTGTTTAGTTGCTCAAATTTATCGGGCTCTCGCACAGCACTTCTGCGAGCCTCAGCAGTTTCACTGGGCAGATCAAATAAGAAGGTCAGGTCAGGCTGCAGAACATATCTCTGCCCCACTCCATCAGTTTTCAAACGCATCTGTACCCAAACCTCTAATTCGTAGAGTTTGGCCAAATCTAAACCACGCCCACCACCCTGATAGGCAAAGCTAGCATCTGTAAACCGATCTGAAATAACTATCTTTCCAGCAGATAGGGCGGGTTCAATCACCGTTGCCAAGTGCTCCCTTCTTGCTGCAAACATTAGCAATGCCTCAGTTTCCAGGTGCATGGGGTGATGCAAGAGCAAATCACGCAACTTTTCCCCTAAAGCAGTACCACCCGGCTCACGAGTTAAAACAACTTCTTTAGTTGGGTACTTTTTAGCTAACTCAGCAGCAAAAGCTTCAATGTGAGTGCTTTTGCCTGCACCATCAATACCTTCAAAGGTAATGAAAAAACCCGGCTGATTGGGTGACTGGGTCATTAAAGACATAAGTATTTAGAATCTATTCAGGGTATAAAAATTTATTTGGTAGAAGCATTACTTAATTGATACTTCTTCACAGCCTCATTATGCGCTACCAAGGACTCAGAAAAGGCACTTCGACCGTCACCTTTAGCAACGAAATATAGAGCTTTTGAGTTAAATGGTTTTGCAGCAGCAATCAAGGCGTCTTTGCCAGGCATAGCAATCGGCGTTGGCGGTAAACCATAACGGGTGTAGGTGTTGTAGGGACCATCCCTCAAGAGATCTTTTTTTCTAATATTGCCATCAAACGAATCACCCAACCCGTAAATAATGGTTGGATCTGTTTGAAGTTTCATGCCTAGTTTTAAACGATTGTTAAATACAGCAGAAACTAAACCACGATCATCTGGGTGACCAGTTTCTTTCTCCACAATTGAGGCCAATTTAAGTAAGTCATAAGGCGACTTAACTGGAGAGTCGCTAGCCCTTATCTGCCATGCATCGTTTAACCGAATCTGCATCGATTTATAGGCTTTTTGATAAATCGTTAAGTCACTGTCACCGGGCTCATACACATAAGTATCGGGAAAAAATAAACCTTCCGGATGAACTTCCTTTGCATCTAATTTAGCCAAAATCTGTTTGGCTGAAAGACCTTTGGTTTCTTTCTTTAAATCTACCTGGACATCAATGGCAGCTCTAAATTGTTTAAAAGTCCAACCCTCAACCAAAGTCACACTCAACTTGATGCTGTCACCCCGCCCCATTTTAAAAAGAATGGTAGCCAGACTAGATCCTGGAGAAAAATCATATACACCAGCTTTTAACTTTTTCCCCTGAAACAAGCCACGAGCCACTATCTGCATGGTGATGTTAGAAACCTGAATTCCCTGAGAGGAAAGTTGTTTGGCTGTACTTGCCACATTAGAGCCTGGCAAAACTTTTACCCTAACCTGACCAGCAGGCGTGAGTGACAATCCCTTTCCAGGAACAACTGATGCAATAAACCCAAGGTAAATGAAGCTTGCAAACAAGCCCAAAAATATTAGGGAAATAACCTTAAATACAGGTCTAGAAAAAATAGGTGTAAAAACTTTCTTCATCCGTCTATGATAAAAGCATATTTATAAAAATTTAGAAATTTGAAGACTATGTCACTAACCCTTGCACCATCAATTACTGAGTTAAATAATTGGTCCATCATCACGGTCACTGGCCCAGATGCTACAGATTTTCTTCAAAATCAACTAACCAATAGCGTCAAATCAATCAAACCAATCGATCTTGGGGAACTCGCTTTAGCTCACACTCAAAACCGCTTTGCAGGCTATTGCTCTGCGAAGGGTCGTTTGATGGGCAGTTTTTGGATCACACGCAAAAATACCCAAAATGAATCAGGTGAAGTTATTCCAGAATACCAATTGCGAATTTCTTCCGACTTAGCTCAGACCCTCAGTAAGCGTCTGAGTATGTTTGTCTTGAGATCCAAAGTCAAAGTGACAGACCAGTCCGGTCATTACAAGGTATATGGCTTAGTTGACATCAATAACTCCATGGCAACGTTGGTACAAAAGATTGGCGCCACTGGCATCGGCGTAGCTGAGTTACCAATCGTGCAAGTTGATGGAATGAATTGCCAACGTTACCTACTTACCTGCACCACAGAACAAGAAACTCTATTGCAAGACATTTGTAGCAACAACATAAATACAGCTATCAATGTTTGGGATTGGTTAGAAGTTCAAAGTGGTATTCCGCGAGTGACACAATCAACTTACGAACAATTCGTCCCCCAGATGGTTAATATGGAATCACTAAAGGGTATCGATTTCCAAAAAGGTTGTTACCCAGGTCAAGAGGTGGTTGCCAGGAGCCAGTATCGCGGCACCATCAAACGCCGCTTACAAATTGGGCACGTAGATAGTCATAATGAGGTGGCGATTGGCACAGAGATTTTTCATAGTGAAGATCCACAACAGCCATGTGGCATGGTAGTACTTAGCGCCCACCACCCTAGTATCGAGCAGCGTATCGATATTCAAGCTGAATGTAAATTAGAGGCTCTTGAAACCGGATCCGTTCACCTGGGCTCAGTGCATGGACCAACCATTCAATTTGCTAGCCTGCCCTATCCACTAATAGAGATTTAAACGCTTATATGTGCTTAATACTTACCTCTTGGCAATCACACCCAGAATATCCGCTGGTTGTACTCGCTAATAGAGATGAGTTTTATGAGCGTGCCACAGACTCAATGCATTGGTGGGATGACCATCCACACATACTTGCTGGACGCGATCGTGCTGACGTAAAAGGTCAATCAGGCACGTGGATGGGGATTAGCAAAACTGGCCGCTTTGCCGCAATTACCAATATCAGAGCTCCTAGCGAGAAAAATCCAGACGCGCAAACTCGCGGGGAAATTACTGCCAAGTTTTTGAAAAGCACAGATAGCCCGGAAGGCTTTATCGATGTGCATGGCCATACATTTAATCGCTATAACGGGTTTAATTTGCTAGCGACTGACCTATCGAGCAAAGATCCAGTATTAGTTTGGTTAAGTAATCGAGTTTTAATGGGGAAAAATCTCAGGCCTAGAAAAGTCATGCATCCACAAAAATTAAATCCTGGGATTTATGGTTTATCGAATGGCATGCTAGACACCCCGTGGCCTAAAGTTCAGCATCGAGTAGGCGCATTTGCCCAATTATTGGCAATGGATACGGGAGAATTTAAGCGTTCTGAACACTATTTAAGAGCCATGGAAGACATGACCCAAGCACCTGATGGTTACTTACCTCAAACAGGTGTCTCTTATGAATGGGAAAAAGCTCTTTCTTCAGCTTTTATTAGAACACCCAATTACGGTACAAGATCTACATCACTAATCAGAATCAGAAAAGATGGTCGCTACGAAGTGATAGAGAAACTCTTTAATGCAGAGAAAGAATTAGATACCCAAGTTTTTGAAGGGCAACTAGAAAACTTTCATATTGCCCGTGCTTAATTCTTTTTAGCTTGCCTATTGGGTAGCTCTTTAAAGTATTTAAACGTCGCGCTTCCCATACAACAAATCCTATCACGCTCGTCATATAGCTTCGCTTCAACAAATACCAATGTTGGTGTTACATGAACAGTTCTAGCAGCAACCCTCACAACGCCTTGTGCAGCCTGCATAAAGTTAGCTTTTAATTCAATGGTGACCACGCCCCGACCAGCTTCATCAGCAGCACGTGCAGCAACTGCCATACCAACATCCATCAAAGTTAACAGAACACCGCCGTGAGCAACTTCCCAGCTATTGTTGTGCTCAGGCTTTAAAGCAAGAACCACTTCACCTTCACCTAGCTCAGCTCGCAAACAACGAACCCCCAACAACTTCAGGAAAGGCACATCTAATTCAACACCCAAATCTTTTAACTGTTTTTTATCCATAGCCATATCTTAATCGTGGTTATAGCTGTCATACAGAGGATTTCTGCAAATATTCGCAAGGCATCCTAGAATGGGCTAATTCTTGAATAGAAATATATGGCATTTCATCTACCGTTCACCGACAACTTAGCTCTTGTCCAATCAATTAATCCAACCCCCATCCCTAACCCCTATTGGGTTGGATTTTCAACTAGCGTGTCAGATTTATTGGGTATTCAAGCCACAAACAATTTGCCGAACAATCCGGACTACTTGAATCTGTTGGCAGGTAACCAATCCTACATTGGTAATAAATCCTATAAAACTTATGCCACCGCATATAGCGGACACCAATTTGGCGTGTGGGCAGGTCAATTGGGTGATGGGCGAGCCATCTATTTGGGTGACATCCATGGTCAGGAAGTTCAACTGAAAGGTGCTGGTCAAACAGCCTACTCTAGGATGGGTGATGGTAGAGCTGTTTTAAGGTCATCTATTAGAGAGTTTTTATGTAGTGAAGCCATGCACTTCTTAGGCGTGCCCACATCAAGAGCCTTAGCCGTAGTTGGCTCAGATATGCTTGTTATGCGTGAAACACCGGAAACTACTGCAGTTTGCACGAGGGTTGCACCAAGCTTTTTGCGGATTGGGCACATCGAGCACTATGGCCATAACCAAATGTGGCATGAGTTAAATCTCACCCTGGACTACTTGATTGAACATCACTATCCAGAGTGTCATCACAGCCCTACACCCTATTTAACTTTGCTAGATCAAATATCTTTGAGGACTGCTCGAATGGTGGCTCAATGGCAGTCACTTGGTTTTTGTCATGGCGTCCTTAATACTGACAACACCAGTTTGCTTGGTTTAACTTTGGATTACGGACCTTTTGGATTCTTAGATCAATTTCAAATGGATCACATTTGCAACCACTCAGATCATGGTGGTCGATACTCATATCATCGGCAACCCGAAATATTGCACTGGAATATATATTGTTTAGCCAGCGCCATGCTGCAACCCCTACAACAAGAGCTCAAAAGAGTGCGTGGCATCGACGGTGATGAGGCGATTGAATACATTAAGGACACTTTAAATAATTACAACAAAGAATATGTCAAAACCTGGCAAACTCTATTTAGGAAAAAACTAGGTTTAAGCACTGAATCTGAACAAGACTTAGCCTTGCTTGAGAAACTATTACAAACTCTTCATCAAGAAAAGCTAGATTACACATTATTTTTTAGAAATTTATCTGAAGGCTTGGTCGTGCCCGAAGCCATGAATAGTTGGTATGACACTTACAAGGAACGCCTTAGCATTGAAAAGCAATCGACTGATCGTCGCTTAGAGAGTATGCGAAGTGTCAATCCAAAATATATTTTGCGCAATCATCTAGCGCAACATGCCATTGAACTCGCCCAAAAGAAAGATTTTTCAGAAGTGACTCGATTACTAAAGATATTAGAAAATCCCTATAGCAATCAATCTGTGGCGGAATCATATGCTCAACCTCCATCACCCGATTTGGCTCATATACCCATTAGCTGTTCTTCGTAGGCATCATCATGAAAAAAACTGATCAAGAATACAAAGAAATTCTGAGTGATATGGAATACCGTGTCACACGCGAAGCTGCCACTGAATATCCTTTCAGCGGTAAATATTGGGATCATTGGCAACACGGACAATATCAATGTGTCTGCTGCAATACCCCACTATTTGCCTCAGATACCAAATTTGATGCTGGGTGTGG
>JACCDQ011004762.1_pt1 | contig 10218 bp, 9 predicted proteins | sample 7446031 | NCBI WGS metagenome assembly JACCDQ01 (sample SAMN15323442, study PRJNA562643) | freshwater metagenome | isolation source: river surface water | place: USA:Blue River Watershed | collected 2017-08-17
AGGAAGAAATTGCCCGTCTGGGTAAAGTGATTCCTGAATTTGCCCCCGGCGACACCGTGATCGTGAACGTGAATGTGGTTGAAGGTAACCGCAAGCGCGTGCAGGCTTACGAAGGCGTCGTGATTGCCAAGCGCAATCGTGGTCTGAACAGCGGCTTCACAGTGCGTAAGATCTCCAGCGGCGAAGGCGTGGAACGTACGTTCCAGACCTACAGCCCCTTGATCGCCAGCATCGAAGTCAAGCGTCGTGGTGATGTTCGCCGCGCCAAGCTGTACTACCTGCGTGACCGCAGCGGCAAGTCGGCCCGTATCAAGGAAAAGTTGCCTCAGCGCAAAGCAGCCCCAGTGGCCGCTGCGTAAAGCCTCTTTCCAAAGGTACAAAAACCGCCCGGGTTCGCCCAGGGCGGTTTTTTTGTGCCCGTTTTGCTGAAGAGGGCGGGGCATGGACTCGGCCCATAAAAAAAGCCTTGCCGTTCAGGGCAAGGCTTGGAGTCAGCGACAAGGGGCAAGGCACAGGGCCTTGCTGTTGAATCAGCCGCGTGTGACTTTCAGCACGCGTGTTCCGCCACGCTTGCCTTCACCACCCGCCGCATTGTGGGGTTTGAAGTTGCTGGCACCGAATTGCTTGGGGCCACGCGCGAATTTGTCGCCTGCTGCACCACGGGGGGCCGATCGGGGGGCGTTGCGGCTGTCGCCACGGTCTTCCCAGCGACCGCCTTGACGGCCTTCGCCGCGTGCATCTTGACGGGGAGCGCCACGGCTGTCGCCACGGTCCCAAGGGTGTGCAGGTGCAGCGCGCTGTTCAAAGCGGTCACCGCCACGGGGGGCGTCAAAACGGGCATCACCACGGCCATCCTTGCGGGGATCAAAGCGAGGCTCGAAACGCGGTTGCTCGTCGCGGAAGTTGCCGCGGGGTGCACGGTTGTCAAAACCACCGTCGCGGTTGCCGAAATCACGACCACCACCACCGGAGCGGCCACGGAAACCGCCGCTGGCGTTGGCGTAGTTGCGATCGCCACCGAAGCGGTCGCCACCCTTGCCACCAAAGGACTTGCGTGGTGCTTCGATGCGTGTCTTGGGCTCCATGCCGGGAATGACTTCGGCTTTGAACGGCTGGCGGCTGTAGGCCTCGATGTCCCCGATCTTGCGGCGGTCACGGATTTCAGCGAACGTCACGGCCAGGCCGTCGCGACCGGCACGGCCTGTACGGCCAATGCGGTGTGTGTAGTCTTCGGCCTTCATGGGCAGACCAAAATTGAACACGTGGGTGATGGTCGGCACGTCGATGCCGCGAGCGGCCACGTCGGTGGCCACCAGAATTTGCACCTGGCCATTGCGCAGCGCCATCAGGCGGCGGTTGCGCAGACCCTGGCTCAGGGCGCCGTGCAGGGCGACAGCCGAGAAGCCGTCTTGTTGCAGGTCGGTGGCCAGGCCGTCGCACTCGATCTGGGTGCTGGCGAACACAATGGCCTGGTCAATCGATGCGTCACGCAGCCAGTGGTCCAGCAGCTGGCGCTTGTGTTGGGCATTGTCGGCCCAGAACAGCACTTGCTTGATGTTGCTGTGTTTTTCCTGGGGGCTGTCGATCTGGATCTTTTGCACCGACGAGCCGCCATCGTGCATCACGCGCATGGCCAGTTGCTGGATGCGTGGCGCAAAGGTCGCGCTGAACATCATGGTCTGACGGCGCTGGCTGGTCATGTCGTTGATGTCGGCCAGGTCATCCGAGAAGCCCAGGTCGAGCATGCGGTCGGCTTCGTCCACGACCAGGAACTGGACCTGGTCGAGTTTGATTTGCATAGAGCGTTGCAGGTCGAGCAGACGACCGGGCGTGGCCACCACCAGGTTGGCGTTTTGCAGCTTGGCGATTTGCAATTGGTAAGGAATGCCACCGACCACGTTGGCCACGCGCAGACCGCGTGTGTGCTTGACCAGCTCGATCGCGTCGTGGGCCACTTGCTGAGCCAGCTCGCGTGTGGGGCACAAGATCAGGGCACCTGGAACGGCGGCCTTGAAGTTGCGGGGGTTGGTGGGGTCTTTGCGCTTGGCGCGCTTGGGAGCGGGCTCACCTTTGGCTGCCGCATCGGCACAGGCTTGTTCAAACTCGGCACGTTCAGCAGCTTCTTGTTCAGCCAGCTGCTGGATCAGGGTGTGCAGCACGGGCAGCAAGAAGGCGGCGGTTTTGCCGCTGCCGGTCTGGCTGGAGACCATCAGGTCGCTGTAGCCACCGGATTGGCCGTCTTTGGAGCCACCCGCCGTGGGCAAGGCCAGGGGAATGGCGCGTTTTTGCACGGCTGTGGGCTGTGTGTAGCCCAAGTCAGCCACGGCTTGCACCAATTCGGGGGCCAGGCCCAGTTCAATGAAACCGTTGGGTTCATCGGCCACAACTTCAGAGTCGATGGCTGCGTCAGCAGTCAATTCGGTCACGGGTGCCTGATCGGCAGAAATGGCCATGTTTTCGGCAGACGACAGGTCGTTCTGCACTGTGTTCAAAGTGTCAGTCATGTGTGTAAATAAAACTCGCACGGAACAACGGCCGCAAGAAATTGCTCAGGCCGCTGGCACCGCCAGGTTGAAAAGACATCAACCATCAAACGGTGCTCGCGAGGGGCGCTGGGCGTGGAGCCCGGCCTCTGTGAGTGACCCTATCGTTGGGTCAAGGCATGAAGGGAGATGTGAGAACCGCCGCACCTTGGGTGCAACGAGATGGCGATTATGGCACGGATCAGAAAAAACCGCTAGGGTTTTCCCTGAAATTCATCACAGCTTGATGAAGTGCTCGCGGTAATGGGCCAGTTCGTCGATGGATTCATGCACATCGGCCAGCGCGGTGTGACGCTGTTGTTTTTTGAAGCTGGAATACACCTCGGGCTTCCAGCGGCGCGACAGTTCCTTGAGCGTGCTGACATCCAGATTGCGGTAGTGGAAAAAGGCTTCCAGCTTGGGCATGAACTTGACCAGAAAACGGCGGTCCTGGCTGATGGTGTTGCCACACAAGGGCGATGCGCTTTTGGGCAGGTATTTCTGCAGGAAGGCCAGAATCTGGGCTTCGGCGTCGGCTTCTGTCACGGTTGACGCCTTGACCTTGTCAATCAACCCGCTTTTGCCGTGGGTGCCTTTGTTCCAAGCGTCCATTTTGTTCAGCAATTCGTCGCTTTGGTGGATCACCAGCACCGGGCCCTCAATGCGTGGTGTCAGGTGAGGGCCGGTCACGATCACGGCGATTTCCAGCAAGCGTTCTTTTTCCGGGTCCAGACCCGTCATTTCACAGTCGATCCAGACCAGGTTCTGGTCGGATTTGGCCAAATCGGCCACTTCGGGGGCGGTGGTGGTGTTCACTTCAGACATGCGCTGATTGTCGCCGAAGCCCGTTGCCTGCTTGGCAGCCAGTCTTTCCAGGCATCGCCCGCAAAGGCTGGCTCCTACAATAGGCCGGATGAATGCATCCCTGACTTTGACCTTGACGCTGGTGTTGGCCTTGCTGGCCCATGTGGCGCTCAAGTCCTGGCTCAACGCCCGCCAAGTGCGCCATGTGGCGCGTCACCGCACGGCCGTGCCCACCGCTTATGCGGGCATTGTGTCTCTGGCAGACCACCAAAAAGCCGCTGATTACACCTTGTCCAAAGCCCGTTTGTCACAAATTGACATCGCGCTTGATGCGGCGGTGTTGTTGGGCTGGACCCTGATGGGGGGGCTGGATGCTTTGAACCAGTGGCTCTTGGGTTGGATGGGCCCTGGCATGGCCCAGCAAATCGCGCTGGTGCTGGCGTTCACTCTGGTGGGCGGTTTGATCGGTTTGTCTTTGTCGCTGGCCCAGACGTTTGGTGTGGAGCAGCGCTTTGGCTTCAACAAAGTCACCCCGGCACTCTGGTTGAGCGACATGGTCAAAGGCTTGGTGCTGGGCCTGGTGCTGGGCACGCCCTTGTTGTGGCTGGTGCTTTGGCTCATGCAGACCGGCGGCACCTTGTGGTGGTTGTGGGCATGGTGCGCCTTGGTGGGCTGGCAATTGTTTTTGATGGCGATCGCCCCCAATGTGATCATGCCGCTGTTCAACAAATTCACACCACTCGAAGACGAGGCACTCAAGGCACGGGTTCAAAGCCTGATGCAGCGTGCAGGCTTCACTGCCAAAGGCTTTTTCGTCATGGACGGCAGCCGCCGCTCGGCTCACTCGAATGCGTTTTTCACCGGCTTTGGGGCCAGCAAGCGGGTGGTGTTTTTTGACACCTTGCTCAAGCAATTGAGCCCCTCCGAAATGGAAGCGGTGCTCGCCCATGAGTTGGGGCATTTCAAGCACAAACACATTGTCAAGATGATGGTCACCAGTTTTGCCTTGACCCTGGCCGGCTTGGCTTTGCTCGGCTGGCTGACACAGCAAGCCTGGTTCTATACCGGTCTGGGGGTGGAGCCCAGCCTGACGGGCAGCAACAACGCCCTGGCTTTGGTGCTCTTCATGCTGGTCACCCCCGTGTTCACTTTGTTTTTTGCGCCGCTGTCGTCGTGGCGTTCACGCCAGCAAGAGTTTGAAGCCGACGCTTATGCGGTGGCGCAAACCCCGGCAGCTGACCTGTCTTCGGCTTTGCTCAAGCTCTACCAGGACAATGCTTCGACCCTCACCCCCGATCCGCTGTATGTGAAGTTTTATTACTCGCACCCGCCAGCCAGTGAGCGCTTGGCCCGGATGGGGGCTGCATGAACGCGGCGGCTGTGCGCGCCCTCACGCCCACCGAAGTGGTCATGGCATTGGGGCAGGTGCCGGGTTGGCGTTTGAGTGGTGACGGTGAAACCGTGGCCATTGAAAAAACCTTTGCCTTTGCGCAACATGCTCAAGTCTTGCTGTTCGTCAACAGTGTGGGCTGGTTGTCCGAGAAGCTCCATCACCACCCGGAGATGGTGCTCAACCATGGCCGCTGCGTGGTGCGGTGGCGCACACACGATGTGCAAGGGATCAGTCGGCTGGATGTTGAGGCGGCCCGGCAAACCGATGCACTGGTGCCTGCATGAGCAAATTTCACAAAAAAAGCCCGATGCAGACCGAAGAGGCTGCCGTGTTGTTGCCGGGCTTGGTGGTGGCCACCTATGGGCGCCATTGCATGGTCGAAACACCCGAAGGCCGTCGCCTGATCTGCCACCCCCGAGGCAAGAAAAACCAGGTGGTGGTCGGCGATCAGGTGTTGTGGCAAGTGGCGGGCGACGAAGGCAGCATCGAAAAACTGCAAACGCGCCGCAACCTGTTTTATCGCCAGGACGAAATTCGCACCAAATCGTTTGCGGCCAATCTGGACCGTGTCCTGATCCTGATCGCTGCCGATCCCGAATATTCTGAAAGCCAGTTGTCGCGGGCCCTGGTGGCGGCCGAGGCAGAACGCATCACGCCGATCATTGCACTCAACAAAAGTGATTTGACGCAGCCCTTTGCACAAGCCTGGGCGCGCCTGGCCACTTACCGCGCCATGGGTTACAGCGTGTTGCCCCTCAGCCTGGACCCACGCAGCGGTGTGGACGATGACGGTGTGGCGGCATTGTGCGAGCACCTGCAAGGTCACACCACGCTGGTGCTGGGGCCTTCGGGCAGCGGCAAAAGCACCTTGATCAATCGTCTGGTGCCCGATGCCCAGGTGGAGACCGGTGAAATCTCTCAAGCCCTCAACTCGGGCAAGCACACCACCACCAGCACGCGCTGGTATTGGGTGCCTGCGCTGGACCGCAGCGATGCCCGCACGGCATTGATCGACTCGCCCGGTTTTCAGGAGTTTGGCCTGCACCACATCGAGCCCACGCGTCTGGCTGAATGCATGCCCGACCTGAAGGCCCATCTGGGTGGCTGCAAGTTCTACAACTGCACCCACCTGCATGAACCCGGTTGCGCTGTGTTGGCCCAGGTGGGCGATGACCCGCAAACCAGCACGATCAGCGAGCGCCGCCACCGGATTTATGCGCAGCTGTTTGAAGAATTGAGTCAGCAGCGCTGGTGAGTGCAGGGCTGCTGTGCAGCAGCCAGGGGTGGTTTCAGCCCACCAGATTGGCCATGGTCAGCAAGGCCACCAGCACCAGCCACATGATGACCGTGCGCCAGACCAAGCCAACCACCTGAGCAAAGTGGGCCACCTCGGGGATGCGACCGGGGGTGCTGCTGCCGCCCGTTCTGTCTGCATCATCACTGTTGTCATCGTCGCTCGCCTGCAAGGCGGCTCCGCCCAGCCGGATGTTGATGGCACCGGCTGTGGCTGCCAGGATCACGCCATCGTTGTCGTCGGGAAAATTCTGGGCATGGTTGCGCCAGCCGTCCATGGCGTCTTCGAAGCTGCCCACAATGGCAAAACCCAGCGCCGTCATGCGTGAGGGCAGCCAGTCCAGGGCGGTCCAGGCGCGGACCGATACCTCGCTGAGCACGGTGCTCACAGGGAGGCCATCGGTGTCGTGCTGCTGCCAATGGCGCTGGGCAAACTCAGCCAGTCGATACACCACAGCGCCCACCGGTCCCAGTCCGATGACCGACAAGGCGGCGTACCAGAAGAACACCCCAAACACATGGCGGTGGGCCGCGATCATCGAATACTCGATCACATGGCGAACGATTTCGCTGCGCGGAATCTGCCCCACTTGCACCCGCTGCCATTGGGCGAGCAATTCACGGGCTTTTGCTTCGTCGCCATTTTCAAGGGCATCGCGGATGTCGGTGAAGTGGTGACTGAACTGCCGAAAGCCCAAGGTCACATACAGCAGGGCCACATTCCACAGGACGGCAAACACCCAGCCCAGACCACGCTCCAGCACCCAGTGCAGCAACATGGCCAGCACAGCCGGACCGAGCACAGTCACACCCCAGGTCACCCAGGCCTGGTGACGCAGACCGGCGTCCAGGGTGCGGGCCACCCAAGTGGTCCAGCGCTCCACGGCCGCATACAGACCGTTGCGGGATGGCAGGGGCCGTGCTTGTTCCAGCACCAAGGCCAACAGGATTGCAAAAAAACTCATGGTGAATTCATCCGGCAGGACTGACCACTAAAAAACGGTAGAAGTTTCGCAGCATAGCCGCTGTTGCTCCCCAGATGTACCGCTCCACCGTTTCGGTCTTGCCGTCCGCGGTGGTGCGCTGCTCACCATAGGGCATGGAAAACCAGGACCTTTGCGCCCCTTGCCACTCAAAGGTGTGCCGCCGGTGGTTGGCCGGGTCCATCAAAAAGGCCAACGGCACCTCGAACACATCGTCCACTTCGTCGGGGTTGGGCGACAGCGTCAACTCGGGCGACACCAGTGCGATCACAGGTGTGACCCAAAACGCCGAGCCTGTGACATACACCGGCAACTCGCCAATGACCTGCACATGGCGAGGGTCCAGGCCAATTTCTTCTTGCGCTTCGCGTAAAGCGGTGGCGGGCATGTCGGTGTCTTCTTCATCGACTTTGCCCCCCGGAAAAGCAATTTGTCCTGAGTGGGTCGACAAATGCGCCGTGCGCTGGGTCAGCAACACCGTGGGGCCACCCTCGCGCAGCACGATGGGCACCAGCACCGCAGCTTGTGCCGGGGTGCGGGTGGAAAAAGAGGTTTCCCGTTTGATTTCGGGCTGCCAGACAGGCGGGCTGGCAAAACGTGCCTTGAGTGCGTCGACTTCCCAATGCGCCGAAGGTACCGCCGGCAGATCGTGGTCGATGCGCCAGACAGGAACAGTGCGAGGGTTAAAAGTCGGAGGTGAAGACACCCATCATTTATACCCGACCCGGCACTGCGCCTTGTGTCTGTGCAGGCCCATGGTGAAGCGATGGCGGGGCGAGGAGGTCTGAGGGGCCTGTTGCACAATCGTGCTTCTGGAGGTTTTCACATGAACACGACGCAACGCAAGACTTCAATCGCAGCAGTGCTGGCCCTGCTGGCTTCAGCCGCTTGGGCCGATGCCGACTTTCCAGACCATTTCGTGGGCGAGGCTGGTGCCCTGCTGGCGGGGGCGCAGCCTGTGGTGCAAGGCACCCAAGGCACCGTCACGGCATTGCCATATGTGTACGGTGATTGGGGCCGTTTTTATGTACGGGTCGACACGCTGGGCATCAAGACCTTGCCTGTCGCCGAAGGCCACCTGGAATTGGCCCTGCGTGTGAGCACCGAAGGGTTCAAGGCCGCCAAATCCGATTTCGCGACCGCCGGTGACCGCAAGGCCCCACTGCCCGTGGGCGTGGGGACATTCCAGCGCACCCCTTTGGGCGGCATTTTTGCCTATGCCTTTCATGACACCCAGTCGGGTGGGCAACTGCTGGAGCTGACCTGGGCTGGCCGGGTGGGTCTGGGTGCGTTCACCCTCTACCCGCAATTGGGCGTCGAGCACCGTTCATCGGCCTATGTGCAACACCTGTATGGGGTGTCTGCATCGCAGGCCACCAGCGGTTTGCCGGTTTACCGCGCCACAGCCTCCACCGTACCGGTGGCATCACTTAACGCCTCGCTGCCTTTATCCGGAGCGTGGTCCTTGCAGCTGCAAACCCGCTACCGAAGCTGGGACAGCGCCGTGCGTCAAAGCGCTCTGGTGGACCGCAGCAGCCAGCTGTCCGGCTACATGGCGCTCACGCACAGCTGGAAGTGAACCTGTCCCGGGCAATTTGCCCCGGTGTCGTTGCTTGTGCCGTACAGGGGGGCACAGAGCCGCTGAGGTCGTAAAATCAGCCCCGCCGCACCTTTTAGCGGCGTTATGCCTTATCTTTTTAGGTTGATTTATGAAGCGTGAATATTTTTCTCCCTCTCACCGGTCTGACCGCCGTTTTGGCGAACAACGCAGTGGCACCTGCATCGCACTGATCGATGGCCGTTTCCTGGTCTGGCTGGCCCAGCAAGGGGCCATGGGCACCACAGGCGAATCGGTGAATCGTCAGGGGTTGCTCAGTTTGCTGTCGCAGGCGCTGGCCCAATCGGCACTTGATGTCGATTTGCGCCGCATTTATTGGTACAGCGATCGCTCGGACGGCCTGGTCATTGACGACCAGATCGTGCGGTTGGTGCAAGCACACGATGCCGATGGCGGTGCCTCTTTGCTGCGTTCACTGGGCCATGACCTGAAACAACTGGCCGAACACCACGCCTGCGATCACGTGCTGGTGGCCAGCGATGACGAACGCTTTTTGGCCACCATTGATGAAGCCCAGCTCAGTGGTCTGAGCGTTCACCTGCTGGCTGATGAGTCTGCCCGCAACATGCCCCAGATGGTGCGCACCGACCCGGGTTGGGCGCGTCTGCTGGCTCAGGCCGATCGTCGTGTGGTGGTCAACTCGCAAGCCCTGGCCGACATGCTGCAAGGCAAGACCCCCACGGGCATGGGCCTGGCGGTCGAAGACGTCGAAGAACTGCGCAAATCCATGCAAGAAGTCGTCAGCGCCTGGTGGGACGAAGAGCCCGAAGACCTGCGCGAAGACCTGCGTGATGCCCTGCAAATCAGTCGTGGCATCCCTCAGGAAGTGGACCGCCAACTGCTGCTGCGCATGCGCCAGCGCCTGGCTCGCGCCCTGAGCCTGCCCGAGAAAAAAATGTTGCGCGAAACCCTGCGCATCGTGGTCACCGGCCCGACCGACGCTCCCGCAGCGGCCGGTGACGGCTTGCCTCCCGACACCGACGAGTGAGCCGTGTGAAAGCCGACACAGCCCCGCTGTCCGAACTCTGGGCTCAGCGGGCCTATGTCCGCTTTCTGTTGGCTCGACTTCATGGGCTGACGGCCAACCAGATGCTCATGGTGGCCGTGGCATGGCACATGTATGACCTGACCTCCAGCGCCTGGGACCTGGGTCTGGTCGGTCTGTTTCAGTTTGTGCCGGCCTTGCTGGTGACCTTGCCCGCGGGCCACATGGTCGACAAATTCCACCGTGGGCGCATTTTTGCCCTGTGCGTTTTCGTGCAGGCGCTGGTAGCGGCCTTGCTGGTGGGGTCGATTCACGGCCAATTTGCTTCGCGCAGCTTGATCCTGGCCGTCTCCGTGGTGCTGGGCGTGACCCGGGCCTTCCAGATGCCTGCACAGCAAGCCCTCACCCCCACCCTGGTGCCCACGCACTTGCTGCCCCGCGCCGTGGCACTTAGCTCGGGCAGCGTGCAACTGGCCATCATTGCCGGCCCGGCATTAGGGGGCCTTTTATACGCCCAAGGGGCAGTCACGGTGTACATGACCGCAGCCGTCATGCTGCTGGTGGCCAGCGTGCTGGCCCTTGGTGTGCGGTATGCCCACCAGGCAACCACCCAGCCGGCC
>JACCDQ010112914.1_pt1 | contig 10217 bp, 6 predicted proteins | sample 7446031 | NCBI WGS metagenome assembly JACCDQ01 (sample SAMN15323442, study PRJNA562643) | freshwater metagenome | isolation source: river surface water | place: USA:Blue River Watershed | collected 2017-08-17
ATAGAATCATTCAAATAACTAATGTAACTAAGTTTTGAAAAGGCTTTGGGGTATTGTATTGTTGTCGAATCTCGCCAAATTTTATTGTCTGAGTCAACGCCAAAAAATTCCACGAGAACTTGATCTGTAGTATTTGAAAAATAATTTCGTAAACTATAAATATTAAAGTCAGTTAACCATAGAGAATCGGACTTAATGTTTGTAACAGGTTCACTATACTTTATTACACCTGAATCTTTGCTAATAAATTTTAATTCAGCCTGTTTTAAAAACACACTTTTTTTGATTTTAAACCTAATAACAGAATCAGATACTCTATCATATTCAATTAGTTTTGCAAAATTTCTATTCTTTCCGAATTTGGTATAATTTATAACTTCTTTTCTACAAGATATTATCGTAGTTAAAAGTAAAATACATATCGTAAATAACGATTTTAAGTTTATCTTCATGGTGTTATATCTTAATGTGAAATCCTAAATGGCAAGTCAAATAACTAAAGCTTAAGTTTCTAGACCCACCTGTGAGTGAAAGTGCCGTTTTATTATTTATATTGTAGTTAATTCCCAAAATCGGATCTATAGATCGAAATGATTTATCCAATAATTTAACGACCAAGATATCTTCATAATTCGTAATTAAATAAGTCTTTTTAACAAGGACAGCATAATTAAAATCAGAATATCTAAGACCATAAATTACATCAAAAGAATTATTCAAAAGAAGTTGATGTGTTAAACCCACTTCTAAAAGTTCATACTGAAATCTATTTATTTGATTGTAGTTAAAATGATTAAAATCTGAAACTGGAAACTCTTGACTCTCATTTAATAGCGTTAAGTCTGGCTCTAATTTGTTAAAATTGGACAGTAAATAAATATTTATGCCATTTTTCTTTTTAAATCCAATATTCACCCCAATAGGTAGGCCAGATTGTGAACTCAAACTAAATTCTAATGGATTTAATAACACACCAATATTCAAAGTAGTTTTATATTTATCCTCTTTCGAATAAATCAATTTGTAATTAAAAGGAAGAATCCGTAAATGCGATGGTATTAATAACGAATCCTTTTGACCAATTAAATTTGACATTATTAAAGAATCAATTCCAAAATCTAATACCAGTTTTATATCACTTTTATATCTTAAATGATTAAAACGTTTATTAACGTATATCAAGCCATTTTCTTTAAATACCACAGATAAATCTGAATTACTAATAATTGTAACCGGAAATACACCTGAACGGCTAATATTTGGAATAGATATTGAATCTTTAATTGAGACATCATTAATAGAAAACATATACCTCTGAGTAAATTCATAAGGAATGAGTTTATCGTATTCTAAATTTAATATGGATGAATCTAATTTATTAGTATTTAAATTATTGTAATAAAATATTAACTGTATTTTCTTTCCATATTTAGGATATTCAAATGGAGTAACAAACTGTACTGAATCCAATATAGTTGTTGTTTTTAATAAAAATGTATCTTGAATGGGTTTTATTCCACGCTGCGATGCACCAAACCATATTTTATACTGATTGCCTTTAGGGTTATTTAAATTAAAAATAAGACGGAAGGATTCGCCAATTTCAATTTTAGAATTAATTCTACCTATATCCTTGTTTCTATCAATATTATCAGTCAATTCAAACTTAAAATATTCTTTCAAATTGACAATTTCATGATTATCTTTATCTGATATTTTGGATAAATCAATTTCCAATAGGATTTTATCATCACAAATTACACTAAGAATAGTTTGTTTATCACTTTCAATTCGGTATCGTTCCTTGTTTATTGTTAGCTTATTGTATTTTGTGAAAGGATTATCGAATCGTTCCAAAGCACCATTCTTAGTATTCCAAATTAGAACATAGTGATTCCTGTATTTTTTAAAAACCTCTGAATTAATTGTCAACTCGATATTTGAGTCATCCTTGGTTTTTATGTTATATTTTAAATCATAAATTCCAATAAATTCTTTATACAGTTTAAAATCACTATCCTCCATTTTTATTTGGGCAAGAGATAAAACCGTATACCCAAAATAAATTATAAAAGTTATAACTTTTTTCATAAGAAGACATCTTACTTCAGTTTCATTATTCCACCATAACCTTCAACTCTCACGGTAATTTGCTTTGTGAACAAACCTCGCTTTATCGCAATGTCAAATTTTGGCGCAATAATATATTCTTTATTCGAATTGGATAAAGCATCTCGAATGGCAGCTCCTTTTAACATTGACAGTGATGAATTTCTATTTAATAAATTGTATTGACCAATTGGATTGATATCATTATCAGCGTAATTATATGGTGATTTGACATTAAATATTAAAAACTTTTTTAGGATTGCACTACCTTCAATTTTTCTCGATTTATCAATAATCATTTCTGAATGAATGGTATCAATTATTAATGCAGCTTGTGGCCTAACAACGCCAACAGTTTGTAAAGTTCCTCTGCAAGAACTAACGAACATTATTAGCCCTATCAAAAAATAATGTATTTTTTTCATAACTCGAAATTACCAAACAGCACACATTCTCTTTAGAACTGCAAATAACTCTTTAAAACTTCCAGTTCATTTTTTAAAACCAAAAAGGCCACCCCTTCGGATGGCCTTTAAATATTTCAATTAATTTTTAGATTAATTCCCCGCCAAAAAGCCCTTCAACTCCATGATGATTCCTACCTCCATGTTGTTTACTTTCTTATCGTCGGATGCCCAAATACTTAGCCAGTCCGTTGCATGGATGACTTCGAAAATCGAATCCAATGAAGCGTCTTTTACGGGATAATTATACACCTTGTTTCCTAACTTGGTTAATACACCCTCTACGAAATCAAAACGCTTCGAAACGCGATCGTTGGATCCACTATTCAAGAAAATAAAGTTGGTGTCGTGCTTTTCGTAATAACTTTCAATCATGTTGTGATTCGCCTCCGGTAATACCGATACAAACCCCTCACCTTTGGCGTTCTCTTGAATCTGTTGACAAAAACGAATTCCTACCGCCTCAAATGCCATATCCGTTACCACGACAAACTTATCACGAATTGTATCTCCAAAATACGAGTGCATTTCTTTTGCTCTTTGTAATGCTACTTCGTGGTTCTTGAATTTGCTCGCCAAATTCCCAATTTCATTAGACATATCCTTACCCAATAACTCCCCTACAATCATGACCAAATTGCCCAAAGCAAATCCCAATGTCATTCTGGGCTGATATCCATTGGCAATGGTATATGTAGCATGTCTTGCAGCATTGGAAAGCTCTAACAATTTTCCTCCAGCAGCCATACAAATAATATCACAACCTCTGCTAGTTGCTTCTGCAAACATGTTCAAAGTCTCCTCTGTGTTACCAGAATAGGAACACAAAATAGCCAAAGTATCTTTTCCAGCGTAACCGGGTAAATGGTAATCAGAATAGCCTTCAACGGGGATGGGACATTCGTTCCAAAAATAAGATCGTGCAATTCGTCCACCGATTCCACTTCCCCCAAGACCCGCAATCACAATATTCTTATAATTGCTTACCGATTTTCCGTGTTTGTGGTAATTGGCTAATACATATTCGAACTGCTCAGAGAAATTCTGTAGCGATAATTCATGAGTTATTACTGACATATTGATTCTATTTTAATGATTAATTATTTTTTTGGGGATGTTCTTTCGCAAAAAATCCCAGATACATTCCGTGTAATTTGAACATATCTGGGATCGTATTTATTTTGACTAATATCTATTATTTATACCATTCAAATTTGTAACGGTAGTCTTGTACGTAAGCGTAACGCAACATCATATCTTGAAGACGGCTCAACACGTAGTTAGGCTGATTCAAGTACGAATCATCGTTTGGAGCATTGTAAACAGATACTGGAATTTCCATTTTTTGCAATTTTTCTTTGAAAATAACTGCACTCATTTGCTTACCAGCAATTGGTTTAGAAGTCGTGTTATCTGCTAAACCGAACAATGCACCTAAAATTCTAAACTCTTGTCCGAATTGCCCAACACTTCCTTCTCCATAACGAACTGAACTGCAATCCATAATGTCACCGTTCACAGCTTTTTGTAACGCCTCTGCTGTTTTAGCAGATGCCATAGCTTTCGCCAATTTTTCATTTGCCAATTCACCCTTTTTCTTCTCACGAACCAAAGGCTCTATTTCAGCACGAACCATATCAACGGTAGCATAACCTCTACGTTTAACAGCTTCCATTTTTACTATAACGTGCTTGTCTTCCATCGTGAAGATTTCAGAAACATCTCCTTTTTCACGCTTATCGTCGAACAACCAGTACATGATTGTACGCATTTCAGAAATTTGTTCAATACGAGCAACTCCTTTTTGATCGGTTGTAAAATCTTTAGCAACCAATGGAGCCATTGCTTGCATTTCAGCAGCCTTTTCAAATGTTTCTGGCTTTTCAGGATTTACTTGGTTCTTGAATTTGCGACTCTTTTCAACTACTGCGTTAACCGTTTTTGAACCCGGTGCAATTTCCACTTCATTCACTACGTAGCGAATGTTGGTGTAATCTGGATCATCCATCATCTTCATAATGTGGTAACCGTATTCCGTTTTCACCAATTCAACTTGTCCTTTTTTTGCCGTTAGACAGAATTTCTTGTATCCTGCTACGGTTTGACGTGGATCTTGCCATCCGTAAGTACCGCCCTTGTTTGCAGAACCTGGGTCGGCTGAATATAAACCAGCTAAATCCGCAATGGCTTTTCCACCAGTAACTTGATTGTAAACATCTTGTGCAACAGATAATGCCTGAATCGAATCCACTATTTTAGTTCCGTTTGGCAAATCACCTGACAATGGAATTAAGATATGTGATACATTTACAACTGGAACTGTATCTTTCTTAGAAGCCACTTTTTGGTAGATGGTAAACTTACCATCTTTAAAGCTTGGACCCACTACCGTTCCCAATGCAGCGCTCCACAAAGAATCAACTACTACTTTTGGAGTACTTTCAGTCAAATCAGATCTGCGAATGAAAGGACTAGCACCCAACGTATCGGGAGTTGACTGACTCTTCATCGTTTTTACATAGTTATTTGCTTGCTCTACAGCCGCCATCGTATCAGCAGATGAAGGTGTAATATCAAATACTACATATTTAAAATCACGAGCCTCAGATTTGATTTTGTAACGCTCTTTGTGATCGTTCAAATAATCTTCTAAATCTTCATCCGTTACTTTAACGTCCTTATCTTGGATGTTGCTGAAATTCAGTGCAACAATTTTACCAGTATTAGTTTGCATTGAACCCAAATATTCAAATTCCAATTCTTTTTTGGTTCTGAACATTTGCGATTTACCCACATACATAGCATAACGAGTTTCCAATTCTGTTTTCTTCATTTGATCTACCAACATAGCCAAACGAACTTTTTGTTGAGGATTGGATTTTGCTTGACGGAATAATTGTTCTACTTTCTTTGGATCAAACTTACCATCAGTTTGAAAAGATGCATCTCCAAGAATAGATGCTTCAGGATGAGCACCTACCATCATTTCATTGAAATCTTCGTCGGTAACTTCAACACCAGACTTTTCAATAGCAGCAATCAAAACTTTGCGCTTTACCAATTCTTGCCACGCTTTTTGGTACAAACGATTTGCCGCTTCTTCATCCAATTTGAAATTCGGATCTTGATCCAATTCCTTCTTGTATAATTCTTCTACAATCGGTCCTAACTCCGCTTCACGAACTAATTCCCCAGAGATTTCGCCAATTACATCGCGATTCTCATCTGTGTTTCCATTGTTGCCACGCCCGGTCAACCAATCGCCCGCTACAAAAAGCACCAAGGTTACGATGATCACCACTGCCACCCAACCTGAATTTCTAAGTTTTTGTATAACTGCCATATGTGTATAAAGTCTGTTTTTTTTAAAAGAAAGCAAAAATAGGATTTCAGAATTGATATTGCAAGGATTCTAAAGTCTATTCTATCCAAATATTTTTCTTGATAGCCTTTGTTTTACGTTTTACAATCACCGTGTAGAGTCCAGGCGATAACGCTTTACGACTTAAATAAAACTCTTCATGATCCAATAACCCCAGTTCTGGATGGCGCAAAGATTCCGTAACTTTCTGAGCAACAATACTTCTGCCATTTCTAATTTCAAATGTGTAGCTGGTTTCACCCGGCATATTGGTGCAAAAAATGAGTGAATCTCCATCGCCATTATGATTCAAAAGCAATGTAGGATCCGTGAAATTCATCGTCGCTTTTTTACCTTTCCATTCCAATAATTCTACCACCGGCTTCTGTAATTCCTCATGAAATGAGGTAATCGCTGCCCTTCCCCCACCTTTCCAGGTGTCAAATCCGATATAGTCACCGTAAAATGTCTTATTCGAATGCAATACAATGGGTTGATTTGTTAAACACGTATTCTTTTGAGGGATTTTCTTCTTCAATACGGCCGTATAAACTTGCGCAAATCTACCGGTGCTGCTGTTTCTGAAATCATACCAAATTACACGAGGATACCCAAAATTCAGATCCAAGTCCATATACGGAAATAGCGCATTGGCCGGCGCTAAATCGGAATTTTCAGGAGTTTCGTCGTTTATTTTTAGGGGATTGGAAAAAACTGCTCCATCTGGACTGTACACGTAAAATAGCGACTGAGGACCGTTCTTGTATTCTTTGGATCCATAAACCACATATATCCCTCCTTTTTTATCTCCGGCTATCATAGGCATGACATTACTTCGGAACATACCAGGAATACCTTGAACATCCCATCCTCCCAGCATAGTTGCCAAAAATTTATCCTTGCCCCAGGTTCGACCACCATCGCGACTCACATCCATCCACAAAGTATCATTCTTCGACCAAACCAAGTAAATTTCTCCCGCCTTTCCAATCCACAAACTCGTCCCTTCGGCCGTTCCATCATCGTCTTTTGCATTACCTGCTTTATCGCTCACCGTAATGGGAGGCGAAAAACTCACTCCTTCATCCTCCGAAAAAGCCAAACGAATTCTGCTGGAATCGGCTGAACTGCTGGAACCGTACTTATCAAACTCTGTCCATGCCACATATACATTCCCTTTGTGAATACTTTTGGGTTGTTCATCAAACACAAAAGCGGGTTTGTCCTGCATTTTACCATTTTTTCCGATGCAGGTAGCATGAAATTCCACGCCGTTGGTACTTCGTTCAAACACAATGCAATCGAACCATTCCGGATGCTTCTTCCCTTCTTTTACGTTCTTGGCTAAATGAGCTAAATAAACCGTGCCCTTTTCTGAAATCTTTACAACTGGATCACCATAGAAACCCTGATCGGGATTGACATCGACTTTCAACCATTGCTTACCTCCATTCAACGAATGAAAAACATGATGATTATTAAAAGCCACCCAAATATCTTCGGGATCCTTGGGATGGATGGCTATACTCGGTTCATTTCCGGGTAAGGGAGGATCTTGTAAGTAGGTTGACTGGACTTGTGCCCATAAAAAATGGGGGACCAAAGCACCGATCAAAAGCAGTCCTTTCATCCCCCAAAAATATAGAAAAGGAAATTGTTTTAAATAGAATTTTTCGCTGATAACCAACGTTCTGCATCCAAGGCAGCCATACAGCCACTTCCTGCAGCAGTTACCGCTTGACGGTAAATTTTGTCTTGAGCATCTCCAGCGCAGAAAACGCCTTCAATGTTGGTGCGAGAACTTCCTTTTTCAGTGATGATGTATCCCTGATCATCCATCTCAATATAAGGCTTGAAAATATCGGTATTGGGTTGATGTCCAATAGCAACAAAAAATCCTTTAATTGGAATTTCACGCATTTCACCCGTTTTGTTGTTCTTCACGCGAACGGCTTCAACTGCATTTTCACCCAGAACTTCATCGGTTTCTGAGTTGAATAACACTTCAATATTGGGCGTATTCATCACGCGATGTTGCATAGCTTTTGACGCACGGAATTCATCCTTACGCACAATCATATACACTTTGCTACAAATTTTCGCCAAGTAAGATGCTTCTTCACAAGCAGTATCTCCGGCACCAACGATTGCCACATCGCTACCGCGGTAGAAGAATCCATCACATACAGCACATGCACTTACACCGCTACCATTCAAACGTTGTTCAGATGGCAAATTCAACCATTTTGCCGATGCACCAGTAGAAATAATTACCGATTCAGCTTCGATTTCATGTGTACCATCAACGATTACTTTCTGAGGGCCACCTTGTTTGAATTCTACGGAGGTTACCATCCCAAAACGAACATCAGCACCCAAACGAACCGCTTGAGCTTTGAAGTTCTCCATCATTTGGGGTCCCATGATTCCGTCGGGAAATCCAGGGTAATTCTCTACGTCTGTGGTTATGGTTAATTGTCCACCAGGTTGCAAACCTTCATAAACAACAGGTTTCATATCGGCACGAGCCGCATAAATTGCAGCAGTGTAACCCGCGGGTCCACTACCAATAATTAAACACTCTACTTTTTCCATGATATATTAAGATAATGTCAACAACTCTCTGTACTTAGGCAATGTCCACTCCGAATCATCGCACAAACGCTCGATTTCGTCACTGACAACACGCAATTCTTCAAAAATCGGACGGATAACGTTATTGAACGCAATCGCTCTTTCGTGTGCTTCTGACAAAGACAATGCCTTTTCATTTTCTTCGTTCAATTTCTTATTCAAATTGTGCGCTTGATTAATCAAGTTACTCAATTCATTTAGCAATTCAATTTGCGCTGAAAATGATGATTTATCAATGCCTACCGCCAACAAATTCTTAACGTTTTCAGAAATACGCGATTGATAACGAACCGCTGAAGGAATTACAAAGTTTTGAACCATTTCGCTCAACACTTTCAATTCCAATTCCAAACTCAATACGAATGTTTCGTAGCGAATTTCAGTACGGGCTTCTAACTCCTTATGAGAGAAAATTCCGTTTTTCGTAAACAACTCAACACTTTCAGGTGTCATGTAAGCCGCCAATGCCTCAGCCGAATTTTTCACATTATTCAAACCGCGACGTGCTGCTTCTTCCACCCATTCTTGAGAATATCCGTTTCCACCAAAAATAATGCGCTTAGCGCTGATCAAGTCGGCACGTAAAATTTCCTCGATAATTTCTTCAGTTGATTTGCCTGGATTATTAGCAATTGCAGCATCTACACGCTTCTTGAACTCTACCAATTGATTCGCAACAATGGCATTCAATACCACCATTGATGAGCTACAATTGTCGGAACTTCCCACCGCGCGGAACTCAAATTTATTACCGGTAAATGCGAATGGCGAAGTTCTATTTCTGTCGGTATTATCCAACAAAATTTCAGGAATGCTTTGAATGCGCAAGCTGCTTCTGCTTTCTTTGGTTTCGGGGGATGTATTATCTGCCTCGAAATTATTCAACACATCTTCCAATTTATCTCCAACGAAAACACTCATAATTGCTGGAGGAGCCTCATTGGCACCCAAACGATGGTCGTTTCCAGCCGTGGCAATACTCGCTCTTAACAAATCTGCATGATCATGAACTGCTTTAATTACGTTGATAAAGAACGTTAAGAACTGCAAATTTTGTTCTGGAGAATTACCTGGCGACAATAAATTAACACCGGTATTGGTAATCAAGCTCCAGTTATTGTGTTTTCCAGAACCGTTGATTCCTTTGAATGGTTTTTCATGTAATAAAACGCGGAAACCGTGTTCGGCTGCAACCGCTTCCATAACGTCCATTAACAGGGTGTTATGGTCAACTGCCAAATTCAATGACTCGAATTGAGGTGCACATTCAAATTGACCAGGCGCCACTTCATTGTGGCGGGTTCTCAAAGGAATTCCCAAACGATGCGCGCGCTGCTCGAAATCGTTCATAAACGCTTGAACATTGGTTGGAATTGCACCGAAATAGTGGTCTTCCATTTGCTGTCCTTTTGCAGGCATGTGTCCAATCAGGGTACGTCCGGTGTACATCAAATCGGGACGTTGGTGATATAAGTCTTCCTTCACCAAGAAATATTCTTGTTCAACTCCCAAAGAAACAGAGCAATCTGTAACATTGGTATCGAAATATTTGCAAACATCGGTTGCGGCTTTTCTAACAAAAGCCAAGGTTTTCAACAAGGGGGCTTTGTAGTCCAGTGCTTCCCCAGTATAAGAAACAAAAATGGTTG
>JACCDQ010578752.1_pt1 | contig 10217 bp, 10 predicted proteins | sample 7446031 | NCBI WGS metagenome assembly JACCDQ01 (sample SAMN15323442, study PRJNA562643) | freshwater metagenome | isolation source: river surface water | place: USA:Blue River Watershed | collected 2017-08-17
CAGAGAAGCGGCACGCGCAAGATCGCGGCCGCTTCGCCAGGATCCAGCGCAGCGCGACAAGCGGAGAACCTGGCCGCCCCGCCCTCGTGAATGAGCCTGACGCCGGCCGGTACGGCCTCCCCGACAAGCTGTGCGCGCAAGGTCTGACGCAACAGCTCGAGATCGAGTTGGCGCGCGGCGTAGATGCCCCAGTGGCTTCCCGGCAAGTCGAGCAACATGCGGCCGAACGTGTTGCGCCATGCTGGCCAGGAAGATCCCGCTTCACGCCAGGCCGGCTGCAACAACAGCTCGCAGGACGCCGGGCCCTGGGCAGGCATGGCGTCCAGCCGGGCGATCCAGCGCGAATCGTTGGACTGGATGCTGAGTTCGGGCAGCAAGCCCAGCCGTGCTCGGCACCACAAGCGCTCGGCTGACATGCGCTCCGCCGATTCATCGACTGCGGCACAGCCGCGCTCGGCATCCAACAGGTCCGTCATCATCTCGCGGAAGAACCGCGCCTCGTACGGCACCCAGGCGCGCGGACTGAGTGCGTGTGCCGGCACGGGCTCGAACAGGGGCAGCAAGCTCGCACGGTCGGCACCGGGCGTGCTGGCAACCCAGTTCGCCGCCAGCAGCCAATGGTTCTGCAGCATCGACACGCCGATCATCGTCCCGATGAGGCTGCGCGACCCCGCGAGCTGCAGCCTGGCGAGGCGATTGGCCCGCTCCAGTTCAACCCAAGCCTCACGAGGGCTCGCCGCCAGCGCCGCGCGCACGCCAAACCAGCGCAGGCAGCTCGTGATGCCGGCAAAACGTGGCCAGGGCAACTGCGCATACGGCGCAGCGGCCAGCGCACCGCTGGCTGGCCGCTCCGGCAACACTTCCTCGTAGCTCTCAGCCTGGGCGATCACATCGCACCGCTGCCCGAGACCTCGGCTGGCGGCAAGCATCTCGACCATGCGCGCACGCTGGTTGCGCCAGGCCTCGACGCAATTGTTCTCGGCCGACTTGCAATGCCACAGCGGGTCTTTGGGCCACGACAGCTCCCCAGGGCGCGCGTGGGCATCAGGCTGGAGGCTGGCCACGCCCCAAGCATTGGCGTCCTCGCCCAGCGGCGCCGCCAATCCCTGCATGTCATAGAAGGCATTGCGCGACGGCGGCAAGGTGACGGGCCGCGACTTCAAGGCCTCTGGCACGGGCTGTGGCTGCACATCGGCCCACCGCCCATTGCAGGCGACCCACGCCACAGGAAGCGACACAGCAAGGGCCAGCACGACCCAAAACAACCTTTTCAACGCTCGTCGCATCGCACCTACCTCCCTGTCGGTGCAGCATAGGGCGTCCTGAGCCACGCAGCTTCCCCCGCCGCCGACCGCTCGGCATACTCGGGCGTGGTGAGCACCGCGCCTGCATCCACCTCGGCCGCCGCCCTGCCGCGCAGCGCGCGGCGCGTGGCGTGGCTGCTGCTTGCGATGGCGGCCGTGCTGGCCGCGCTGGGGCTGTTCGCCGTGACGGCGCTGTCCGCCGGGCGCGCGTACGTGACGGGCGAAAGCCATTGGTCGCGGGCCCAGAAGAGCGCCACGCTGGCGCTGCTGGGCTATCTGCAGACGGGCGACGAGGGCCTGTTCCAGCGCTACGAGCAGGAGATCGCCGTGCCGTTGAATGCGCGCCGCGCCCGCGAGGCGATGGACCGCGGCAGCGCGCACGACGACGAGGCCCGCAACGGCTTCGTCGGCTCACGCAACCCGGCCGCCGACGCGCCGGGCATGATCCGGCTCTACCGTTGCTGCAGCACGCTGCCCCAGCTGGCCGACGCGGTGACGGCATGGCGCACCGCCGACGACGCGATTGCCGAGCTGACCCAGCTGGCCGACGAAGCGCGACGGCAGCCCGCCGAAACGCGGGCCGCCCTGCAGCCGCGCCTGCTGGCGCTGGACGCGCGGCTGACGACGCTGGAGACGCATTTCGCGACCAACCTGGGCCGGGCGTCGCGCCTCACGGCTGCGGCGCTGGAGACCATGCTGATCGCCAGCGCGCTGTTGTTCGGCCCGGCCGCCGTGTTCCTGATGGTGAGACGCGCACGCAAGGACCTGATCGCCACGCAGGCCGTGCAGCGCAGCGAGGCGCTGTTTCGCTCGCTGTGGGACACCAGCATCGACGGCACGCTCATCATCGACACCGACAGCCGCATCCGCCTCGCCAACCCGGCCTTGCACGCGCTGCTGGGGCATTCGCCCGGCAGCCTGGCGGGCCAGCCGCTGGCGGTGCTGCAGCCCGAGAGCCTGCGCGCGGCCCATGACGCCGGCCTGGCCCGCCACCTGGCGACCGGCGAACGGCACCTGAACTGGCGCGGCACCGAGGCCGTCGCGCGCCACACCGACGGGCGCGAGCTGCCGGTGGAGATCCGCTTCGCGCGCTTCGAGCTGGATGGCGAGACACTGTTCGTCGGCTTTTTGCACGATCTCTCGGAGCGCAAGGCCGCCGAGCGCGCCGCGGCCGAACACCGCCGCCTGCAAGCCCAGGACCGCGCCAAGTCCGAGTTCCTCGCCCGCATGAGCCACGAGCTGCGCACACCGCTGAATGCCATCCTCGGCTTCACCGACCTGCTGGGCAGTGGCCGCAGCGGCCCCGTGACGCCCGAGCAGACCCGCCAACTCGGCTATGTCGGCAGCGCGGGCCGGCACCTGCTGGCCCTGATCAACGACCTGCTGGACCTGTCGCGCATCGAGGCGGGCCGGGCCGAGCTGAGCATCGCGCCGCTGGACATGGCCGAGCTCGCGGCCGAGGTGGCCCACCAGCTGCGGCCGCTGGCCGAGCAGCGCGGCCTGGCACTGGTTGTGGACGTATCGACGCCGCTGCCCTGGCCGGGGGACCGCCGCAAGCTGGCGCAGGTGCTGCTGAACCTGGCCGGCAACGCCATCAAGTTCAGCGATCGGGGTGACATCGAGATCACCGCACGGCGCGACGGCGATCGCCTCGTCATGGCGGTGCGCGACCACGGCCCGGGCGTGGCCGAGGCCCAGCGCGGCCTGCTGTTCCAGCCGTTCAGGCAGCTGGACAGCGGACTGGCCGACGGCCAGCAGGGCACGGGGCTGGGCCTGTACCTCAGCGCACAGCTGCTGCGCCTGATGAACGGGCGCATCCGCCATGAAACGCCAACCGAGGGCGGCGGCTCCCGCTTTGTCGTCGAGCTGGACGCACCGCCATGACCGCCCGGGTGCTGCTCGTGGAGGACAACGAGGTCAACGCCTATCTCGCCCGCTTCGTGCTGGAGCAGGCGGGCTTCGACGTCGAGTGGGTGACGGACGGCCTGCAGGCGCTGGCCGCGGCGGCGCGGCAGCGGCCGGACATCATCCTGATGGACCTGCGCATGCCCGTGCTCGACGGCTACGAGGCCACGCGCCGCCTCAAGGCCGACCCGGCGCTGCGCGACGTGCCCGTGCTCGCCGTCAGCGCGCAGGCCCGGCCGGAGGACAAGGCCCGTTCACGCGCGGCCGGCTGCGTGGATCACCTGGACAAGCCCATCGACGTGGCCCGGCTGGCCGACCAGGTGCGGGCCTGGCTGGCGTGAGCCGGCAGCGTTCAGCCGCGCCCGCCCCGGACCAGCAGCGTGCCGCGGCCGATGACGCAGGGATGCGCATGCCGCACCGTGGCCCGGCCGTCGGCATGGAACAACCAGCCGCCCAGCGAGGCGCTCCACTCGACGCTGGACACCTGCCAGTGCAGCACCAGCTCCTGCTCGGCGAACACCGGCGCCTTGAAGGCGAAGTTGAAGTTCAGGCACAGCAGCTCGCGGGTCTGCCCGTCGTCGCTGCGCGAGAAGTGGCTGGCCACCAGGCCGATCATCTGGGCGGTGGTTTGCTGGCCGCTGGCGATGATCTCGCCGTGCCGGGCGCGCTGGGCCGCCTGCACGTCATGGTGCAGCGGGTTGGTGTCACCGGTCAGCCGAGCGAAGGTGGCGATCTCCTCGCGCGTGAAGCGCACGGTGCGCTCGCAGCTCTCGCCCACCTGCACCAACACCGGCGATTCGGTCTCGACAACGGGGGTGTTCATAAGGCGTTCTCCCGCAGGGGCTAATGAATCAGAGATCTCAAACACTGCGGCTGCACCAGCACCGGGGCCGGTTGCCGCAATCCCAAGGTCATTCACGTTAGCGCAGTCCTTGTCGCGGGATTCCGCGACCCTGCCGCTACTTTGATGGACATGCACCCACCGATTCGCGGCGGTTGCCCGGCCACCATCACCACGCCAGGCGCATGCCGTCGTAGTTGAAGAAGCCGCCGCTGTCGGCCGGTTTCACGCTGGCCAGCACCGTGCGCATGCCGGCGATGCTGGTGGCGGCGTCGATGTCGGCACCCGCGCCGCCCATGTCGGTGCGCACCCAGCCGGGGTGGAAGCTGACGACGATGGCCCGCCCCGCCAGCGCCAGGGACGCGTCTTTCATGACCGAGTTGACCGCCGCCTTGGATGCCCGGTACAGCCAGCCGGTGCTGCTGCCACGCCCCGCGATCGCCCCCATCTGCGACGACAGGATGCCCACGCGGGCATCGGGGGCCAGCGCCTCGGCCACCTGGGGCAGCACCCGCATGGGGCCCAGCACATTGGTGTGCATGACGGCGTCGAAATCGGCCAGCGTCGGCGTCTCCAGCCCCTGGGTGCGCGGCCCGTAGACGCCGGCATTGATGACCACCACGTCGAAGCGCTCGCCGTCGATGAGCCAGGCCAGGCCCGACACGCTGGCCGCATCGGCCACATCCAGCTTGAGCGCCCGCGCGCCGTGCGCGCGCAGGCGCTCCAGCGCGTCGTCGTCGCGCGCGGTGGCCGTGATGCGGGCGCCGCTGGCGCGGTACTGGCGCACGAACTCGAAGCCGAGGCCGCGAGACGCGCCGATGATGAGCACATTCATGGTGAAGTCAGGGCCAGCTTGGCCGCCAGCCAGGTGAAAAGCCCCGCGCCGCCCAGGTGCAGCCCGCGCCCCACCCAGGGCCGGGGCCTGGCGCGACGCAGCGGCGTGACCAGGGCGATCAGCAGCAGCAGGAACAGCAGGCCCTGGGCGATGAACCAGGCACCGAGGAACAGGAAGGCGGCCGCCTTGTTCGGCGCAGCCGCGTCGATGAACTGCGGCAGCAGCGCCAGAAAGAACAGCGCCACCTTGGGGTTGAGCGCGTTCGTGAAGAAGCCCTGCCGCGCGGTGCGCCACAGCGACTGCGGTGCCTTGACCTCCGCCACCGCCGCTGCAGGCCGGAGCCCGGCGCGGGCCATGCCCCAGGCCACGTAGAGCAGGTAGGCGGCCCCCGCGTACTTCACCACGGCGAAGGCCTCGGACGACGTCGCCAGCAACGCCGCCAGGCCGAAGGCCGCCGCCAGCGTGTGCAGCACACAGCCGGCCATGATGCCCACCGCCGCCGCCACGCCCTGGCGCCAGCCACCGCGCAAGGTGCTGGCCACCGTGAACGCCATGTCCACGCCGGGCGTGGCGTTCAGCAGGAAGACGGTCGCGGCGAAGAGCGGGAGGTCGTGGGTGCCGAGCATGGGGCTACTTGCCGACGTTCACCAGCGGTTGCCCGCCTCCCATCAGCACGGTGTTGCCCGGCTTGGACGCAATCGCCAGCGCCGCGTCACGCTGCAGCTCGGCCAGCTTGATTTCCTTCAATGCCGGCGTCAGCGACGCGCTGAGGATCTGGTTGGCGCGGGCCTGGCCCTCGGCCTCGACGATGAGGCGCTCGGCCTCGGCCTTGGCCAGCTCGACCTCCTTGCGCTTGCGCTCGATGGCCTGGTCTGTCTCGGCGCGCTGGCGGATCGCAGCCTCGATGGCCGGGTCGGTCAGCAGGTTGCGCACATTGACGGCCGTCACCACGAAAGCGCCCTTGTCGGTGGCATCCAGTTCCTTCTGCAACTCGCCGCGCACGCGCTCGGAGAGCTCGGCGCGCTTGGTGTGCATGGTCGTCGCATCCATCTCGGCGATGGACTTGTAGACCGCCTCGCGGGCCTCGCGCGACACGCGGCTGTAGGCGATGACAAGGTCTTTGCTGCCGTCGCGCACGATGTCGGCATGCCGCACGACGTCGCCCTGGTACTTCGTGAACAGACCAGGCACGGCCGCCGGCATGACCTTGAAATAGACGTCGATGTCGACGTCCTTCATCGTCAGGTTGTCGCGGCTCTTGGGCGTCATGTCGGCCAGCTGGAAGCTGATTTCCTTGGCCGTGAACTCGTCCACCGACTTGAAGACGGTCAGGTAGATGCCCGGCGGCAAGGCTTCGGTACTGACCTTGCCCAGCGTGCGCTCCACGCCCACATTGCCGGTGTCGATCTGGGTGCAACCGGCGAGCAGCGCGCCCAGGGCCATCAGCAGCGGTGTGAATCTCATAGCAGTTTCAAAGCGTGGGAGTGATAGGCGACCACCAGGGCCGCCAGCAACAAGGCGAGGATGGCCGCCAGACGCACGCCATGGCGGGCCCAGCGGTGCAGTTGCGGGCGACCGCCCAGCTGCCACAGACCGTAGGCCAGCAGCGCCGCCACCAGGAGCAGGATGAAATGTCTCACGGGCGTGAGTGTCCATCAGGCGCGCAAGCCAGCCGCCCCGGGGAAGCACGCACCGGCGGGGCGCGCCCGCAGGCGCGCCACCGACGACGGCGTTACAGCATCTCCACCGCCAGCGCCGTCGCCTCGCCGCCACCGATGCACAGCGCCGCCAGCCCGCGCTTGAGCCCACGCGCCTTCAGTGCGCCCAGCAGCGTGACGATGATGCGCGCGCCGCTGGCGCCGATCGGGTGGCCCAGCGCAACGGCGCCGCCGTTGACGTTGACGATGTCGTGCGGCAGCTTGAACTCGGCCATGGCCGCCATCGTCACGGCGGCGAAGGCTTCGTTGACTTCCCACAGGTCCACCTGGCCCGCCTGCCAGCCGGCCTTGGCCAGCGCCTTCTGGATGGCACCGACCGGCGCGGTCGTGAACCAGTCGGGCGCCTGCGCGTGCACGGCGTGGCTGACGATGCGGGCGATGGGCTGCAAACCACGCGCCTTGGCGGTGCTCTCGCGCATCAGCACCAGGGCCGCAGCGCCGTCGGAGATGCTGGACGACGTGGCGGCGGTGATGGCGCCGTCCTTCTTGAAGGCGGGCTTCAGCGACGGGATCTTGTCGAGCTTGGCCTTGAAGGGCTGCTCGTCGAACTTGACGACGGTGTCGCCCTTGGGCGAGGCCAGCGTGACGGGCGCCATCTCCCAGTCGAACGCGCCGCTCTCGTTGGCGGCCTTGGCGCGCTGCGTGGACGTGATGGCGTACTGGTCCATGGCCTCGCGGCTGAACGCGTACTTGGCGACGCACTGCTCGGCGAACACGCCCATGGCCTTGCCGCGCTCGTAGGCGTCTTCCAGGCCGTCCAGCGCCATGTGGTCGTAGACGGCGGAGGCGCCGTACTTGATGCCCTTGCGCGCAAACATCAGGTGCGGCGCGTTGGTCATGCTCTCCATACCGCCAGCCACCATGACCTCGGCAGAACCGGCGGCCAGCATGTCGTGCGCGAACATGACCGTGCGCATGCCGGAGCCGCACATCTTGCTGAGCGTGACGGCGCCGGCCGAGTCGGGCAGGCCCGCCTTGCGCACCGCCTGCCGCGCGGGCGCCTGGCCCTGGCCGGCCATCAGGCAGTTGCCCATCAGCACTTCCTCGACGGCATCCCCCGGCACGCCGGCACGCTCGACGGCCGCCTTGATCGCGACGGCGCCGAGCTCCCAGCCGGCGAGCCCGGCGAAATCACCCAGCAGGCCGCCGATGGGCGTGCGGGCGGCGGACACGATGACGATGGGATCGGACATGTTCAGTCTCCTGTCGTTGAATGGATGCTTCCATTGTGGAACCGCCCGGATTACGTGAAATCACCTATCGCCACAACCGGTAGGCCCAGAAGGCCTCCTCCGTCTGGATGCGGCGGCGCAGATCCTCCGGGCTGAAACCCGTCAGCCGCCGGGTCTCGCGGCAGAGATGGGATTGGTCGGCATAGTCGGTGTCGGCCGCGATGTCGGCCCAGTTGACGCCCGCGCCGCCCTCGGCGGCCGCGACCGCGTAGAACGCGCGTTCGGCCCGCGACACGGCACGCAGTTCGCGCAGTGGCAGACCGGCCCAGGCCTTGATGCGCCGCTCCAGCTGGCGCAGGCTGCGGCCAGCGGCACTGGTGGCCGCGCGCACGGCCAGCGCCTCCGTCCAGGCGGCGTAGCGCTGCCCCGGCCGCTGCGCGCCCAGCGCCTGCCAGCGCGGCAGCAGGAAGTCCTGCAACGCCTGCAGCCGCGCCGCGTCATCGGGCGCCATGGCCAACGCATCAAGCCACCCGTGCCAGTCAGGCGGCAGCACCTCACGCGCATCGGCCACGCGGTTCACCTGCCGGTCGAGCGCCACGCCGGTCAAGGCCGTGAACGCATCCGGCTGCATCAGCAGCTTGAAAGCCCGCATCTCGCCCGGGTTGCGCGTATGCGTGGGCCGCGTGAACGGGCCGCCGAACTGCACCGGCGCGTGGCGCAACCCCGGCGTGGGCACGGAGAAGCCCGGCGTGGCCAGCCATTCGCTGCAGCCTTCGGCCCACCAGAACAGCTGCACCAGCGGCGTGGCCGGGAAGAAGTTCTCGCGCTGCGGCGCGTCGAGCCGGCGGCCCCGCGTGTCGCGCATCATGACGGCACGCACGCAGCCGGCCAGGGCCAGCGGCGGCAGCCAGAGGCGGGTACCAGCATCGGTCATGCGGTCAGTGTCGCATTCGTTCAAGACCACCCGCGGGCAGCGAGCGCAGCATGCGGGCCATGACAAGCCAGACCTGGAATGACCTCCCGAGCCACCCCACCCGCTGGTGGGGTCTGCCCGTGCTGGCGGCCATGCGCCGCGACTACCTCGCCGTCGTCACCGCGCAGCGGCCACTGGGCAACCTGGTGGCCCAGCGCGTGCTGGGCGAGCGCAGCGTGGATGTGTTCGACCCGGCGCTGCTGCGCGCCATCATGGTGGACCACGCCGATGCGCTGATCCGCTGGCAGCGCGGGCCGGAGGTCTTCGCCGATCTGATGGGCCAGTCGGTGCTCGTCACCGAGGGCGCCACCTGGCAGCGCCAGCGCCGCATGCTGATGCCGGCGTTCACGCCGAAGCGCGTAGCCGGCTACGCGACGCTGATGACCGACGCCGCCGTGCACGGGCTGGACGCCGTGCGCCCGGGGGCCGTCTCGATGGACGCCCTCTTCAGCCACCTGACGATGGACGTCATCTCGCGCACGCTGTTCAGCACGCCGATCGGCCGCGATACCGCCGCCGCCGCGCAGGCCGTGCAGGTGCTCAGCGAGACAGCGCTGGCCGAGATGTTCTGGCCGGTCACGCTGCCCGACTGGCTGCCGCTGCCCGGCAAGGCCGCCAAGCGCCGAGCCGGCCGGCTGCTGCACGGGCTGCTGGCCCAGCACATCGACGCGCGCCGGGCGTCAGCCGACGCCGGCCACACTGACCTGCTGGGCATGCTGATGACGCTGCGCGACGACGCCACGGGCGAGACGCTCTCGCCGCAAGAGGTGTACGACCAATGCATGGTCAGCTTCCAGGCCGGCCACGAGACCAGCGCGACGGCGCTGCTGTGGTGGAGCTGGCTGCTCGCGGCCCACCCGGCCATCCAGGCCCGCGTGTACGACGAGGTCGACGCGGTGCTGGCGGGTCGCGTGCCGACGGCCGACGACGCGGGTGCGCTGCCGCTGCTGTCGGCCACGCTGAAGGAGGCGATGCGGCTGTACCCGCCGGTGGCCGCAATGCTCACGCGCCGGCTGACGCGCGACATCACGGTCGGTGGCGTGCGCCTGCCGGCCCGCACGCTGGTGCGCGTGACGCCGTGGCTTCTGCACCGCGACCCGCGCTGGTGGCCGGACGAGCCACAGGCCTTCAAGCCGGAGCGCTTCCTGCCTGCCTCGGCAGGCCAGGCGCCGCCCGAGATCCCGCGCGGCGCCTACATCCCGTTCGGCCTGGGCCCGCGCGTCTGCCTGGGCCAGCACTTCGCCGTGCTGGAGATGACGCTGATCGCGGCGCTGCTGCTGCAGCGTTTCGAGCTGCGCCCTGTCGGCAGCGCGGCACCGAAGCCGCGCCTGGCGGTCACCTTGCGCCCGGAGGGCGGGTTGACGCTGCGGCTGGCCGCGCGCTCGTGATGTGTTCGGGCGAGCGCCGGGCCGCCCCAAGCCGGCCCGCTTGGGCGATGTGCTCGCGGCTCAGCGCCACAAGCATCGCCG